>Ga0102590_1001341_pt1 | contig 38056 bp, 35 predicted proteins | sample AraplaMF_Col_mMF_FD_76859 | JGI IMG/M metagenome (GOLD analysis project Ga0102590, IMG submission 76859) | Arabidopsis root microbial communities from the University of North Carolina, USA - plate scrape MF_Col_mMF | ecosystem: Host-associated > Plants > Roots > Endosphere | place: USA... | reverse complement strand
TCGAAAGAGGTCGGACCATCCGATGCTGGCCTCCGATCCAGCCAGCATCTTGAATCACAAACCGCCGCCCGACGGAATCCCTCCCGATTCAATCAATCGATGAACCGCTCTAGCCGCCCACTGCGTCATTGCGAGCGCAGCGAAGCAATCCAGACTGCCACCGCGGAAAGACTCTGGATTGCTTCGCTGCGCTCGCAATGACGAGTCACTCGATCATCCGCGCCCGCAGATCCGCATCCGGCACGAAGCACGAATCGTACTGGCCGAAGATGCGATAGCGGTTTCGGGCGATCAGGCTGTAGATGGGGTCGCGCAGCGGCTTTGGTACGACGAAGAGTGCGCGCACCCAGCCCCAGCCGGGAAGCTGGGACAGCACCGTCAGCGCAGCGTCGGACTTCAGGAACGCCTCGCCGCGATGGACGACGGCGTTGGTGTCAGGGTCATCGGGGTCAATGCCGAACGTGCGCGCAAGCTTCGCACCATAGTCCGACTGGATCGGCGTAAAGCGAAACCGTCTCGCTGTGTCACGCTGCGCAACGAAGCGTACCCAGCGCGAGCAGAAGATGCAGACGCCGTCGTACAGAATGACGTCATCGTCGGGCCACCTTGCCATCAGCGATTGTCCAGCATCAACAAGGCGACCAGCATCAGCACGATCGCCGGCCCTGTCTTCACCAGCGCGCCGAGCGGCTCGATCCAGAGATCTGGCGTCAGGATCGCCGCGCCGAGCATGTAGCCGAGCGAAGTGATGATGCCCGCGACCAGACCGATCGCAGCGGTGCGCCGGAAGGCTATCAGCACGCCGATGCCCATGTCCATCAGGCTGGTGCCGATCGTGATGGGATCGACCAGCGATGGCGGGAAATCATGCGAACTCAGGATCGCGGCGGCGGCGCGGTAGGACACGAACAGCGCGATGAATCCGGAGGCGAGCCAGAATACAACGAGGCTCGCGACAACAAGCGCCTTGATCAGGAACAGCCTTGCGAACCATTTGTCCTGGATGGTGGCGGGATGACGCCCAATCGCATCCCTCAGCGTCTTCGGGACGATGCCGGTGGCAGCGATCCAGGTCGAGGGATCACCCGTTACGCCGCGACGGAGCTCGGCGATGGCGGTGGTGCGCATCGGCGGCATCCAGCCGAAATGATTTGCGAGATCGCCAACTCTTGCGCCGAGATCCAGCATGAAGGACGGCATCGCGACAGCGGGCCATCCCGCCGTCCCAAGCGCAAGCCGGAAATGCTTGATGACACCGGCCATCGTGATGGGCTGGGATTGCATCAGGTCCCAGGTCGCCGCCTTCACGGATGGATCGTCGATGTCGCGCGCGGCAAGCCAGGCGATGGTCGCGGATATATCATCGACCGCAACAGGCTGGAATGGCGTCGCCATCTCGGCAGCAGGCAGATCGAGCGGAAAGGCGGCGAGCGCGCGCAGCATGGCGCTGCCGCCATAGGCTGACGGCGCCACCACGAAGCCCGGCCGCAGGATGGCGTGGGAAATGCCGGAGGCTCCGATCAGCCGCTCGGCCTCGCGCTTGGTCGTGGCGAAGGCGGTGCGATCAGCGTCCATGGTTCCGGGGATCGAGATGTGCACCAGCCGGATCGCGCGACCGCTACCTGCGATCGCCTGAAGCAGCCGCGAAACGAAATCGCGATGCACCGCCTTTGTGTCGCTACCGGGGCCATCCTGGAGCACGCCAAGGCAGTTCACGACGACATCCACCGCATGCTCGCACAGCAGTCGCGCCAGCGCGGATGCATCCAGCGAGAGAATCGGCAGCCCGATATCGAGCGCACTCATCTTCTGCGCGGGCGACAGGCTGCGTGCGAGGCCGACCACGCGGAAACCTCGAACGCGCAGATCGTCGGTGACGAATCGGCCGATCAGGCCGGAGGTGCCAAGCACCAAAATGGTCCGCTGCTTCATGGCGTCCTTCAAAACGGTTTTGCGATCATCAGCCAGAGGATCAGCATCGTGGCGCCGAAGCCGGGGAAGCCGAAGCCGAACCAGCGGCGAAACAGCACGAAGTAGCGCTCGGGCAGCGCGGCCTGCTGCTCCGCAGCCTTGCGCGCGAGATCGCGCATCTCGATCTGCATGAAGACGACGGGAATCCAGAACACGCCCGCGATGGCATAGAGCGCGAGCGAAGCGAGGATCCAGCGCTCGGTGATGGCAGTTGCGGAAAACATCATCAGCAGGCCGCCCGTGACCGGTTGCAGGATCACGGCCGAGAGCGTGAAGATCGCATCTGCGATCACCACCACCGAAGCCGTGCGGGCGATGAACTCCGCATTGTCGGTGCGATGCGCCATCAGCATGAAGAAGGCGATGCCTGATCCGGTGCCGAGAATGACGATGGCGCCGAGCACGTGCAGATACTTGACCAGGAAATACAGCATCATGGCTTCTTGGTCGCCGCTGGTTTCGGCAGGTTCAGCGCGCGCGCGAGCTCGCCGCTCGCGGCCTGGACGCCGGCATCAAGCTCGATCATCCAGTGACCCTCGCTGCCCACCGCCGGTAGCGTGCGAAGATCGTCCTTGCCGCCGCCGCTGCGAAACGCGTCCGCCAATCTTTGCGAAAATGCCGGCGCAAAGTAACTGTCATTGGCTGCGACCAGCGATGTGATGGGAATGCGTGCGGCCTTGCCGAATTCGGCAGCAGCCGCAAGAAGCGTATGCGGCGCGCAGACCTTGTTCGGTTCATCATTGGCGTGACCACCTCGCCCTGGCGCGAACGCGATGATCGCGGAAATCGCTTTCGGATCGGCATTCGCAAGCGCCAGCGCGCCCCACCCGCCGGCGGAATGGCCGATCACGACCGCAGCATCCCGGCGAATAAAATCCTGCTTTTGCAGATAACCCAAAGCGAGCGAAATTTCTTCCGCAGTGGCGCGACCCGCACGTGCATAATCCGCTTCATCGCAACCGTTCTGATCTTCGACATAGCGGCCACCCGTCGCGCCATGGCCGAGCCGCTCCGGCACCAGCACGGCGAAGCCGCGCGCAACGAGAAAGGCTGTCAGCGCGCGATATTCCGGCTGCGGCATTTGCGCACGACGCAGTACATTCTGCGTCGACGCGTGTGCGATCACCGCAAGCCGGAACGGACCCGCCCCATTCGGACGAAATAACAGCGCGCGCGCGGCGATATCGCTATCCGATGAGGGCACGCGCCATTCCTGTCGGCGGAATGGTTCGCCCTCCTGTCCCGACGGCCCGAACGTGAGCTGTGCGTACACAGTCGACGGCGTCGGAATGACCAGCGGAAGTACAAGGGCAAGGATGTTGAAGAGCCGCATGAATGGCCGTAGGCGAGCATGGACAGCGACGCCCACCCTAGTAGGAACGAATCATTTGGGGCGGACTTTCTGCGCTGCCATTGCAGTTCATTCGCTGTCGCAACGCAGTTTTGCACCGACCGATGGCAGGTCGGTGCCGTCCGAAGTGGCCTCTTGTCTTTTTTCGGCACAACATGGTTAAAATACTGATGCAGAAAGTCCACAGGTTAACCGATAATTAACGATAGGTCTTGCCGCCAGCGCGGCGACTTGGTTTGATCGCGTCCATGAGCACAACCCTGATCGAGGTCCGTCCGGCCAAAGCCGCAGATGCAACTGCGGTGGCGTCCACCCATGACGAAGCCTGGCGCTCCGCCTATCAGGGCATCATTCCCGGCGCCGAGCTGGAGAAGCTGATCAATCGTCGCGGTCCGCAGTGGTGGGACAGCGCGATCCGCAAAGGCAGCCGCGTCAGCGTGCTGGTGTTCGGCGACAAGATCGCGGGCTACGCCAATTATGGCCGCAACCGCGCCCGCAGCCTGCACTTCGACGGCGAGATCTACGAGCTGTATCTGCGTCCTGAGTTTCAGGGCCTCGGCTTCGGCCGTCGCCTGTTTGCCGCCGCCCGCCGCGACCTCATGCAGAGCAATCTGAAGAGCATGGTGGTGTGGGCGCTCTCGGACAACGATCCGGCCACCGAGTTCTACCGTGCCTTGGGCGGCCGCATGGTGGCTCGCTCTTCGGAGCGGTTCGGACCGAAGGCGCTCGACAAAGTTGCCTTCGCTTGGACCAACTAAGGCTTGGACCAACTAAGGCTTGGACCAGCTAAGGCTTGGACCAACCAAGGCTTGGACCAGTTAAGCTGCTGAATAGCCGGCAACGTTTCCCATCCGTCGATACCGCTTGCTTTTGAGCCGCTGATCGCTGGATTCATTTTTTCACAAGAACACCATGGATCGGCGGGCCAAGCCCGCGTATGACAGCGCCAAAATCGCTGCCGGGCGCGATTTACCCTCGGCAACAACGGAGCCTTCTGAATGCGTATCGATGCGGTCTCGATCGGAAAAAACGTACCCCACGACGTCAACGTCATCATCGAAGTCCCCGTGGGCGGCGAGCCGATCAAATACGAGATGGACAAGGAGGCCGGCACGCTGGTCGTCGACCGCTTCCTGTACACGCCGATGCGTTACCCCGGCAATTACGGCTTCATCCCGCACACCCTGTCCGATGACGGCGATCCCTGCGACGTCCTGATCGTCAACACCCGCGCCATCATTCCCGGCGCCGTCATGAGCGTCCGCCCGGTCGGCGTGCTGTTCATGGAGGACGAGGCCGGCGGCGACGAGAAGATCCTGGCGGTGCCGTCGTCGAAGCTGACGCAGCGCTACGACAAGGTGAAATCCTATTCCGACCTGCCCGACATCACGCTGCAGCAGATCCAGCACTTCTTCGAGCACTACAAGGATCTCGAGAAGGGCAAGTGGGTGAAGATCCTGCGCTGGGGCGGCCCCGAGGACGCGGCGAAGCTGATCCTCGAAGGCATCGAGCGCGAGAAGAAAAAGAAGGGCTGAGGCATCCGTGTCCCCGACGCGGCGCGGCATGAAATGACGCGACGCTGAGCCGGACCCCTGCCGCCACTGGGCCCCGGCTCAGCAGCGCACCGCTGAAGAAGCGCTGCGCTGCGTCCGGGGCACGAGAGTTTGACTTTACACCGCCGGCTTTGGCACGCCTGCGATCGCGCAGGCGGCGCGGAGCGTATTCACCAGCAGGCACGCCACCGTCATCTGGCCAACCCCGCCCGGCACCGGCGTCACCGCACCGGCAACGCCCAGCGCTTCCTGATAGGCGACATCGCCGACGAGGCGGGTCTTGCCGTCCTCCTGCGGAATCCGGTTGATGCCGACGTCGATCACGGTCGCACCCGGCTTCAGCCAATCGCCACGCACCATTTCAGGCCTGCCGACCGCGGCATAGACGAGGTCGGCCTGCTTCACGAGCCCGGGCAGATTGCGCGAGCGCGAATGGGCGATCGTCACCGTGGCGTTCTCGTTCAGCAGCAACTGCACGAGCGGGCGGCCGACCAGATTTGAGCGGCCGATCACGATGGCATTCATCCCTTCGAGCGAAGCATGCACGCTCTTGGTCAGGATGATGCAGCCGAGCGGCGTGCACGGCGACAGCGCCTGGAATCCGCCGGCAAGCCGGCCCGCATTGTTCGGATGCAGGCCGTCGACATCCTTGGCGGGATCGATCGCATTGATCACGGCTTCGGTGTCGAGGCTCTTGGGCAGCGGCAGTTGGACCAGGATGCCGTGCACGGCGGGATCGCGGTTGAGCTTGGCGACGACCGCCAGAAGATCCGCTTGCGAGACGTCCGCGGGCAGCTTGTGCTCGAACGAGGCCATGCCGGCCGCCTGGGTCTGCTTGTGCTTGGAACGGACATAGACCTCGCTGGCGGGATCGTTGCCGACCAGAACGACGGCCAGGCCCGGCACCAGATTGTGCTCGCGCTTGACCCGGGCGACCTCGTCCGCGACGCGGGCGCGAAGGTCCGCGGCGATGACTTTTCCATCGATGATCTTGGCCGTCATGTCAGCTCCTTGTCCCTGTCGATTTGACTGATGCGAGCGCGCGCAATGCGTCAGCAAGCCGTGCCGGATCGCCCTCGACGGCGACCTGCTTCAGCCGCGACGTCGCCCCCGACAGCAGGCTGACGCTGGCCTTGGGCACGCCAAGCGATTTTGCCAGCAGCGCCAGAACCGCGCGATTGGCCTCGCCGCCATCGGCAACGGCGCGCACACGCAGCTTCAGTACGCTGCGGCCGTCGGACAGCTGCTCGATCCCGTCGACGGCGTCACGCCCACCACGCGGCGTCACCCGCAGAGCGATGCTGATGCCCGTGGTGGAGTTGCGCCAGGGTTCGGTCAAGGGGCCGTCGAGGCTCCGTCAAGGTTCCACTGGCTTAGGGCACGTTCGGATAGACGTACTCAGCGAGATAGAGCTGAATCAACCACAGCACGAAGAAGGCAACGATCGGAGAGACGTCGAGCCCGCCCATGTTGGGCAGCCTGCGCCTGATGGGCCCGAGGACCGGTTCGGTGATCCGATAGAGAAACTCTGCGACCGCACCGACGAACTGGTTGCGGGTATTCACGACATTGAACGCGATCAACCAGGACAGGATTGCCGATGCGATCAGTAGGTAGATGTACAGATTGATGATCTGGATCAGAATGAAGACTATCGGGCGCATCAGCGGAACGCTCTCCGAGCTAGTGTCGTTGGGGCAGTGTTTGGGGTGGTGTCGAGATTCTCTTGGCTAAATATCGGTTCCCCCCGGCCCAAACAAGGGAAGTCGGTGCTAGGGGCGGTTAAAACCGCCTTACACGCGTCCTTGACTTGACCTTTGCGGGGACTTAAATGGCGCCCGGTTGTCGGCCGCGTTTACCAGAGCGGCCAGCAAAGGGGCCATAGCTCAGCTGGGAGAGCGCGTCGTTCGCAATGACGAGGTCGGCGGTTCGATCCCGCCTGGCTCCACCAGCCTTCGCTCGCTTCGCGAGCTACGGCTAGGCAAGCCCGGGAAGTTCCTCGTAGCGAAGTGAGCGAAGGCTGCCTCGCCATAGCCCGAAGGGCGACGGCGGGCTGCTACTTCCCCGTAAACCTTGGCGCCCGCTTCTCGATAAAGCTCGCCACACCCTCCCTGAAATCACTCCCATTCAGCGCCACCATCATCTCCCTGTTGGCCTCAATCGTGGCTTCGGCCAGCGTCTGGAATGGCACCTCGTAGAGCTGCTGCTTGATCACGGCCATCGCGCTCGGCGAGACCAAATCGGCGAGATCGCGGGCGTAGGCGTAAGTCTCCTCACGCAGCTTCTCGGGCGAGCAGAGCCGGTTCACCAAACCGATTCGTAACGCCTCCTCGCTCGAAACGCGTCGGGCCGAGAGCAGCAGGTCCATCGCATTGGCATGGCCGACGATGCGCGGCAGCATCCACGAGATTCCGTGCTCGGCAATCAGGCCGCGCCGCGCGAAGGCCGTCGTGAACACCGTGTTGTCGGCAGCAAAGCGCAGATCGCAATAGAGTGCGTGGACCAGACCGATGCCAGCCGTTGCACCGTTGAGCATGCCGATGATGGGCTTGCCGATCGAAGGATAGAAGCCGTAGCGCGTCTGCCAGTCCGGCCGGCGGTTCATATCGAAGGGCGGCAGGTTCGAGGCGCGCCTGAGGTCGTTCGGATCGAGACCTTTCAGCGCATCCATGTCAGCACCGGCGCAGAAGGCGCGGCCCGCCCCGGTCAGCACGATGACACGGACATTGTCGTCGGCGCTCGACTCTTCCATCGCGTGGCGCACGTCACGCTCCATGGTCGGCGTCCATGCATTCATGCGATCGGGACGATTGAGCGTGATGGTCGCGATCTTGTCGCTCACCTCATAGAGAATGTGCTCATAGGCCATTGCGCTCTCCCTTTGTCCGCTGGCGCGCGTTCACGCGCGCACGTTGGCAGCGAGCCTAGCATATCCAGGGATGAGGCAAGGACTTGCGCCGAGTATCTGCGCGGACGCGCGATTACTCGGCCGCTTGTGCCAGCAGGGGGCGGCGCGCCAGCCAGCCGTCGATGAAATGATCGAGCCAGGCGCGTTCCGCCGCGTCGTAGACGGCCCGATCCGCGAAATGATGATGCCGCTCGCGCGCACCGGGCGCGTTGAGGCCGTCATAGCCGCGCGTGGTCCAGCAATGCATCATCGCGTAGGTCACATCGGGGTGAAACTGCACACCGAAAGAATTGCCTGATCGGAACGCCTGGTTCGGAAAATCATCGCCTTCCGCCAGCAATTCGGCACCGCGCGGCAACTGAAAGCCTTCGCGATGCCAGTGATAGACCTGCGCTGGCCAGTCCGGACAGAGCGTGTGGCCGGCCGCCGTGGGACGGATCGGATAATAGCCGATCTGGGTCAGCGCCGCCGGATGCGGTGCCACGCGTGCGCCGAGCTGCATCGCCAGCATCTGCGCGCCCAGGCAAATGCCGAGGAATGGCCGCTGCTCGCGAAGGGGAACTTCGATCCAATCGATCTCGCGGCGGATGTAGTCGTCCGAATCATTGGCGCTCATCGGGCCGCCGAAGATCACGGCGCCGGCATGCCGATCCAGCGTGTCGGGCAGGGAATCGCCGAAGCGCGGCCTGCGGATGTCGAGACGATGGCCGAGCGCGCGTAACGCATTGCCGACACGGCCGGGGGTCGAGGATTCCTGGTGCAAGACAATCAGAACCGGCAAGAGAGGTTCGGAGGCGGTCGCGCTCGGCGTCCTTCCGGGGAAGGGCACCACTTCTGCGCCACCAAACCTGTGCGTCCGAAACGACATGGCCTTTGCGAGTGCTATCGGTTCAAGTCGCCAGCATAGCTAAGCGACGGTTAACATCGTGTGAGTTTGCGCACACACGCCCCGATATTGAAGCAAGCTCCGGGCCACTACGGTGGTTTGAGGCTTTCTTTAATGCCTCCGCCGCTGGAAACGGCTGGTGGCGAACAGGATGAAGCCGCGCGGGAAGAACCGGAGAGCCAACGGCACAATCTTGATGCCGAAACCCGGCAGCACTGCCCGTTTGTTCGCCATCAGGCCACGATAGGCCTGTCGTGCAACCTCGGCGGCAGAGACGTTGAGAATCGCCGTATCATGCCCCGAGCCAACGCCGGCGCGCCCCTGGAATTCGGTCGGCACCGGACCCGGACACAGCACCGTGACGCGAACGCCGAGCGGCGCGAGCTCCGCGCGCAAAGCCTCGGTGAACGAAATCACATAGGCCTTGGATGCGTAATAGACGGCCATGCCGGGACCCGGCAGGAAACCGGCAACGGAGCCGACATTGAGCAGGCCGCCCTTGTTCCTGATGAGCTGATCGGCAAAACGCAGCGACAGATCGGTCAGCGCCCGGACGTTGACGTCGACGATGCCGACCTGCTCGTCGCGGTCGCGGTCGATGGCATCGCCGAATACGCCGAAACCGGCATTGTTGACGAGATTGTCAAGCTCGACCTCTTCGGCCGCGAGCGCGGCGGCGATCCGTTCGCCCGCGTCAGCTTGCTGGAGATCACAGACGATCACGATCGGCTTCTTGCCGCATGTGGCGGCGAGCTCGTTCGCGAGCGCCTCGAGCCGGTCGGCACGTCGCGCCGTGAGGGCGAGCCGATGTCCGTTCGCGGCAAACACACGCGCCAGCTCCGTGCCGATGCCCGCCGAGGCACCGGTGATCAATGTTACTCGCTCAGTCACGATTACGGTCTCTTGAATTGAAGCATTTTGGCCCGGCAATGGCGGAACTGGAGCATAGGCCGGTCATGACAGGCAAGCGGCGCCGCAGCATGGCGGCCTGAGCGAGCGACAGGGAACGGGAGAAAGCCGCGGAATTGCAGAGAAATCCGGAACCGTGAGGTTCAGCGGTTACATTAAAGTTTCGTCATGTGATCGGTACAACCAGCAATGATGCCGCGTTACCGACAGCTCAGCCGCCGACGGCGCTGTCCTTGACCTGGCTGCCGGTGCGGTCCGCGACCGCGTGCTTCAGCTCAATGCGGTCGCGCTGGGAAATCCCGAGCAGATCGGAGGCACGCCAGACGACGTTGTCCTCGAACTCGGTGACCTGACCGTCGGCATAGACCAGCTCCCACATCATCTGGACGATGCGCTTGCGCCCCTGTTCATCGAGCGAGCGCATGATGACGCTGGTGAAGTGATAGAGATCGACCGCCTCGCCCTCGACCTGCGTCGCGTCGGCGATTAGCCGGTCGGCGGTGCCCCGATCGAGCTTGAAATGGCTTTCGATCAGACTATGCAGCTTGCGCTGCTCGGCCTGGGTCGGCTGGCCGTCCAGCGAGACCACGTGGATCAGCAGAGCGGTCGCCGCCAGCCGATAATCGCTGTCGCCGAAGGCGCGGTCCTGGGCTTGGGGGGCAACAATGTCGGCGATGAATTGGCGCAGACCGTCGAGCATAAGAGTCCTACCGAAATCGATGACGCCGCGAGGGAAGCGCGGCGGCTACCAGCACTATATGAGCGGGAAACTCAACCGGCGCAACGTGCGTCAGTTCCGCGCGCTGCATTACGTTTCGGCAATCTGGATACGGTCATTCCGGGGCGATGCGCCAGCATCGAACCCGGAATGACGAATGACGCCTCACGGTATCTCGTACACCACCATCTTGTCGGCAATGCCGCGCAAGGCCGCCTGCTTCTGGATCGGCTTGATCTCGCGCCGCTGGAGGATCTCGGCGACCGCCGGCGCGTCCAGGACGGGGCCGGTGACGTGAATCTCCTGCGCGGTCGACAGGCTCTGTACGCGCGCGGCGATGTTGACGGTCTGGCCGAAATAATCCTGCCGCTCGTTCAGCATCACCGCAAGGCACGGGCCTTCGTGGATGCCGATCTTGAGCACGAGGTCGTTGGCACCACGCTGCTTGTTCAACTCATCCATGGCCGCACGCATCCGCAGCCCTGCGGTGATCGCATGTTCGGGCCTGATGAAAGTTGCCATGACGGCATCGCCGATCGTCTTCACGACGGCGCCCTTCTCGGCAGCGATGATCTCCAGCAGCGCCCGGAAGTGTGCACGCACCAGATCGAAGGCACTGAGGTCGCCAACCCGCTCGTACAGCGCCGTCGATCCTTTCAGGTCCGTGAACAGGAACGTCAGCGACGTGATCTTCAATCGCTGGTCGACATTGAGATTGTCGGCCTTGAAGACGTCACGGAACGTCTGATTGGACAGCATCCTCTTGGCAGTCAGGATCGGCTTGCGCTTGCCGATCATCTCGTGCAGCGCGTCGGCGGCAATCCAGACCGAGGGCAACACGCGATTGCCGGACTGATTCTCCAATGTGAGGCGCAGCGGTCCGGGGCGCACCACCGTGGTCCCGGTCGGCGCCTCCAGCTTATTGAACATGATCGAAAGCTGCTGACGTTCGCTGGTCGGCTCACCCTGGACATCCAGGAAATGGGCGGAATGGGTCACCGGCTCGAACACGATGATGAACTGGCGGGGCAGGTTCAGCGACAGGATTGCCTTTTCACCGGCGGGCAATTCCAGCGCTTCGAGCGTCACCTCGTTGATCAGGCGCGAAAAAGCCTCTTCATTGATGTCGACGCCGGAGCTCCAGAACATTTGCCGCACATATTCCCAGATCGGCAACGTGTCGGGATCGTGAGCACCGATGCGGCGGACGCGCGGACTGACGGTAAAGGCCACCTCGACCATCTCGTCGACGGAGGCCTCGTATCCCGCCGCGCAAAGCGCGCAATTGTAGTCTTCGTGCTTGAGTGATTTCAGCGTCGCATGCGCGCCCAAGACCCCGCCACAGCCGGGACACAGCACGTTCCAGCTCATGTCGAACAGGCCGAGCCGCGAGGCGTGCAGGAATCCGGAAATGACCTTCTCCTGATCGAGCCCGGTCCGATTGGCAAAATCCAGCACATTGATGCGGTTGAGGTCGCGATCGTGTCCCTTGGCGATCAGCTCGGAGATGGCCTCGACCACGACGGGATCGGCCGTCTGCTTGAGAACGGAAAACTGGGCCTGGATGTCGCTCATGGCGCAACTCCATCTGGGGCGGATCACGTCGTCGGTCGGGCAATGCCCGTCACCGAGGCGTGACGCGGAACATCGGTGAGTGGTCCGGCTGTGTCGTGACAACACCGCACGGAATGACAGGATCGGCGTCGACGAGCTCGACGCGGAATGCGCCGATCAGCCGCGCCAGCGCCAATACGGATTCGGCCTGTGCAAACGGCGCGCCAATGCAGACACGCGGACCGGCGCCGAACGGCAGATAGGCGAAGCGGTCGGGCGGCTCTTTCGACATGAAGCGTTTTGGGATGAACGCGTTCGGCTGATCCCACAGCTTCTCGTGCCGGTGCAACAGCCAGGGCGCGATCATGATGATATCGCCCTTGCTGACCGCAGTGCCGGCGACATTGTCCTTGTCGCGTGCGGCGCGGGCAATCAGGAAGGCCGGAGGATAGAGCCGCATGGTCTCGTCGATCACGGCACGGGTGAATTTCTGCCGGTCGATATCGGCGATGCTGTCGAGATGCTCGCCCGATGTCTCGGAAGCAACTTCCTCCTGCGTCTGCGGATCGAGCGCAAGCAGATAGAGTGCCCAAAACAGCGCGGTTGCAGTCGTCTCATGACCCGCCAGGATCATGGTCGCGACCTCATCGACGAGCTGCTCGTCCGAAAAACCCTTGCCCGTTTCGGGATCGCGCGCCTCGTCCATGAGATCGAACAGATCGCGCGGCGGCGCGCCGTCCTTCTTGCCGGCCGCCCGCCGCTCGGCGATCAGCATTGCAACGAATTCGATCCAGCGTGCGCGGAAGCGGGCACGGGCGCGATCCATGGGCGTCGGCCACGATACGGGCAGCAGCATATCGAGGAAGTAGGCCCGCCCGAGCCGCTCGCCATACTCCATGACGAAGTTGCGCAGGGTCGGTCCGTGCCGGTCCATGCCGAACGAGAACATCGTGCGCCCGGCGATCTCGAGCGTCATCCGCTGCATGACCTCACGCAGATCGACCGGCTCGTTTGTGCGCGCATCCAGCTTCGCAATGGTCTCGTCGAGCACCGCCGTCATATGCGGAATGAGGTTGGCGATGGCGCGCGGCGTGAACGCCGGCGACAGCGTGCGCCGTTGAAATGTCCAGGCATGGCCTTCGGCGAGCAGGAGACCTTCGCCCAGGACGGGACGCAGTATGCGGATGCCCACCGGCGTCCGTATGTAGTTCTCGTAATTGTTCAGCAGCACGTGCCGGATCGCGTCCGGCTGGTTCAGGATGAAGCTCTTGCGCAGCAAGAAGCGCCCCTCAATGATCCCTTCCTCGTAGGCGCGCTGCCCCCAGGTGGCGATCATGTTCTGCCTGATCGCCGCGAGCCGGCCGAAGAACGACAGATCGTCCGGCGCGCGCGGCGGGGTCGGGGGGATGATGGGCCGACGCACGCTGGCGATGTTCATGGCTCTCTCCCGCAGATCCGGCGTAGGCAAATAGCTAGTAAGTCAGTTCGGCAACCGCAATCCTGTTCTGGGAGGCCGGCCAGGCGCGTGCCACAATCCGTTCTTCGTTGAACTGGGCCGCGACGTTACGCCCGATATCACTGGCCGAAAGGCGCAGGGTTGCTGTCGCATCGGTGGGTACGCCCGGATGGACGTCGGCGGGCTCCTTGCCGTCGAACAGGACGATGTCGCGCGGCAGCCCGAAATAGCCGCGCGGGCGGGACATGATCACCACCGCGCCGGCGTCCTTGTCCGCAGGCATGAACGGGCGCGCGGCGCGCAGATGCACGACGTCGGAAGAGCGCGGGAAGGACGATCGGTAGAAGTGCGTGATCGGGGCGTCCGGCGAGGTCAGGACGATTTCGAGCGGCCAGGTGGATTCGACTTCGACCGGTCCCCAGCGGCCGTCTGCCTCCGTCGTCGAGCGGTGCACGACATCGCCCCTGCGCTCGCCGCTCTCACGGTCGACATGGTGGACCTCGACGGTCGCCCCCACGACCGGACGGTTGGTCGGCACGCCGTCTGCAGCGCCCGTGACCAATCCGCTGAGGCGGACAGTCCGCTCCGGCGTGATCGCAATGCGCGCGGGTTCGCGGCCGGCGATGAACTTGTAGATCTCGCGGAACGCGCGCGGAGAATACGCCGTCTCGCGATGGTCGATGGTGCCGAGCACGAGGTTGGTCGCGCCCTTCAGCTCCGGCCCTTCAGCCGTGACATTGGTCGGCACGCCCGGCTTGCCGATGAAACGGCCATCGGCTTGCGCGTATTTGTCCATGCCGTCACTGCGCAAGGTGAGGAAGGCTGTGCCCGGCGTCACCTCGCTGTCGCCCTCGTTCAAGCTGCGCAGGAAGGCGCCGCGTCCGTTGAACTCGCTGCCCAGGAGATCATCGAGCGCAAACACGCCGTGATTGGGCGTGCCGCACAGCACGGCGTGGCTGACATCGCCGGCGCCGCCGTTCTTGATGACGTTGCGGATGGAATTGCCGCCGCGCGAATTGCCGACCAGCGCCACGCGGGCCGCGCCGGTACGGCGCTTCAGTTCAGCGATGGCGGCGGCAAGCTCGCGGCGCTGATCCTCGGTCGAGGAGTGGTTGGCCTGCTCGACCGTGTCGTCGGTCCGCGCACTGGGATTGGTGAAATTGATCGCCATCATGCGATCGTGTGCGACGCCGTTGGATTCCATCCGCCACAACGTCGTGATCCAGAGCGCGTCGTAATCGCCATTGCCATGCACGAACAGGATCGGCGGCACCTCCGAGCTTGCGGTCGCGGACGGTGCCTGCGCCAGCGCGTCCATCGGTAAGTTCGCAACTGCGAAAGCCAAGCCACCTGCACCTTGCAGGATCGTCCGTCGTGACAGCTTCATCTATTCCTCCCTGGTGAAACCCGCGTCTTTGCACCGCTTATAGCGGCCTAACCACTGGACAGCGAAGGACTTTCGCAGGCATCACTGAAGTCGCCGGAATCATGAAGCCATTTCTGCCAGACGACTTGGAAGGGGATATGACCGAGCAGACGAACCGTCAGAGACGTTCCGCCGACGGCATCACCGCGCCCCTGCGGTACACTGTATTCCGGCGCATCTGGCTTGCCAGCCTGCTCTCCAATCTCGGCCTCCTGATCCAGGGCGTGGGCGCGGCCTGGGCGATGACGCAGATGGCGGCCTCGGCCGACAAGGTGGCACTGGTGCAGACCGCCTTGATGCTGCCGATCATGCTGATCTCGATGCCCGCCGGCGCCATCGCCGACATGTACGACCGTCGTATCGTGACGCTCGTCGCACTGATGATCGCGCTGACCGGCGCATCCGCGCTCACGATCCTGGCCGGGCTCAAGCTGATCGCCCCGGAATCCCTGCTGGCCTTCTGCTTCGTCGTCGGCAGCGGCAACGCGCTGTTCGGACCTGCCTGGCAGTCCTCGGTCAGCGAGCAGGTGCCGCCGGACGCGCTGCCGTCGGCGGTGGCGCTGAACGGGATCAGCTACAACATTGCACGCAGCTTTGGACCGGCGGTCGGCGGCGTGATTGTCGCCGCAGCTGGCGCGGTGGCCGCATTCGCCTGCAACGCGCTCCTGTATCTGCCGCTGCTGGTCGTGCTCCTGCTGTGGCGGCGGACCACCGAGCCGTCCCGCCTACCGCGGGAGAAGCTCAACCGCGCCATGGTCTCCGGCTTCCGCTACATCACCAATTCGCCGCCGATCAAGATCGTGCTGCTGCGCACGCTGGTGATGGGCCTGATCGGCGGCGCCGTGATGGCGCTGATGCCGCTGGTGGCCCGCGACCTGCTACACGGCGGCGCACAGACTTACGGCATCATGCTCGGCGCTTTCGGCATGGGCGCCGTGGTCGGCGCGCTCAACATCCACGAGCTGCGCAAGCGGATGAGCGGCGAGGCGGCGATCCGCGCCTGCACGATTACGATGGCGTTCGCGATGGCAGCGCTTGCGCTCTCGACCGAGCCGGTGCTCACTGCCGCCGCGCTGGTGCTGGCGGGCGCGGTCTGGATGGCTGCCGTCGCACTGTTCAATATCGGCGTGCAGCTTTCGGCACCGCGCTGGGTCGCCGGACGATCGCTCGCCGCATTCCAGGCTTCGATATCAGGCGGCATCGCCATCGGCGCCTGGGGCTGGGGCCATCTTACCGACTATGCCGGCGTCGAAACCGCACTGCTGACGGCCGCCGGCTTGATGCTGGTCTCGCCGCTGCTCGGGATCTGGCTCACGATGCCGCGTGTCGGCGCACGCAACGAGGACGCCGAAGTGCTGGCCGATCCCGAAGTCAAGCTGTCGCTCACGGGGCGCAGCGGGCCGCTGGTGGTCGAGATTGAATATCGCGTTGCCCAGGAGAACGCGCGCGCCTTCCACAATGTGATGCAGGACGTGCAGCTCTCGCGGCAGCGCAACGGCGCCTATGGCTGGTCGATCGCACGCGATATTGCCGATCCGGAGCTGTGGACCGAGCGCTATCACTGCCCGACCTGGCTCGATTACTTGCGCCAGCGCAACCGTTCGACCCAGTCCGAACGCGCGCTGCATCAGCAGGCAATCGACTTCCATATCGGCTCCGAGCCGGTACGGATTCGCCGCATGCTGGAGCGGCCGTTCGGCTCGGTGCGTTGGAAGGAAGAGACGCCGGACCGTGCCAGCGCCGAGGTGCTGCCTGTGGTCGCGACGGCGGCGGGCAGCAGCACATAGGTTTTGCTTCGTCATTCCGGGGCGCGCCGTCAGACGCGAGCCCGGAATCCATCAGACCGCAAATGCGTGGAGAAATGGATTCCGGGTTCGCGCTTCGCGCGCCCCGGAGTGACAGTCACTGTCCGTGCTCAGCCAACACCTTGTCGCAGGCCTTGCCGAGGCGCGTGCGATGCTCTTTCAAGCAGGCGAGCACGGCGCTATCGCCATTGTTCATCACGGCGCGGCAAAAGCGCGTAACGTCGCGCGCGCAGGCGTCGTGGCCGGGCTGCTGCTGCGCGAATGCACCCGATGCGCATAGAACCAAAGAAACAATGCAAAGAAATCTGGTCATCGCGTAATGCCTCATGCCCTTTGAGATATGCGGGCGAAGCTAGTGCGACGACCTCCTGGTCGCAACGGCTTTATTGGCAGGCGTTCACGCGCTGCCGCGAAGCCCCGGCCTGACGCCGGGATACATCGCGAGGGGAGCTTTGAAGCGCGCTCTTACTGGCTATCCTGGACGTCAGCGACCTTGCGCGAGGCGCCCCTGGCGAGGTCCTTGTCCATCACCGCGCGGCAGCCGGCGCTCAGATCCGAGCGATGCTTCATCATGCAGGCAGTGATTTTCGGGATATTGGGGATTTCAGAGGAGCACAGGCGGAAGGCATCACCGGTGCACATCTGCTGCGCTTCGGCCGAGAAGGCGAAGCTCGAGGTCGTCGAGACGATCGAGACGAGGGCGGCAAAGCCCAGGGCCAGGCTGGTGTCGCGGATTTTGACGGAAAACGACTTCGTCATGTGAAGCTCCCATTGGCACCGCGGAAAGCGGGCCCGTTGTTGATGGGAATGACCATGTTCCAGGAAAGTCCTTTCCACTGTGATGACGGTCACGGGCGACCCTCCCTCTGTGACATCGGTCACTTTGGCGCACCTACCTGAAAATCCTCCGCATCCGCCGTCGCGTTGGTGTCACGTTAACTGTTCCTTCGCATTAATGGCTCGTCGCGCGGGAAATTCCGCTGGTTTGGTTGCGTATTTGGAAAGAGTAGCGATGCGTAATGCGTTAGGCCTGATGCTGGCCAGTGTCCTCGCGGCGGTCCTGATCGCCGGAGGTTGGTACTTTTATTCCTCCCGCGCCGATCAGGGCGCTCCCAAGACAACAGCCGCCCGTGCCGCCGATCCCCTGCCGGCCAAGCTCGCCGCCAAGGATGACGTCGAGACCACCGCGGCGATCGCCGCCAAGCCCACCGCTGTTGCCGCCGCGCCAGCCCCGGCCCTAGTGCCCGCGCCGGCCCCGGTTCAGCAGACCACGACCTGCACCAATCCGGATGCGTTGGGCGTCTCGCGCGTGGTCGAGATCGACACGACGGGCGGCCCGGGCTTCGGCTTCGAGCAGTTCAAGCAGTTTGATTTCCTCACCGACAAGGAGGTCGTGCTGACCTTCGACGACAGCCCCTGGCCGCACAACACGCCGGCCGTGCTGAAGGCGTTGGCCGATGAATGCACCAAGGGCCTGTTCTTCTCGGTCGGCAAACACGCCACTTGGCATCCGGAGATTCTGCGCCAGGTTCTGGCCCAGGGCCACACCGTGGGCACGCACACCTGGTCGCACGTCAATCTCGCTGGCAAGAAGATGACGGAGCAGCAGGCCAAGGACGAGATCGAGAAGGGCTTTAGCGCGGTGAAATGGGCGCTCGGCACCAATCCATCGCCGTTCTTCCGCTTCCCGCAGCTGTCGCAGAGCCCGGCGCTGGTCAGCTATCTCGGCACTCGCAACCTCGGAATTTTCTCGACCGACATCGACTCCTTCGACTTCCGCAAGGAGAACACGCCGGACAAGATCGTCAGCAACGTGATGACCAAGCTCGACAAGCTCGGCAAGGGCATCATCCTGATGCACGACTTCCAGAAGCGCACCGGCGAAGCGCTGCCGACACTGCTCGCGCGTCTGAAGGCCGGCGGCTACAAGGTCGTGCAGATCAAGGCGAAGACGACCTTCGACTCGCTGCCCGAGTATGACGAGGCCATCCTCAAGGAGTTGAAGGTGCCGACATCAGGCAGTGCGACGAATGCGCGCCCGGTCTCGAGCGTGGTGCAGACGGTCTCGCAGCGCTAAGCGCGTCAGGTTTCGGAATGAATGATGGCCGGGCTGAGCCCGGCCATTTTCATTTTGGGAGCAACGTCGCTTACCAGTAGATGCCGTGGCGATGCAGCTCGCTGATGATACGGCCTTCGGTCCAGGTGTGCTTGTACCTGGGCTTGTCCGCTCTTGCCGTCGTCTTCGGCGCGGGCTGGGTTGCGACCGGCGCGGACGGCGGCGTGGTCGCGGTTGTGGTAGTTGCCGCAGCCGGGGCTGTGGTCGAAACGGCCGCCGGGCGATCGACATATTTCGGCGCGTCAGGGATGGGTGCGGCGTCGCTCACCTGAGCCGTTGCGGCGGCCGGCGCTGCCGGAGCCTGCTCGTTGGCAGCGGCCAGCGAGAGGCTGCGCGAACCGCCGGCCTGGGCCGATGCAGAGACCAGAACCATGGCGGCCACCAGAATGATCTTGCGCATATGAAATCTCCCCGTGTTTGCGTGAGCGGGACAGTAGGGGAGAGCGGTGCGGGGTTATGTGATGGAGATCACGCAGGTTGACCGTGCGAGGCCAATTTGCTGATCGGCGGCAGCAACGTTTTCGCGCAACGTCCGCCGAGCCGAGCTCACCACTGATAGCGGATGACGCCTCTGCCGGCGTAAGAGCGCGTCGCTTGCGAGAAGCTACCATCGAACGTGGCAGTCGCCGACCAGCCGCCGGCCCACGTCACCTCGGCGGACGCAGCGGTCAGCGCAGCGTCCGCGGCAGGGGCCGCGCCGCTGACGACGAAGTTTGCGCCCGGCAGCGCCTGGAAATCTGCCACGATCGACCGGTCCGAATTAGTGTCATGGGCCCACGCCAGGCGGCTGCGCAAGGTCAGCACACCGTCCTGCAAGATCATAGACTTGTCCGTACGCAGGCCGAGTTCGGTTCGCGCGTCCGACGACCATTTGGCGTCATAGCTCAGCGCAAAGGTCGAGGCGCCTGACACGACCTGCTCCGCGTAAGCCGGCAGGCCAAGCGTCGCGACCTGAGCAGCGGCGTAGGGTGTGATGCCGATGCCACCGCTCCACGGTGCGACGAACCGATAACCGCCCTCGATGCGCCCCGACCAGGCATTGGCGTTGAACCCGGCGCGCAGGCGATCGGCGCCGACAGCCGTGACGGTGCGGTCGGTGGAGACGTCCTGCCAGCCATAAGCGATGGCTGCGGAGAAGTAGGCAGCGCCGTTGGCGTGGCGAAGATAAGCGCCGGCCTGGAACAGGTCCGACCGCCCGGTGCCGCTGTTGGCGACGCTGAAATTGGTACCGCCGCCCCCGAGCGCAAAGCCCGCGATCGTCATCGGCGCGATCAGACGATCGGCGCCGACGGCGGTGCCAAAGATGCGGCTCGTGGTGTTGCTCGAGCCGACGATCGCATCGCCCTGCGTCGTCTGCGAGCCGCCAAAGCCGCTAGCCCACACGCTCCAGCGCTGCTCGAAAGAGGTCGGCGCGGGTGATTTGACATACGTTGTGAAGGCATCGGTTCGCTTGGTGGCGGTGCTGTCTTCATTGGCAAAACTCGCCGCAGCACCGGCTCGGCCCGCGTCTGCGTTGTGCGTCATCGCGGGATCGGTGAGCATCCCCATGAATTGGTTCATCGCCTCAAACGTGATTTGTTGCGCGCCAACCGCCAGCTCGCCGGAGGCCTGGGACAATCCGGCGGCGTTCAGGGTGGCATAAGTAGACGGCGCTCCACCATTCCTGTTGAAGTAATTGCCCAGCGTGTTGGCGACCGCCTGCTGATTACGGGACAGGCTGCCGCCAAAATCGAGACTAAGGTCGAAATAGGCGTTGTTGGCGTCGTAGCTGAGGCGGGTCTTGAAATTGGCCGGAAGATTCGTGGTGACGGCATCGGACGCGAAGGCCCCCGTTACTCCGCCGCTTGCGGTGAGAATGGTGTAGGTCTTTCTGACATAGTTGCCGTTTGCGAACACCGCGTTCACCGTAGCGCCGCCGAGCGCTGCCGTGCCGGCGACGGTTGCGAACGTCGCCGTCCTTGGATCGATCTGCACGCGATAGATGGCACCGGACGCGAGCGCGAGGCTGCCGGCGATGTTGATCGAGCTACCCGCCGAGCCGTTGCCCGGCGCGAAAGTCGCACCATTGTTGATGGTCACGGTGGGCGGATCGATGATGCCAGTGCCGGTCAGCGTGCCGCCGGCATTCACCGTCACGGCAGAGGTGCCGGTAATCGTTCCCTCGACGTCGAGCACGCCGCCATTCACGACCGTTGCGCCGGTATAGGTGTTGGTGCCCTTGAGGACCGTGGTCCCCGCAGCCGTGGTCAGGCTGGCGGTGCCGCCGAGCCCATCGATGGTGCCCCCGGCGGAGGCGATCGGGCTGTTGAAACTGCCGTTCTCGATGACGCCGCCCGCCAAGGATACAGCTGCCTGCGTCTGAGTCGTGCCGCCGAGATCGATCGTGCCGCCGTTGACGACGAGGCGATTGGCCGTGTTGCCAAGCGTCGCCGCTCCGGACAGCGTGAGGGTGCCGGCGCTGACGGTCGTGCCTCCGCTATAGCTGTTCGCCCCAGCAAGCGTAACGATGCCGCTCGTCGTCTTCGACAGGCCCCCGGCGCCCAACAGGACGCCGCTCACGGTGCCCGCCTGAAGCTCGAATGAGATCGATCCGTTCAGCGTGACTGTCGAAGCCAGAGTGCCGCCCGCCATTTTATAAGCGGTCGTCCACAGCGAGCCATTCCGGATGGTGCCGCCCGTCTGCGCCACACCCCCCATCTGACTTTGCGCGGTGCCGCCGAGATCGAGCGTGCCGCCGTTCACGGTTAAGGTGTTGGTCACGCCACCGAGCGTTCCGGACCCGGAAAGCAGGAGCGCACCGCCGTTGACGATGGTCCCGCCGGTGTAGGAATTCCCGGTCTCGAAATTTACTGTCCCCGGACCCGCCACCGTGATCGACCCGGTGCCGGTGATGGTGCCCACCCAGCCAACCGTAAAGGTCGCTGAAGCTGTCTCCGTCGTAATCACGGTGTTGGAGTCGAGTTGAAGCCTGTTGATGATGTCGGGGGCAAGATTGCTACTCTGCACGTTGATCGCCGCGGAGCCCGTGGTGGACTGCATGATCAGCGTCCCGTTCTGGAACATGAACCCGCTGCTGGGGACGCTGGCGTTGAGATTGAGGGTGCCCACAGTGAACGGGCCGCCAACCAGCGTGAGGCCGGCGGCGAGCCCCGGCGTAACGGCGACAAACGTCGCGACAGCATCGACCCCGTTCGGGACCCTTCCGGACGACCATTGGGTCGAGTCGATCCAGGCACCGCCAACGCCTGCGCCAATCCAGGTGTCCGCCTTTGCGCCACTCGCCGCCGAGATCAGGACCGTGGCGACGGCGATCAGGGCCGTCGTCTTGAGAAGGCTGTTCCGGATGCTGGCCTTCGATTCGTAGGCTCCAGCGTGCCGTGCCGTCGAACACGGCCTCCGTGCGAAGAACGGCGCCGATTTTCGCAGCGCCTCCCGCGCAGCCCTTCGCATTGTCAACACGTGCATCTGCCCCACCTGCACCCGCAGTCCGGCTGCAAGTGCCCCAATATCGAGAACGAGCTGAGGGAATACCTCGCGCGCAGCAACCCGGCATTGACCTGCCGTCCCAATCTCTTGATCCTGCGTCCCAGGCAACACATGTGGCTGACGCGATCGGTGCCAGCACTGACCCGCGCAGAGGTCTGATCAAGTTCCCCACCATTCCATGCGCGACTTGAGAAGCCGCTGACCGTATGCCAACATGACGACGGCCTCGCGCTCGAACCGAGCGGCGGCGTCTTTCCTGTTCAATCACATTGCTGCCGGCCCGCCGCGTGAAGAAAGCCGTCGATCCCTTCCCCGTCCGGAAACTGACCTACAGGATTTCCTCCTCGACCGATCCTCACGCCTTCGCGGTGTGGCGCGACAATCTCTCGGAGGTCGTCGATACCCGCTTGCCAGAGGCGAATGTGGAGCGTTTCGAGGCACGCCTGTCGGCCGCGTCGGTCGGCAACGCATTGTTCATGGAGACCGAGAGCAGCGCGCAGGTCATGTGCGCTCACCGCAGCTCATCCGGGCGAACGAGTTCGACTATCTTTCGATCGGCGTGATGCAGGCGGGCGAGCACCGCGCGGACCAGGACGGCGCGTCCGTGACGTTGAAGCCGCGCGATATCGTGCTGAGCCATCACGCGCGGCCGAACACCGGAGCCTACTCGTCGTTCAGGTGCCTGCGGCTGCATCTGCCGCGATCAATCGCGCCGGCATTCCTGCGCGATCGCGATGTCAACGGCATCGTGCTGGAGGGAGCGCGCGCAGGGACCCGACTGCTTGCCCAGCACGTCGAAGGGATTTGGGACGGCCTCGAGGAGCTCACCGCAAGCGAGATCCAGGCCTCCGTCGAAGCTGCCTTTCTGATCGCCGCCGGAAGCCTGCAAGGTGGCACGGCCCTTAGGCCCGATCATCGCGAAGCGATCGGACGCACGGTTCGCCGCACCATCCAGACATATATCGACGAGCGGCTCGATGATCTCCGGCTCGGGCCCGACATGATCTGCGGCGCTTTCCACATCTCCCGGTCGAAGCTCTACCGTTTATTCGACGCCGAGGGTGGAATCGCCTCCTACATCACCGCACGCAGGCTCGACCGGTGCTGGAACTTGTTGAGAACGCGGGGCCGAGAGGCAGGATCAATCGGGAGCCTCGCTTACGCTTGCGGCTTCAACAGCGAGGCGAGCTTCAGTCGTGCTTTTCGCCGCAGGTTCGGCGCCAGCGCACGTGAGGTTCGCGATTTGCTCGCGCCCCACCGGCCAGAGCGCGAAAACGACGGCGGCGAGCTGTCAGCCGAGACACGCATCATGGGCTGGTATCGGAGCCTGGCCACTCGATCCACGACCCGGTCGCGGACCGGCTGATGGCGATTATTCATTGCTGCGATCAATAGGTCGGCGCTACCAAGGCAACCGCGAGGACGAAGCCCGACAGGAAATGTGAGTGCTGGTGCCGCAAGAGGGATTCGAACCCCCGACCCCGTCATTACGAATGACGTGCTCTACCGACTGAGCTATTGCGGCGAACCCTGCCGGGGCTGGGCGATGCCGGCCCCGATACGCGCTCCTGATATCGGGCATGGCCCGAATTGGCAAGGACAAGGGAGACGCGAAATGCGGCTCACGCGCCCCAGCGGGACCAGAATCCGCGCCAGCCGCCGGCCTGAGCCTTTGGTGTGCCGATTTGTTCCGTAAATTCATCGCTCGGACCGTCGTCATCAATGCCGGGGTCGTCAGGGGCGCGGACGATCGGAATGACGGTCTGGATCGGCGCCTGCGCGGGCTTTCCGAGGTCGGCACGGGTCCGGAACACCGGGGTTTCCGCCACAGGCGATGATTCGGCGACGCCAGGGGCGGGGTTGACCGGCTCGGCAGGCGTCACCGCCGGCTCCTCCCTGGCCACCGGGGGTGCGTTGTCCTGCGCGGCCGGAGCCGCAGCCGGGGTCGGATCCGGCGCGATCACGACCGGTTCCTCCGGCGCCTCGCTCGCCGCCGTCACCCGCTTCGGCGGCGGGGCGGCGAGCATGGCTTCCTCGAAGGCAGAGGACTCGATCGTCGTGCCCTTGTCCGAAGGCAGGCTCGCCACCGGCGTCTGCCACTGGAAGGCATCGAGCCGGCCGGTGACCGGGGAGACCGGCCGCCAGCGGTCGCTGACATAGCCGTCCGCGGTCCAGGCCGGGTCGTGACGGGCGCGCACCGCGCGCAAGGTCCAGGCGCGGGCGCGGCCGCCGTCGCCGTGTTCGGCGCGCTCCAGCTCGGCCATCAGCAGCGCCACGCGCTGGGTGGGATCGTTGACGTAAGGCGCGAGCACCTCGCGCGCGCGGGCGAATTCGGACGCATCGATCGCCGCGCGCGCGATCGCGAGCTGTCCCTCGACATGGCCGGCCTTGTCGGCCGGCGTCTTCGCCGCGAGCGTCTCGACCCGCTGCAGACGCTGCCGCGCCGAATCGCCGAGCTTCACGTGCGCATAGGCATCGGCAAGATCAGGATGGGGATTGGCGAGCCAGGCGGCCTCGACCAGCTTCATGGCGCGGCGCACCTGATGCGCCTCGCTCTCGAATTTCGCGGCGAGCACGGCAGCCGGCACCAGGGTCGGCGCCAGCTTGACGGCCTCCATCACACTCTCGCGCGCGACGTCGCGGTCCATCGTCTCCAATTCCAGAGCGCGCGCCGTGAGCAGCACGCCACGCTGGCGGCGGTAGGCAGGCTTGTCGATCAACCCCGCAGACAAATTCGAATCGAGGATCGCGAGCGCGCCGCTCCAGTCGCCGCGCGCACAGCGGAAGCCGAGCACCGCATGCGAGGCCCATGTCGAGGATGGCGACAGCTTGATCGCTTCCTCCGCGATCATCACCGCATTGACCGCATCATCAGCGCGCTGAGCCTCGATGAACAGGCCACGCAGGCCGAGCAGCCGCGTGTCTTCGCGCTCCGCCATGGCACGGAAGGCGCGCTGCGCCTCGTTGCGATTGCCCTCGAGCTGAGCCGATTGCGCATGCAAGAGAAGCGCGAGCGGATCATCGGGCGCATGCCGCCGCGCCGCTTCGGCGTGACGACGGGCAAGCGCGGTATCGCCATGGCCGATCGCGAGCAGGCCGTGGGTGATGGCGTGACGGCCGCGGGCATGGCGCTTCTCGTGACGGCGGCGCCGGATTCGTCCGGGCGTGCGCCATATGGCGGTCAGGACGCTCCAGAGCAACACGACGAGGACTGCGAAGATGCCGAGACAGAGCACGAACACAGGAATGCTCGGCGAGGCCCGGAAACCGCCCCAGGTCAGCACGACATTGCCGGGCTGATCGGCGACCCAGGCGGCGCCGGCGCCTGCAAGCGCAATCAGAACGAGGAAGAGGACGATGCGAAGCATGGCGATCCCTATACGCGCGGATTGTTGCGCTGTTCTTATCGAACAGTCTTATGGAGCCGGTTTGGCAAGGCCAGCCAGAGCATCGTCGGCGAATTTGCGGGAGGCTGCGAGCGCGGCGTCTCTTGCATCGGCCTTGTCCAGCCACGCCTTCGCCGGCTCACGTTCGCTCTCGGGCAGCGTCATCAGCTCGCGCCGCGCCTCGGCGAAATCATTGCGCAGTGCCGCGGCCGTGACCCGCGCGACGATCGCGCCGCGGTCGTTGCCGACCCCGTCGGTGCGCTCGATGCGGACCAGCTTCGATGCACCCGCCTGAAGGCGCTCGACGATGCCGGCGCCAGCGGGCGGAGCCTCCGGCGGCGGCGACAGCTTCGGCACGATGTTGAGGAGCTCGCGGGTCAGCGCGAACGGCGTCGGGATGCCCGACGCGGCGAACATATCGAGCGGCTTGAGCAATTCCGGCTTGGCTGCGAACGGCCGCGCCGCAGTGAGCTGCGCCTGATAAGGATCGTTGTGACGGACGGCCACGTCGAGCAGGGTGGCGGCGACCACATAACGCAACGGCTTGTCGTCCATCACCTTGACATCGGCGATCTTCTCGCCCTGCTGCGCGAGCTCGGCGCGCGCGGTCTTGCTGGCAAGCTCGAGCTGGGAGATGCGGTCGTCGAGAGCGGCGAGGGCGGATGGCGAGGCATCGCGTGGCGTGGATTTCGCATCGTTCAATGCGCTCGCGGTCTTGTCGGACTGCGCACGCAAATTGGCGACGTCGTTGCGCAAAGTGCCGACGGATTTCTCCAGCGCGTCGAGCCGCGCCGTCGTCGTCGGATCAGCCGCCGGCTTGCCGGCCTTGGCTTCGACTGCGGCGATGCGACCGCTCAGCGCATCGACCGCGGCACTCGTCACTTGCGGCGCGGCGGGCGGAGCCTGCACTGCGGGCCACCCCAGCATCCAACCGACTGCGATTACGACAGCCGCTGCGGCGGCGCCGGAAAATGGCGCGATGACCCAGGGAGAAATGGCGGCAGACGTTGCGGCCGCCTGCGCCTCCTCGCGCTGCGGCTCCGCCTCGGTTGCTTCGGCCTTGGTTGTTTCGACTTTGGCCGCCTCGCTCTCGGCGTCCTCGGCAGCGGCGTGCTCGGAGCTTGCCGGCTCGGCCGCTGACTGCGTGTCGGGCTCACCCGATACGCCCTGCGGCTGGGTGGAGACTTCGGTCGCCTCGAGGTCGATGGTCGGCGGCGTGCGCTTGGCACGGCCGAACTCGGGAGCCAACCCTGTGTCTTCAGGCTTGTCGTCGGCCATCGTGACGGTTCCTCACACTTGCATCCCAGAGACGAGCCCGATTGCGTCGGATTCGGCCCGTCCTCTTACGCCAAACGGGTGCGCAAAGCACGCTCCAAGGCGTCAAATAGGGCATTTTCGTCCGGGCTCGCGGCGACCAGCACCTGCGAGGCGCCGGCATCGCGCAGCACGCTTGCGACCGTCTCGGACAGGCAGCATTGCGGGATCGCCAGCGCCGAGATTTCGACGCCTTCGTCCCGGGCCGCATCCAGGAAGGCGCGCGCGCTGCGCCGGGAGTAATGCAGCACCGCCTCGATGCCATGCGCGGCAAAGCCTTCGCAGACCTCGCGCGGGAGAACCTTGACCGGAGCCATGCGATAGATGGTCTGCGTGACCACGCTGAATCCGTCCGCGCCGAGCTCGCCGCCGAGATCCCGCGACAGATCCGCCCCGGCAAGATAAAGCAGCGCGCTTTTCTTCTTCAGCACCTTGTCGCGCGCGCTTTGCATGACTTTGTCGCGCAAGGAGGCGGCATCACCGCCGGCGACGACCACATCCGTGAAACCTGCCTGGCGCGCCACGGAAGCCGTGTGCTCGCCGACCGCGAACAGCGGCAGCTCCGCGAGGCCGAGATCGCGCAATTTCGGCGCGACGGCGCGGATCGCATTGGCCGACGTGACGATGATGGCACCATAGCCCGCCTCGCTCTCGTCATGAAAGGCAACCGGCTCGCATTTGAGCACCGGCGCGAGCAGCACCTCATGCCCCCGCGCGCGCAGATTTTCCGCCGTCGCCTCATTGTCGGGATGCGGCCGTGTGACAAGAATGGACATCGCTCGTGTTCCCGAACCACCTGGCGGTGACGCATTCGCGCGGGATGCACGGCGCGTGACGATTGCGCAAGATGACCCGGGAATGCTACCGCGTTAGCAGAACTCTGCTTTAAGGATGAGCGCAAGGGCGCAAATTGGATAACAATTCGCCAATGCTGGTACTGGGTATCGAGACCACCTGCGACGAGACCGCGGCGGCCGTCGTCGAGCGCGCGCCTGGCGGCAGCGGCAGGATCCTGTCCAATATCGTGCGGTCACAAATCGAGGAGCATGCCCGCTTCGGCGGCGTCGTTCCGGAAATCGCCGCGCGCGCTCATGTCGACCTGCTCGACGGCATCATCGACCGCGCCATGAGCGAAGCCGGTATCGGCTTCGCCCAGCTCGACGGTGTCGCAGCCGCCGCGGGGCCGGGGCTGATCGGCGGCGTCATCGTCGGGCTCACCACCGCCAAGGCGATCGCGATGGTGCATGACACGCCGCTGATCGCCGTCAACCACCTCGAGGCACATGCGCTGACGCCGCGCCTGACCGACGGCATCGAATTTCCGTATTGTCTGTTCCTCGCCTCCGGCGGCCACACCCAAATCGTCGCGGTGACCGGCGTCGGCCAATATGTGCGACTCGGCACCACTGTCGACGACGCCATCGGCGAGGCCTTCGACAAGGTGGCAAAGATGCTGGGCCTGCCCTATCCCGGTGGACCGCAGGTCGAGTGCGCCGCGGAAAACGGCGATGCCGCGCGCTTCGCTTTCCCACGACCGATGCAGGGACGCCCCGACGCCAATTTCTCCTTGTCAGGATTGAAGACGGCCGTCCGCACCGAAGCGACCCGCCTGGCCGAGCTCACGCCGCAGGACGTCAGCGATCTCTGTGCGAGCTTTCAGGCCGCTGTCCTGGACTCGACGGCCGATCGCCTCAGCGTTGGCCTGAAGCTTTTTCGCCAACAATTCGGCGCGCCGCGCGCGCTGGTCGCGGCCGGCGGTGTCGCTGCCAACAAGGCAATCCGCAGCGCGTTGTTCGACGTTGCTCAGCAAGCCGGGACGCAGCTGATCATGCCGCCGCCGGCGCTCTGCACCGATAACGGCGCGATGATCGCCTGGGCCGGCGCCGAACGCCTCGCGCTCGGCATCACCGATACGATGGACGCGCAGCCGCGCGCGCGCTGGCTGCTCGACGCGAATGCGACCGCACCTGATGGTTACGGCAAGACGCGGGCGGGGTACTGACGATGGCTGTGTTCCGGTCCGTCGCGGTGATCGGTGCCGGAGCCTGGGGCACGGCGCTGGCGACGGTGGCCGCGCGCGCCGGACGGAATGTGACGCTATGGGCGCGCAATGCGGAACATGCGACGCAGATCGCATCAACCCGTGACAATCCGCGGCTGCCGGGCGTGCGGCTCGCACCTGACATCGTCGTGACGAGCGATCTCGCGCTCGCCGCGCGTGCCGACATGCTGCTGGTCGCAACCCCGGCGCAGCATCTGCGCGGCGCGGTCAATATGCTGGCCTCGCACATCGCGAGGCCCGTGCCGGTCATCGCTTGCGCCAAGGGCATCGAGCACGGCACCCGCAAATTCATGACCGACGTGATCGCGGAAGCGGCGCCCCATGCGCTGCCCGCGATCCTGTCGGGCCCGAGTTTTGCCGACGACGTCGCGCGCGGCCTGCCGACAGCGGTGACGCTCGCGGCAAAGGACTGGGCCGTGGCGAGCCAGATGGTGCAGGCGCTGGGCTCGGCGACGTTCCGGCCCTATCACACCACCGACGTCCGCGGCGTCGAGATCGGCGGCGCGGCCAAGAACGTGCTCGCGATCGCCGCCGGCGTCGTGGTCGGCCGCAAACTCGGCGCATCCGCGCTCGCCGCACTGACGACGCGCGGCTTCAGCGAGCTGGCGCGGCTCGGACGCGCCTGCGGCGCGCGTGCGGAAACGCTCTCGGGTCTTTCCGGCCTCGGCGACCTCTTGCTGAGCTGTTCGACCGCGCAATCACGCAATTTTGCGCTCGGTGTCGCGCTCGGCCGTGGCGAAGCGGCGCCCGCAGGCAAGCTTGCGGAAGGTGCATTCACCGCGCCGGTGCTGGTCGAGCTCGCGGCTTCGCAAAACGTTGAGATGCCGGTATCAGAAGCCGTCGCGGCGATCCTCGGCGGTAGGAGCACGATCGATGCCGCGATATCGGGGCTGTTGACCCGTCCATTCAAAGCAGAGGAATGAACATGGCGTACTGGCTGGTGAAATCCGAACCATCAGTGTGGTCCTGGGACCAGCAGGTCGCAAAGGGCGCCAAGGGTGAAGCCTGGACCGGCGTGCGCAACTACACTGCACGCCAGAACCTCGTGAACATGAAGAGGGGCGACAAGGCATTCTTCTATCATTCCAACGAGGGCAAGGAGATCGTCGGCATCGCGGAAGTCATCAAGGAGGCCTATCCGGACCCGACGGACAAGACCGAGAAATTCGTCTGCGTCGACATCAAGGCCGACAAGCCGCTGAAGACGCCCGTGACGATGGCCGCGATCAAGGCCGAGAAGAAGCTCGCCGACATGGCACTGGTGAAATATTCGCGCCTGTCGGTGCAGCCGGTGACTTCAGATGAGTGGAAGCTCGTCTGCAAGATGGGCGGGGTGTAATTCGCTCCGATTGAGGGCCGAGTTGTGACGAATTTGTGATAGCGAGACAACCCTGTCACAACCATTGATATCTGCCGGCAATATTCCTAGGTTTGGCGGAGGAATGGAGTTCAACAGGTCTTCTCGCGTCATGGCGATGCAGGAAAGGGACGGCGGCGAGCAATCGCCATGGTCCACGGACGGCCCCGCAGGGGCCTTTCCATTCCGTCCCCGAAAAGATACTTCATCAATGCTGGCGATGCTGCTGGCCGGCGCCGCCATCATCGGAGCCCTCATGGGATGGCTTCTGACGCTGCGCGCGGAGCCGGATGCGCCGGTCATCGCACTCGTGCCGCAGGAGCAGGTGGGCGATGCCATCCCGACCCTGACACCGGACAGCCAGCGGGTCGCGCAATCCGACAGCCGGCAATGCCGTTACCCCGTCGCATTCATCACGGTGTCGACGCCGGGCAATCCGACCGGCGGGACCGTCACGTTTCGCACCAGCAAATATCGATCGCCATCATTCCGCATCACCGACCAGCCGCAGAGAATCGCGTTGCCAAATCCGCTGCCTGACAGCGGCGGGCTCGACCCGCTGACCGTCGACGGTGACGCCAAGGGTTTGCTGGTATCCCTTTATCCGACAGCGCGAATGGAGCCGATCGGCGGCTCCAGCGCCGTCACGGTGCGTTGGCCTGCGCGTCCTCCATGCAAGTGAGATTTCCGAATTGAGATTTGAATGCAGAATTTTCTGAACGCACGCTTCATCCTCGCCTTTATCTTGATCGGCGTGGCCACAGCAGGGGTCAGCGCGCTGCTGTTCAATCCGCAGATCGGCTTTTTCGGATGGATCGGCTCGCTCTTCTCCGACATGACCCCGCTGCGATTTGTCGGAATCGCGCTGACGGCCGTATCTGCGACCGGCGTCGGCTACATTGCCTCGCGGCTCGGCGCCGACCCTACGGCATCGGGTTTCGTCGCTGTTGGAAGCGGCTACACCTATGGCCGCAGGCTGACGACGGATTCCGCGACCGGCGAGACCCGCATGGTGACGCGCACTGCGGACGACGCCCTTGACGACCTTGACATGATGGTGGGGCTCGCCTCGGTCAAAACCGAGATCAACAAGCTGCTTGCGAGCCTTGAGGTCGAGCGCCGGCGGCGCGAGCAGGGCCTGCCAGTGTTCGCGACGAGCCGGCACATGGTGTTCACCGGACCTCCTGGGGTGGGCAAGACCGTGGTGGCGCGCGCCATCGGCGACATCTATCGCTCGCTCGGTGTGTTGCGCAAAGGCCATTTGATCGAAGCTGACCGCAGCCAACTCGTCGCGAGCTATGTCGGCCAGACTGCGCCGAAGACGCTCGATGTGTGCCGCACTGCGCTGGACGGCGTTCTGTTCATCGACGAGGCCTACAGCCTGACCGCGGCTGAGTGGAAGGGTGATTTCGGCCGCGAAGCGATCGAGGCGTTGCTGAAATACATGGAGGATCATCGCGACCGGCTGGTTGTGATCGTCGCCGGCTATCCCGCCGAGATGCACCGGTTCATCGGCAGCAATCCCGGACTTGCCAGCCGCTTCACCAAGACGATCGACTTTCCGCCCTACGATGCGCTCGAGCTCTGCGAAATCTTCCGCGCCATGGCGTCCGAGCAGCAATATCTGCTGCCGATCGGCTTCGAAGCGACTCTCGCGCCATGGATCGACTCACAACGCGACGATCCGCAATGGGGCAATGCGCGCTCAATGCGAACGCTGCTGGAAAAGACCCGCGAGGCGCATGCCCTGCGCACGTCGCGAGACCCTCATGCGAGCGTTGCCGAGTTCGAGCTCAGCGACATTCAATCGGCGATCCGGGACAGCTGATCATGAATCCGACGGCCCGCATCGCCGCGTTGCACGGTGCATTGTGGAGCATCGATCCCTGGTATCGGTGGTCGTGGTACGCGTGGCCGGCCGCGATGGCCGTGCTGATCACGGGCTGGATTCTGATCAGTAGACCGGTCAACACCGGCGCCTGGGGCAATGCCGGAAGCTGGGCCAAGCCGGTCGCGCAGAAGGCGACAACCTCGACCGCGACCCCGATCAAGACGACGACGGTCAATGCGCTGGACCTCGAGATTATGAGTTGCTTTGCCAATAGCAGCATCGGCTCGGAAGCCGTCTGCACCAAGCTGATCGATGGTGGCAAGATATCCGGCTCACGGCTGGCCTCGGTCTATACCCAACGAGGCTTCATGCGACGCGACAAGGATCCGGACAGCGCAATGTCGGATTTCAACGCCGCGCTGAAGATCCAGCCCGATTACCCTGCGGCCCTCAACGACCGCGCGTGGATCTACATGACGCGCGGAGATTACGACGCCGCGCTCCAGGATCTGAATAAAACAGCCAGCCAGACAACGCCATGGGCAATCGCAGCCGTCGCATATTATTACCGTGGCTTCGCCTATTTGCGGCTGAAAGATTACGCTAAGGCGGTGGCCGATTTGAACGAAGCGATCAGGCGGCTACCCAACAACGCCGACTATTATTTGGCGCGCGGCGAAGCCCAGCAGGCTCAGGAGAGCTATGACGCTGCCTTGCGCGATTTCGACGAGTTCGGCAAGCGCGCGCCGAAAGATCCGCGCGGCTTATTGGCGCGGGCCGTGATCTTCGAAACCACCGGCAAGCCGCGCGAGGCCCTGGCAGCGCTGGAGAATGCAGTCACGTTGGCACCCGACAACGATTTCGCCAGATCGGAACGCGACCGCTTGCGCGGACAGGTGAAAGACGATGCGCCTGAGAAGAATAATCCTGGCGGACAGCCCCCGACCTGACCGTCAACCGTACCAGGATCTGGCCGGGCCGACGAACAAATGGAAGCTGATTTGCAAGATGCGAGATTTATTAGCTACGACGTCGCAACCTGCGCCTCCAGCAGCGCAAGCACCTCGCACGGCGAAGCAATGCCACGCAGCCTGTGCAGCCCAAGCGAGACCAGCGGAATCTCCGTTTCGGCGGCGAGTGCGCCGGACACCAGCACGGTCCTGCCCAGTGGCTTGCACAGGCCCTCGAGCCGACTGGCCAGATTGACGGCGGGACCGATCGCCGTGAAGTCAAGCCGGTTGGCGGCGCCGATATTGCCCCAGAGCATCTCGCCGAGATGAAGCGCCGCGCCGAACGCAAGCGGCGGCAATCCTTGTGCCGTGCGCTCGGCGTTGAGATACGCCATCCCGGCTTCGGCAGCGCCTGCCGCGCGCAGAGCAGCCTCGCAGGCACGACGCGGTGAGGCCTCGACCACAGGAAAGATTGCCAGCACGCCGTCGCCGATGAATTTAAGCACCTCGCCGCCAAAGGCGTGAACGGCACCGGCGATGCGGTCGAACCACGCATCGAGCGCAGCGATGACATCGGCCGGCGGGCTGGTTTCAGACAAAGTTGTGAAGCCGCGCAGATCCGCATAGAGCAGCGCGGCCTGGATGGTTTCGCCGAGGTCGCGCCGCAGAGGTGCCGCCAAGACCCGCTCGGCGCTGCGCTTGCCGAGATAGGCCTCGAGCGTCGCCCGCAGCGTGGCGCGTGCAGCGAGCGCGGTGAGCGGTGCCACGGCAAAGCGGGCGGCTTGGCGCAGTTGCTCGATCTCGTCTGCAGTGAACGGTCGCGGCCCGATCCAGCCGAGCAACGGCCCATCGCGCCCGACAACGTCTTCGTGCACGTCGCCATCCGCGATGTCGCGCAGCCAGCGGCGGCCGCCATCGTCAGGCAAATCGGGCGCCGGTCCGCCAGGCACAAAGCCGAGCGCCTCGATCACCCGGCCGCTATCCGCACGCCACAGCCAGGTCCGCTTCGCGATCAGCGGATGCGGCACCTCGAGCGTCAGGGCGCCAGCTACAAGCGGCACGCCATCAGCAAGCAAATGCGTGCCGAGTTCCGCCAGCAGGCGATCGGCGCCAGAACATTCCGAGGCGGCATCGACAAGCCAGGCGAGGGTCTGAGAAAGTTGCATGCTCCGATGATGGCGAAGAAGCGCCGTCTTTGTCACGGGCAATCCTTGACGGGCTGCCTTGGCGCCGCCATGTGCGAGTGACAGCCCAGGGATGATCGCCGATGAACGAGCCGTTCGTATTGCGACGCGAGACCCAGATCGCCGCCCCGCGCGCCACCGTCTTCGCCTATTTGACCGATCCTGAGAAAATCCTGAACTGGATGGGCTCGGATGCGACCACCGAGCCGCATCCCGGCGGGCTCTATCTGCTCAAAGGCATCGGCCCGCGCGGCAGCGTCGCCCGCGGCACCTTCCGCGAGGTCGTGCCGGTACATCGCCTGGCCTACACCTTCGGCTGGGAGGGTGGTCAGGAAGTGCCACCGGGCTCGAGCCTGATCGAAATCGACCTGATCGAACGCGACGGCGGCACGTTGCTGCGCATGACGCATAGCGGGCTGCCGACCGAGGAACAGATGGCCGCGCACGCGAAGGGGTGGGCGCATTATCTGGAGCGATTGACGAGCGCAGCCACAGGCCGCGATCCCGGTCCCGACAAAGGTCTTTCGGACAATATGTAGCGCCGCGGCGGACTACACCGCCGCAGTTGCCACCACCTGCGCCAGCAGCTGCTCGCGTCTTGCCTGCGAGCGCTGACCTTTCATCGTCGCGGCAAAGCGTTCGAGGATACCTTCCTCGAAGGCAGTGACGATGGTGTCGTGGACGTAGCTCTTGCGGCAGATTGCCGGCGTGTTGGAGAGCTTGTCGGCGGCGGCGCGGATCGCATCCAGCACCTGCTTCTTGCGGCCACGCTGGCTGGTCGCCGGCGTGATCCGCGACAGCGATTCCACGACGACGGCGGAGGCCATCAGCGTGCGGAAATCCTTCAGTGAAATCTTGATGCCGGCGATCTCGCGCAGAAACGCATTCACCTGCGTGGTGCTGACGGCGCGCACGATGCCGTAGGCATCGCGATACTGGAACATGCGCTTGCCGGGCACGCCCTGCAAAATGCCGATGGCGCGCACCAGCTTGGCGGCATCGCATTCCTTGCGCACCGCCTTGCCGCCCTTCGCCTTGAAGGTCAGCACGAAGCAGTCGTCTTCCAGCGTGACGTTGGACTTCAGCAGCGTAGTCGCGCCGCGGGTGCCGTTGAGGCGGGCGTAGGATTCATTGCCGGGACGGATCGCGGTGCGCGCGATCAGCTCGATCACCGCCGAAAGCGCGAATTCCCGCGTCGGCTCGTCGCCCGACAGGAACGCCGAGACCTTGCGCCGGATCTTGGGCAGCGCACCGACGAGCTTTTCCAGACGATGCGCCTTGCGTTGTTCGCGGACCTTCTCCCAGTCGGCATGATAGCGATATTGCAACCGGCCCGCGGCATCGCGGCCCACCGCCTGGAGGTGCGAGCTTGGGTCCGCGGAGTAGCGCACTTCGCGATAGGCCGGCGGCACCGCCATGGCGTGCAGCCGGCGGATGGTACGGGCATCGCGGATATGCGCGCCGTTGGGGCGGACGAACGAATAGCCCTTGCCGCGCCTGATGCGGCGGATGGTCAGCTCGTTCTGGTCGCCGAGCCGCAGGCCCAGTTCCTTGGCAAGTGCCTCGACCGTCGCCGGGGGCGCCGTGTCGTAGACCTTTTTCGGGCTGGGGCGAGAGGAACCGGCCGGTTTCGGCCATTGTCCGAGGGCTTTGGCCAGCGCAATGGCGGCAGGATCGGCCGAAGCGGGCCGCATCGTGCCGAGATTCTGCTGATCCATCATAGTCTTAAGCCTTAGCCTGTCTGTTACCGGTCAATGCCGCTGTTCTGATGTTTGTTCCAAGAAGTCTCTTCGGACCCCGGGTTGGCCATTTAGGGTGTTCCGAACCGCATTGCGAGTCCCGAATCAGTGAAAAGAGGTTGCTAAATACCTCCAATCGCACATAGACGCCCTGCACGGACCTGTTCCGGGGATTTGGGTAAAGGCCGAAAGAGCCGCCCGGCCTGTTTCAGATTTGCGACAACCGGACCGCGAACCTTGATCCTCCGCATGGTCGGCCCCTCATCGAAGGTCCAGCTTGTGCTGCTTGTCGGGTCCGGTTAGCCCGACGCATAATCGCTCAATGATGAAAGTCGGCTGGCCAGTCACCTGTGCTCGGCTTGCCGTATGTGGAGGGAAGCATGTCCGAGAAGATCTACGACGTCCCCGCGGAATGGGCCAAGCGCGCCTGGGTCGACCAGGCCAAGTACAAGGACATGTACGCCCGCTCGATCGCGGACTCGAACGCCTTCTGGGCCGAACAGGCCAAGCGCATCGACTGGATGCACGCGCCGACCAAAATCGAGAACGTCTCCTTCGCGCCCGGCAACATCTCGATCAAATGGTTCGAGGACGGAATTCTCAACGTCGCCCATAATTGCATTGACCGCCATCTCGCCAAGCGCGGCAATCAGACCGCGATCATCTGGGAAGGCGACGATCCCTCGCAGTCGAAGCACATCACCTACAAGGAGCTGCACGACGAAGTCTGCCGGATGGCCAACATCCTGCGCACCCGCAACGTCAGGAAGGGCGACCGCGTCACCATCTATCTGCCGATGATTCCAGAAGCGGCCTACGCGATGCTGGCCTGCGCGCGGATCGGCGCGATCCACTCCGTGGTGTTCGCGGGCTTCTCGCCCGACAGCCTCGCCCAACGCATCAATGACTGCCAGTCCAAGATCATCATCACCGCGGACGAAGGCCTGCGCGGCGGCAAGAAGGTGCCACTGAAGGCCAATGTCGACGCCGCGCTCGCCAAGGCCGACGGCGTCGACTGGGTCGTCGTCGTCAAGCGCACCGGTGGCAAGATCGACATGAACCCGACGCGGGACCTCTGGTATCACGAAGCGGCTGCGATGGTGACGACCGATTGTCCGGTCGAGCACATGCACGCCGAAGATCCGCTGTTCATCCTCTACACGTCAGGCTCGACCGGCCAGCCCAAGGGCGTGCTGCACACCTCGGGCGGCTATCTCGTGTTCGCCTCGATGACGCATCAATACGTCTTCGACTATCACGATGGCGACATCTATTGGTGCACCGCCGACGTCGGCTGGGTCACCGGCCACAGCTACATTCTCTACGGGCCGCTCGCCAATGGCGCGACCACGCTGATGTTCGAAGGCGTGCCGAATTACCCGGATAATTCCAGGTTCTGGAACGTCATCGACAAGCACAAGGTCAACATCTTCTACACCGCGCCGACCGCGATCCGCGCGCTGATGCAGGGCGGCGATGAGCCCGTGAAGAAGACCTCTCGCGCCTCGCTGCGTCTGCTCGGCTCGGTCGGCGAACCCATCAACCCCGAAGCCTGGGAGTGGTATCACCGCGTCGTCGGCGACGATCGCTGTCCGATCGTCGACACCTGGTGGCAGACCGAAACCGGCGGCATCCTGATCACGCCGCTGCCGGGCGCGACCAAGCTCAAGCCCGGCTCGGCGACGCAGCCGTTCTACGGCGTGGCACCTGAGATCGTCGACGCCGACGGCAAGGTGCTGGAGGGTGAGACTACAGGGAATCTGTGTCTGACGCGTTCATGGCCCGGCCAGATGCGCACCGTCTACGGCGATCACGCGCGCTTCGAGCAGACCTACTTCTCGACCTACAAGGGCAAATACTTCACCGGCGACGGCTGCCGCCGTGACGCCGATGGCTATTACTGGATCACCGGTCGCGTCGATGACGTCATCAACGTCTCCGGCCATCGCATGGGCACCGCCGAAGTCGAAAGCGCGCTGGTGGCGCATGAGAAGGTTTCGGAGGCTGCCGTCGTCGGCTTCCCGCACGACATCAAGGGCCAGGGTATCTATGCCTATGTCACGCTGATGGCCGGCATCGAGCCGACCGAGGACC
>Ga0102590_1001340_pt1 | contig 38074 bp, 36 predicted proteins | sample AraplaMF_Col_mMF_FD_76859 | JGI IMG/M metagenome (GOLD analysis project Ga0102590, IMG submission 76859) | Arabidopsis root microbial communities from the University of North Carolina, USA - plate scrape MF_Col_mMF | ecosystem: Host-associated > Plants > Roots > Endosphere | place: USA... | reverse complement strand
GCTCGTGCTCGCCGACCGACTGAACCACGACTATGAAGAGCTGAAGAAGCAACGCAGCCAGCTCGACTTTGAGGACCTGATCACCCGCACCGCCGACCTGCTGACGAAAAGTGGCGTCGGTCCGTGGATCCACTACAAGCTCGATCGGGGTATCGATCATATCCTCGTCGACGAGGCGCAGGATACCAGCCCGATCCAGTGGAGCGTCATCCAGTCGCTCGCCGAAGATTTTTTCTCCGGCGAAAGCGCCCGGCCGATCGTGCGCACGCTCTTTGCCGTCGGCGACGAAAAGCAGTCGATCTATTCCTTCCAGGGGGCGCGGCCTGAGCGTTTTTCCGAGGAGAGCGACCGGACGCGGCGGCGCGTTTCCGACAGCGGGCAGAGCTTTTCCTCGGTGCGGCTGCCGCTTTCCTTCCGCTCGACTGCCGACGTGCTTGAGGCCGTCGACCACATTTTCAAGGCACCCGACAACGCGCGCGGCCTTAGCGCGCTCGGCGAACCGGTCGTGCATCGTTCCAGCCGCATCGGACATCCCGGCGCTGTCGACCTCTGGGAGATGGTCGCGCCGGAAGCCGTGGTGAAGGAGGAAGACTGGACGGCGCCCTTCGACGCGACGCCGGAAAGCGCGCCGGCCGCAATCCTCGCGCGGAGGATCGCCCATTCGGTCGGCACGCTCGTCGGCCGCGAAACGATCGTCGACAAAGGCAAGGAGCGCCTGATCGAGGCCGGCGACATCCTGGTGCTGGTGCGCAAGCGCGACGCCTTCGTCAATGCGTTGACGCGGGCGCTGAAACGCCGCGGCGATATTCCGGTCGCCGGCGCAGACAGGCTGGTGCTGACCAGCCATATCGCCGTGCAGGATCTGCTGGCGCTCGGCCGTTTCCTGCTTCTGCCGGAAGACGACGTGTCGCTCGCCGCCGTGCTCAAGAGTCCGCTTTTCGACCTCTCCGAAGACGACATCTTTGCGATCGCCGCATTGCGCGGCGACAATCAGAGCGTCTGGAGCCATCTCAAAAGCTTCGCCGCCGACGGCACCGAACGTTTCCGTGCTGCCGTCGAGAGGCTGGAGCTGTTTCTCCGGCAATCCAGGAGCCTGTCGGTCCATGATTTCTATGCGCGCGTGCTGGGTAGTTATGGCGGGCGGCGGCAATTCCTTGCCCGTCTCGGCACCGAGGTCAGCGATATTCTCGACGAATTCCTGACCTTCACGCTCGACCACGAGAGCTCCGGTCTTCCCGGTCTGCAATCCTTCATCTCGACGCTGGAGCTCGAAGCACCCGTGATGAAACGCGAGCAGGATAAGGGGCGCAACGAGGTGCGGATCATGACGGTGCATGCCTCCAAGGGTCTTGAAGCACCGATCGTTTTCCTCGTCGACGGCGGTTCAAAGGCCTTCACCCATACCCATCTGCCGAAGCTTCGCCTGATCGAGACCGACCCCGACGAGCCGCCGATGCCCGTCTGGGTTCCTGTCTCCGATCTCGCCAATTCGCTGACCCAGGACGATGCGGCGCGTATCCAGATGCTGGCGGAAGAAGAATATCGCCGGCTGCTCTATGTCGCCATGACACGCGCCGCCGACCGGCTGGTCGTCTGCGGCTATCGTGGCGTGCGTGTGAACAACGACACCTGGCATATGATGATTTCGACGGCGCTGCACGACGACCATCCGCATGTGGAGGCGACCACATTCTCCGGCCCCGATGGGCAATGGCCGGGTATCAAATGGCGCGTGCCGCGGGTAGAACGAAGCTTCGAGCGTACCGATCGCAACGAAGAGCGCGACAGCGAGGCGACCTTGCCGGACGGCCTGTTGCGGCCATTGCCGCCGCAGGCTGAGCTGCCTCGGCCGCTCAGCCCTTCCGGTGCCGGGACGATCGTCGATGAAGACGAGGGCAGTCTGCTGATCATTTCGCCGCTGTTCGGCGAGAAGGAGCGCAGCGATCGTTCACTGGAGAAGGGCAGGCTGATCCATCGCATGCTGCAGGCGCTTCCCGAAATTCCACTTGGCGAACGGCCTGATGCGGCAAGCCGCTATGCCGAACGAGCGGCGCGGTTCTGGCCGGAAGCGGAACGGCGCAAGCTTGTCGATTCGGTTCTGAAACTATTGGACGAGGAAGGTCTGCAGGCCGTCCTCGGTGCGCAGGCCCAGCCAGAGGTCTCGATCATGGGAACATTGACGCTGGAAGACAGGCGCTATGCCGTCTCCGGCCGTATCGACCGGCTTGCCGTCCTTACCGATCGCGTCGTCATTCTCGACTACAAGACCAATCGAGTGCCGCCGACAACAGAAGAGACCATCCCCTTCGCGCACCGGGCGCAGCTGGCGATCTATCGCGAGATCCTGGCGCCGCTCTATCCTGAGAAGCGTATCGATTGCATGCTTGTCTATACCGAGAACGCCTCGCTCTTCACACTAAGCGAAAAGGCGCTCGGTTTGGCGCTTGCAGCGGTCAAGACAAAGTGAAATACCGGACATTGAAAATTCGGCACCGCACCATCACATGTGGTTCAACACCCAATTCGGTTAAAGGAGCAGCCCATGGCTACCGTGAAAGTCGATATCAATAACTTCCAGTCAGAAGTTCTGGAATCCGCAGAACCCGTCGTCGTCGATTTCTGGGCTGAATGGTGCGGCCCGTGCAAGATGATTGCTCCGAGCCTCGAAGAAATCGCCGTCGAGATGGAAGGCAAGGTCAAGGTGGCCAAGCTGAATATCGATGAGAACCCGGAACTCGCTGCACAGTTCGGTGTGCGCTCGATTCCGACGCTTGCGATCTTCAAGGGCGGCGAAGTTGCCGACATCTCGGTTGGCGCAAAGCCGAAGACGGCCCTTTCGAACTGGATTTCGAACGCTGCCTGATTGATATCGCTCAATTTGCATCACAATGAAAAAAGCCCGGTTCGACCGGGCTTTTTTCATCTTACCGCCTTCATTTCGGGGGCGTGCCGTTGTCGGCGAGGACATCGCCGACAAGATAGAGAGAGCCGCCGACCAAAATGCGCGGCGGCAAAGCCTCTGGATCGAGAACGGCTTTTATTGCTTCCAGCGCATCGCCGACCGTCAACATCGGTTCGGCAACCAAACCGGCATCATAAGCGGCATTCGACAATATCACGGGGTCGATCATCGCTTCGCTGCCGCGGATCGGCACGCAGAAAACTTTCTCGACCAGGCCGGTAAAGGCCTTGAAATAGCCGACCGGATCCTTGGTGTTGATCATGCCGGTAATCAGGAAAAGCGGCCGAGACTGGCGTTCCTCGAAATTGGCCATGGCTTCGGCGATCACTTCGCCTGCACCAGGATTGTGTCCGCCATCGATCCAGATCTCGGCGCCGGCGGGCGCATGCGACAGCAGCCGGCCCTCGCTCAGACGCTGCAGCCGGCCCGGCCATTCGACCGAACTCATCGCCTTTTCCATCATCATCTCGGTGATCGTGAAACCCGCCGCCTTGACGGCACGAATGGCGGCGGCGGCATTGGCATATTGATGCCGGCCGGGAAGGCGCGGCAGCGGCAGGTCGGCAAGACCGAATTCGTCCTGGTAGACGAGCCGGCCATATTCCTCATGCGCCATGAAATCCTGCCCGAAGACGGCGCTCGGGCAATGCAGCCGCTCGGCCGTCGACATCAGCACGTCGAGTGCTGCGTCATATTCCTGATGACCGATGACAACGGGAAATCCCGGCTTCATGATACCGGCCTTTTCGGCCGCGATCAGCTCGACCCTGTCGCCGAGATAGGGCTGGTGATCCAGCGAAATCGGCATGATGACCGAGACGGCCGGGTCGGAAATGACATTCGTGGCGTCGAACCGGCCGCCGAGACCGACTTCGATGATCGCGGCATCGGCCGGCTGTTCGGAAAACAGGATGAAGGTGACCGCCGTCAGGATTTCGAAGACGGTGATGTGCTGTCCTGCATTGGCATCGGCCACGCGACGCACGGCCTCGGCAAAGACGGCGTCATCCACAAGCTGCCCGCGTCCGCCCTTGACGCCAATGCGATAACGCTCGTGCCAATTGACGAGATGCGGCGAGGTGTGGACATGGGCGCTGTAGCCGCCGGCTTCGAGCAGGGCGCGGCAGAAGGCGGTGACAGACCCCTTGCCATTGGTGCCGGCGACATGGATCACCGGCGGCAGCTTCCTGTGCGGATTGCCGAGCACATCGAGAAGACGAGTGATGCGATCGAGAGACAGATCAAAGCCCTTGGGATGCAATCCCATGAGCTTGTCGATCTCCTGTGCTGCCTCACTCACCGCGGTTTGGCCTCTGGGTATCAATTCGGCACCCCGCCTGCTTGTCGGTTATCAGGCGCTCGCCGCCAGAGCAATCGCGCCGCCATTCATGTCGTTCGCCGCAGAAACCGGCTTCTTCGTCAGGATCTTCAAGAGGCGCGCCAGCGTTTCCGGAATATCGTGACGTTTAACGACCATATCGACCATACCATGCTCCAGCAGATATTCGGAGGTCTGGAAACCTTCGGGCAGTTTTTCACGCAACGTCTGCTCGATCACGCGCTTGCCGGCAAAGCCGATTTCGGCGCCGGGTTCTGCCAGATGAATATCGCCAAGCATGGCATAGGAGGCCGTGACGCCACCGGTCGTCGGATTGGTCAGCACGACGATATAGGGCTGGCCGGATTCCTTGAGCATGTCGACGGCAACTGTCGTGCGCGGCAACTGCATCAGCGACAGGATGCCTTCCTGCATGCGCGCGCCGCCGGAAGCGGGGAACATCACCAGCGGGCACTTTTCAGACGTCGCACGCTCGAAAGCCTTAACGATCGCCTCGCCGGCGGCCATGCCGAGCGAACCACCGATAAAGTTGAATTCATGCACGACGGCCACGAGTTTCAGTCCCTGCACCTTTCCGACACCGGCGAGGATCGTATCCTCCTGTTCGGTCTTCAGGCGGCTGTCGCGCAGGCGATCGCTATATTTCTTCGAATCGCGGAACTTCAGCGGATCCTGCGCGACCTTCGGCTGCGGCAGCGATTCGAACTCGCCATTGTCGAAAAGATCGGCCAGCCGGGCCTTGGCCGGCATCTTCATGTGATAACCGGACGCTGGAATGACCCATTTGTTGCCTTCGAGGTCCTTGTGGAAGACCATCTCGCCCGTTTCCGGGCACTTGATCCAGAGGTTCTCCGGCACTTCGCGACGGCCCAGCATGGAATTGATCCGCGGGCGAACGTAGTTGGTGATCCAGTTCAACTCGAATACTCCTGATTGACAAAAGCGCGTCGCGATCTTTCAGATTTGCCTGCCGCGCTTTTAGGTCTTGGGTTTCCCGTATGTCGTTGCCACAAAACCGCTGCACACCTTTGCGCGACATGCTTTAGCGCCAATGTGGGCAAACTATTCGGCAGCAACAAGGCGCGCCGAACGGGTTCCTGTGGAAAGGCCGCGCACCAGCGTGGCAACGGCCTGCACCGTGTCCGCCGTTGCCTTTCCGTCATTCGTCAAGCTGGTCGCGACCTGATTGACGATCGCGGTACCGACGACGACGCCGTCGGCCGAACTGCCGATGACCTTTGCATGTTCCGCCGTCTTGACGCCAAAGCCGACGCAGACGGGCAGGCTGGTGTGCTGCTTGATACGCGCGACCGCGCCCGAAACCAGCGACGGATCAGGCAGCGCCGAACCGGTGATGCCGTTCATCGAGACGTAGTAGACGAAGCCGGAGGTGTTCTTCAGTACCTTCGGCAGGCGCTTCTCATCGGTCGTCGGCGTCGCCAGGCGGATGAAATTGATGCCTTTGCGGATGGCCGGAATGCAAAGTTCGTCATCCATCTCGGGCGGCAGGTCGACGACAATCAGGCCATCGATGCCGGCGGCGAGCGCGTCATCGAGGAATTTCTCGACGCCATAAATATAGATCGGATTGTAATAACCCATCATCACGATCGGCGTCGCATCGTTGGTTTTGCGGAAATCGGCCGCCAGCTGCAGCGTCTTCTTCAGCGTCTGGCCGCCTTTCAAGGCGCGCTGGCCGGCCAGCTGGATCGCCGGGCCGTCGGCCATCGGATCGGAAAAGGGCATGCCGAGCTCGATGATGTCGGAGCCCGCCTCAGGCAGCGCCTTCATGATGCCGAGCGAGGTGTCATAATCAGGATCGCCGCCCATGAAATAGGTCACAAGCGCCGGACGGCCCTCGGCCTTCAGCTCGGCAAAGCGTTTGTCCATGCGTGCGGTCATGTCTTACAGTCCCATTCCCAGAATCTTGCCGACGGTGAAGATATCCTTGTCGCCGCGGCCGGAGAGGTTCATCAGGATGATCTCGTCCTTGCCCATCGTCGGTGCGCGTTTGATCACCTCGGCAATGGCATGCGAGGGCTCGAGCGCCGGGATGATGCCTTCGAGGCGGGTCAGCGTCTGGAAAGCCTCGAGCGCTTCGTGGTCCATGATCGGCACATAGTCGACACGGCCGGTATCGTTCAGCCAGGAATGTTCGGGACCGATGCCGGGATAATCGAGACCGGCCGAAATCGAATGGCCTTCCTTGATCTGACCGTCACCATCCTGCAGCAGATAGGTGCGGTTGCCGTGAAGCACGCCCGGCGAACCGGCGGTGATCGAGGCGCAATGTTCGTCGCCCTGCAGACCCTTGCCGCCGGCTTCGACGCCGACGATCTTCACAGAGGGATCATCCAGGAAAGGATGGAAAATGCCGATGGCGTTCGAGCCGCCGCCGACGGCAGCGATGACGAGATCCGGCAAGCGGCCTTCGGCTGCCAGCATCTGCTCTTTCGCTTCGATACCGATCACCGACTGGAAATCGCGGACCATCTCTGGATAGGGATGCGGACCGGCTGCCGTTCCGATCAGGTAATAGGTATCCTCGACATTGGTGACCCAGTCGCGAAGCGCCTCGTTCATGGCGTCCTTCAGCGTGCCGCTGCCTGCCGTGACCGGTTTGACCTCCGCGCCGAGCAGCTTCATGCGGAAAACGTTCGGCGCCTGACGCTCGACATCGGTGGCGCCCATATAGACGACGCAGGGAAGGCCAAAGCGGGCGGCAACGGTTGCGGAGGCGACGCCGTGTTGGCCGGCACCGGTTTCGGCGATGATGCGGGTCTTGCCCATGCGCTTGGCGAGCAGGATCTGGCCGATGCAGTTGTTGATCTTGTGTGAGCCGGTATGGTTCAGCTCCTCGCGCTTAAAATAGATCTTCGCGCCGCCGAGTTCGGCCGTCAGCCGCTCGGCGAAATAGAGCGGGCTCGGGCGGCCGATATAATGCGCGCCGAGATGCTTCAATTCGGCCTGGAATGCCGGATCGTTCTTTGCCCTGTTCCACTCGTCCTGCAGATCAAGGATCAGCGGCATCAATGTTTCGGCGACGAAACGACCGCCATAAATGCCGAAACGGCCATCTTCATCGGGGCCGGAACGGAAGGAATTCGGTTTAGGCGTCTCGTTCACTCTCAACTCCCTGAGGCCATCATCGGCGCATTCGCCTTTTCGACCGCGTCAAAAAATTCATCGATCTTCGCGACGCTCTTCACGCCAGGCGCAGTTTCGACTCCCGACGAGACGTCGATACCCGGTGCCTTGGTGATGAAAAGCGCTTCTGCGACATTGTCCTTGTTCAGCCCGCCGGAAAGCATGTAGTCGACGTTGCCGTCAAGCCAGCTGAGAAGGCTCCAATCGAAGGAAATACCGTTGCCGCCAGGCAGTTCCGAACCCTTCGGCGCTTTGGCGTCAAAGAGGAAACGGTCGGCGATGCCGATATAGGCCTCGACGCGCTTCAGGTCGTCTGCCGTGCGGACCGAAAAGGCCTTCATCACGGGCAGACCATAGACCGCCTTTATGGTCAGCACATGTTCGGGGCTCTCGTTGCCGTGAAGCTGGAGCATATCCGGCTTCAACAACGACACGATCTCGTCGAGTTCGTCAGTGGTCGGATCGACGACGACGGCGACGATTTTCGCTTTGCCACGCGCAGGTTCGGCAAGCTTTGCCGCCAGGTCCGGCTCGATATAGCGCGGGCTCTTTTCGAAGAAGATAAAACCGATATGGGTCGCGCCGCGTTTCAGCGCGCGATCGACAGCGTCGGGCGTCTTCAAGCCACAGATCTTGATATCCGGTCTCATGGCAGCGAAGTGACACGAAATGCGGAAAGAGTCGAGCCAATTTGCGACGGACACTGAATTTAGCGCGGCTCTCGGCTAGAGCCCCGCGCGTCCAAACGACGCGCTAGGGACGCTCTATCACTTTAAATCTGCGCATAATCCTTTCCGAAAAATCGATTCCGATTTTCGGGTTATGCGCTAGTCGAAATCGATGGCATGCAGCTGGCTTCCATGCCGTTTGAGCCAGGACTTCGCCTCCTCCATACCGGGGCAAAGCTTACGGCAGAGGGCCCAGAAGTGCGGGCCGTGGTTCATTTCCTTGAGATGGGCGACCTCATGGGCGGCGAGATAATCGATCACCGAAGGCGGCGCCATGACGATACGCCAGGAAAAGCTCAGATTTCCTTCCGACGAGCACGAGCCCCACCGACTGCGGGTATCCTTCATCGAGATCGAGCGGATCGGCGCCCGAATCGTTGCGGCATGCATCGTCGCCAGTCTTGCGAGATCGGCGCGCGCCTCCTTCTTGAGAAAGGCCGCAATGCGCCGTCCCACATGTTCCGGCATGCCGCTGACGCGCAACACCGCCCTGCCATCTATGGACACCGCCTCGGTCAGCCCGCGCAAGCTGCCGCTATGCTGGATGCGATGGGAAACGCCGCGAACAAGGATTTCGCCGCCGTCACGCAGGCCGGCATCGGTCGAAAACTTCGCAAGCTTGGTGAGGAGCCAACCCTGGTGACGATCGAGGAAGGCATTGACCTCACGCGCCGCAAGGCCCTTCGGCACCGTCATCTTCAAGGCGCGGCCACCCGGTTCGATGCGCAGCGTGATGCGTGTCGCCCGGTCATGCTGCTTGATCGTCAGCGGCATGAGCCGGCCAGCGACGTCGAGCGTCCGCTTTTCGGGCGGAGCCGGCTTTCGCGCCTTCGACCTTGTTTTCAGAAGCGAGAACATGCGTGTTTTCTATACGATTCGCCGTCAGATCTAAATGATCGCCGGAAGGGCGGACATGGAAAAACCGGCATCGCGAGATGCCGGTCATCAATTCATCGTTCAGGCGTTTACGGCGTCTGGTATTCAGCGACCGGGCCGTTGTCATCGCGCTTGGCGTTCCTGCGGTCGCGCATGAAACGGTCGAACTCTTCCTGATCCTTGGCGCGGCGGAGCTCACGCAGATAGGAGTCGAATTCCTCGCGCATTTCGTCAAGCTTGCGGCGCTCTTCCTCCATCCGGTCGAGTTCGGCCTTGCGCCAGTCGTCAAAGGCGACGTTGCCGGTCGAAAAATGCGGGCGGTGACGGCCATGCGGGCGGCGGCAGGAGGCAAAGAAGCCATCGGTCGCCTGGTTGACGTCACGCTTGAAGCCGCGCAGACGGTCGCCGAAGATGATGTAGGCAAGCATGGCAAGACCCAGAGGCCAGAAAACCATGAAGCCGAGAATCATCAGGGCAATGGTAGCCGGAGTCCAATCCGGTCGAAGCAATGCTGACTGGTTCATCGTGCGGGTATCCCTCGCTTTCCGCGCCCGGCAGAATACCGAACGCTGAAATCGATGTGGTTACCGCAATAACCGCCTTCAAGACGATTGCCCGCGAAATCGGACAAGGCCTTGAATCCGTTTGGCTAATTCAGCTATCCCTGATTCAGCCCGCCCGGCCGCCCTTGATGACACGCGGGACCGGAGGCTTAATGGCAGAACGCGAATGCTGGCGGACGAAATCGATGATGCGCGGCGCGATCTCGCGGCGGAAACGCGAACCATTGAAAACACCATAATGGCCGACATCCGGCTGAAGATAGTGCATGCGCATATCTTCGGGAATGTTCACGCAGATGGTCTGAGCCGCCTTTGTCTGGCCGACCCCGGAGATATCGTCATTCTCACCTTCGACGGTCAGAAGCGCCACGTTGCGAATTGCCGCCGGATCAACGCGTTTGCCGCGATGCATCAGTTCGCCCTTCGGCAGTGAATGCTTGATGAAGACCTCCTCCACCGTCTGCAGATAGAATTCGGCGGTCAGATCCATGACGGCGAGATATTCGTCGTAGAAATCGCGATGTCTTTCCGGCTCGCCGTCGTTCTTCACGAGATGCATGAAGAATTCCTTGTGCGCGACGAGGTGGCGATCAAGATTCATCGACATGAAGCCCGAGAGCTGCAGGAAACCCGGATAGACCGGGCGCATGAAGCCCGGCTGCGGCCAGGGTACGTTCATGATGACATTGTCGGAGAACCACTGCAGCGATCGCTCCTGGGCGAGCTTATTGACTGCCGTCGGGTTGATGCGCGTGTCGATCGGGCCGCCCATCAGCGTCATCGACGCCGGCGAAAGCGGATCCCTGGCTTCTTCCATCACCGCAGCGGCTGCCAGCACCGGAACAGAAGGCTGACAGACGGCGATGACATGGGTGTCGTGACCGAGGAAATGCAGCATCTCGATGACATAGTCGACGTAATCGTCGAAATCGAACGTGCCTTCCGTCATCGGCACCATGCGGGCGTCGATCCAGTCGGTGATGTAGATATCCGCACTCGGCAGCAGCGCCTCGACCGTGCCGCGCAGCAGCGTGGCATAGTGGCCGGACATCGGCGCGACGATCAGGATGCGCGGATCATTGCCGCGCGCGGCGGGAACACTGCGCGCGAAATGCAGGAGATTGCAGAAGGGTCGCGACCAGACGACCTCTTCGCGGACGGACACCGTCCGGTCACCAATCGTCGTCTGCTTCAGTCCGAATTCCGGCTTCCCGTAGCGTCGTGTCGTGCGTTCGAACATTTCGAGGCTTGCCGCCATCGTCCGGCCGAACGGCGTATGGGAGAACGGGTTCAGCGGATTGGCATAGGCAAATCGCATGATATCGGCCGCGGCGCGAAACGGCGCCATGGCGGCATGGTTCAATTCATAAAGCTGATAAAACATGGAAGGCGCCACCTTTCTCTATCGAAAAGATGACGCTGATTGAGAGGCATCGAGTCTTTCCGTAATGCGGGCACGTAACGCAGACTAACAGGTTTCTGTTGCACAGCAACATGGACGAACCAAACCCACACAAGAAATGCCGGAGAATTGACCTCCGGCATCATAATCGAGCTGAAAACTTAAGTTTCTCAGCAAGAAGCGTCGTTAACGATCCGCTACGAAGGTCTGCTTCTGCGTGCCGAGACCTTCGATGCTGAGTTCGACCACGTCTCCCGCCTTGAGATAACGCGGCGGCTTGAGGCCCATGCCGACGCCCGGAGGCGTGCCGGTCGAGATCACGTCACCGGCATGCAGCGACATGAACTGGCTAAGATAGGAGACGAGGAACGCAACCCCGTAAACCATCGTCTTCGATGAGCCGTTCTGCATCTTCTGGCCGTTGACCGTCAGCCACATGCCGAGGTTCTGCGGTTCCGGAATTTCATCCTTGGTCACGAGCCAGGGGCCGATCGGGCCAAAGGTGTCGCAGGATTTGCCCTTGGTCCATTGACCGGACCGCTCGGTCTGGAAAGCGCGCTCGGAAACGTCATTGGAGACGCAATAACCGGCGACATAATCCAGCGCTTCGGCTTCTGTCACATATTTGGCGGTTTTGCCGATGACGACGCCGAGCTCGACTTCCCAATCGGTCTTTTCCGAACCGCGGGGAATGATCACATCGTCGTTCGGTCCAACGATTGCGGATGTTGCCTTCATGAAGATGATCGGCTCGGGCGGCACGGTCGCACCGGTTTCGGCAGCGTGATCCGAATAATTCAAGCCGATGCAGATGAACTTGCCAGTGCCCGCGACGCAGGCGCCAATGCGGCCGGGCGCGATTTCCGGAAGGCTCTTCGGATCGATGGCCGCTATCTTTGCAAGGCCTGCCGGTGTGATCGCTTCGCCGCCGATATCAGCGACATGACCGGAGAGATCGCGGATCTTGCCATCGGCATCGAGAAGTGCGGGTTTTTCACTGCCTGCTTCGCCAACACGCATCAGCTTCATGGAATTCCTCCTCATCGAAAACGGATTTGCAACCACCTATGAACGAATTATTCATCGGTGTCATTACGGCTTTGCCGGGAAGCGGTACGGCTTTTCCGCGATTTGGGTGATTTTCTGCCGAAAACCGCCCGTATCTTTCGGCATCAAGCTCTAAAAATTTCCGCCAGATCAGGGCCGACGGGAACGATCTTCGTCGGATTGAGGCTTTCGATCGAATAGTAGCCGCGCTTGATGTGATCGAGGTTCACCGTTTCGGCGATGCCCGGCCAATCCAGCATGTGGCGGCAGAAGGCGCGCAGCTTGGCATAGTCGGAAAGCCGGCGCAGATTGCATTTGAAGATGCCGTGATAGGCGACGTCGAAGCGCACCAACGTCACGAAAAGCCGGATATCGCTCTCGGTGGGATGATCGGCGAAGAGAAAAGACCGGCCCTCGAACTGCTGCTCGACCCAGTCGAGGCAGGAAAAGACATCGGCAAAGGCTTCTTCGTAGGCGACCTGCGTGGTGGCGAAACCGGCGCGGTAGACGCCGTTGTTGAGATCGGGATAGATGCGGTCGTTGAAAGCATCGATCTCGGTGCGCCTCTCCGCCGGGTAAAGATCGATCGGATTTTTTGCCAGGGCGCCAAAGCCGCCGTTCAGCATCCGCAGGATATCGGCGGATTCATTGTTGACGATGGTGTTTCTCTGCTTGTCCCAGAGAACCGGCACGGTGGCCCGGCCGGTGAAATCCGGCGCCGTCCTGGTATAGATTTCATGCATATAGGTTACGCCGTTGACGTGATCCTCCGTCGCGCCAGGATAATCACCGAAGCGCCAGCCCTGCTTGCCCAGCAGCGGTTCAGCGACCGAGACGGAGATGACATCTTCCAGGCCCTTGAGCTTGCGGCCGATCAGGGTGCGCGAGGCCCAGGGGCAGATATAGGCGACATAGAGATGGTAACGGCCGGCGCTGGCTTCGAAGCCAGCTTCGCCCGTCGGCCCGGCGCTGCCATCCGGGGTTACCCAATTGCGGAAACTCGAGGTCTGACGGACAAAGCCGCCCTTCTCGTCCTTTGCCTGAACGGGCTGCCAGTCTTCCGTCCACTTTCCGTTCACCAGCATGCGTAACTCCCCGATCAATTGACTAAAACGGTTCATTATCCTGCTTCGACGCCGGCGTGAGGCCGCTTTTATGAAGACAGTCTGTACACCCAAACTGCGACGATGCTGCGCTTGCCAAGCCGGTGAAGCAGGAAATATGACTGCGCTAAAGCGCGTCGCAATCTTTCAGCTTCGCTCCTCGCGCTTTAGTTTTTTATTTCGCCGCATGTCGTTATCGCAAAACCGCTACACACTCTTGCGCGACATGCTTTAGTCAAGATGACGTGGAGTTCGAAATGCATCTCTCGAAGGCCATCGTGCGGACCGAACATGCAAGCCGCTACCTGCAGCAGCTCTGCAAACACTGGAGCCACAAGTTCAGCGTCGATTTTGATCCTCTGAAGGGGCGGGTACCGTTCAGCGATACGGCCGAGGTGACGTTTGCGGCCGACGATGCGGCTCTGACCATGACGCTTTCCGTCGCCGATCCCTCGCAACAGGAAAGGATGCAGCACGTCATCGACGATCATCTGAAGCGCTTCGCCTTCCGCGAAGAACTCGACATCGTCTGGACGGACTAAGCCCAGCCCACGATCCAAATTTTCTGCCCCAAACCCTGGAACAAGCATGACGAAGAGCAATCACCGCGAATCCGAATATCCGGTCGATCCGATGTTTCTCGACCGCTGGTCGCCGCGCGCCTTCACCGGCGAAATCATCGAGGAAACGCAGCTGCTCGGTCTGCTCGACGCCGCCCATTGGGCGCCGTCCTCGGCCAACCACCAGCCCTGGCGCTTCATTTATGGCCTCAAGGGTTCGGAGCATTGGGAGAAATTTGTTGCCTTGCTCAACGATTCCAATCAGGACTGGGCTAGGAATGCATCGGCGCTGATCTTCGTCGTGTCGCGCGCCTTCACCGGGGCTGCCGGCTCAGCCGAGGAAAAGCCGAGCTACACCCATTCCTTCGATGCCGGTGCGGCATGGGGGCATCTGGCGATCCAGGCGCGCCTCTCCGGCTTTTACGCCCATGGCATGGGCGGCATCAAGCATGATGAGATCAGGCAGGCTTTCGCCGTTCCCGAGGGATACCGGGTCGAAGCAGGCGTCGCTGTCGGCCGCCTGGCCGACAAGAGCGTTCTTTCCGAACGCAATCAAGCGCGCGAATTCCCCAGCCAACGCAAGCCGCTCTCCGAAGTCGCCTTCAACGGCCGCTTCGTCGCGAATTGAGCTCTCAGGCAAACGAAAGCCCCGCGTCCAGGGACGGCGGGGCTTTTGCTTTCGAAATATCAGTTAGATATCAAGGTTTGCAACGCTCAGCGCATTGTCCTGGATGAATTCGCGCCGGGGTTCGACTTCATCACCCATCAGGCGGGCGAAGAGGCCATCGGCGTCCGTGGCATCATTGACCCTGACCTGCAGAAGCGAGCGAACATTCGGATCGAGCGTCGTTTCCCAGAGCTGCTCGGCATTCATCTCGCCAAGGCCCTTGTAGCGCTGCATGGTGAGGCCCTTGCGGCCGCTTGCGAAGATCGCGTCGAGCAAGGCGCGCGGACCAGAGATTTCGACGTCGCCTTCGCGGCGATGCAGCGACGGCGGCGTCTGATAGATTTCCTTGAGTCGTGCCGTCAGCTGGTCGATGTGACGGGCATCCGAGGAACCGATCAGCGCCATGTCGAGCACGACGATTTCCCTGACGCCGCGCACCATGCGCTCCAGGCGCAGCCCGCCATCGGTTGTCACATCGCCCTGCCAGCCGCGCTCGGTTTCCTCGGCGATGATGTCGAGCCGCCCTGCCACTTCGTTTGCCAGCGCTAGCGCTCTAGCCGGGTCGCTGGCGAGCTCGGCGTTGAGGGCTCCGGCAATCGCCGCTTGTTCGACGGCGGAACGATTGTAGCGCGAATGGAGATTGTCGAGCAGGGCGCGCATGCGCAGGGCATCGAGGATGACCTCGCGCAGATCCTGGCCGGCGCGAACCTCGCCGCTACCAAGCCTCAGCGAAGCATCTTCCAGGCCCTGGCTGATGAGATATTCTTCGAGCGCCTTCTCATCCTTCAGATACTGCACCGACTTGCCGCGCGAAACCTTATAGAGCGGCGGCTGGGCGATATAGAGATGGCCGCGCTCGATCAGTTGCGGCATCTGCCGGAAGAAGAAGGTGAGCAGCAGGGTGCGAATATGGGCGCCGTCGACATCGGCGTCCGTCATGATGATGATCTTGTGGTAGCGCAGCTTTTCGACATTGAACTCGTCCTTGCCGATGCCGGTGCCGAGCGCGGTGATCAATGTGCCGATTTCCTGACTCGACAGCATCTTGTCGAAACGGGCGCGTTCGACGTTCAGGATCTTGCCACGCAGGGGCAGGATCGCCTGGTTCTCGCGCGAGCGGCCCTGCTTGGCCGAGCCGCCGGCAGAATCGCCCTCGACGAGGAAGACTTCGGATTTTGTCGGATCACGCTCGGAGCAGTCAGCAAGCTTGCCCGGCAGCGAAGCGATGTCGAGTGCGCCCTTGCGGCGGGTCAACTCGCGTGCCTTGCGGGCCGCTTCGCGGGCGGCGGCTGCCTCGACGACCTTGCCGACAAGAATCTTGGCTTCGCTTGGATGTTCTTCGAACCAGGTGCTCAGCGCCTCGTTGACGAGACTTTCGACAACAGGACGGACTTCCGAGGAAACGAGCTTGTCCTTGGTCTGCGAGGAGAATTTCGGATCGGGCACCTTGACCGACAGAACCGCCGTCAAGCCTTCGCGGCAGTCTTCGCCCTGCAGCGTTACCTTTTCCTTTTTGGTGATGCCGGAACTGTCGGCATAGGAAACGACCTGGCGCGTCAGCGCTGCGCGGAAACCGGCCATATGCGTGCCGCCGTCGCGCTGAGGGATGTTGTTGGTGAAGCACAGCACGTTCTCATGATAGCTGTCGTTCCACCACATCGCGACTTCGACGGTGATACCGTCCTTTTCGCCGCGGATGGCAACCGGCTTGTCGACGAGCGACTTCTTGGCGCGGTCTAGATAAGCGACGAAAGCCTCGAGGCCGCCGTCATAACGCAGTTCTTCCTGCTTGATATCGGAATGGCGCTTGTCGGTCAGCAGGATGCGGACGCCTGAATTCAGGAAGGCGAGCTCGCGAAGGCGATGCTCCAGCGTGCCATAGTCGAACTCCGTCATGGTGAAGGTGTCGGTGCTCGGCATGAAGCTCACTTCCGTGCCGGTCTCATTCGGCGCGTCGCCCGTAACCTTCAGCGGAGCGTCGGCGACGCCATGGGTGAAGCTCATTTCATGGATCTTGTCCTGACGGCGGATCTTCAGCTTCAACCAGACGGACAGCGCGTTGACGACGGAGACGCCGACGCCGTGCAGGCCGCCGGAAACCTTGTAGGAATTCTGGTCGAACTTACCGCCGGCATGAAGCTGCGTCATGATGACTTCGGCAGCCGACACGCCCTCGCCGGTGTGAATGTCCGTCGGGATGCCGCGACCGTTGTCGGTGACGGTCACCGAGCCATCCGGATTGAGGGTGACGGTGACTATGTCGGCATGGCCGGCAAGCGCTTCGTCGATCGCGTTGTCGACGACTTCATAGACCATGTGATGAAGGCCGGAGCCGTCGTCGGTATCGCCGATATACATGCCGGGGCGTTTGCGCACCGCATCGAGGCCCTTCAGAACCTTGATGGAATCTGCGCCATATTCGGTGCTTACGCCGTTTTCCGTCGCGGATGTATCGCTCATTCTGTCGAGATTTTCCCTGTTGTCGTAAAGCTGCGGCGCGCCTTGCGAATCACCGGCTTTCTTCACTCTCGTATATAGGTTTTTTGAACCCACTTCCCAATGGCAAGCCCCTAAAACAAGGCATAAAACAGGGGATTATGACGCTTTTCCGTCGCCTTTGCCGCCATTTTCGAGAAGAGCCGATAGCCGGCCTATCTCTGCGCTGTCAAGGTTGCGAATCTGCCGGGCCAGCCGGTTGGCAAATTCGGTATATTCGGGGGGCAGGCCGGAGGTGTCGATCACGACGCGCGGGTCGGACGAGCGGGCGAGCAGGAACAGTTCCTCGGCCTCATCCCAGATGATGTTGAAATAGCCGGCGATGCGCTGCAGCAGATCGAAGGTCGGCAAACCACGCTTTCCATGTTCGAGCGCCGAAAGATAGGCGGGAGAGACATTCAGGGCTTCTGCCATCTCCTTCTGGGAGACGCCCTTGCGCGCCCGTAGCCTGCGAACCGCCTCTCCGAAGGGTGTCATGGCCTTTCCCCATGCCGCCGCGACAGGCGAATGTAGAGCGCGCCCTCACCGCCATGATGCTGTGCGGCCGGCTCATAGGAGGAGATCAGGTAGCGAAATTCGGGCTTCGAGAACCAGAGCGGCACGGCCCGCTTCAGCGCGCCCTCGCTGCCCATCGAGCTGCCCTTGCCCGTGATCACGAGCACGTGGCGCATGCCGCGCTCGTGGGCGCGGATCAGGAAATCGAGAAGGATGGCATGAGCCTGGCTCTGCACCAGCCCGTGCAGGTCGATCCGCGCTTCGAGCGCCAGCCGGCCCTTGGCGATCTTACGCTTGACCGGCTTTTCCAGCGGATGATGCACCCCGGCCGATGGCTTCGCCGTTGACGGTGCTGTCGGCTGCGGCGGCATGAGTGTGGCGGGCGTCTGCTTTTCCTGTTCCCGTTCAGCCGCCGCTTCGGCTTCGGCAAGAAAAGCATCGAGTTCGGTCAACGCCCCCGCCTTGCCGGGCATCGGCCGCGTGCTGCGGGCAACCTTGCCCCAGAGGATCCTCTCATCCGCGCTCAGCTTGCGATCCCTGGCCATCAGTCGAATCTTCCGGCGGCGGTATTGGGAATGAGGATGGCGAAATCGGCGTCATTGCGAACGGTGCCGGCACTTTCTCCGGCCATATCCCCCGAGCCGGTGAAGATATCACCCCGCGCCGGCCCGATGATTGCCGAGCCGGTGTCGAGCGCCAGCATCAGCCGGCTGAACGGCCGGCCCTGGTCGAGATGGGTGAGGCTTTCGGCGTGAATGAAAAACGGAAAGCCGAAGGTATGGATCATCCGGTCGACCGCAAGCGAGCGCCCGGCGAAAAGCGGCACCTTGGCGGCCGCGATCGGACCTGCCTGCGGATCGGCAACCGGCGCTTCACGGAAAAAAATATAAGAGCGGTTATGCCATAACACCTCGTCGACGCGCTCGGGATTGCGCGCCAGCCAGGCACGGATCGCCTGCATCGAAATCTCCGCCCGGTCGATCTCCCCGCGCTCGATCAGCAGCTTACCGATCGCCGAGAAAGCATGGCCGGCCTTCGCCGCATAGGTGATGCGGCCGATACGACCATCCTTATAACGCAGGCGGGCAGCACCCTGCACATGCACGAAGAAGACATCAACCTTCGACTTCGCCCAGGCAATTTCGAGGCCGCGGCCTTCGAGAAAACCCTGATCGATGGCGCGGCGGTCCGGATAGGCCGCGACGCGGCCGTCATGCAGACGGCCGAAAGCATAGGCCTTGTCGAGATCGATGGGACGATTGGCGTCGTCGAGATCGATCAGATCGTCCGGGCGCCTGTAGAAAGGAAAACGGAAAATTTCGTCCGGCCGCTCCGACACGTCGATATCAGGTTCGTAGAAGGCGGTGACGAAGCCGGAATTGCCATCCTTGCGGCGGATCAGAAAAGGCCGACAGTGCGTCTCGAAAAAGGCGCGTGCCGATGCCGGAGATGACGGCGTGAAATCTTCGACGGCGGCGAGAAGCGGAAGCAGGTCTTCGGAACTCAGGCCAAGCGATCCGGTGCGGTAGGGTTTGACATCGGTGATCTGCCGTCGGCAGCTTCGCATGACTTCAAAAAGGCCGGAGGGATCATCATCCTTCCAGCCTTCCAGAGTGTCGAAGCTTATGGCCTGCAGGACGAAGTCCGACGCGTGGTCACTCATGTTCCGATTCGGTCGCCACAAGTTTCCAGTTCGGATCGCGCGAACGCGTGTCGCGGGCAAAGGTCCAGAGGTCGTTGACCTCGGCGACGTTTTCGGCGTCGCCTTCGATCAGCACATCCGCCTTGTCGTAGGTGGCCGATATCAGCTGGCTGACGATGCGCACGGTGATCTGCGCTTCGCTTCCCTTCGTCTCCGCATGGGTGATTTCGGCCTTGTCGATGCCGACGAAAGTGGACTTCACCTTCTCGCCCCGGGCTTCGCGCTCGCCTATCGCCGCATCGAACCCGTCATAGACTTCGCGAGACAGCAAGTTCTTCAGCGTTTTCCGGTCGCCATCGGCGTAGGCCATGACGATCATCTCGTAAGCCATGCGGGCGCCGTTCAGAAACTCCTTCGGGCTGAAGGCGGGATCGGCCTTGTTCAGCGCGCGCAGCGATTCGTTGAGCGGCGTTCCGGGTGCCGCGAAAGCATCGATGGCGGCGAAGCGATCCTCGTCCTCCGTCGTCGCATCGCGCCGCGGCAGAGTCACGACCTTGCCGGCATCGGCGGCTTCAGCCGGAGCCGCATCCCGCGGCGTATAGAGATCGCGCGGCGGCTTCTCATTTCCTGTGCGGCGCCCGAGCACGGAGCGGAGCTGAAAGAAAATCAGCACAGCCGCCACCAGGAAAAATAATGTGATGAAGTCGTTCGAACTCATATCGTATCGCAGCCGCCGTTAACATCTCTGATTTGTACTCCCATATAGTCTGCCTATACAGATGATTCAAATGATGGCTGGCATCTTCGCCAGCGCCAAGAGGAGACCGGCGAGCCCGGGACATGACCGACATGCGTTTTTCGATCCTGCCAGCCTTCATTCTGCTGCTGCCGCTCGCCGAAATTGCCGGTTTCGTCGTCGTCGGCCGGGCTATCGGATTGTGGCTGACGCTCGCGCTCGTCATGCTGGGTTTCGTTATCGGCGTGGTCCTGCTGCGCCGGCAGGGCATTGGTATTTTGCGCCGCATGTCGAGTGAAGGACGAAACGGGGTGATGCCGGGCCGCGACCTGCTGCGGCCGGCCATGAATGCCATCGCCTCGATGCTCCTGATCATTCCCGGCTTCCTCACGGATATCATTGCGATCCTTATTCTCATTCCGCCGGTGCGCGATCTCGTCTGGCGGGCGATCGCCAAACGCTTCGTCGTCGTCAATGCCAAGGGCGGTTTTTCCTCCGCTCCGCAACCCGGTTTCCGCGACCGCAAGCCGAATTCGAAGGTGGTCGATCTCGACGAAGAGGACTATCATAGAGAGCCGGATCGCAACTCGCCGTGGTCCGGCAAACATCTCGGCGATTGAGGCACTGCGGCTGATCAACCGCGCCAAGCGCCCAGGGTTGTAAGCCCTTCCCTGAAATGTTAGATGGCGGCACCATTCCCATGCCCCTCGAGGAAAAGCCAATGGCAGACGATAACAACAGCAACGGTGCGACCAACCCCACCCTTTCGATCCTTGCGCAATATACCAAGGATCTTTCCTTCGAAAATCCGGGTGCGCCGCGTTCGCTGCAGGCCCGCGACAAGGCACCGACGATCAACATCAATGTGAACGTCAACGCCAACCCGCTTTCCGATACGGATTTCGATGTCGTGCTGTCGCTGAATGCCGAGGCCAAGGACGGCGACAAGACGGTTTTCCATACCGAACTCACCTATGGCGGGGTCTTCCGCGTTGCCGGTTTCCCGCAAGAACACATGCTGCCGGTTCTCTTCATCGAGTGCCCGCGCATGCTCTTTCCCTTCGCCCGTCAGATCATTGCCGACGTCACCCGCAACGGTGGTTTCCCGCCGCTGATGATCGACCCGATCGACTTCACGCAAATGTTCGCTCAGCGCGTTGCCGAAGAACAGGCCCGCGCCAAGGTTCAGGCCGTTCCGAACTGATCGGCTCTTTCTTGTCTGAAATGCGGATGCCCGGGCTGGTCCCGGGCATTTTCAATTGAGGACCGGTTTAATCGAGGTTGGCGTATTTCGCCCAGACGCTTTTTTCACCGAGCTTGGCGACGAGCGCCTCATGCGCCTGCTCCTCGATTTGGCTAAGGCGCGGCGCGAGCGGCCGGGGCCGATCGAGCACTGCGGCAATCACCACATCGTCTTCCATCGCCATGTCACCGCGAGCTGCCTGGTTGGATTTGCCGGCCATGCCGAGTCCGAGGGCTGCCTGTCTGCCACCGATCATCTCGATATAGACTTCGGCAAGCAATTCGGAGTCGAGCAGCGCGCCGTGTTTGGTGCGGTGCGAGTTATCGATGCCGTAGCGCCGGCAGAGCGCATCGAGCGAATTCGGTCCCATCGGGTGTTTGCGCCGCGCCATCGACAGGGTGTCGAGCACCCTTTCGGGCAGGATTGGCGGCAAACCGATTCGCGCGAATTCCGCGTTGATGAAGCCCATATCGAAGGTGGCGTTATGGGCAATCCACTTCGCATCGCCGAAGAAGGTAAGGATCTGTTCGGCAACCTCCCCGAAAGGCTTCTTGTCCTTCAGGAATTCATCGGTGATGCCGTGCACGGCGAGCGCATCCGGATGAACTTTCTGATCTCCAGGATTGATGAAGATATGGATCGTGTTGCCTGTGGGAAAATGATTGAAGAGCTCGATGCCGCCGATTTCGATAATGCGGTCGGCGCGGTTGTCGAGGCCGGTGGTTTCCGTATCGAAGATGATCTCACGCATTCCGGAAATCTCCTTTGGCAATCCGCGTTTTCAGGTCGGCGACGATATCGAGCACCCGTTCCCTCGTCACCGCGACACTATGACTGGTGTCGATCAGATAATCGGCCCGCCGCCGTTTTTCTGCGTCCGGCGTCTGGCGGGACAGAATCATGTTGAATTTTTCCTCGGTCATGTCTGGGCGCGCAAGCACCCTCTGGCGCTGAATCTGTGGATCAGTGCTGACGACGACGACGATATCCACTCTTGCCTCGGCGCCGGTTTCGAAAAGCAATGGAATATCGAGCAATACCATGTCGGCGCCGCCGGCGCGCTGTCGCTTCACAAATTCCCTCTCGCGTTTGCGAACCAGCGGATGGACGATCGCTTCCAGGCGTTTGAAGCCGTCAGGATGAAGAGCAAGCTGGCGGCCAAGTTCATGTCGGTCGACTGCTCCATCCTTCATCGTGCCGGGGAAGGCGGCATTCACCAGGGGTGCAGCCTCGCCGGCATAGAGATCGTGGACCACGGCATCCGAATCGTTCACCGGGATACCGGCATCGGCGAAGAGCTTTGCCGCCGTCGATTTTCCCATTCCGATGGAGCCGGTGAGACCGATCTTCAGCATCAGTGTGCTTCCATATCCGCGATGATGAGGGCGCGCAGCGCCGCGTCGACGATGGGACGCTGGCCGAACCATCTCTCGAATCCGGGCACGGCCTGATGAAGCAGCATGCCGAGACCATCGACGATCGGAAATCCTTGCTCTTCCGCCTGTGCCAGGATCGGCGTCTTCAAGGGCACATAGACAATATCGGTGACGACGGCATCGGCTGCCAGAGGCGAGAAATCGAGTTGCGGCGCCGTCTCGCCGTCCATGCCAAGCGAGGTGGTATTGATGAAGAGGCCGGCGCCTTTCATCACTTCAGCAAGCGCCCCGGCCGGGTGGGCCTGAACACGCGGGCCAAAGCGATCCGCGAGTTCACGCGCGCGTTCGACGGTACGATTGACGACATGGATCTCCTTGAAACCACGATCGCGGACCGCCTGGATGATCGCCCGGCTGGCGCCGCCGGCGCCAAAGACGACGGCCGTGCGATGCCGGTCCCAGCCCGGATGGCGTTCGTCGAGATTGGCGATGAAGCCGCGACCGTCGGTATTCGTCGCATGTAGCGCACCATCCTCCAGCCAGAGCGTGTTCGCGGCGCCGAGCTCGTGCGATAGCGCGTCCGGTTTGTCGGCGAGCCGGAACGCCAATTCCTTGTGGGGAATGGTGACGTTGCCTCCGGCAAAGCCGGAACTGCCGTCCTTCAGCGACTGAATGAAATCGGAAAAGGCCTCGGGTGCCACTTCATGAGCGCGGTAGCTGCCTGGCAGGCCGAGCGTCTTCAGCCAATGTCCGTGGATCAACGGCGAGCGCGAATGCTTGATGGGAAAGCCCGTGACAAACGCTTTCGGCCCGAATGTTTCACGTGAATCACCCATCGATCGCTCCGAGTTCTCGCAATTTTTGTAACAACGGCAGCATCGGCAGGCCAAGAATGGTGAAATAGTCACCCTCGATCTTTTCGAAGAGCTGGATGCCCTGCCCCTCCAATTGATAGGCGCCGACGCTGGAAAGCGCCTTTTCGCCAACCCGCGCCAGATGTCTGGCGATGAACTCCGCCGTCAGCGGCCGCATCGTCAGTTCCGCATGGGCGAGATGTTCCCACAAGACCACGCCATCGCTGACGATCGCGACGGCGCTGTTCAACCGGTGGGTTACGCCCGAAAGGGCTTGAAGATGACTGGCTGCGTCGGCCATGTCCTTCGGCTTATGGAAGACGCGGTCACCGAGCGACATCGTTTGATCCGAACCGATGACCAGGCTATCCGGAAAACGGCTACTCACTTCCTCGGCCTTGGCCCTGGCCAGAACGAGGGCCACGGCATCAGGCCTAACGCCGGCTCTTTCCAGCGGCGCTTCGACGGCTCGTTCATCGATCCTTGCGGCATGCGCCTCGAAGGCCAGACCTGCATTTTGCATCAGCATCCGGCGAAAGGGACTCGACGATGCAAGGATGAGTTTTGGCGTCATGGGTTCCTCGGAGTGCCGGCTTTTCGTCAGCGCTTAGCGCAGCTTCGGGCGCAGGGCAACGATTGCCGCGGCTGTTTCCTCGATTGAGCGGCGGGTGACGTCGATCAGCGGCCAGTTGTGACGGGCGCAAAGCGAGCGGGCATATTTCAGCTCCTCCGAAATCGCGGCACGATCGGTGTAGTGTTCGCGGTCGAAGCCCTGCGTCACCCCGAGCACACGATTTTCCCGCACCTGGGAAATGCGGTCGGTGGTGGCGATCAGGCAGACGATCAGCGGTTTGCTCGCGACGAAGAGGCTCTCCGGCAATGGCACGCCATAGACGATCGGAATGTTCGCCGTCTTGATGCCTCGGTTGGCGAGGTAGATGCTGGTCGGTGTTTTCGACGTACGGCTGATCCCGATGATCACGACATCGGCGTCGTTGTAGTCGTCGGGCATCTGACCGTCATCGTGATCCATGGTGAAATTCAGCGCTTCGATGCGCGCGAAGTAACCGGCATTCATCACATGCTGGGCGCCGACCCGACGACGCGACGGGGCCCCGAGATAGATCTGGAAGGCATTCATCACCGGCTCCAGCACATTCACGGAGGCGACGCCCATCTCGATGCAGCGCTCATCGATCAGGCTTGCAAGCTCCCGGTCGACAATGGTGTAGAGCACGATGCCGGGGGCGTCATCGATCGCCTGCAGAACTGGCAGCAGCTGCTTGCGATTGCGGATCAGTGGATAGACATGCTCGATCGGTTGCGCCGATCTGAATTGCGCTGACGCGGCGCGCCCGGCGGAGATCAGAGTCTCTCCCGTTGAGTCAGAAATCAGATGCAGATGAAAGAAGTTCGTTCTGTTCTCCACGCTATTTTCCGCTGCCTGTTGAAAAGACTGGATGAAACAGAGCTACGGCGGCGAGGCAGTCTCCGGCAAGGGAAAACATGCCTCTTTATCCACATTTCGGATTCTGCCGATCGGTTTTGGTTGGCCCTGTGGACGACGGGGAAGGGCTAGGCTTCTTGAAGGCTCGTCCACAGCCTATCCACAGCTATGAAAAAAATTGCCGAGCTGGAAGGATTTGGAATCATTTTCGGATTCGGCTTCTCCCCGAAATTTGGACGAGATCGACCAATCTTTCCGATGTTCTTTTGCAGCCGCGCGACAAATGGCATCGGCGGTGGATGGATTTTAATCCTTGATAGTCACCGACTCTAAGAAATAGAAACCTTTTAAAATATCTTTGTTTTTTTATAGGGAAGAAGCGCTTGAGCGATACGCGCCGAAAGATCATGAGGGTTTTGAGTGGCGAGAACCTCTCCCCTCCTCCTCTCTGGCTGATGAGACAGGCAGGACGTTATCTCCCGGAATATCGGGAGACGCGGGCAAAGGCCGGGAGTTTTCTCGATCTCTGCTACACGCCTGACCACGCCGTCGAAGTGACATTGCAGCCGATCCGCCGCTATGGTTTCGATGCCGCCATTCTGTTTTCCGATATCCTGGTCATTCCCGATGCAATGAAACGGAATGTCCGGTTCACCGAGGGCCGTGGTCCGGAGATGGATCCCATCGATGAAGCGGGTATCGGCAGATTGAATGGCGAAGAGGTTGTCGATTATCTCAGGCCGGTTCTGGAAACGGTGCGGCGGCTGCGGGAGGAGTTGCCAGTCGAGACGACGCTGCTCGGCTTCTGCGGCGCGCCATGGACGGTTGCGACTTACATGATCGCCGGTCATGGCACGCCGGATCAGGCCCCTGCCCGTCTCTTCGCCTACAGGCATCCCCGCGCCTTCGAGCATCTGCTGATGCTGCTTGCCGACGTATCGGCCGATTATCTCGTCGCCCAGATCGATGCCGGCGCCGATGCCGTGCAGATCTTCGATTCCTGGGCTGGCGTTCTCGGCGAGAAGGAATTCGAGGCGTTCGCGATCAGGCCGGTTGCGCGGATGATCGCTTCGGTCAAATCGCAACGGCCACATGCCCGCATCATCGCTTTTGCCAAGGGCGCCGGTTATCAGCTCAAGACCTATCGCCAGAAGACGGGCGCAGATGCAATCGGCCTCGACTGGTCGGTCCCGCTGGCCTTTGCAGCCGAACTTCAAAAGGATGGACCGGTTCAGGGCAACCTCGATCCGATGCGCGTCGTTGCCGGCGGCCGGGCGTTGGAAGACGGCATCGACGATATTCTGCAGCAGCTCGGCAATGGTCCGCTGATTTTCAATCTCGGTCATGGCATTACGCCGCAGGCTGACCCCGAGCATGTGCGTCTGCTGGTCGATCGCGTGCGAGGTGGGCGCGTACGAGGCGGGGCGTGACGATGGAAAAACAGACCGACCGGAGATCTGGCGCTTACGCCCGGCGTCGGGCTCATTTTGCGCTGGTTTTCTTCGCGCTGATGGCGATCGGGCTTTTTGCCTGGAACCCCGATAATCTCTACCTCTGGATCAAGGCACTGCACATTATCGCGGTCATTTCCTGGATGGCCGGATTGTTCTACATGCCGCGGCTGTTCATCTATCACACCGATGCCGAGCCCGGCTCGGTGCAATCGGAAACCTTCAAGGTGATGGAGCGCCGGCTACTTCGAATCATCATGACCCCGGCGATGATGTTGACGTGGATTTTCGGCCTCTATCTCGCCTGGTCGGTTTATGGATTCCAGGGCGGCTGGCTGCATGCCAAGATCGGTCTCGTTGTGTTGCTCACCGGTGTTCATATGTTCTTCAGCCGCGCCGTCAGAGCGTTCGAGCGGGATGAAAATCGCCGCTCGGCGCGCTATTGGCGGTTCATGAACGAGGCGCCGACCGTGCTGATGATCGTGATCGTCATCCTCGTCGTGGTGAAGCCGTTCTGAAGAAAATCGCCCTCTGGGTTAAATTTGCTTCATTTTAAGCAGCCCTCTTGCGGCAGCGATTGCGAGTCGCTATTTTCCGCGCATCTCATCTACGTGGCATGTGTGTAGAGTTCAGTCGTCTGCGAGCCCTTTCGCGGTACCGAATACGACCCAACATCGCCTTTCCCCTTTGAAATTGAAAAGAGTATTGGTCACTTCATGGCTGAAATGAAGCTTCAGGAACTTAAGAGTAAATCCCCGACGGATCTGCTGGCATTTGCCGAATCGCTCGAGGTCGAGAATGCAAGCACGATGCGCAAGCAGGAGCTGATGTTTGCGATCCTCAAGATGCTTGCCAGCCAGGATGTTGAAATCATCGGTGAAGGCGTCGTCGAAGTGCTGCAGGACGGTTTCGGCTTCCTGCGTTCGGCCAATGCGAACTACCTGCCGGGCCCGGACGATATTTACATCTCCCCATCGCAGATCCGCCGGTTTTCGCTGAAAACCGGCGATACGGTCGAGGGTCCGATCCGTGGACCGAAGGAAGGCGAGCGCTATTTCGCGCTGCTCAAGGTCAACACCATCAATTTCGACGATCCCGAAAAGATCCGTCACAAGGTTCACTTCGACAATCTGACGCCGCTCTATCCGAACGAGCGCTTCAAGATGGAACTTGATATTCCCACCACCAAGGATCTGTCGCCGCGCGTGATCGACCTGGTGGCGCCGCTCGGCAAGGGCCAGCGTGGATTGATCGTCGCGCCGCCGCGTACCGGTAAAACCGTGTTGCTGCAGAACATCGCGCATTCGATCACCGCCAACCATCCGGAGTGCTATCTCATCGTCCTGCTGATCGATGAACGCCCCGAAGAAGTGACCGATATGCAGCGTTCGGTTCGCGGCGAGGTTATCTCCTCGACCTTCGACGAACCGGCCGTGCGTCACGTGCAGGTGGCCGAGATGGTCATCGAGAAAGCCAAGCGTCTTGTCGAACACGGACGCGACGTTGTCATCCTGCTCGATTCGATCACGCGCCTGGGCCGTGCCTATAACACCGTCGTTCCCTCGTCAGGCAAGGTCCTGACCGGCGGTGTGGACGCTAACGCTCTGCAGCGGCCGAAGCGTTTCTTCGGTGCGGCGCGCAATATCGAGGAAGGCGGCTCGTTGACGATCATCGCGACCGCGCTGATCGATACTGGTAGCCGCATGGACGAAGTGATCTTCGAAGAATTCAAGGGTACGGGCAACTCGGAAATCGTCCTCGATCGCAAGGTCGCCGATAAGCGCATCTTCCCCGCTATGGACATTCTGAAGTCCGGCACGCGCAAGGAAGATCTTCTCGTTCCACGCCAGGATCTGCAGAAGATCTTTGTGCTCCGCCGCATCCTTGCTCCAATGGGCACGACCGATGCGATCGAATTCCTAATCGACAAGCTGAAGCAGACGAAGAACAATTCCGACTTCTTCGATTCGATGAATACGTAATCCTTAGCCGGATTCATTCTATAAGAGCTGGGGGCATCGTCATGATGTCGCCAGCTTTTCTATTTGAGAGGAATCACGTTCGATTCCAACCGACGGACCAGGCGATATGGCCATGTTGAATGATACCATATATGCGCTATCGAGCGGTGCTCCACCTTCGGGCGTGTCAGTCATTCGAATCAGCGGTCCCCTGACCAGAGATATATTGGCGAGGCTTGTCGGATCAGTTCCGGCAGCCCGGCACGTATCTCACCGAACGATTCGGACTCGTAACAACCAGCCGATCGATAGCGGCCTGGTGCTGTTTTTTCCTGCCCCTCATTCGTTTACCGGTGAGGATGTCGCTGAGCTGCAGATCCATGGCAGCAAAGCCGTATTGGCGGCGCTGTTTCACGCGCTTGGCGAAATTCCAGGTGTTCGGATGGCGGTTGAGGGTGAGTTCTCCCGCCGGGCTTTTGAGAACGGCAAACTTGATCTCGTCGAGGTAGAGGGGCTGGCAGACCTCATTGGTGCCGAGACTGAAATGCAGCGACGCCTTGCGGTCGAACATAGCGCAGGCGGGCTTTCCACAATTTACGATTCGTGGGCGGAACGATTAACGCGCGCTCGGGCGCTGATTGAGGCCGAACTTGATTTCCCCGACGAGGATGACGTTCCGGGGTCAGTATCGGATATGGTCTGGGCCGATATGGAGAAGCTGCGCAACGATATCCAGCATCACCTGGCCGCAGCTTCGGCCGGCGAAATTATCAGGGATGGCTTCAAGGTGGTCATCGCCGGGGCTCCGAACGCCGGGAAATCAAGCCTGTTGAACGCCTTGGCGCGTCGTGACGTCGCAATCGTGACGGAGATTGCCGGAACCACCCGCGACGTCCTGCAGGTTGATCTCGATATTGATGGCTATCTGATTAAGCTTTATGACACTGCTGGACTTCGGCAGGCGGACGACCGTGTCGAAATGGAAGGCGTGCGGCGGGCGCGTATTGCGCTTCGCGATGCCGATCTTGTTCTGCTGCTGGTTGACATGGCGAAGCCTCAGATACCCGATGACTTGGAGCAGACCTCTCCACATGTTACTGTCGGGACAAAGAGGGATCTCATCGATATTTCCACGGATCGCTATGATCTGGAGATTTCGACGGCGACGGGTGTCGGTTTGCCGGAACTGCGACGGTTGATCGGCAATATTGTCGAGAAACGTTTCGCCGGTCTGTCCATGGCGATTCCCAGCCGGCAGCGGCATAAAGATTCGCTAACGAAATGTTTAGCAGCGCTCGAGGCGGCGTTATCGCAGACAGATGTGAATCTCGAACTGCGGACCGAGCAGCTGCGAATTGCCGCAGAGTATTTGGGCAGAATTACCGGAAGAGTGGATGTCGAACATCTGCTCGGGGTGATCTTCTCGGAGTTTTGTATCGGCAAATGATTCACGTGAAACCCTGGGCGTCAGCTTGCCTTGGTTTCACGTGAAACGTCCGCCGGATGTGGAGTCTTGAATGACGGATAATGCCTTCGATGTGATTGTGATAGGTGGCGGCCATGCGGGCTCGGAGGCTGCCAGCGCAGCTGCGCGCCTCGGGGCGAAAACCGGCCTGATTACGCATAGACGAGACACGATCGGCGTCATGTCGTGTAATCCGGCGATCGGCGGGCTTGGCAAGGGCCATCTGGTTCGGGAAATCGACGCGATGGACGGTCTGATGGGACGCGTCGCCGATGCCGCGGGCATTCAGTTCAGGATGCTGAACAAGAAGAAAGGCGCCGCTGTCCGAGGACCGCGGACCCAGGCCGATCGAAAGCTTTATCGCTTGGCAATGCTGGCGGCGATCGAAGCGACGCCTGGCCTGGATATCATCGAAGGCGATGCGTTTGATCTAGAAGTTGTCGATGGTCGCGTCGCTGGCGTGATCATGAAGGATGGTCGGATCTTGAAAGCGCCAGCGGTGGTTTTGACCACTGGTACCTTTCTGCGCGGCCTTATTCATATCGGTTCGGAAAAGACACCGGCCGGGCGTGTCGGTGAACCACCGTCGATCGGCTTGTCTGCTACCCTCGGCCGCTTGGGATTGCAGTTGGGACGTCTGAAGACCGGAACACCAGCGCGGTTGGATGGAAAGACGATCGACTGGCAATCCGTCGGTCGACAAGGGGCTGACGAGGAGCTTGTTCCTTTCTCCTTCATGACCGATGCGATTACCACCCCGCAGATCGAATGCGGCGTCACCAGAACGACCGAAGCGACCCATCGCATCATCGTCGACAATATTATGCGCTCGGCAATGTATTCTGGGCAGATCGAAGGCGTCGGGCCCCGTTATTGCCCGTCTATCGAAGACAAGCTGGTGAAATTTGGAGAGCGGGATGGACATCAGGTCTTTCTCGAGCCCGAGGGGCTGGACGATGACACAGTTTATCCCAACGGGATTTCAACCTCCTTGCCGGCGGAAGTACAGGCCGAATTCATTAAAACGATCCCGGGTCTGGAAGTGGCAAGAATAGTGCAACCGGGCTATGCGATCGAATATGATCATGTCGATCCGAGAGAGTTGACGCCATCGTTGGAGGTCAAGCGGCTGAGAGGCCTGTTTCTCGCCGGCCAGATCAATGGCACCACCGGATATGAAGAGGCAGCCGCTCAGGGGCTCGCAGCCGGGTTGAATGCTGCTTTGCGAAGCAATGATTCGGATCCGTTTCATTTTAGTCGGACAAGCTCCTACATCGGCGTCATGATTGACGATCTCACGTCACGCGGCGTTACGGAGCCGTATCGTATGTTTACATCGCGTGCAGAGTATCGACTGACTTTGCGCGCTGACAATGCCGATATGCGTTTAACGCCCCTGGCCATGCGGCTTGGATGTGTAAGTGGCGAGCGGGCGCAGCGATTCACATCCTATCAGTCAGAAATTGAAAGTGGTCGGGCGCTGTTGCAGTCGCTGACGATTACACCGAATGAGGCGCGACGCGCCGGCCTAAATATCAATCTGGATGGGCAGCGCCGAACCGCCTATGATTTGCTATCTTATCCAAATTACGATTTTTCCGCGCTCCGGCATGTCTGGCCAGAGACGCTTGGCGCGATGAGGCCGAAAGTTGCGGAAGCGTTGGAAATCGAGGCGGGCTATTCGGTTTATCTGGATCGGCAAGCGACGGCGATTGCTGATCAGCAGCGCGACGAAGACCGACAGATCCCACTTACTTTCAATTATGACGCACTTTCCGGACTCTCCAACGAGCTTAAGGCAAAGCTCAATGCTGCTCGCCCTTTCAATATTGCGCAGGCTGCAATCGTTGAAGGAATGACGCCCGCGGCAATCGCATTGCTGCTTGTGCACTTGCGTCGCCTCCCCTCGCCTGAGCGTCATCGGGCCTGATTACAAGATTTGAGAGTCTTTCAGAATGGTATTAAACGGCTTGCGTGTTTCACGTGAAACACAGGAACGGCTTCGACACTTCGCTGCGCTGTTTCAGAAGTGGGCGAAAGCTATTAATCTGGTGGCGCCGTCGACCCTTGAAGACTTATGGGACCGGCACATCGCTGATAGCAGCCAGGTTTTTCAGATTCATCCGCAACCGATAAGCTGGGTCGACCTCGGAAGTGGCGGTGGCTTTCCCGGCGTCATTACGGCGATTTTTCTGGCCGAATTGCAGGACGGATGGGTACATCTGGTCGAAAGCAACCATAAAAAGGCGGCGTTTCTGCGGACAGCGTTGCGGGAGACCAATGCGCGCGGCAGCGTGCATATCCTTCGAATCGAAGATGCCTATCCGGAGATTGGCGAATGTGATGCGATTTCAGCGCGCGCCCTTGCCGATCTTGACGGGCTCCTCGGCTATTCAGCCCCCTGGATGCTTGGCAAGGAAAATTGTCGTGGCTTTTTTCACAAAGGCCGGGATTACCTGAGGGAAATCGACAAAGCACGTGGTCGGTGGGAATTCGATCTGTTAGAACATAAGAGCGCCGTCGAGCAGGAATCCGTTATCTTGGAAGTATCAAATCTCCGGCGCTTGGTTTAACAGATGGGATATTGCGGCAATGGCTGGCGAACGACATCGGATTATCACCATCGCAAATCAGAAGGGTGGCGTTGGTAAAACGACCACAGCAATCAATCTGGCAACGGCGCTCGCGGCTATTGGTGAGCGTGTGTTGATCGTTGATCTCGATCCGCAGGGCAATGCCAGCACCGGCCTCGGTATCGATCGTCGTGATCGCAAGCTTTCCTCCTATGATCTGATGGTTGGTGATCGTGGGATCCCCGACGTAACTCTCGAGACAGCGGTTCCCAATCTCTTTATCGTCCCGTCGACGATGGACCTGCTCGGCATCGAGATGGAGATCTCGCAGCAAAGCGATCGGGTCTTCAAACTGCGGAAAGCGTTGTCTTCGCCCGAAGCCATGGCGTTTTCTTATATTCTTCTGGACTGCCCGCCGTCGTTCAATCTGCTGACAATGAATGCCATGGCAGCAGCTCATTCGGTCTTGGTTCCGCTGCAATGTGAATTCTTTGCGCTGGAGGGGTTGAGTCAGTTGCTTGAGACCGTCAGCCAGGTTCGGCGGACGGTTAACCCGCGTCTGGATATTCAGGGGATCGTCCTGACGATGTTCGATGCGCGCAACAATCTGGCACAGCAGGTTGTCAATGACGTGCGCACGCATCTCGGCGACAAGGTTTACCACACGTTAATTCCGCGCAATGTCCGGGTTTCTGAAGCTCCGTCCTACGGCAAGCCGGCTATTCTCTATGACTTGAAGTGCGCGGGCAGTCAGGCCTATCTGCAGCTGGCCTCCGAAGTCATCCAGCGAGAGCGCCAAAGGCTGGCCGCGTAATATCATTTTCGGGGTGTAGGTGAGTGTAGATCATGAATGACGATGTATCGAAGAGGCGATTGGGCCGTGGCCTTGCGGCGCTGATTGGTGAAATGGATCAGCCTGTCCCGGTGGAAGCCGAGCGGATTATCAGTGCCGACAGGATGATCCCGATCGAGTTCGTTAGCCGTAATCCCCGCAATCCTCGTCGTTTCTTCGATGATGCTGAGCTGCATGATCTCGCAAGTTCCATTCGCCAACACGGTATCGTTCAGCCAATTGTTGTGCGGACTATGTCGCGGGATCGATATGAAATCATCGCCGGCGAGCGACGTTGGCGCGCAGCTCAGCTTGCCGGGCTGATCGAGATTCCTGTCATCGTCCGTGACGTGGATGATAAGACGGCGCTCGAAATCGCTATTGTCGAAAACGTGCAGCGCGCGGATCTCAATGCCCTCGAAGAGGCATTGGGCTATGAGCAGCTTATTGCTGAATATGGTTACACCCAGAACGACCTTGGGGAAATCATTGGCAAAAGCCGCAGCCACGTTGCCAACTCTTTGCGCTTGTTGAAGCTGCCGGATCCGGTTCGCGATCTGCTGGCCGCTGGCAGCCTATCGGCTGGGCACGCGCGTGCGCTGGTTTCGACATCTGACCCGGCAAGTCTTGCCCGTACGATCGTTGCCAAGGGCATGTCGGTGCGTGACGCGGAAAAGCTGGCACAGAACAATATAAAGGCTCAGTCGGAACCACAGCAGGCGGCCTTACGACGGGATCAGAAGGATTCCGACACACTGGCGCTGGAGCGGACACTTTCCGATGCACTCGGTCTTGAGGTTGCGATCAATCACAAGGCGGGCGGTGGCCAGATCAAAATTTCCTATAAGTCACTGGAGCAGCTGGAGGAAATCTGCCGTTTGCTCGAAAGGCGCTAAAACGCTGTGCGTCCTTTCGGATGCGCAAAGGACGCACTCACCACTCTTTCAATCCTCGCATCGTGCAGGCCGAAAATCGATTCCGATTCTCGGCCTGATGTTACTCAGGCGGATTTCCGGCCGGATTGAAGGGTGGTGGACAGAAGCGTTTGCATTGCGACGCTGTCCTCTAGCACCTGTCTCCGTCGGCTTTGCAGAATAGCGGCCTGCAGCCGATTGGATTCCCGCGCGATGCTTTCCGCGGTCCATTGACGTAATGCCTGTTCGATGATCGGTTTGCGGCGAAAATGCAGATGCCGCCCCATCGTCTGCATGATCTGAGGCGGCTGCAGCCGTTTTTCATCCATCTCGGCGCGCATCGAATCCAGAAGCTGGAATTGCTTCAGGCATGCCTGCAGAACGAGAAAGATCGCGGTTTTCGAGCTGCTGATTTTTTGCATGGCGTGCAAAAAGGCGTTGAGATCGCCGCCGAGAATGGCATCGACGGCGTCGTCAACCGAGATGGCGCTGGCGTCGCCGATTATTTCGGTAACGTGATGTTCTTCGACTGTATCGAAGCCGCGGCAGTATAGAGCAAGCTTGCGAACCTCGTTTCGGGAAGCGATCCTGTCACCGCCGATCAAGGCTATGAGCGCCTGGCGCGCGGCCGGCGTAATGCCGAGCTTCTCTGCCCCGAGCTCAGTATCGATCAAGGCATTGAGAGCGCGGCTGTCATCGGCGTAGGACGGGATCGTCATGACAGATCGCGCGGCTTCGGCGGTCTTGCGCAGCAACGAGCCCTTCTTCAGGTCGCCGGCCTCGATGATCAGATAGGCGGCTTCGAGTGGTTTTTCGGCCAGCAGCGCCAGGGAATCGACGAGGTATTTCTCGTTGGCGGCGCCGCGGATCCAGATCAATTTCTCACCGCCGAACAGCCCGATCGACTGGACCTCGTCGACCAACCGCCCGGGATCCTTCTGCAGGTCGCCGATATCGAGTTTCGTCAGCGAGAAAGGATCATTGAGCGCGACACCAGTCTTACCGGCGAGCAAGACTGCTCGTTCGGAAACGAGGCCGCGATCCGGCCCGTAGATGACGAAAATCCGATAGTTCCGCGCCGATTTCTGCAGGAAAGTCTCGAATTCGTGGGATTTTATCTCTGCCACATCTCCGCCCTCAGCGGCTGAGAGCAGCGGCGATATCGGCTCCTACGAATTCCGCCACTTGATCCGCCGCTCGGTTTTCGGCATCGCGGATTGCCCGCTGCTTGGCAAATTCCTGGTCAGGGAAATCCACCAGCGCCGTGGTCGCCCGGCTGCCGGCCTTGATGACGTGATTGTCGGTCGCCGCGCGCAGCGTGTAGGTGACGCTGACGGTCACACGACCGGCTCGCGACGTATCGGCGGATTCCGTAAGCAGCGTATCGGCAACGGTGGATGAGGCGTGCATTTCGACCTGATATTCCGGTTTTTCAGGCTCGCCGGCCCCACGCGACGCAAGGAAGATCAAGTGGTTACGAACCTGCTGCTCGATGCGGCTGCCTGCCGGGGAAAAGCCGACCGAGGAAAGCTTTTCAGTGACACCGGAATTCTCGGAGTAGAGCGGGCGAACCTGGCAGGCGGAGAGAAAAGCCGCGGAGGCAAGGATCATGGCGATGCCGGCATTGCGAGCCAGCTTGCAAGCGATATCAGACGACAATGTTTACAATCCTTTGGGGAACCACGATGATCTTCTTCGGTGCCTGTCCGTTCAACGCGTTCTTCACCGCATCCAGATCCAGCACGGCGTCGGTGACGGCATTCTGATCTGCATCGCGAGAAATTGTCAATTCAGCGCGCTTCTTGCCGTTGATCTGTACCGGCAGGACGACATCGTTTTCGATGACGAGTGTTTCGTCGTATTGCGGCCAGCTTGCCCGGGCAAGCAGTCCTGCATTGCCGAGCGCGGCCCAGCATTCCTCAGCCAGATGCGGCGTCATCGGAGAGACGAGCTGAATCAGGATCTCGGCGGCATCGCGTACGGCCGCGCGATAGGTGGCATCACCCTCGCCTGCTGCAACCCTCGTCATCGGTGCGGCCAGCGCGTTGACGAGTTCATAAATTCGGGCAACGGCTTTGTTGAACCAGAGCTTGTCATAGTCGTTCTGGACCGCCTTCAGCGTCTTGTGGGCAGCCTGGGAGATTGACAATGCGTCCCCATCGATTGCCGGTGCCGGTGCGACGGCGGAGAGCGCGTCCGCGGCTTCCGAAATCAGGCGCCACAGACGCTGGGTAAAGCGATGAGCGCCCTCGACGCCTGCCTCGGACCAGATAACATCACGCTCCGGCGGGGAGTCGGACAGAACGAAGAAACGAGCGGTGTCGGCGCCGTAGGAGGCGATGATATCGTCGGGATCGACGACGTTCTTTTTCGATTTCGACATTTTCTCGATCGAGCCGATCGCGACTTCCTCGTTGTTCGTCAGCAAGAAAGCCCGGCGTTTGCCGTCGAGTTCGTCGATGCGGATATCGGCGGGTGCCACCCATTCGCGGCTGGCGCCTGCGCCGCGGCTATAGGTTTCGTGGACCACCATGCCCTGGGTGAAGAGACCCTTGAAAGGTTCGGTGGCGGCCACGTGACCGGTCTCGCGCATGGCGCGGGTGAAGAAGCGGGAATAGAGCAGGTGCAGGATCGCGTGCTCGATGCCGCCGATATACTGGTCGACCGGCAGCCAGCGGTTTGCCGCCTGCGGATCGGTCGGCTTTTCTTCCCAGGGCGCGGTGAAGCGGGTGAAATACCAACTCGAATCGACGAAGGTGTCCATCGTATCCGTCTCGCGGCGTGCATCCTTGCCACAGTTCGGGCAGGAGACATGGCGCCAGGTCGGATGACGGTCAAGCGGATTGCCCGGCTGGTCGAAGGTGACATCATCGGGCAGCTTGACCGGCAGATCCTCCTTCGGCACCGGCACGACACCGCAATCATCGCAATGAATGACCGGGATCGGGCAGCCCCAATAACGCTGGCGGGAAATGCCCCAGTCGCGCAGACGGAAATTGACCTTGCGCTCGCCCTGCGGCGCATTGCCGAGCGAAGCGGCCGACAGCCGGTCGGCGACGATATTGAAGGCTTCCTCGGTCGTCTTGCCGTCGAGGAAGCGGGAGTTGATCATCACGCCATCACCGTCATAGGCGGTGTCGACGACGGAAAAGTTTGCGGCATCGCCATCCCTCGGCATGACGACGGGCACCACCGGCAAGCCATATTTCCGAGCAAAATCAAGGTCGCGTTGGTCGCCCGAGGGGCAGCCGAAGATCGCGCCCGTGCCATAATCCATCAGGACGAAATTGGCGATATAGACCGGCAGCTCCCAGGAGGGATCGAGCGGGTGCCTGACGCGGATACCGGTATCCATGCCCTTCTTTTCGGCGGTCTCGAGTGCTGCGAGCGACGTGCCGGCGCGGCGGCACTCCTCGCAGAAAGCTTCGATAGCCGGGTTCTTCGCGGCGGCATCCTTTGCCAGCGGATGATCGGCGGCGATCGCCAGGAAGGAGGCGCCGAAGAGCGTGTCCGGTCGGGTGGTATAGACGGTGACTTCGCTCTCGCCGGCCGGTGCCGTTTCCGGCACGATCTCCCAGCGGATCGTCAGGCCTTCCGAACGGCCGATCCAGTTCTTCTGCATCAGGCGCACTTTTTCCGGCCACTGGTCAAGCGTATCCAGCGCGTCCAGCAGATCCTGGCTGAAGTCGGTGATCTTGAAGAACCATTGCGTCAGTTCGCGCTGCTCGACGAGCGCACCGGAACGCCAGCCGCGGCCATCGATCACCTGTTCGTTGGCCAGCACGGTGTTATCGACAGGATCCCAGTTGACCTTCGACTGTTTGCGATAGACCAGCCCCTTCTCCAGGAAATCCAAGAAGAGATGCTGCTGCTGCTGGTAATATTCGACGTCGCAGGTGGCGAATTCGCGGCTCCAGTCCAGTGAAAGCCCCATGGCCTTCAGCTGCGCCTTCATTGAGCCGATATTCTGGTAGGTCCAGGAGGCGGGGTGAACACCACGCTCCATGGCGGCATTCTCCGCCGGCATGCCGAAGGCGTCCCAGCCCATCGGATGCAGCACGTTGTAGCCGCGGGCGCGCTTATAGCGGGCGACGACATCGCCCATGGCGTAATTGCGGACATGGCCCATATGGATGCGCCCCGACGGATAGGGGAACATTTCGAGGACGTAATATTTTTCGCGCGGATCGGCATT
>Ga0102590_1001339_pt1 | contig 38090 bp, 34 predicted proteins | sample AraplaMF_Col_mMF_FD_76859 | JGI IMG/M metagenome (GOLD analysis project Ga0102590, IMG submission 76859) | Arabidopsis root microbial communities from the University of North Carolina, USA - plate scrape MF_Col_mMF | ecosystem: Host-associated > Plants > Roots > Endosphere | place: USA... | reverse complement strand
GCCGTCGCGGCTGTCGAAATAGCGCATTTCGCTGGTGCCGACATGAGCCGCACCGACCGTCAGGCGCGGCGCGCAGCGATTGGCCAGGTCGAAATCGACCAGCTCGCTCAGCGTCTTCTCGAGCGGCGCGGTCGAATAGTAACCGGCGTGATCGGCACCCAGCGGATAGGAATCTCCGGCATGCGCGAGCGGATTGGGGCGGAAGAAGCCGGGAATGCCGTGGGTCACGGCCGACCAATAGGCCAGCTTCTCGTTGAAGCCGGGAAACGCGGCACGCCAGTCCCAGGCCGGCTTCTGCTCCATCCGCTTCCAAAACTCCTTCAAGCGCGCGAGGCGGCTCTCTGGGGTGTTACCCGCGATCAGGCTGGCATTGATCGCGCCGATCGAGGTGCCGATGATCCAGTCGGGCTCGATGCCGGCCTCGTGCAGCGCCTGGTAGACGCCGGCCTGGTACGAGCCGAGCGCGCCCCCGCCCTGAAGCACGAGGACGACCTGACCCGGCAGGTCCCTGTCCTGAGTGTTATTCTGCGTGCCGTTCATGGTTCGCTCCTGATCAGCCTGCACTGCTTCGATATTCGCTGCCGGCCGCGACTTGTTACGCCGGCTCATGTTAATGCGCGGTCCAGCCGCCGTCGACCGGCAGCGCTACGCCGGTGATCGAAGCTGCCGCATCCGTCGAGAGGAATACCGTGAGCGCGCCGAGCTCCTCGACCGTGGCAAAGCGCTTGTTAGGCTGCTGTGCCAGCAGTACGTCGCGGATCACCTGATCGCGCGAGATGCCGTGCGCCCTGGCTTGCCCATCGATTTGCGCCTTGACCAGCGGAGTATAGACATAGCCGGGGCAAATCGCGTTGCAGGTGATCCCCTCCTCCGCAGTCTCCAGCGCCGTCACCTTGGTCAAGCCGACGATGCCATGCTTGGCGGCGACATAGGCCGCCTTGAACGGCGAACCGACCAGGCCGTGCGCCGAGGCAATATTGACGATCCGGCCGAAGCCGTTCTGGCGCATCGCGGGCAGCGCAAGACGCGTGGTGTGAAACGCCGATGAGAGGTTGATCGCAAGGATCTGGTCCCATTTGTCGACCGGAAACTGGTCGAGCGGCGCAACGTGCTGGATGCCGGCATTGTTGACGACGATGTCGAGCCGGCCGGATTGCGCCACGGTCGCCGCAATCATCTCGGCGATCGATTCCGGCCTCGTCATGTCGGCCGGCGAGTAATTCGCCTTGATGCCGAATTCGGCGGCGATCTGCTCACGCGTCCGGTCGATCTCGCTGGCGACGCCAAGGCCGTTCAGCACGATGTCGGCGCCGGACGCCGCCAGCGCGCGCGCAATGCCGAGGCCGATTCCGCTGGTCGATCCGGTGACGAGGGCCACCTTGCCGGCCAGCATGCGTGAAGAGACCGAGGACTGCGTCTTGATGGGGATATTCATGATTCAACCCACTCCGGTCAAATGGCCGGCGCGACGCCGCGCCGTTGCTGGAGCAAATGTGCAGGATCATCCAATCTTCCGGAAATGCCGGTTGGCTTCCGAGTCCATACGCCCGCTCTATCGCAGCCAGGATGTCATTTCCTGCCCGGATCGGATAAGGTCCCGCCGATCCTGCCGGGAGCCGAGCCATGGAAATGCATCAGGTCCGCTATTTCCTCGCGGTCGCGCAGCTGCTCAATTTCACGCGCGCGGCCGAGGAGTGCAACGTAACACAGCCCTCGCTGACGCGTGCGATCAAGCAGCTCGAAGCCGAGCTCGGCGGCGATCTGTTCCGTCGCGAACGGCCGGCGGCGCAGCTGACCGAACTCGGCCAGCGCATGCATCCGCTGCTGAAGCAGTGCTACGATGCGGCTGCCGGCGCGCGCTCACTTGCATCCTCGTTCAAGAGCGGAGAGATCGGCGCGCTGCGCATCGCGCTGACGCACTCGATCGACCTTGCGCTGCTCATTCCGCATCTCAACGAGATCAGGCGGCAGTTCAACCGGCTCGAGCTGCGCTTCCTGCGCGGCTCCAGCCGCGAGGTCGCGGAATTCCTGAAGAAGGGCGAAGCCGAACTCGGCATCGCCGCCGAGATCGACGAGGCCTGGGACCGGCTCGACGTCTGGCCGCTCTTCACCGAGGGCTTCGAGCTCGTCGTCAGCAACGGACATCGGCTTGCCGGCCGCAACTCGATCGAACTGGACGATCTGCGCGCGGAGCAGCTGCTGGGCCGAACGTTCTGCGAGCACGCCGGACGCATCTCGGCGAGCCTGCGCGAGCACGGTATCGACGTCGAACATGGCCATGAAGTCTCCAGCGAGCACGATCTGATCGAGCTGGTCGAGGCCGACATCGGCGTCGCCATGGTGCCGCACACGTCACCGGTGCCGGAGAAGCTGACGCGCGCCGCGGTCGCCGGGCTGGACGCCCGCCGCACCGTCAGCCTCTACGGCGTGGCCGGCCGGCAACGCACGGCGGTCGCCAACGCGGTGATGCGGATGCTGCGCGGCGCGGACTGGCGGGCGATCGCCGGGTGATACGAGGACAACCCGCGGCTAGTTCTCCCTGCCCGCGCTCTCCAACGCGGCAAGCAGGTCGTTGATCTCCATGCGCTTGCGGAAATCAGGATCGACGAAGCGGGCTTTCACGATGCCGTCGCGGCCGACCACGAACACGGCCGGGATCGGCAGCATCCAGCCGTCATTGCCGTGGAATCTCGCCATGTCCTGGTGCGACAACAGGCTCTGGATTTCGGTGCCGAGCCAGATTGCGAGATTGAGCGACAGCGCATAGCCATTGTCGAGGTCGGTCAGGATCGGAAATGGCGCACCGGAATCGGCCTTGATCTGCCTCGTATATTCCTGCGTCTCGGGCATGATCGCGACGACCCGCGCACCCATCGCCTCGATGCGGTCCAGCGCATGGACCACGGCACGGACATTGAGCCGGCAATAGGGGCACCAATGGCCGCGGAAGAACATCACCGCGACCGGACCGTTCTCGAGCAGTGCAGTCAGCGCGACGAGACGGCCGCTCTCATCCGGCAGCATGAAGGGCGGCATCGCCTCGCCCGGGCGCGGCGCGGTCTCGCCGCCGCCGTTCCCGCACAATCGCGCCACCAGGCGATCGACCGCCTCGCCATAGGCCGGGAAGACCTCGCGGCTGGCGTCGGCATAGGCGCGGAGCTGTTCGTTCAGCGTGCCGTCCATGTCCCGGCAGCGCTGGAAGGCAGACCTGAGCCGCTCGGCGTCGGCTGGCGAGAGTGACGTCATCTTCCGCTCCGGCATTCTTGAGACGAATACTAGTTTCCCGGCTCGGCCGCCCGCAAGGGCGGCCGTCAGGCCGGGACCTGCTCAGTTCACATAGAAATTGCCGGTCGGATCGAGCCGCCCTGAGGTGGAGTACAGCGATCCGTTGTCCATGAAGAAGACGGTGTTGTCGGGCACCTTCTTCGCGTTCTTCATCATGGCCTCGTGGTTCTTCTCGGCGGGGGCCATGGCCATCGCCGACATCCTGCCGGGCCCGCCATAGACATAGGCCATGCCGGCCTTGAAGTCCCAGGTCGCTTCCGAGAAAGCGGATGTCGCGATGATCGCGAACGCGGCGGTGGCAAGCAAGGTCTTGGACACTTTCGTCATGAGATGCTCCTCCGGATTGACGTGAACGCCCGCAAATCGGGCGCGCCCCGACATCGAGCATCGAAAGTTGCCGATGAGGAAATGCCGATCCCCAATCGGTTCGATAGCCGCCGCCTATCGCGCCGCCATAGCATGGCGCTATCGCACCGAAAGCAAAACGGCATTTCAGGTGAGACACGCGCTCGACGAAGCTGCTGCCATAGCCGGCGACCAGCGAGGTTGCCGCCAACGGAGGAGACTTACATGTCTAGGCACCACATATTGTCGCGCGTGGTTTGGACGGGCCTTGCGGTTCTCGGCGCGCTGGCGTTTGCAACGCCGGTCCTCGCCGGCGAATGCCCGGCCGACAAGATCAAGCCGAACGCGCAGCAGATGGTGGACACCAAGCCGGTCGGCGTCACCGACACCACGCTCGGCGCGATCGACCTCGGCAAGCAGCCGGCGCATATCGAAGGCCGCGAGTTGCGCCTCCGCAAGCTGACCATCGAGCCCGGCGGCATCGTGCCCTGGCACAGCCACGACGACCGCCCGGCGCTGATCTTCGTGCAGCAGGGCGAGATCGTCGAATACGCCTCCAATTGCATCGACCCGATCGTGCACAAGGCCGGCGACCTCCGTCGCGAAACGTTCGGCACTTCGCACTGGTGGAAGAACCTCGGCAAGGAGACGGTCATTCTCTATGTCGGCGACGTCCGCAAGGACCCCAACGACCACCACATGTGACGCGCGCACGCGGCCCCAGTGCACGCGTGACTGGGTGTGGTGCCCGGGATCCCCATGCCGCCCGCATGCCGGGCGCCACACTTCACAGGAGAAGCAGGTCATGACCGATCTTTCCGCAACCGTCAGGCAGGGCGCGATGACGATGGACGGGCATTCCCCGGGCGTCGCGCGGCGCTCGCTCGTGATCGGCCTCACCGCCTTCCTGACCGTCGTCGACCTGTTCGCGACACAGGCGATCCTGCCTTCGCTGACGCGCCACTATGGCGTCACGCCGGCCGCGATGGGTTTTGCCGTCAACGCCAGCACCTTCGGCATGGCGACAGCCAGCCTTGTCGTCGGCTTCTTCAGCCCGCACATCAACCGGCGGACCGGCATCCTGCTCAGCCTCACGCTTCTGGCGATCCCCACCAGCCTGCTGGCGTCGGCGCCGGACCTTACGGTCTTCACCGCCTTGCGGGTGGCGCAAGGCCTGTGCATGGCGTCCGCCTTCGCACTCACCCTCGCCTATCTCGGCGAGCAATGCAGCGCCATGGACGCCGGCAGTGCGTTCGCCGCCTACATCACCGGCAACGTCGCCAGCAACCTCGTCGGCCGGCTGATCTCGGCGGCGGTCGCGGACAGCCTTGGCCTCGCCTGGAATTTCTACGTCTTTGCGGGCCTCAATCTGGCCGGAGCAGCACTGGTCCATTTCACCATCAAGCGCGTGCCGCCGATGCATGCGGTGATGCCGGCGGAATCGCCGCTGACCGGCACGATCACGCACTGGCGCAATCCGCAGCTCTGCGCCGCCTTCGGCATCGGCTTCTGCATCCTGTTCGCCTTCATCGGCACCTTCACCTTCGTCAATTTCGTGCTGGTCCAGCCGCCGCTGTCGCTCGGCATGATGGACCTCGGCCTCGTCTACTTCGTGTTCCTGCCGTCGGTTGTCACGACCTTGCTGGCCGGCAAGGTGGCCTCGCGCCTCGGAACGCGGTCGACGATCTGGGGCTCGCTCGCTGTCGCCGGACTGGGACTGCAGCTGTTGCTGGCATCGCATCTCGGCGAGGTACTCATTGGCATGGTCATGGTCGGTGTCGGGACCTTCTTCGCACAGGCCGCGGCCACAGGCTTCGTCGGACAGGCCGCCGGCGGAAACCGCGGCACGGCCAGCGGCATCTATCTCGCCTGCTATTTCTGTGGTGGGCTCGTCGGCACGGCCGTGCTCGGACGTCTGTTCGATGCCTTCGGCTGGTCCGTCTGCGTCGCCGGCATCGGCGCAGCCCTCGCGGCCGCAGCCCTGCTCACGCTCAATTTGAAGCGTTAACGCTTGACCGGCGCCTCTTGCGGCGGCTCGTCGTCGGCGATCGCACGCCAGGCGGCCCCGTCGAGATCGTCGTACTGGCCGCTGCGGAGCGACCAGAGGAAGGCGGCAAGGCCGGCAAGACCGAGCATCAGCGCGAGCGGGACCAGGATGACCAGGATTTCCATCACACGATCTCCCGCGCGCGGCTACGAGCCCGCAGCGAATTCAACATGACCAGGATCGACGAGCCGCTCATCGCGGCCGCGGCGATCAGGGGCGTCACCACGCCGCTGATCGCGACCGGCACGGCGAGGACATTATAGCCGATCGCGAGCCAGAGGTTCTGCCGCATCAGATGCAGCGCCTTGCGCGAAGCGTCGATGGCCGCGACGACGGGAGCCAGCGGACGGCCGAGGAAGACCAGATCGGCGGTGGCCTGGCTGAGATGCGCGGCCGAGATCGGCGACATCGAGACATGGGCCGCCGCCAGCGAGGGCGCGTCGTTCATGCCGTCTCCGACCATCAGCACCTTCGCGCCGCGCCGCTTCAACTCCTCGATCCGCGCAATCTTGTCGGCGGGCGTCACGCCTGCGCGCCATTCGGGAACGCCGAGCGCATGCGCTGCCGCCTTCACCGCCGGCTCGCGGTCTCCGGAGAGAATCTCGATACCGATGTTGCGCGCCTTCAGCGCCGCGATCACGGCCTGGGCGTCCGGCCGCAGGCCCTGACGCACCGACAGGATGAATTTTTCGGGCCCCCTGCTGAAGGCGACGATCGAGGCTTCGGGATCGAGATTGGCGCCGCTGACCAACGCCTCCGCGCCGCAGAAGGACGGCCGACCGAGACGGATCTCGACGCCGTCCAGAGTTGCGCGCACGCCTTGCCCGGCCTCTTCGACTGCACCGACAACAGGCGATTTCGCGCCGGCGGCCTGCGCGACCGCGGCGGCCACCGGATGATGGCTCGACAGCGCGAGCCGGCCGGCGAGATCGAAGATGCCGGCGGGAATGTCGGCCGCGTTCGTGACTTCGAGATTCGGCAACGTCAGCGTGCCGGTCTTGTCGAAGATGACGTGATCGGCCTCGGCGAGGCGCTCGATGGCATCGCCCGAATTGAGCAGCACGCCGGACTTGAACATCGCGCCCGAGGCGATCGTCTGCACGGTCGGGATGGCAAGGCCGAGCGCGCAGGGACAGGTGATGATCAGCACGGCAACGCCGGTCACGATCGCATCGTGCCAGGACGCACCGGCGATGACCCAGCCGAGAATGGTGATGAGCGCGGTCGCATGCACCACCGGCGCGTAGAGCCGCGAGGCGCGATCGGCGAGCCGCATGTAGCGCGAGCGCGCCTGCAGCGCATTGTCGAGCAGCCGCGTGATCTCGGCGAGCAGTGTCGCCTCCGACGCCGCCGAGACCCGCACCCGTAGCGTGCCGGAGATGTTCATCGATCCGGCATAGACCGGCGTGCCCTGCTCCGCGGTGACGTAGAGCGTCTCGCCGGTGATCAGGCTCTGGTCGATCTCGGAACACCCCTCGATCACCGTGCCGTCGACCGCGCAGCGCTCGCCGGGCCGCAGCAGCACGATGTCGCCGGGATGGATTGCGGCGACCGGCACCTGGGAGATCTCGTCGGGCCCGACGAACTTGGCCGCGGTCTCGGCCTTGAGCGCGGCGAGATTGCCGGCAACCGCCCGCGTCCGCCGCCGCATGTTCTGGTCGAGGAAGCGGCCGACCAGCAGGAACGTCAGCAGCATGATCGCCGCATCGAAATAGGCGTGCTCGGCGTGGTGGATGGTCTCAACCACCGACATGCCGAGCGCGAGGATCACGCCGATCGAGATCGGCACGTCCATGTTGGTCGTCTTCGCCGACAGCGCGCGCCAAGCCGAACGGAAGAACGGCTGGCCGGCATAGGCCGCCGCCGGCAGCGCGATCAGCGCCGAGAGCCAGTGGAAGAAGTCGCGCTGTTCCGGCAGCATGTCCGAGGCGTTGCCCGACCAGACCGGGATCGACAGCATCATCACGTTCATGGTGGCGAACGCGGCGACGCCGAGGCAGCGCAGCAGGAAGCGGGATTCGGCGACCTCGGTCGCTTCCGCGCTTTCGGTCTCGTAAGGATAGGCCTTGTAGCCGAGCTCCTCGAGGCGGTCGATGAAGCGGGCCGGATCGAGTGTTCCCGCCTTCCATTCCAGCGCGACGCGGCGGTCGGTGAGGTTCACGCGCGCCAGCGTGACGTCGGGCATCGCCGACAGCCCACGCTCGATCTTGGCCATGCAGCCGGCGCAGTGAACGCCCTCGACGGCGAGATCGATGTGCTGGACGCCCTCGCCCGCGGCGCGGACGTAATGCGAAAAATCCCGCGTGACGTGCATGTCGATGTCCTTCAGTTCAGGATCACGCGGTTGCGCGACATGAACACGCGCGTCCCGCGCGCCTCGCCCTCGATCACCAGATCCCACTGGCCGGGCGCGACGGCGGTGGCATTGCCGCGATAGATGCCGATGCCGGCTTCGGAGAGCTCAACCTGGAGATCGGCGCGCTTGTCGGTCGGCCGTTCCAGGCGGCCAGCGAATTTCAAGCCGGTCACCGGCCGGCCGTTGGCGTCGCGCGCGTCGACCTGAAGCGCGGCACCGCCGTCGGTGCGGCGCTCGATATGGGCACTGACCTGCCATTTGCGCGCAGCCTGGTCCTGCGCCGCCGAGATCTCACGGTCATAGGTGAGACCGGCGGCATAGGGGCTGTCGACATCGGTGCCGGGCAGCGTCGCGATCGCGAGCTTCATCATGGTCACGTTGACGCCGATCACGACGCCGAAGAAGGCGACCAGCATCAGGAACACCTTGGTTCCGGTCAGCGGCTTGGTTGCCATGGCAGTCTCCTGGTCCTACGGCGCGACGAAATTGTCGGTGGCGCTGGCGGCTTCGCCAAGGCCGATATCGGTGACGTGGAAGCGAACCGGAATTGACTTCTCCGGATTGCTCTCCGCCGGAGCGGTGACGAGCAGGCGGAGTTCGCTGGTGGAATCGCGGGGGATGACGATCATGGGCCGATCCGGCGTCACCGAATCGGCGCCGACGACATGGATGGTCAAGTTGGCGGGACCGCTGGCGTCGATCGCGATAACGCGGTCGTAGCCGCTCTTGTTGAGCAGCCGCACCGTATAGGCGTTGCGGATCGAGCCGTCGCTGAGCTTGACCGCGACCGGGTTGCGGTCGTGCAGCACGTTGACGTCGAGCAGGCTGCGGGTCGCCAGCGTGTAGATCATGAAACCGCCGACGGCCGCAATGATGGCGCTATAGGCAACCGTTCGCGCGCGCACGATCTTGTAGATCGGCGCCTTGCCTTCCTGGCGGCGGTGGATGTTGATGTCGTTGTCGTAGCCGATCAGCCGCTTCGGCCGGCCGATCTTCGTCATCACGTTGTCGCAGGCGTCGATGCAGAGACCGCACTGGATGCATTCGAGCTGTGGCCCGTTGCGGATGTCGATGCCGGTCGGACAGACCGCGACGCATTGATAGCAGTCGACGCAATCGCCCACCTGCTCACCGAGCGCGCGCAACTCGGCCGCCTTCTTGACCGAGGTGCGCTTCTCGCCGCGGTCGTAGCGGTAGGTGACGTTGAGCGCCCATTCGTCGGTGAGCGCGGCCTGGATCCGCGGCCAGGGACACATGTAGGTGCAGACCTGCTCGCGCATGTAGCCGGCGAGCAGATAGGTGGTCGCAGTGAGGATGCCGATCCAGATATAGGCGATCATCGGCCCCTGGAAGGTGACGAGCTCCTTCACCAGCGTCGGCGCATCGTAGAAATAGAGCACCCAGGCGCCGCCGGTCCACCAGGCGATCATGAGCCAGATCGAATGCTTGAGCACGATCTCGGAGATCCGCTCGAGCTTCATCGGGTCGGAGGACTTGTCCTTCTTCATCCGCTCGCGCCGATCGCCTTCGATCAGACGCTCGACGGCGTAGAACACGTCGGTCCACACCGTCTGCGGACAGAGATAGCCGCACCAGATACGGCCGCCGACCGAGTTCATCAGGAACAGCGCAACAGCGGCGACGATCAGCAGGCCGGTGAAGTAGTAGACTTCCTGCGGCCACAGCTCGATGAAGAAGAAGTAGAAGCGACTGTTGGGAAGATCAATCAGCACGGCCTGATCGGGGGCGCCGAGGCCGCGATTCCAGCGCGCGAAGGGCAGGAAGTAGTAGATCCCGAGGCAGACCGCCATCAGGCCCCATTTGATCCGGCGGAAGGTCCCCGAGACGCTCTGGGGATAAACCTTCTTGCGGGCTACGTAGAGTGGCCCGTTGTCGTCGTCGGATGTGAGGTCTTTGGGGTTCACGGTCTTGTTCATCGCCTGGAACTTCTCGAAAAGGTGCGATTAAACCTAGACCCGACACCGCCGCGTCAGTTGATCCAGCTCAAACGGGGGCGGTTTTGTTCGCCCCCGCTTGTCACCGGTCGGCTATTTTCCACCGCCCAGCGAGTGGACGTAGACCGCCATCGCCTTGATCGTGGCGGGGTCGAGCCGCCCTTCCCAGGCCGGCATGACGCCGGCGCGGCCCTGACTGATGGTCTCGATCAGGGTCGCCTCGTCCGAGCCGTAAAGCCAGATCTTGTCGGTCAGGTTCGGTGCCCCCATCTCCTGGTTGCCCTTGCCGCCGTCGCCGTGGCAGGCGACGCAGTTCTCCGCGAAGATCTTCTCGCCCTTTGCCGCGTCATAGCCCTTGCGGGTCGGAAGGCCCGACAAGGCGCGGACATAGTTGGCGACCGTGACGATCTCGTCCGGCTTCAGCACGCCGTCCTTGCCGAAGGCGAGCATCTGGCCCTCATGCGTCTTGGCATGACCCGAGCGCGCGCCGAACTGGATGGTCTGCATGATCTGGTCGAGCGTGCCGCCCCACAGCCAGTCGTCGTCGTTCAGGTTCGGGTAGCCCTTGGCACCGGCGGCGCCGGAGCCGTGGCACGGCGCGCAATTGTCGCCGAACACGGTCTTGCCCTTGGCGCGCGCGAGCGCCAGCAAGGCCGGGTCCTTCTCGATGTCGGCGAGCGAGGCCGCACCGAGAGCCACCATCTTGTCGCCCCTGATCTTGTCGAGGTTGGCGAGCTCGACGGCGACGTCGGCGCGTGACGAATAGCCGAACAGGCCGGTCGTGTTGCTGGAGATCAGCGGCCAGGCCGGATAGACGATCCAGTAGCCGATGGCCCAGACGATGGTGAGGTAGAACGTAATCACCCACCAGCGTGGCAGCGGCGTGTTGAGCTCCTTGATGCCGTCCCACTCATGCCCGGTCGTGGCCCTGCCGGTGACGGAATCGATTTCGCTATGGTCGGTCATGATCTCTTACTCCTCCCGCAACGGCAGGTGCGCTGCTTCGTCGAAGGCAGCCTTGTTACGGGGCCAGAATGCGTAGGCGATGATCGCGAGAAAGATCGCGACGAACACCGGCGTCCAGATCGTGGTCACGAGACCGGACGCGAGATTGTCGAGTGTCAGGATGGCTTTCATCGTTCGTGCCTTCTCAGCGAAGATTGGCTTTCTCGTTGTAGATCTTGAAGTCGACCAGGGTGCCGAGCATCTGCAGGTACGCGATCAGTGCGTCCATCTCGGTCGGCGTCCCGGTCTTGCCGTCGAAGTTGCGCACGACGGCCTTGGCGTAGCGCTTGGTGAAGGCGTCGGAGCCGGAATTGTCCGGATCGGCCTGGGCCTTCATGTCGGCGCCCGCGTTGGCGATCTGATCGTCGGTGTAGGGCACGCCGACCGTCCGCAGCGTTCGCATGTGATCGGCGATCGTATCCGGATCGACTTCCGTCTGAGCCAGGAAGGGATAGCCCGGCATCACCGATTGCGGCACGATCGCGCGCGGGTTGGTCAGATGGGTGACGTGCCAGTCGTCGGAATATTTGGCGCCGACGCGGGCAAGATCGGGACCGGTGCGCTTCGAGCCCCACTGGAACGGGTGGTCGAACATGCTCTCGGCGGCGAGCGAGAAGTGGCCGTAGCGCTCGACCTCGTCGCGCAGGGGCCGGATCATCTGCGAGTGGCAGAGATAGCAGCCCTCGCGGACGTAGACGTTGCGTCCGGCGAGTTCCAGCGGCGTGTAGGGCCTGACCCCGTCGACCACCTCGATCGTGCTCTTGAGGTAGAACAGCGGGGTGATCTCGACGAGACCGCCGATCGCGATCACCAGCAGGATGCCGACGACCAGGATGATCGAGTTCTTTTCGAAGATTTGGTGGCGTGTCCAGAACGACATTGCTTGAGCTCCTCATTCCGCCGGCTGAAGAGCGACGGGCATCTGGACTTCCTGTTCGCCGACGCGAACCGTCATCCAGAGATTATAGGCCATGATCAGCGCGCCGATCAGGAACAGCCCGCCGCCAGCGGCGCGGATGATGTAGAAGGGATGCATCGCCTCGACGGTCTCGATGAAGGAATATTCGAGGAAGCCGAGCGAAGTGTAGGCGCGCCACATCAGGCCCTGGAGGATGCCGGACACCCACATCGCGGAGATGTAGAGAACGATGCCGAGGGTGGCGATCCAGAAGTGCCAGTTGACGAGCTTGAGGCTGTAGAGCCCCTTGCGATTCCAGGCCCACGGCACCAGGCAGTACAGCGCGCCGAAGGAAACGAAGCCGACCCAGCCGAGCGCGCCGGAATGCACGTGGCCGATGGTCCAGTCGGTGTAGTGGCTGAGCGAGTTCACCACCTTGATCGACATCATCGGGCCTTCGAAGGTCGACATGCCGTAGAAGGCGACGGAGACCACCAGCATGCGCAGCACGGGATCTGTGCGCAGCTTGTCCCAGGCGCCCGACAGAGTCATCAGGCCGTTGATCATGCCTCCCCAGGAGGGCATCCACAGCATGATCGAGAAGGTCATGCCGAGCGTCTGCGTCCAGTCAGGCAGCGCCGTGTAGTGCAGATGATGGGGACCCGCCCAGATGTAGAGGAAGATCAGCGCCCAGAAATGGATGATCGACAGGCGGTAGGAATAGACCGGCCGCTCGGCCCGCTTCGGAATGAAGTAGTACATGATGGCGAGGAAGCCGGCGGTGAGGAAGAAGCCGACCGCGTTGTGGCCGTACCACCACTGGAACATGGCGTCCTGGATGCCGCCCCAGGCGATGTAGGACTTCGAACCGAAGAACGACACCGGCAGCGCGGGGTTGTTGCCGAGGTGCAGCACCGCGATCGTCACGATGAAGGCGAGATAGAACCAGTTCGCGACGAAGATGTGCGGTTCCTTGCGCTTGATGATCGTGACAAGGAAGACCAGCAGATAGGTCACCCAGACGATGGTCAGCCAGAGGTCGGCATACCATTCCGGCTCGGCATATTCCTTGGACTGCGTCACGCCGAGCAGATAGCCGGTGCCGGCGATCAGGATGAAGAAATTGTAGCCGAGCACGACGAACCAGGGCGCCAGATAGCCCGCAAGCCGGACGTGACAGCTCTTCTGAACGACGTAGAAGGAGGTCGCGAGCAGCACGTTGCCGCCGAAGGCGAAGATCACCGCCGACGTGTGCAACGGCCGCAACCGGCCGAACTGGATCCAGGGCAGATCGAAGTTCAGCGCGGGCCAGGCCAGCTGCGAGGCGATGATGAGACCGACCAGGAAGCCGGCAATGCCCCAGAACATCGCCATGAAGGACGCAAACTTGATCGGCCCCATGTTGTAGTTGGGCCGGCCATTGATCTCCGCGGGCGGCAGCGCCGCCGGGCGGTCGTAGTAATTGTTGATGACGAAGAACACCGCGGCGATGCTCGCCGCCGCGCCGAGCGCGGCGTGGAAGGCGAACGGCGCGTCCAGCGCCTTGGCTGCGGCGATCACGCAAAGGAAGGCGGTGACTGCGAACACGACAGCCAAGCCGCTTTCACCGATGGTCATGGATTTTGAGATGGAGGGCTGGCTCATGCGGATTCTCTCTGAAGAACACGAGGCCAGAAACCACATTCACCCTCGCGGGGAATTGATTGAAATCAAGACAGATGGATTTCTGTTAATGTGAGGCCGAGAAAGATCGGAAAACGAAATCAATCGTTTGCACCGCGCACAGTGCGCGCGGCAAGGCTTCGCCTCCGTGGAAACACGGAGGTCTCGATCGCGGGGTTTAGGGACGATTCGTCAGTCGCGCGCCGTCGCCTTGAGCGCCTTGATGACGTCCTCGCGGGCGATGATTCCGACCAGCTTCTGCGCGCCGTCGAGCACGATGATGCTCCTGATGCGGTGCTCGACCATGATCTGGAGCACCCGCGTCAACCGCGTATCGGGGCTGACATAGATGAACTCCGGCGTCATGACGTCACCGACCTTGCGGCTCATCAGGTCGGGATAACGCGGCAGCATCTGGCTCGGCGTGAAGGCGAAGCACTTCAGGATGTCGAATTTGGTGACGATGCCGACCACCTGCCCGTCGTCCTCGACCGGGTAGCTGTTGAAATCGTCGTCCTCGAACATCTCGCTGAGCGCGAGCATGTCGAGGTCGCGCTGAACCGTCCTGACGTTGCGTGTCATGTAACCGTCGACGGTCTGCTCGAGAAACTTGTACACGGCGCGTCCTCTTCGATTCGCTTCCAGCCGGCCGTCAGTGCGACAGCAGCACGCAGCGGGCGGATTGCGTGACGAGATATTGGGTAACACCACCGAGAATCATTTCGCGGAAGCGCGAATGACCATAGGCACCGGCAACGATCAGGCTTGCGCCGACGTCGCCGGCAACTTTCTCCAATTGCCCGGCGACGGTTTCGTTCCGGGCCGCCTCGCAAACGCGCGCGGTCGCGGTAACGCCGTGGCGGGCAAGCCAGGCCGTCACGTCGGTCACACCGGCGACGGCGACGGGACGGTCGTCGTCGCCCTCGGGAATCGCGACGACGGCGATATCCCTTGCCTTGCGCAGCATCGGCAGCGCGTCGGCCAGTGCCCGCCGCGCCTCCGGCGTATCCTTCCACGCCACGAGGGCACTGCGCAGATCGAGCCAGTTGACGCCGTCGGGCACGACCAGGATCGGCCGGCCGGACTGCATCACCAGATCTTTGGGGCTCGCGAGCGCGAATGCGTCGGAGAAGGCCGGGCTCTGCCCGCCGCTGACGATGATATCGGCGCAACGCGCCTGGGTGAGCGTAAATCGCTCCGGGAAATCCATGGCACTGCGCCATTCCACATGGCCGCCGCGATTTTTGATCGCGGCACGGAATTGCGCCTCCAGTTCGGCCAGGCGTCTCTTGATGGAGGCTTCTTCCTGGTCGATCAGTCCCTGAGCCGCGGCACCATCGGTGAAATACAGCGGCGGCGCGAACTGCGCCGCCGCGACCCCGACGATAGCCGCCTCGAATCGCTCGGCAAGCTCGCCTGCGACCAGGAGACGCGAATCGTTGGGCTGATCGAGCGCCAGGCTGACCATCACGGTCGCATATGTCATCGAAACTCTCCGGGGCATTACGCTTTTGTGAAACTGTAGCCTGGTCGACGCGCCGCAGGATGAGATAGATCAAACGCCGGCCACCGTGCGGCGGGGGGCCTCCGCCGATGGAATAAGACATCCGAACTTGCCTCAGGCCCGGCCTTGGGCGACATTACGTCAGCGGTAACGGCATCCGGGCTACCGCATGTGGATGGGAGCCACCGCTTGTCGCCGACCCGCGTTACACATCCGAATGATGACGGTCGGGGCGAGCATTTCCGCGTTCGAATCGAGGGATTTGGCGTCGGCACCTGGGATCTCGATCTCAGGACGATGGAATTGGAATGGTCCGATACGTCCAGGGCCCTGTTTGGCGTCGAGCCGGACCAGCCGGACAGCTACGAGCTGTTCCTGGCACGCCTCGAGCCCAACGACCGCGAATGGGTCGAGCGCGCGATCAAGCGTGTCTGCGAGCACGGCGGCAGTTTTGACGTGTCCTTCAGGGTCGCAGGCGGCCAAGGCAGGGGAAAGTGGATTCGCGCCCGGGCCGGTCTCATTCGGGACGAGGCCGGCACCGCCTGTCACCTCAGCGGCATTTTCCTCGACGTCGACGAGGAGAAGCAGGTCGAGGACGCGCTGCGCACCCGCGAATCGCACCTGCGCTCGATCCTCCAAACCATTCCGGACGCCATGATCGTCATCGACGGTCACGGCGTGATCCAGCTGTTCAGCACCGCCGCGGAGCGTCTGTTCGGCTGGCCCGAGCACGAGGCGATCGGCCAGAACGTCAGCATTTTGATGCCGGAGCCCGACCGCTCCCGTCACGACGGCTACATCGCGCGCTACCGCGTCACCCACGATCCACACATCATCGGCATCGGCCGCATCGTGACCGGCAGGCGCCGCGACGGCACCACCTTTCCGATGCACCTGTCGATCGGCGAGATGCAGTCCGGCGGCGAGCCCTATTTCACCGGCTTCGTCCGCGATCTGACCGAGCATCAGCAGACCCAGGCGCGGCTCCAGGAGCTGCAGTCCGAGCTGGTCCACGTCTCCAGGCTGAGCGCCATGGGCGAGATGGCCTCCGCGCTCGCCCACGAGCTCAACCAGCCGCTGGCCGCGATCAGCAACTACATGAAGGGCTCGCGGCGGCTGCTGTCGGGCAGCTCGGATCCGAACGTCGCCAAGATCGAGAGCGCGATGGATCGCGCCGCCGAGCAGGCGGTGCGCGCCGGCCAGATCATTCGCCGGCTGCGCGATTTCGTCGCGCGCGGCGAATCCGAGAAGCGGGTCGAGAGCCTGTCGAAACTGATCGAGGAAGCCGGCGCCCTCGGCCTTGCCGGCGCGCGCGAGCAGAACGTTCAGCTCCGTTTCAGCCTCGATCCGGACGCCGATCTCGTGCTGGCCGACCGGGTGCAGATCCAGCAGGTGCTGGTCAATCTGTTCCGCAACGCGCTGGAAGCGATGGCGCAATCGCAGCGGCGCGAGCTCGTCGTCGCCAACACCCGCGTTGGGGACGACATGATCGAGGTGGAGGTGTCCGACACCGGCCACGGCTTCGGGGATGACGTCATTCCAAACCTGTTTCAGACTTTCTTCACCACCAAGGACACCGGCATGGGCGTGGGACTGTCCATCAGCCGCTCGATCATCGAAGCTCACGGCGGCCGCATGTGGGCCGAGAGCAACGCATCGGGCGGGGCGACATTCCGCTTCACCCTGCCGGCAGCCGACGAGACCTGATCCATGACGACCAAGGGACATATCTACGTCATCGACGACGACGAGGCGATGCGGGACTCGCTGAACTTCCTGCTGGATTCCTCCGGCTTCGGCGTCACGCTGTTCGACAATGCGCAGAGCTTCCTCGACGCCCTGCCCGGCCTCGCCTTCGGCTGTGTCGTCTCCGACGTGCGCATGCCGGGCATCGACGGGATCGAGCTGCTGAAGCGCATGAAGACGCAGCACAGCCCGTTTCCGATCCTGATCATGACCGGTCATGGCGACGTGCCGCTCGCGGTCGAGGCCATGAAGCTGGGCGCCCTCGACTTCCTGGAAAAACCCTTCGAGGACGATCGCCTCGTCACCATGATCGAATCCGCGATTCGCCAGGCCGAGCCGGCGGCCAAGAGCGAATCCATTGCCCAGGACATCGCGGCCCGGGTCGCCTCCTTGAGCCCCAGGGAGCGTCAGGTGATGGAGGGGCTGATCGCGGGGCTCTCCAACAAGCTGATCGCCAGGGAATACGATATCAGCCCGCGCACCATCGAGGTCTACCGGGCCAATGTGATGACCAAGATGCAGGCCAACAGCCTCTCGGAGCTGGTGCGGCTGGCGATGCGCGCCGGCATGCTGAAGGATTGAGGCAGGTCAAGATGCGTTCCCGCGGACGTGCTAGTTGATCAAGCATGATTGAGATCAGCTCACGTCCTGGGCAGCTCCCGATGGCGACATCCACCAAGCCCACAGTCTACGTGGTTGATGACGATGATGCCGTGCTGGGATCTCTGCGCTTCCTGCTGGAAACCGACGGCTTCGCCGTGCGGACCTTCAGGAATGCGACCGCCCTGCTCAATGCGAGCGGCGCGCACGGCGCGGACTGCTACGTCATCGACTACAAGATGCCCGACATCAACGGCCTCGAGCTCGTCGGCCGCCTGCGCCAGTCCGACGGCGAAACGCCGGTGATTTTGATCACCGGCTATCCGGACGTGAACATCTCCGCCCGGGCCGCGGCCGCGGGCGTAAAAGACGTGATTTTGAAGCCGCTTCTCGACGAAAACCTGGTCAAGCGCATCCGCCATGCCATCCAGGACAGGGCCGGGAACTGACCTACGGGATTCTACGTAGGTAGACCTCCTTAAGATATCTCGCGAAATTTTCGAAGCACCCGATACCGCGTACCAAAGCGCCATCACAACGGAGATGGCGCAGATGCTGACCCAGACGCTCAACACCCAGGCGATCAACACCCAGATCAACGGCAAGATTGCTCCCGGCCATTCCGTCTCGGACCAGTTCGGCGCAATCGCGGGCCATATCGGCTTGGTCGCCACCGAGTTCTCCTACCGCAAGGAAGAGGAGATTTATGGCGAGGATGAGCCGTCCGAATACGTCTACCAGGTGGTCACCGGTGCCGTGCGCAGCTACAAGCTCCTCTCCGACGGCCGCCGGCAGATCGGCGCCTTCCATCTTCCCGGCGACGTGTTCGGCCTCGAGTCCGGCCCCACCCACCGCCTTGCCGCTGAAGCCATCATCGACACCACCGTGCGCCTCGTGAAGCGCGCCAGCCTCGAAAAGGCCGCCGGTACCGACGTGCAGGTCGCCCGCAAGCTCTGGGCCATGACCGCCGGCGAGCTTCGCCACGCCGAAGACCACATGCTGCTGCTGGGCCGCAAGACCGCGATGGAGCGTGTCGCGACCTTCCTGCTTGAAATGGACCGCCGCCTCGCCGTTGCCGGCATGATGGCGCTGCCGATGTGCCGCCGCGACATCGGCGACTATCTCGGCCTCACGCTCGAGACCGTGTCGCGCGCACTGTCCCAGCTTCACGCCCAGGGCATTCTCGGCTTCTCCGGTGCCCGCCAGATCGTGCTGCGCAACCGCGCCCGCCTGCACAATCTCGACGCCTGATTTTTCCTCCCCCACTTATGGCCGGCTGAATTCGTTCAGCCGGCCATTTCTTTTGCGGGGATCATGTTGGTGCGCCGGGTCTCCGGCATCACCAGCAGGATCAGCAGAAGCCCGGTCGCGGCGACGCCGGAGAGTCCGATGAAGGCCGTGGCATTGCCGAACCTGTCACTGACATAGCCGCCGAGCGCCGTGCTCAGCGACGCACCGATGCCGGTCGCGGTGCCGACGATGCCCTGCGCAAGGTTGAAGTGCCCGCTACCGAAGGCAACATCGGCCACGATCAGCGGAATCATCACCGCGAACACCGCCGCCGTGATGCCGTCGAACACCTGCACCGCGACCAGCAGATAGGGATCCCGCACCGTCGCGAACAGCAGGCCCCGGATCGTCAGCGCGGCGAACCCGATCAACAGCAATGGCCGCCTGCCCCATGCCTGCGCCTTGCGTCCGACGGTCGGCGACAGCAGCGCCACGATGGCCTGCGGCACGACGATGCAGAAGGCGACGAGGACCGTCGCCCATTGGCTCGACCGCGCCGTCACCGCGCTCGCCATCAGCGGCATCATCGCGGCGTTCGCGAGTTGCAACAGCAGGACGCTCAGAGCAAAGACGATCAGCGGCTTCTGCCGGATCAGGTGCCAGATATTGGTGTCACCGCGATCCCTGGCCTCGCGCGGCATCTCGCCGTGACAACGCGCGATATCGACCTCCTCCTCGCGAATACGTGACAGCGCGATCAGGGTCGGGATCGCAAGCAGGAAGGTGACCAGGAACACCGAGCGGCTCGACAGCAGGTAACCTGCCGTGCCCATCACCGCCGCCGCGACGCCGTTGCCGAGGGAGGCGAACCGGGCGTTGCGGCCGAGCCGCTCGCCGATCGCCAGCGGCCCGACGAGGCCGAGACTGATCGCCGCGATCGCCGGTCCGAGCACGCAGCTCGCCGCCGCATGCAGCGTGGCCGCGGCCATCACTACCGGGAAGATCGGCATTGCCGCATAGGCCAGCGCGCAGCAGCCGATGGCGGCGATCGCAAGTCCGGCGACCAGCCGCTCGGATTTCGCGGCGTCGATGATCGCACCGCCCGGCATCTGCCCGATCAGGGCGACGATGCCGCCGATGGACAGTACGAGGCCGATCTCGACCTGGGTCCATTTCTGCGTCGTGAGATAGACCGCGATGAACGGGCCGAAGCCGGTCTGCACGTCTGCGAGGAAGAAGATGAACCAGTCGAGACCGCGCAGGCTCTGGCGCGACGGGGCCGGAATACCCGCGGGCGATGGCGCGGCTGAATTGTCCTGTTCAACACGCCTCTCGCGATCTGCATGGTTCGGCTTTCTCGACAACATCACCGGCGGCCATCCCTCCCCGCGCCTCACTGAACAGCTTGCAGCGGCTGCAGGCTCCCGGACGCCCCGAGCACGACCATCGGCGTGTCTTCCTTGTATTCCGGCGCGGCCGCGACCTGCGCCTTGGTCAGTTCCAGCGTGATGCTGTCCTTCTTGTTGACAATCTTGCCGAACCGCATCGCGTTCCAGTCCACCACGATCTTGCGGCTGCCGACGCCGAGGAAGCCGCCGAAATCGATCACGGCGGCGCGCACGTGGCCGCTCCGGTCGACGATGACGTCGACGATCCGGCCCATGTCCTCGTTCGCCGCGCTGAGCACGTCACGGCCGAGCACGCCATGCGCATCGGCGGCGCCGATGATCGTCACCGACGGCGGCGGCGCGGCGTCCTTCGGCGTGACCGGAACCGTCGAGGCCGGCGGCACTGCTGTCGCCGGCGCATTCACTTCGCTCGAGGCCGCGGGCGGCTCCTCGGCGGCACGCGACATCGCGACCGTCAATGCCGCGACGATCGCGACGCTCAGGGACAACCATCCGGCGCTACGCATGAACCCTCCTCGTCGGCGCCGCTAGCGCGCCAGCACGATCGACACCTGGATCTGGCCGCGCGTGCGCAAGACCTCCAGCGCCACGTCGTCGCCGTGGCGGCTGACGCGCAGATCCACGCTGGACTCGCCGAGGCGCAGATCGCGCAAGATCACCTCGTTCAGGAACGGCGGCAGATGCGGATTGCGCAACCGGATCTCACCGCGGCCGACGTCGAACTCGATGCCGAGCGCCGCCTCCAGCAGCGTGAACGGCGTCGCGCTGGCCCAGGCCTGTGGCGCGCAGGCGACCGGATAGAGCGTCGGGCCACGTCGCTTCTCGCGCCGGAAGCCGCAGAACAATTCCGGCAGCCGCCGCAGGTCCATGTAAGTGGCCGCGTCGAACAGGCCCTTGAAGACATGCGCGACCGAATGCTTCAGCCCGTAGCGCGCGAGCCCGAGCGCAATCAGCGCGTTGTCATGCGGCCAGATCGACCCGTCATGATAGGACATCGGATTGTAGCGCACCTCGCCCTGCGCGACGGTGCGGATGCCCCAGCCCGAGAAGAAATGCGGCCCCATCAGATCGGCGGCGACCAGACGTGCGCGATCCTCGCGGACCATGCCGCTGAACAGAACCTGCCCGGCATTCGAGGTCCGCACCTTGCAGGGCCGCTTCTTGCCATCGAGCGCGAGCGCATAGGTGCCGAGCTCCTCACACCAGAATGCTTTCTCGAACCGCTCGGCCAGTGACTTGGCGTCCGTCTCGAGCTTCCTGGCAAGCTCGGGCTTGCCCAGCCGCAACGCGCAACGCGCGGCAAGCTGCTTTGCGACAAAGACGTAACCTTGCACCTCCGCCAGCGCGAGATTGCCCTCCGCAAGCTGGCCGTCGGCATGGAAGATCGCGTCGTAGGAATCCTTCCAGCCCTGGTTGGCCAGCCCTTTTTCGGTCGCACGCTGATATTCGACAAAACCGTCCTGGTCGGGGTCGCCGGGACCGTCGATCCAGGCAAGCCCTGCCTCGATCGCAGGCCACAGTTCGGCGAGCGTCTGCTCGTCGCCGGTGCGCTCGAAATAACGGCCCGCCAGCATGACGAACAGGGCGGTCGAGTCCACGCTGCCATAATATTGCGCGAACGGCACCTCGCGCAGCGCGGCCATCTCGCCGCCGCGCATCTCGTGCAGGATTTTTCCGGGCGCGGCATCGGCCAGCGGATCGACCGCCTTGGCCTGGAAATGCGCGAGCCGCCGCAACACGCCCTTGGCGATGCGCGGGTCGACCCACAGCATCTGCAGCGCGGTGATGAGGCCGTCGCGACCGAACGTCGTCGAGTACCAGGGAATGCCGGCATAGGGATAACGGCCCTGCGGCGTCTCCGTCATCAGCATGTTGAGGTCCGCCATGGCCTGGCACAGCACCTCGTTGAAGATGTTGTTGGAGGTCTCGATGCTGGCCGCGCCCATGGTCGATTGCCGCATCTCGCGGCGATGGGCCAGCAGGCCCCTGAAGAAGCGCGCCGGCTTCTCCCCGATCGGCCGGTTGCAGGACGCCGCCACGAACAGCGATTTCGACTGATGCGGATCGAGCTCGAGCTGCCAGGTCGCGGCATTCACAGACAATTTCGTCGGCCGCGGGTCGAAATGCAGGCCGGTGGTGCGCTGGGCATCGTCGAGGCCGCGATATTCGAACAGCACGTCGGTGGGCCCGAGCAATTTGCTCGTACCGGTCCCCCGGCGCGCGCGCCGTTCGCCGCGGACCTCGAACAGATCGGCAAAGTCGTTGCCGAACAGCAGCGTCAGTTCGAAGCTGGCGCGGCGATCGCCATGGTTCTGCACGCCGATGCGCTGATAGGCCGTTCCGCGCCACAGGAAGATCGTGCGCACGATGTGCAGCAGGTCCTTCTGCAGCACCAGGCTGCCGCCGCGGTAGATATCGGGGTTGGTGAGGTCGACGGTCAGCGCCGAATTGTCGTCGCGCAGGTTCGAACCGAGCAGCAGCGGCTGGAGATCGTCGAGCACGAGTTCGAGCCGCGCGAGGTAACGCGTGTCGTGGTTGAACAGGCCGTCGGGCCCGCCCGCGGACGCGCCGATGTCGCCGTGGCTGTCGAGCACGATGAAGGTATCGTCGTGCTTGAGCGAGCGCCGTGGCCGCGCCGATGGCCCTGTCATCGGAATGTAGAACGGCTGCTCCGCGACCTGTTCCAGAGTCCGGGTCACGGAGACGAGTTGTGTTACGGCTTCGGCCGCCATGGGCTGCTCCCCTGCGCTGGTGTCAAGACGCAAACGACTCGAACGCGACTGTGATTTACGCGGCTGCTTGCGCGAGCCGGCTCATTTCCTGCGTGACCAGCTCACGATAGGGCCCGTGGCCCTGCATCAGACGCTCGGGCGAGCCGTCCTCGATGATCTTACCACCCTTCAGCACGACCACGCGGTCGAAATTCCGCAGCGTTGCCAACCTATGCGCAATCGCGATCACGGTGCGGCCGCGCATCAGGCGCGACAACGCCTCGCGGATTGCTTCCTCCGATTCGCTGTCGAGCGCGGCGGTCGCCTCGTCCAGCAGCAGAATCGGCGCGTCCTTGAGGAAGGCGCGCGCGATCGCAATGCGCTGGCGCTGGCCGCCGGACATCTTGACGCCGCGGTCGCCGACCATGGTGTCGAGGCCTTCCGGCAGGCTGTCGATGAAATCGCAGCGCGCCGCAATCGCCGCGCGCAGCACCTCGTCGTCGGTCGCATTGGGCCTGCCATAGCGAATGTTCTCGCGGATCGAGCGATGGAACAGCGAGATGTCCTGCGGCACCACGGAGATGGCTTCGCGCAGGCTGAGCTGGGTGACCATGGAGATGTCCTGGCCGTCGACGGTGACGCTGCCCTCGTCGACGTCGTAGAAGCGCTGGAGCAGCGTGAACAGCGTGGACTTGCCGCCGCCGGACTGGCCGACCAAGCCGACGCGCTGGCCGGGCTGCAGCCGCAGGCTGAACCGCTCGAAGATCTTCTCGCTGCCGGGATAGCCGAAGGTGACATTGTTGAACGCGATCGCCGCGCCGCTCTTGACCAGCGGCTCCGCCTCCGGATGATCGCGCAGCTCATGCGGCACCAGCAGCGTCGCGATCGCCTCGGTCAGGCGCGCAACATGCTGGGTGACATCGACCAGCGCCACGGCAAGGTCGCGCGTCGCACTCAGGATCGAGATGCCGAGCGTACAGACCAGCACGACATCGCCGGTGGTCGCCTCGCCCTTCTGCCAGAGCGTGACCGCCCAGGCCATCAAGGCGATCGTCAGCAGCACGGTCACAGCGGCATGCAGCAGGCGCAGTTTCTCCAGATAGCGCAGGCTGCGGCTACGCGCCGTGAGCTCCCGGTTCACCGTGGCGTCGAACCGCTCGTGCTCATGGCCGATGCCGCAGAATGCGCGGACCAGAGGCATGTTGCTGATGACATCGATCATCTCGCCGTCGACGACAGCGGCCTTGTCGGCGAAGTCGTCATGGAGCGGCTTGCCGGCTGCGGCGAGACGGAACATGGCCGCCACCATGCCGCCTGCGATCACGATCAGGCCGAGCGCCATATACGGACTGACGGTTCCGATCAGGGCGATCGCCGCAATTGTGGCGATGCACGGCGGCAACACATTCCAGACGAACATGTTCTCGACCGTGAACACGGCATTCGATGTGGCCGTAATGCGACTGGTCAGCATGCCCGGCATCCGATCCGAGAAATAGCTCGGTGAATGCCCGGTCAGATGACGAAAGATATCACGACGCAAGTCGCCGGTGACGCGAACGAAGGTAAAGCTCGCTGTCCAGCTTGCGATCCGCCACAGAAAGTTGTCCGCGGCGATCAGCGACATGAGCAGAATGAATGCCAGCCATACGCCGCCACCATGCGACGGCCCGGCCGACAGAGCATCGACGAGGGATTTGACGCCGTACTGTGTGCCCACTGAGCAGGCAACGGCTGCAACGACAGCGATCAGGATCACCAGGTGCGTGGCCAAATGTTGCCGCAGATAGCGCAAGACAAAGGCAAATGGCCTGCGCGCGTATCCAGAAAGATGATCCATGTGACTGCGACCCCGTCGTGATGTTTCTAATTTTGTTAGTGATCGACTGAACATCGACCGCTTCGCCTCGGTTCCCGGGTTGGACCATCACGACATGTGGATGCGGACGATGTGAGAAGAGCTGATGGCATCATCGCGACCACGCTGCGGTGTGTCGAAGAAGTAACGTTCGAGGAGAGGAACTTCGCATATGCGAGAACGTTCCCCTGTTGGCATGCCGGTGCCGAGGCTGGGTTTCAACGATCATGATCGCAGAGGAGATGGCGAGATGCGCATCGCGCAGGTAGCTCCGTTGACGGAGGCTGTTCCACCCAAGCTGTATGGCGGCACCGAGCGGGTGGTGCACTGGTTGACGGAAGAGTTGGTTGCCCTTGGACACGACGTGACGCTGTTTGCCAGCGGCGATTCACAGACGTCAGCGAAGCTGGACGCAACCTGGCCGCGGGCGCTTCGCCTCGACGGTTCCGTGCGCGATCCCAATGCGTTGCACATGGTGATGCTGGAGCGCGTGCGGCAGAAATGTGACGACGAGGAGTTCGACTTCCTCCACTTCCATCTCGACTATTATCCATGGTCGCTGTTCCACCGTCAGCCGACACCGTTCCTGACCACGCTGCACGGCCGGCTCGATCTTCCCGAGCATCAGCCGGTGTTCAACACCTTCTCCAAGGTCCCCGTCATCTCGATCTCGAATGCGCAGCGGCGTCCGGTGCCGCAGGCGAACTGGGTGCGGACCATCCACCACGGCCTGCCGGAGAATTTGCTGACGCCGAAGCCGGCAAAGCAGGAGTATCTCGCCGTGCTCGGCCGCATCGCGCCCGAGAAAGGCGTCGATCGCGCCATTAAGATCGCGATGCAGTGCGGCATCCCGCTGAAGATCGCGGCCAAGGTCGATCGCGCCGATCAGGATTATTACGACGAGCTGATCAAGCCGATGATCACCGGCAATCCGCTGGTGGACTTCATCGGCGAGATCGGCGACCACGAAAAGTCCGACTTCCTGAGCGGCGCGCTCGGCCTGCTGCTTCCGATCGACTGGCCCGAGCCGTTCGGTCTCGTCATGATCGAAGCCATGGCGTGCGGCACGCCCGTGATCGCCTTCAACCGCGGCTCGGTGCCGGAGATCATCGACGAGGGCCTGACCGGCTTCATCGTCGAGGACATCATCAGCGCGGCCGGCGTCGTCAAGCGGCTGCCGCAGCTGGACCGCGCCGCGGTCCGCAAGCAGTTCGAAACGCGCTTCACCGCGCGGCGGATGGCGCTGGATTATCTTGCGGCCTATCGCAGCCTGACGGAAGCGCAGACGCCGCGGATCAAGCTGGTGAGCAGCGCGGAGTAGCAGCCCCCACCGCAACTGTCGTCCCGGACAAGCGAGGCGCAGATCCGGGACCCATATCCACAGGATAATGTTTGGCGACGACTCGCTGTTGCCCGTGTCGCGTCAAACTTCTTCCTGGAGTTATGGGTCCCCGCCTTCGCGGGGACGACAGTGAGGGTGAGGTTGCGCGCTCTTACCTCACCACCGCGCGCTTCGGCTCCACGATCTCGAACATCCGCGGAAACTCGTCCATCAGGCCCATCAGCTCCGCCAGCTTCATCGGGTTGCCCGCGAGCTTGACCTTGCCGGCAGCCACCGCCTCCGGAAAGCTCGTCAGCTTCGCGATCACCTCATCGAGTGTCGCGCGCGCGAGCGTGAAGCTGGCGTCGGCGCCATCTACCTGCACGCCTTCGGTATAGGTCAGTGCGCAATTCTCCAGATTGAGCACGAAAGTCTCGCCCGTATCCAAAAAGCTCCAGTTCAGCACGATGTGCTTTCCTTCCGCCTTCGGGCCGTTGAGGCGGATCCCGAGCACGTCCCAGAGCTGCGAGGTGCGCAGCGCCGCGAGCGTCTCGCGCGGCATCGGCGGACGCGCAGGCGTCTTCGGCATGCCCTGACGCAGCTCCTGCGCACCGAACAGATACGCATTGCGCCAGGTCGCGCTCTCGGCGGCATAGCCGAGCTGCTCGAGCGTGTCCGCGAGCAATGCGCGCGCTGCCGCATTGTCCGGCTCGGCGAAGACGAGATGACTGAGTGCCTGCGCCACGAAACGGAATTCCCCCTTGTCGAAGTCGGCACGCGCCCGCGCGAGAATGGCGTCGGCGCCGCCCATATACTCGACATACTTCTTGCCGGATTCGACTGGCGGCAGCGGATCGAGATTGACCGGATTGGCGTCGTACCATCCAAGATATTTCTGGTAGATCGCCTTCACGTTATGGCGGATGTGGCCGTAATAGCCGCGGCCATGCCAGGCGCCCTCCAGGCTCTTCGGCAGCTGGATCGTCTCGGCGATCTCGGTGGCGGTGAGGCCGTGGTTCATCAGGCGGATGGTCTGGTCATGCGCGAACTTGTAGAGGTCGCGCTGCTGCCGGATCATGATGCCGATGCGCTCGCGTCCCCACACCGGCCAGTGATGCTGGCCGCACATCGCCTCCGCCTTGCCGTCCCAGAGCTGCAGGGCCTCGCCCAGGTACTTCGACCAGGCCAGCGCATCGCGCACGTCGGCGCCGCGGAACGGCAGCAGATTGTGGAAATTGTGGGTGCAATTCTCGGCAAGGTTCAGCAGCTTGTAGCGCGGGATGAAGAAATGCATCTCCGCCGGCGCTTCGCTGTTCGGCGCCATCTGGAATTCGAATTCGACGCCGTCGATCACGCGCTGGTCGCCGGTCGCCATGATCAGGTCGGTCGGTCGCAGCAGCGCGACCGAGCCCGCCGCCATCGACTTGCCGAGGCCGCAATCGACCTGCCCTCGCGCTCCCTTTGCCAGGAACGGGCCGAATTGGTATTGCGCTCGCCGCAGCATCGCCGGTCCCGCGATGATGTTCTCGGATACCGCGTGCTCCATGAACAGGTTCGGCGCGATGATCGGCACGCGCCCGGTGGCGAGCGCATCCTCCTCCAGCACGCCGCGCGCACCGCCCCAATGATCGGTGTGGGTATGGGTGAAGATCACGGCCGCAACCGGCCGCAGGCCCCGGTGCTTGAAATAGAGGTCGAGCGCGGCGCGCGCGCCCTCGATCGAGGTCAGGGTGTCGACGACGATGACGCCGCTGTCACCCTCGATCAGCGTCATGTTGGCGATGTCGAGCCCGCGCACCTGGTAGACGCCGGGCACGACCTCGAACAACCCGTGCTGCATGTTGAGCCGCGACTGCCGCCACAGGCTCGGATTGACCGTCGGCGGCGCCTCTTCGGTGGACAGGAAGCCGTAGGGCTTCAGGCTCCAGACCGTTCGCCCCTGCGGGTTGGTGATCTCCGCGTTCTCGATGGTGCCGAGGAAGCCGCGCGCGGCATCCTCGAAATCCCGCGTGTCGGAAAACGGCAGCGCATTCAGCATCGCCGTTTGCTGCGCGATGACGGACGGCGTTGCGTCCTTCGGCGTGTCGGCTTCGATGCTGCTCATCAGGCCCTCCCCGGCTCGTCTTGATTGGGGAGGCATCTAACCGCATCTCGATTGCGGTTCCAACAAGTCCTTACGCGGCCAGCCCTGCGGCAACCGGCTGAGTTACATGCCCAGCAGCCTCGGCAGCCACAGCGACAGACCCGGCCAGTACGTCACGACCACCAGGAATGCCAGCATCGTCAGCAGCCACGGCCACACCGCGACCGTCAACTCGGTTATGCCCATCTTGGCGATGCCCGATGCGACATAGAGATTGAGCCCGACAGGCGGATGGCACAGCCCGACCTCCATGTTGACCGTCATCAGGATGCCGAAGTGGATCGGATCGATGCCGAGCTTCATCGCGACCGGAAACAGGATCGGCGCCATGATCAGGATGATGGAGGATGGCTCCATCACGTTGCCGGCCAGCAGCAGCAGCAGGTTGACCACGAGCAGGAAGCCGATCCAGCCGAGTCCCTGGTCGATCATCCATTGCGCGAGCTGTTGCGGCACGTTCTCGTAGGTCATCAGGAACGAGAACAGCACCGCGTTGGTGATGATGTAGAGCAGCATCGCCGAAAGATTGGCCGATGACAGCAGCACGCGCGGCACGTCGCGCAGCTTCAGATCCTTGTAGATGAACACGGCGACGATGAAGGCGTAGACCGCGCTGACCGCTGCAGCCTCGGTCGGCGTGAACAGGCCGCTGTAGATGCCGCCGATCACGATCACGATCAGCAGGATGCCCCAGATCGACTTGCGGAACGCATCGACGCGCTCCATGAACGTCGCCTTCGGCATCCGCGGATAGTCGTTTTGCCAGGCGCGATAGAAAGTCGTCGCTCCAAGCAGGAACGCGAGCACGAGTCCCGGCACGATGCCGGCGATGAAGAGCTTTCCCACGGACGTGTTGGTGGAGACCGCATACAGGACCATCGGGATCGACGGCGGAATCAGAATCCCGAGCGAGCCCGACGTCGTGATGACGCCGGCGCCGAACCGCTTCGGAAATCCCTGCGCGACCATCGCGGGCAGGATCACCGAGCCGATCGCCACTACTGTCGCCGGCGAGGAGCCGGAAATCGCGGCGAATAGCGCGCACGCCACCACGCCCGACAGAGCGAGGCCGCCATACCAGTGTCCGACGAGCGCGGTCGCGAACGCGATCATCCGGCGCGCCACGCCGCCATGCGTCAGGAAGTTACCGGCGAGGATGAAGAAGGGGATCGCCATGATCTCGAAGCTCTCGATGCCGGTAAACAGCTTCAGCGCGACCGACTCCGTGCGCACGTCGGTCAGCGTGAACATGAAGCTGAGCACGGTGAGACCAAGCGCGATCGAGATCGGCATGCCCGTGAGCATCAACGAGAGCAGGAGCCCGAACACGATTGCGACGCGCAGACCTTGCGGCAGCGTGATGACATGTGCGGCATGCGCGAAGCAGATCGCAACGATCAGCACAGGCAGGAGCATCAGGACCCAGCCGAGCGGGCTTCGCTCGTCGCGGACGACCTGGCTGCGCGTGACCGGCGCCGGATGCACCGGATCCGGCTCGACACCCTCGACGCCCGCCATGTCGTGGTGCGGCAGCTCGCCGGTACGGTAGAACGACCAGGCGACCTGCAGGAATCGGAAGCACATCAAGCCGGAGCCGAGCGGAATCGTGAGATACACCAGCCACATCGGCGCTTCGAGGTCGTTCGACTGCTGGCCGGTCTGCCACATCTGGCCGACGAAGGCGGCGCCGAAATAGCACACGATGGATGTAAACAAGGCGCCGCACAGCAGTCCGAAGGTGATGACGCGCCGGCGCGATCCGCCGGGAAGGACATTGACGAGCACGTCGACGCCCACATGGATTCCGGTGCGCACGCCGTAGGCGGCGCCGAACTTCGCCATCCAGATGAACATGTAGATGCAGAGTTCTTGCGCCCACGACAGATCCAGCGCGGCAAGCCAGACGAACGCGGCGCGTGCAGGCACGGCGAGGAAGCCGAGATTCCGCGCCTCCGCCCATTTGGCGATGTCGATCGACAGTCCCGCCCCATAGCGGTGCAGCACGGCGACGAAGATGAGCGATGTCGCGGCCGCAATCAGCGTCGCAATCAGCCATTCCTCGAGGTGGTCGAGAAAACGATTCAGCACGCGCAGCAACTTGGCCCCCCAGCATCGGCTCGTCATTCAAGAGCGAAACGGCCGGGAGTGGGATCACCCCCGACCGTTCATGGTTGTTCCGGTAAGAACGCGGCCGTCAGTTCATCTTGACGTCGAGTTCCTTGGCGACCAGATCGAGCACTTCCTGCCCGACCCGGCCCTTTGCCCATTTATACGTCGGCTGCATCGCCTCCTGCCATGCCTTGCGATCGGCATCGCTCAGGTAATGCAGCGTGGTCTTGCCCGTCTTTTTGATCTCGGCCAGCGCGTCCTCGTTTTCCTGGCGTGCGATCGAATTGGTGTAGTCGGTCGCGTCGTTCATCGCCTTCTCGAGCTGCGTGCGGATATCCGGCGGCAGGCCCGACCAGAATTTCGAGTTGACGATGACGGCATATTGCAGATGCGCGTGATAGGACACGGTGATGTCCTTCTGTACCTCGTAGAACTTCTGCGTCAGATAATTGGACGCGGTGTTCTCGCAGCCGTCGACCACGCCGGTCTGCAGCGCCTGGTAGACTTCGGAGAACGCCATGATCTGCGGGATCGAGCCGAGGATGCGGAAATACTGGTCGGCGATCTTCGAGCCGGAGATGCGGAACTTCAGGCCCTGGAAATCGGTCGGCTTCATCAGCGCACGATTAGCCGAGAGCATGTGGAAGCCGTTGTCCCAATAGGCGAGCCCGGTGATGCCCTTGGTCTCAAGCTTCTGGAACAGCCATTTGCCGACCGTGCCCTTCATCGCGTTGGAATAGGTCGCGTCGTCCTTGAACAGCCAGGGCAAGTCGAGCGCCTCGAACTCCTTGATGCCGAGCGGCGCGAACTTCGCGGTCGAGGGCGCCAGCATCTGCACCGAGCCGAGCTGGAGTGCCTCGATCTCCTCCTTGTCCTTGTAGAGCGTGGAGTTCGGGTAGATTTCGACCTTGACCTTGCCGTCGGTGTACTTCTCGGCGAGTTCCTTGAACTTCAGCGCGCCCTTGCCCTTCGGGGTGTCGTTGGCGACGACGTGGCTGAACTTGATGACGATCGGGCTCTGGGCCTGGGTGATAGCAGGGACGAGAGCGAACGCGGCCGCGGCGACCGCGAGAAGCAGCTTGCGCATGAAGAACCTCCCCAATAACCCCTGAAAACCGGGTCTTTTTTGTTTTACGTCGTCAGTAGTGGCAGCAATCCACCACCCGAACAACTAGACCTAAGCCCAATTTGCCGCAGGCAGGCTATCTTGACCGCCGTGACTTACGCAACCCGGCGCGCCCGCCTCTCCAGGCGAGCGAGCGGCTCTATCGCATTGCGGCAGCGCGATCAGCCCTTGCGCTGGGCAACCATGAACAGGCGCCGGAACGGAAACAGCGTCTGCCCCGCTTCATTCTTCGGATAGGCCTTTGCAACGCGCATCCCGTAGGCGGCCTCGAAGGCGGCCTTTTCCTCGCCCTGCAGGATGTCGAGATAGCGCGTCAGCCAGGTCCCTTTGGTCCATTCCTTCACGGGGTTCTCGCCTTCGAGCACTTGGAGATATTCGGTCTCCCAGATGTCGACGTTCTGCGAGAGCGGCGCAAGAAGGTCGTGATAGAAGGCCGGCCCCTCGACCGGCGGCGGGGTGACGAGATGTTCGACCTTGGACCGCCAGGGACCGTTCAGCGCGGTCTCGCCGATCAGCACATGCGAGGGGGCAAGGAAGTTGCGCGGCATCTGCACCGCGAGCACGCCGCCGGGCATGACCGTCTCCATCACCGACGGAAACAATGCCGCGTGATTGGGCAGCCAGTGCAGTGCGGCATTGGAATAGACGACGTCGTATTGCTGCGCGGGACGCCAATGGCCGAGGTCTTCATGCGACCATTGCACGTCCGGCGCCGCCTTGCGGCCGGCGGCGACCATCTCGGCCGAGCCCTCGACACCGGTGACGGCCGCATCCGGCCAGCGTTCCTTGATCAGCTTGGTGACATTGCCGGCGCCGGCGCCGAGGTCGGCGATCGTGCGCGGACCGAAATCCGGAATCCGCATCAGCAGGTCGACAGCGGGCCGGAGCCGGTGGCCGGAGAACTTCAGATATTGCTGCGGATCCCAGACCATCGTTCAGCGCCTTTTCTTTTTCGTGTTTCCTTCGGATGAGCTCTTGGTTACCACTGCTCGTCCCGGTCGGGCAAATCGCCGCACCCGGGACGGGCAGGAAACGACCAGCAAACGAACACCAAAATCAAAAAACCAAAACAAGAAAGCGTGTGACCATGGACCTCGGGCTCAAATCGAAGACCGCTGTCGTGACAGGCGCGAGCATTGGCATCGGCCGTGCCATCGCCAAGGGCCTCGCTGCCGAAGGCGTGCGCGTCGTCGGCGTGGCGCGGCGGACTGATCTGCTTGCCGAGCTGGCGAAGGAGATTGGAGGCGGCCTGATCACGCCGTTCGAGCAGGACGTGATGGCCAAGGACGCCGCGGAGAACATCGCGGCCTTCGCGCTGAAACAGCTCGGCCATGTCGACATCCTCGTCAACAATGCCGGCGGCAGCCGCCCGCTGCCGGTCGATGCGCCCGATAGTCAATGGGACGAGGCCATTGCGCTCAACTTCACCAGCTACCGCCGCATCGCGCATGCGCTGCTGCCGCAGATGATCGCACGCAAATGGGGCCGCATCGTCAACATCACCGGCAAGTCCGAGCCCGAAGGCCTCAACGCCGCCTTCGCCGCCAAGGCCGCCGTGCACGCCTGGGCCAAGGGCCTGTCGCGAGAGATCGGCGAGCACGGCATCACCATCAACTGCATCCCGCCCGGCCGCATCATGAGCGAGCAGATCCGCCGCAACTATCCGCCAGATTATCGCGAGCGCTTCGCCGAGGAAGAGATCCCGGTCGGCTATTGGGGCGAGCCGGAGGACCTTGCCGCACTCGTGGTCTTCCTGGCCTCGCCGGTGGCGAGGTACATCACGGGCACGGTGATCCCGGTGGATGGGGGATTGCGGAGGTACCAGTTTTAGGGCGCGAGCTCATCAAATCCGATCAGCTACCTTCGATACCTGCTCTGCCCGCGATTTCGAGGTCATCCGATGTCATCTGCCGCGACCATGTTCGCACAATCGTTCTTTCACGGCACGCGTGCGGATTTGAAACCCGGCGACCTCATCGTCGTCGGCTATCAGTCCAACTTCACCGACGACAAGCCGCTATCCTGGGTTTATTTCGCGGCCACGTTGGATGCAGCGATCTGGGGTGCGGAGCTTGCCGCAGGCAGCGGCCCCGGACGGATTTACGTCGTGGAGCCGACCGGGCCAATCGTGGACGATCCGAACGTGACGGACAAGAAGTTTCCCGGCAATCCGACGCTGTCCTATCGCTCCCGCGATGCATTGCGCGTCATTGCCGAAGTGACGCTGTGGCAAGGCCACCCTGCTGAACGGCTGCAGCAGATGCGGGAGAATGTCGCCCGCCTGAAGGCGGAAGGAGCCGACATCATCGACTAGAGCGGCGAACTCGTGCGATGGGCACAGGTGCAGCGCCTGCCGATGACGTCGTGCGCCACACCTGGATGGTCGCGCCGGTTGATCCGGCCAAGGGGTTGATGGTAACTACGCGGACCGGTACACGCCCGGCCGTCGATCAGCGCTGCGCATTTCAGTCTTTGGCGCCGCGCTTCGTCTGAATCTCTGAGCGTGATGGCGACCAATTTGGGGAACGGCAAAGAATTGGGTGCTGAACGTCGTTCGCCGATGCGCAAGCGCGGTCGCGAGCGGCTTCATCTCCTGCTCGACGCCACTGCCGACTTGCTCGCCGAAAGGCTCGACGAGGATATCAGTCTGGCCCAGATCGCCGAGCGGGCAGATGTGCCTCTCGCCTCGGTCTATCACTTCTTTCCGAACCGGGGTGCGGCCTTTGTCGCCCTGGCGCAGCGCTACCACGCCGAGATCGCGGCGCGCGCCACGGCGCCCGTTCACCCTCCTCCCCCAACCTGGCAGCACTACATCGCCAACAGCCAGAAGGCCGGCGCCGCGCATCTGAACCGCAATCCCGCTGCGCTGCGCCTGTTCATGGGCGCGGGCGTCAGCGTCGAGGTCAGAAACACCGATCTGAGCGGCAACGCCGCACTCGCCAAGCAGCGCACCGCTTATTTGCGTGCGACGTTCGATATGCCGAAGGTGCCGGATCTGGAGAAATGGGTCGCGGTGTCGATCGCGCTGGTGGATGGAGTCTGGGCGCTGTCCTACAGCCTGCATCGATCCATCACCCCGGAATATCTCGAGGAATCGATCAGATGCTCCGTCGCCTATTTGCGATGCTACCTGCCCGAAGTCGTCGAACGACTCGAGCCCTAAGCCGATCCATACTCATATAAAATTCCACTATCTCCCGAGAGTTTCAGGGTACCCTGCTTCCAGCATAGGCGGCCCCGTGATGATTTCGTGCTCATATTTCGCTATGATCGTGAAAATGCTGGGATCTTTCCTTGGAAGACGCGCCCAAAGACTCCGCTTTATAATCGAAATTAATATCAATATCATTCGGCGCATGGCGAGGTCCGCGCCTGATCTCCATTCCCTGAAAGGAGTGCCATGCACCGCCGAGACTTCTTGAAAGCCGCAACCGCCGCGGCAACGGCCGCAGTCGCAGCGCCTCGCATCGCATCGGCGGCGGGTGAGAAGGTCCTGACCTTCGTTCCCCAATCCGATCTCACCCTGCTCGACCCCGTGCAGACGACGGGGCTCGTGACCCGCAACCACGCACTGCTGGTGTTCGACACGCTGTATGGCGTCGACGAACGTTTCGAAGCGCAGCCGCAGATGGTGGCGGGACACCAGGTCGACCGCGACGGCCTGCGCTGGACGCTGACGTTGCGGGAGGGATTGAAATTTCACGACGGAGAGCGCGTGCTGGCGCGCGATGCCGTGGCCAGCATCAAGCGCTGGTGGAGCCGTGACGTCTTCGGTGGAGACCTTCGCGGCGCGACCGCCGAACTCTCCGCAACGTCCGACAACACGATCGTCTTCGACCTGAAGAAGCCGTTTCCATTGCTGGCCTATGCGCTCGGCAAGCCGTCAAGCGTATGCCCCGTCATGCCCGAGCGCCTCGCGCTGACGCCGGGCACGGAGCAGGTCAAGGAGATGATCGGCAGCGGACCGTTCCAGTTCGTGCCGGACGAACGCGTCGTCGGATCCCAGGTCGTCTACAAGCGGTTCGACGGCTACGTGCCGCGACCTTCGGGCACCGCCAGCTTCATGGCCGGTCCCAAGACCGTCCACCTCGATCGCGTGATCTGGCGCGTTCTGCCGGATGCGGCGACGGCCGCGGCCGCCCTGCAGGTCGGCGAGGTCGACTGGTGGGAGCAGCCTACTCCGGACCTGCTGCCGCTGCTCGCCAAGCGGGGCAACATCAAGGTCGAGGTCAAGGACACCGGCGGCTATCTCGCGATGATCAGGCTCAATCATCTCGTTCCGCCGTTCGACAATCCCGCGATCCGTCGCGCCATCCTGTCGGCGATCAGCCAGTCGGAATTCATGACGGCCGTCATGGGCACCAACGGCGATTTCTGGAAGGACAATGTCGGCTTCTTCCTGCCCGCCTCGCCCCTCGCAAACGATGCCGGCATGGACGTCTTCGCCGGCGCCCCGGATTACGCCAAGGCCAAACGCGACCTTCAGGCAGCCGGCTACAAGGGCGAGCGGATCGTCTTCGTCGTCCCGGCCGACCTCCACGCGCTCAATTCCATGAGCCTGGTCGCCGCCGACATGTTCAAGAAGATCGGCCTCGAAGTCGACTACCAGGTGTCGGATTGGGGCACCGTGTTGCAGCGCATCGCGTCGCAGCGCCCGCTCGACCAGGGCGGCTGGAGCGCATGGTGCAATTACGTCCCGGGCGCCTCGGCCATCAATCCCGCCGCTCACTCCTACCTGAGAGGCATTGGAAAGGCGGGCACCTTCGGCTGGCCGAGCAGCGAGAAGATCGAGGCCCTGCGCCTCGCGTTTCTGTCGGCCCAGGACGATCAGGAAAGAAAGCGCCTGGCGCGGGACATCCAGACCCAGGCCATGCAGGACACCCCTTATCTGCCGCTCGGCTACTACGCGCAACCGGCCGCATACTCGCAGAAGCTCAGCGGCATTCCCCTGGGCTTCTCCCAGTTCTACGGTGTGAAGAAGGCCTGATCTTCAGAGCCCGTCAGACCAGATCGATCACACCTCGACCAATGCAATCAACGCCTCGGTGGGATGGCCGACAACATGAACGACTTGCACGCCGAACTGGGTTACGCCACCGCGTCCGAACTGAAGACGCGCTTTGAAAGCCGGGAGCTCTCGCCGGTGGAGGCCGCGTCTAGCATCCTCGACCGGATCGCGGCGCTGGAGCCGTCGATCAACGCGTTTTCCGTGGTGATGCGAGACGAGGCGCTGGCTGCAGCCCGGGAATCGGAGCGGCGCCTGCGCAGCGGAGAGGCCCGGCCTCTCGAAGGAATCCCCGTTACGATCAAGGACGCCTTCGGCGTCGCCGGCTACGAGACGGCGACCTGCACGCATGCGCTGAAGGGCCCCATCGCCAGCGAGGACAATGTCGTCGTGGCGCGGCTGCGCAATGCCGGCGCGATCATCCTCGGCAAGACCACGATGTCCGAATTCGGCTGGTCCGGCATCAGCCGCAATCCGGTCACGGGCGTGACGCACAACCCATGGAAGCGCGGCTACAATGCCGGTGCCTCGTCGGCCGGCGCCGGCGCCGGCGCCGCGTCAGGCTACGGACCGCTGCACCTCGGCTCGGATGGAGCCGGCTCGATCCGGATGCCGTCCCATTTCTGCGGCGTCTTCGGCTTGAAGCCGACCTTCGGCCGGGTCCCCTACGCGCCGGTCTCCAACAACGACTACGCCACCTATATCGGCCCGATGGCGCGAACCGTGGCCGATGCCGCGCTGATGCTGGAGACGATGGCCGGGCCGCATTGGCTCGACCACACATCCTGCGAAGCACAGCCCGATGCCTATCTCGCCAAGCTCAAGACCCCGATGAAGGGCAAGCGTATCGCCTTCAGCCCCGACCTCGGTCATGCCCGTGTCGACGACGAGATCGCAGGCATCGTCGCGTCGGCGGCCAAGGTCTTTGCCGGGGAGCTTCAGGCCGAGGTGGAGATCGTGACGCCGCCATGGGGACCGCAGGGACCGGAGCTTGGGCGTTTCTTCTGGGCCGCCCTCTGGGGCCGCCGCGCCGGGCTGCTGCCGAAATGGGAGAGCAGCATGGGCAGCGATCTCGTCGCCTGCATTCGCGAGGGAGCCAACTATTCCGCGACCGAGTACATGGACATGCGCGAGCGCAAATACGCGTACGTCGCCAGCATATCGAGCTTCCTCGAGGATTGGGATTATCTGATCACCCCGGTCGCCTCGGTTGAGGCCTTTCCCGTCGAGCGCGTCAGGCCGGAACATTGGCCCGAGCACGATTGGGATTGGCTCGCATGGTCCGAATTCCTCTACCCCTTCAACATGTCGAGCCATCCGGCGGCGAGCGTGCCCTGCGGCATGACCCGCGCCGGCCTGCCCGTCGGCCTGCAGATCGTCAGCCGTCGCTTCGACGATCTCGGTGTCCTGCAGGCAGCGGCCGCGTTCGAGGCTGCGATGCCGTGGCAACAGCATCGTCCCGAGATTGCGCTGGCGAGCTAGTGCATGAACGGGAAGCGCGCAGCGCTTTCCGGGACAATCGCCCCCGATCGCGCTCGAGGTGACGATCGCATCGGCGGCCTCCTTCGCATCGAGGTGCGCCCCCACATCCGACAGGACAATCCATGAAGAGAAATTCGAAGGATTCCGAGCTGCGCGAACGCGCACGGCAGGTGATCCCCAAGGGCATGTACGGTCACGAGTCGGTCGCCCTGCTATCGGAGGATTATCCGCAGTTCTTCTCGCGCGCCGAAGGAGCCTATCTCTGGGATTGCGACGACAACCGCTACGTCGAC
>Ga0102590_1001338_pt1 | contig 38123 bp, 37 predicted proteins | sample AraplaMF_Col_mMF_FD_76859 | JGI IMG/M metagenome (GOLD analysis project Ga0102590, IMG submission 76859) | Arabidopsis root microbial communities from the University of North Carolina, USA - plate scrape MF_Col_mMF | ecosystem: Host-associated > Plants > Roots > Endosphere | place: USA... | reverse complement strand
TGTCGAGCAGCTTCGGCAGATCGTCGGTATAGACCTCGATGATCGACTGCGGCGGCGGAAAGAACGGCAGCGGCAGCCACGCAAACTTCGCGGTGGCGAGCTCCCACAGCGTCAGGAATGCACCGAGCGCCACGAGCCATGGCGCGCGCTGGCGCAGGCCACGGCCTGCCGAACCGAGATAGTCGGCACCGACGGTTCCGAACAAGGCGATCGCAGCGATGACGAAGGCGGCGATGCCGAGCGAATGCGTGCGCGACCAGTCGCCGACATCATCCCACCACAGGCAGGACAGGCCGAAAGTGATCCAGACGACGCTGGCGAGCACGCCAACTCCGGAGTCCCGGAGCCAACCCGCAAGCCATGGCGCGCGCGAAAGGCGCGGCGCGCCGGACGCGAGACCGTCAGACAGCGAATACGTCGACATAGATGCGCTCCGCGAATTTGGCCGTATCGGTGCTCTGCTTGAAGACCTGCACGCTCTTGAGATCGTCGGCATAGGCCTTGAGCTCGCGCTTCAGCACCTCGCCGACAGGATGATGATGGTGGGTGTGGTAGCGCACCATGCCCTCGATGTCGGCGATGGTCGCCGTCTTGGGCGCGTAGGGCTGGAACGCCTTCGCCGCGACGGACGGATTCTGCGACGTGAACATGGCGGCGTCGAGCAGCGCCTGGGTCAGCGCGCGCGCGACCTGTGGCTCCTCACGCACGAGGCTGCCGCGCAGGCCGACGATGCAGCAGCTCTTGTCGCGATATTCGCCGTCGAGATTGGAAGCGACTTCCTTGTACTGGCTGTCCTTCAGCCAGAGATAGGCGAGCGGATCGGAGGCCAGGAAGGCCTGCACCTCACCCTTCTGGACCGCGACGTCGAGCAGATTGCCCGGATAGGCGCGCCAGTCGACATCCTTGATGGGATCGATGCCGAGCTTGGAGAGCTGAATCGAGAAGAAGTTCTTGTCGGGACCACCGAGATCGCCGACCGCGACGATCTTGCCCTTGAGATCGGCGAGCTTGTCGACGCCGGAATTGGTGCGGGTCAGCACGCGCATGCAGCCGCCGTGGGTGCCGGCAGCGATCTTGACGTCAAAGCCCTGCTCCAGCGGCTTCAGCCAGCGCAGCGCCATGCCGAGGCCGGCATCGCTCTTGCCGGTGGCAATCGCCTCGAGCAGCTGGTCGGTCGAACCGGAATAGTTGATGAGCTCGACGTCGAGATTCTGCTTCTGGAAGAAGCCGTGCTCGATGGCGACGGGCAGCGGCGTGAGGCAGACCGCGCCGGCATTCCACGACAATTTCAGCTTGCGCGACGCGCCGGTGAGCGCGGGGCCGCCCGCCGCCGTGCGGCACAGCGGAAATTCCGAGAGGTCGACGCCCGGCGCGATCGCCTGCGGCGCAAATGCCTGCGCGCCCAGCGCGCCGAGCGGCGCGGCAAAAGCCGCGGCAAGCCCCGCCTGAAGCAGATGGCGACGGTCGAGATGTGACCCGCCGCGCTTGTTGTCGTTACTCATCAGTCCCCACTCCTGCGCTGGAACAGCTCCGCCATTGGCGCAACGCTTCGCGTCGCGCATGTTCCGTTCGGAGCTGCGTTGAAAGAATATCTTCCGCCGGCGCTCACCGCGCCACCCTTGATGCGATGCGCAAATCATGCGGCGCGCCCGCCGCATCGTCAATGAAATGGAATTTCGAATGTGACGCGAAGCGGGGTCATTCTCTCCATCAGCGCATGCGGGAACGATGAAACGATTTCCGCTGATGCATCATGCTGCAAAGCTGCGCCGCGACCCCCTCCTTGCATCAAGAGTCGCGCCATGATGCGCAGGCACACGCCGCGTTCTCAAAACAGGACGTTCTCTGAAACGTCCTTGCCGATCGCGCACGCAATACGGTCGGCCATTTCATTGACTGCAGAGTGCGCGATCATAGACTTGATCGTCCACTGCATCGTTCGCTCACGCGTCGTGAGCCAGACAACAAGTCAGATCACATGAGCATCAATTCCCACGACCATCCCATCACCCGCCGGCTCGCCGCATCGCTGCTCGCCGCCGCCGTCACGCTGTCGACCGCGGCAGCCTCCTTCGCTGCCGACGCCGTCGTGCTGCGCGTCGGCGACCAGAAAGGCGGCAACCGCTCGCTGCTCGAAATCTCCGGCTACGCGAAGGACCTGCCCTACAGGATCGAATGGTCGGAATTTCCGGCGGCTGCTCCGATCCTGGAAGCGCTCAACGCCGGTGCGCTCGACGTCGGCTATACCGGCGATCTCTCGTTCCTCTCGGTTTACGCCGCCGGCGCGCCGATCAAGGCGATCGGCGGCACCAGGTCGGATGCGAAGACGCAGGCGATTCTCGTGCGCCAGGATTCGCCGATCAAATCCGCCGCCGATCTCAAGGGCAAGCGTCTCGCCGGCACGCGCGGCGGATGGGGCCAGTTCCTGATCGACGCGACGCTGGAAAAGGCCCAGATCAAGCTGGACGACGCAACCTTCGCGCCGCTCGGCCCTGTCGATGCCAAGGTCGCGCTGGTGGCCGGCTCGATCGACGCCTGGGCCGTGTGGGAGCCCTACATCTCGTTCGCGACGCTGAAGGACAAGGCCCGCGTGATCGCGGACGGCGAAGGCCTGACGCCGACCATCACCTTCATCGTCGCGACCGACAATGCCATCGCCAACAAGCGCGCGGCGGTCCAGGACCTGCTGCAGCGGCTGAACAAGGCGCGGCTGTGGTCGCTCGATCACATCAGTGAATACGCCAGGAGCACGGCCGAGCTGACCAAGCTGCCGGAGGACGTGCTGCTGTCGGCCTACACCGCGCAGCGTACCAGCCCGATCGTGATCGACGAGAAAGTCGTGAAGGAAGTGCAGGAAGCGTCGGACCGCGCGACGCGTTACGGCATCCTGCCGAAGACGCTCGACGTCAGCAAGGCCGTCGACCGCAGCTTCACCGCTGCGGCCGCGGGATCGAACTAGCGCGGAGCGGCGGGATGTACAGGCCTCGCCTCAAGGCCGGCCCGCTGCATCTCGCCGCGATCGTGCTCACGCATTTTGCCTGCATGAGCCTGATCGTGTGGCTCTCGCTCTAGCTCCGCAACACCGTCACCAATATCCGCGATGATAGGCCCGGTACGGCCGGTAGTAGCCGTAGCGAGGGCCGTAATAGGGGCGATAGACCCGATAACCGTAGTAGCGGGGACGCGCGTAGTACGGAGCATAACCATAGCTCGGCCCATAGCCGTAATAAGCCGGCGCATAACCATAGCCATAGCCCGGCCCATAACCATAGCCGCCGTAATACGGGCCGCCGCCATAGTAACCATAAGGCGCGCTGCTGGCGATGGCCCCGCCGATGATCGCGCCGGCCAGAAGGCCTCCGCCGCCCCATCCCCAACCACGCCCGCGCCAATGCACCTGCGTGACATCGTCGCCGACGGCGGCCTTCATGGTCGCGACGTTGGTCGGCAGCGGGGCCGCCACCGCCTGCTCGATTTGGCCGGCCATCACCGCGCTCGCCAGCGAACAGGCAATTGCCGTTGTCCAGAACCTCATCATCTTGCTCCCTGTCTGACGTTTGACTTGAAAAAGCATCGCAGGGCCATGATCGGGCATCCTTGCGCCAAATCAAAGCCTCCGAAAGTCAAAGCCGCCCATTGCGTGCGGCGCACAAAGAGAGCCAATTACGTTTCAAATCACGCTTGCCTCAATTGTGGTCAAGCCGCCCCTCACGCTTCCCGGATGTGACACCGGCACGACGAAGCTCGGGGGCGCCGCGACCACGACAAAGCATTAAGCTTCCCGTGCGTTCGCAACCAACAAGCACCTTCCCGATTTACTATTCGTATCGTTACTATCGGTTCCAATGGTGCGCGCGGCCGGGGCGTCTCGTGAAGGCCTTGGCCTACGCCGGAATTTGGCTTGCGCCGGAGTGTGGGAGGATGAACATGAGTGCCGCCGGAAATGAGCCGCTCGCCCGCCAGGCCCTTGCCTTCGTCCTGGCTGGCGGCCGCGGCAGTCGGCTGCTGGAGCTGACCGACCGGCGCGCCAAGCCCGCGGTCTATTTCGGTGGCAAGTCCCGCATCATCGATTTTGCGCTGTCGAACGCGGTGAACTCAGGCATCCGCCGTATCGCGGTCGCGACACAATACAAGGCGCACAGCCTGATCCGGCATCTCCAGATGGGCTGGAACTTCTTCCGTCCCGAGCGCAACGAGAGCTTCGACATCCTGCCGGCGAGCCAACGCGTGTCGGAGAACATGTGGTATGTCGGCACGGCCGACGCCATCTACCAGAACATCGATATCATCGAGGCGCATGCCTGCCGCTTCATCGTGGTGCTCGCCGGCGACCACATCTACAAGATGGACTACGAGGTGATGTTGCGGCAGCACGTCGAGAGCGGCGCCGACGTCACGGTGGGCTGCCTCGAGATGCCGCGTGCGGAATCCTCCGGTTTCGGCATCATGCACATCGACGAGAACGGCTGGATCCAGGAGTTCCTCGAGAAGCCCGCCGATCCGCCGCCGATGCCGGGCAAGCCCGACGTCTCGCTCGCCAGCATGGGCATCTACGTGTTCGACGCGAAATTTCTGTTCGACGAGCTGAAGCGCGACGCCGAGGATCCGAACTCGAACCACGATTTCGGCAAGGACATCATTCCCTACATCGTCAAGAACGGCCGCGCCATCGCGCACCAGTTTTCCACCTCCTGCGTGCGGACCGGGACCGAACCGCGCTCCTACTGGCGCGACGTCGGAACGGTCGACGCCTATTGGGCCGCCAATATCGACCTCACCGACGTCGTTCCGGAACTCGATTTGTTCGACCGCGCCTGGCCGATCTGGTCCTATTCGGAGATCACGCCGCCCGCCAAATTCGTCCATGACGAGGAGAGCCGGCGCGGTTACGCCGTGAGCTCGCTGGTCTCCGGCGGTTGCATCATTTCCGGCGCATCGCTGCGCCGCTCGCTGCTGTTCACCGGCGTGCGCATCAATTCCTACGGCAATGTCGAGAACGCGGTCATCATGCCCTACGTCAACGTCGGCCGCGGTGCGCGGCTGAAGAACGTCGTGATCGACCGCGGCGTCGAGATCCCCGAAGGGCTCGTCGTCGGGGAGGATCCCGAACTCGACGCAAAGCGCTTCCGCACCACCGAGCAGGGCATCTCGCTCATCACCCAGCCGATGATCGACAGGCTCAATACATGACGCCTGTTCGCGTCCTCGCGGTCGCCTCCGAAGTCTACCCCATCGTCAAGACCGGCGGCCTCGCGGATGTCGCCGGCGCGCTGCCGCTGGCGCTGAAGGCGCACGGCGTCGAGATGCGCACGCTGATGCCGGGCTATCCCGACGTGATGCGCCGGCTTGCCGGCGCCGACGAAATCCGGCGCTGGCCGGATTATTTCGGCGGACCGGGACGCCTGCTCGCCGGCTCGCATGACGGGCTCGATCTGTTCGTGCTTGATGTGCCGCATCTCTATGCGCGGCCGGGCAATCCCTACGTCACCCCGGAGGGTATCGACTGGCCCGACAACGGCCTGCGCTTCGCCGCGCTGTCGCGGATCGCGGCCGATATCGGCCATGGTCTCGTGCCTGCCTTCGTGCCCGACATCGTGCACGCCCACGACTGGCAGGCCGGGCTCGCGCCGGCCTATCTGCACTATGACGGTCGCCCGCGCCCCGGCACCGTGATGACGATTCACAACATGGCCTATCAAGGCAAGTTCGACCGCGATCTGGCAAGCGCGATCGGCCTGCCCCGGGATGCCACGTTCGATGTCCACGGCCTCGAATATTTCGGCGGCATCAGCTTCCTCAAGGCAGGACTGCAATTCGCCGATCGCATCACCACGGTATCGCCGACCTACGCGCGAGAGATCCAGAGCGACGAAGGCGGCATGGGATTCGGCGGGCTGCTGCGCGAACGCGCCGGTGTGCTGAGCGGCATCCTCAACGGCATCGACACCGAGGTGTGGAATCCGCAAACCGATCCGCACATCGCCTACCGCTTCGGCACGAACGACCTGACGTTCCGGGCCGCGAACAAGGCCGTGCTTCAGCAGCAGTTCAATCTCGATTCCTCGGACGAGGCGCCGCTGCTCGGCGTCATCAGCCGCCTGTCCTGGCAGAAGGGTCTGGACCTTCTGCTCGAGACCATTCCCACGATCCTGGGAGAAGGCATGCAGCTCGCCCTGCTCGGCAGCGGCGACCGCGATCTGCAGGATCGCTATCAGGCCGTCGCCCGTGCGAACCCCGGGCGGATCGGAGTCGTGATCGGCTATGACGAAATCCTGGCGCATCTGATCCAGGCCGGCTCGGACGCGCTCATCGTGCCGTCGCGCTTCGAGCCGTGCGGCCTGACCCAGCTCTGCGCGCTGCGTTATGCCGCCGTGCCGATCGTCTCCCGTGTCGGCGGTCTCGAAGACACCATCATCGATATCGGCGAGGCCGACGCATCGGACCGGGACGCCACCGGCTTCAAGTTCGCCCCCGTCACCGCGGATGCTCTCTCCGGCGCGCTGCGCAAGGCCAACGCCGCCTTCCACAACAAGGGGACTTGGCGCCGGCTGCAATTGAGCGGCCTTGCCACCGACGTCTCCTGGCGCAACCGCGCCGGCGACTATGCCGCGCTCTATCGCGATCTCATGGCCCGGCGCGCCTGAGGCCGTCGAATCCATGTTATAAAGCCGGCATGGACCCATTCGCGATCAAGCTGATCGGCTTTGCCGCCGCCACCTGCACCACCATCGCCTACGCGCCGCAGGCCATCAAGGTGTGGAAGACCCGCTCGGCGCGCGACATCTCGCTCGGCATGTTCCTGATCATGGTGCTGGGCCTCGCGCTGTGGCTGATCTACGGTCTGCTCAGCGGCGACGCGCCGCTGGTCGCCGCCAACGCCATCACCATGCTGCTCGCCGGCGGGATCCTGTTCATGAAGCTGAAATACGGGTGAGGCTTTCTTCGCCTCTCCCCGCGTGCGGGGAGAGGGAGAAGAGAGATCGTCACCCGAACACATACGACGCCATCGCCACATTCGCGACCTCGTCGACGAAGACGCGTTTGCCGACATCACTGCCGGCGGCACCCGCGGCCACCATCAGTGGCAGCAGATGGTCCTCGCGCGGATGCGCAAGACGCGCGCTCGGCGCTTTCTCCCAGTCGACCAGCATCGCGTTGCGCCGCGCCGCATCCGGATTGCTGATCGCCTCGTTCAGATAGGCCTCGAAATCATACGAGACGGGTTTTGACTCCGCCCGTCCGAAGCCGCGCATGTTGTGATAGGTGAGCCCGCTGCCGACGATCAGGATGCCCTCGTCGCGCAGCGATGCGATCGCCTGCCCGACCTTGATGTGCTCGGCCGCATCGTAACTCGACTTCAGCGACAACAGCACGATCGGCATGTCGGCGTTCGGATACATCAGGCCGAGCGGCACGAAGGTGCCGTGGTCGAAGCCCTGGTTGGGATCCTCGCGGCAATCGAGGCCCGCGCCCATGAGCAGCGCCTTCACCGTAGCTGCGAGCTCGGGCTTGCCCGGCGCCGGATATTTGAGGTGATAGGTATGCTCGGGGAAACCGTAATAGTCGTACACCATCGGCGGATGCGCCGAGGTCGACACCGTGAAGGCCTCGGCCTCCCAATGGCCGGTGATGACGAGCACAGCCTTGGGCTTCTCGGGGAGAAGCTGCGGCAGCCGGCCGAACTCCGCGGCGGTCCTTGCATATTGCACGCGCCGATCCTCCATGAACGGCCAGGGACCGCCGCCATGCGACAGGAAGAGAGTCGGTAATCGGGTCATGGCTGCAGGCTCGCTTCAAGGACGACATGCGCGTGGTGCAACCACGCGATCGGCGGGAGCATAGGCAACCCGGCATGGTTAGCAAGTCGTTAACGATTTGCCGCCCACAATCCGGCCATGGCCGAAGGAGTCGGCCTGAAGACAAGCGAGACGTGAGATGAAGAAGTTTGCGCTGGGGGACGTCGTCAACAGTGACAAGGGCCGCCGCGGCGTCGTTCGCGCCGCCTACAAATCCCGGGAAGGCCAGCAGTTCTATGCCGTCGAGAAGGACGGCGCGATCGACCACCTGGAAGAAGACCGGCTGAGCCTGGCGCCGCGCGTCGAGCTCGCGGCTTAAGTCCAACTCATTTTCTGCTCCCACCTGCGAGCCGGTCGAGACGCTCCGACCAGGGGTCGTCGCCGCTGGCGATGCCATCGTTCGTGACCAGCAGCAGACGATCGCGGTCTGCGGCCCTGTCCCAATGCGGCAGGTCCGGGCCGTTCGGATCGCCCGTCCGCGCGAAATTGGTCCAGTAGGCGCGCATGCGGCTTGCGACCTCGCGATCGCCTCGCGAGAGCAGGCCCGCACCGGGCACGCCTTCCACGCCAAAGATGAACTGCAACTCGCGCCCGTGCCCTTCGTCGGGATTTTTGCGCCGGGCCTCGGGCACATAGGCGAAGCGATAGCGAAAGACGGCTGCGCCGGTTGCGGCATGCAGGCGAGCCAGCAGTCGCACCGGCTCGGAAAACACCTTGTCCGTGTAGAACCTCGCCGCGAGGTCCGAACGACCGGCAAGGCCCGGATAGAGCCTGCGCAGCTCGTCGATGCTCTCGCCCGAAGACGCCAGCGCCGCCTTGATGTCGAGCTCGCCGTCAAAGCCGGTCTCATCGTCGTTCGAGCCAATGATCACAGGAATCCGGCTTTCGTGTCCGGCCGCGAAGCCGTCGGCAACGTCCGCGGTCACCAGACGTCCATCGATCGCCGGGGCGACGCTGCGCGGAGATTCGTCGAGCAGACGGTTTTCGGCAGCAAGGAGCCGCGACGTCTCGACGGCGCGCAAGTCGGCCGGCTCTCCGAGCATGGCGATGAAGTGCCGCCCCACAGCCTCCGCCTCCTGCACCGGGCGCAGCCGCGCACGACCGGGTATCGATTGCAGAATGGCTTTCTGAAACAGATCGCGCGACTGCGCACACAGCATCAGCAGCGCGATCGACGTGGCGCCGGCGCCGCTGCCGAACAGGGTGACGTTGCCGGGATCGCCCCCAAAGGCCGCGATGTTGTCATGCACCCATTGCAGCGCCGCGATCTGGTCCATCAGGCCGTAATTGCCGGAGCCGCCATCCGACAGCGCCGGATCGGCAAGCCAGCCAAGCACGCCGAGGCGATAGTTCACGGTGACCACGATGAGCCCGGCCTGCGCCAGCTTGGCGCCGTCGAACACCGGATCGTTCGCCGTGCCTCTGACGAAGGCGCCGCCATGGATGAACACCATCACCGGCAGCGGGCCGTCGACCCCGAAGGGACGGAACACATTCAGCGTGAGGCAATCCTCGCTGGCGCCCGGCAGCGACGGCTGAAGACACGGTGCGCCATACTCGTAGGCGGTGCGCATCTCCGAGTTCTCGGCCGTCGCCTGCGGCGGACGCCAGCGCAACGCGCCGATCGGCGAAGCTGCGTAGGCCAGTCCCTTGAAGGACGCCACCTCGCCCTCGACCGCGCCGAGCATCTGGCCTTCACGCGTCAATGCGAATGGAAACTGCCCGACCGCCTGCGCGACGGCCGCACCGTCACCGCAGAGCAGGGAGAAGGCCGCAAGGAATGCAAACAGCGACCGCATCCTGGGAGATCCCGATGCGCGGAAGGGTTCCCGAGCAGGTTACGTCCGCGGCCCGAGGCGAGGCAAGCGCTGCCGCAGACCTAGCCGCCCTTGCCGATGATCTCCGCCAGCGCGCGGCGCGCGACGATGCCGAGTTCGCCGAGGGTGGAGCGGCCGGACTGCGCCGCTTCGATCAGCCGCTCGGCAATGAATCTGCGGCTGTCGTGATCGCCGCCGTGCGGCAGCTGGCGGCACGTCTCCTCCAGGACGACGTCCATGTTCGCTTTGGTTCGCTCACTCAACTCTGTCATGACGCCCGGGCACGCGTGGCTTGTAGCCGCAAGCATACACAGACCGATGTGGTCTGATTAGACCGGACTATCACGGCGTTGTGCATCGCACTGCGTGTATCGCCGCAACCTTCGCGCGGTCACGATCGCGCCGCAAACGACTACCGAAGATTGCACTTGCTCTGATGACAAGCCGAGCCTGCAGCGCTAGCCTGCCGGCAAAACAAAAGCACGGGAGGAATGCCATGTCTGACGCAATGGTCGCCGCACGTGAGTCCAGCACGGCGAATGGAACAGCCCAACAGGTCGACGTCGCCGTGGTCGGCGCCGGATTTTCCGGCCTCTATCTTCTGCATCGCCTGCGCAAGGCCGGGTTCACGGCGGTCGCGCTCGAAGAGGCAGATGATGTCGGCGGCACCTGGTACTGGAACCGCTATCCGGGCGCGCGCTGCGATATCCAGACCATCGACTACAGCTACTCCTTCGATCCGGAACTCGAGAAGGCATGGACCTGGTCGGAGAAATACGCGACCCAGCCCGAGATCCTGCGCTATCTCGGCTTCGTCGCCGACCGCTATGATTTGCGCCGCGATATCCGCTTCAAGACCAAGGTGACCGAAGCCAGATGGGACGAGAAGACCGAGCGCTGGCAGCTCACCACCGACAACGGCCCGCCGGTCTCCTGCCGCCACTACATCATGGCCACGGGCTGCCTCTCCGCGCCAAAGCCGCCGGAAATCGACGGCGTCAAGGATTTCAAGGGCGAGGTCTATTTCACCGGCCGCTGGCCGCATGACGGCGTCAATCTGGCGGGGAAACGGGTCGCCGTGATCGGCACCGGCTCGTCGGCGATCCAGTCGATCCCGCTGATCGCCGAGCAGGCCGCGCATCTTACCGTGTTCCAGCGCACGCCGAATTTTGCGCTGCCCGCGCATAACGGCCCGCCGCCTGCCGATCGCAAGGAGCTGTTCGAGAGCGACCGCGCCGCCTATCGCGAGCAGGCGCGACAATCGATGGCCGGCGTGCCCTATCCGCAGCAGACGGTCGTGAGCTGGCAATTGAGCGATGCCGAGCGTCGTGAACGGTTCGAGCGCGCCTGGGCCGCCGGCGACCTCGTCCACATCCTGACGCAGCTCTGGGCCGACCAGGCGGTCGATGTCGACGGCAACAGGATCGTCCAGGACCTGATCCGCGAGAAGATCCGCGCTGCCGTCAAGGACCCCGAGACCGCTGCGGCGCTGATGCCGGACGACCATCCGTTCGGCGCCAAGCGCCCCTGCCTCGATACCAACTACTACGCCACCTACAACCGGCCGAACGTCACGCTGGTCAATCTGCGCCAGGAGCCGATCAAGGCGATCACCGCGAGCGGCATCACGACGGCCAGCCGCAACGTCGACGTCGACGTCATCGTGTTCGCGACCGGCTTCGACGCCATGACCGGTGCGATCCGCGCCGTGCATCCGATCTCGGGGCGCGGCGGCAGGTCGCTCACCGACGTCTGGGCGCAGGGGCCGCAGACCTATCTCGGGCTCACGGTCGAGGGCTTCCCGAACTTCTTCATGATCACCGGCCCCGGCAGCCCGTCGGTGCTGTCGAACATGGCGGTGTCGATCGAGCAGCACGTCGACTGGGTCGTCGATCGCCTTGCCGCACTGCGCGACGCCGGCTTCACCACGATCGAGCCGACCGAAACGGCGCAGGCCGGCTGGAACAGGCACATGGCCGACTGCTCGATGGTGACGTTGCACCGGCTCGCCAACACCTGGTACACGGGCGCCAACGTGCCCGGCAAGGTGCAGGGGCTGATGCCCTACACCGGCGGCGTCGGTCCCTATCGCAGCATCTGCGACGAGGTCACCAGCCGCGGCATGCTCGGCTTCAGGCTGACAGGCCCGAACGTCGCCGCGCAATGCAATGACGGCGAAGTCGTGCGTCTGCAGCCGGATGTGCGGCTGGTGTTGAACCTGCTCGCGTCACTGAACCTGCCGCCGATCGAGTCGATGGGTGCGCAAGGCGCGTGTGCCTTCGTCAATGAGTTCAACAAGGGCCGTCCCGCCGGACGGCCGATCGGCGAGATCGTCGACGGCACGCTGCCGGGCCCCGACGGTCCGCTGCCCTATCGCGTCTACAAGCCGGCAGCGCCTGGGCCGCATCCGGTCGTGGTCTATTTCCACGGCGGCGGCTGGGTGCTCGGCGACGAGCAGTCCGACGAGCCGTTCTGCCGCGACATGGTGCGGCGGACCGGCATGATGTTCGTCAGCGTCGGCTATCGCCATGCGCCGGAGCATCGTTTCCCGGCGGCGGCCGAGGACGGCTATGCGGCGACGCGCTGGATCGCCGAGCATGCCACCGAACTCGGCGGCAAGCCGGGCCCGGTGCTGGTCGCCGGCTGGAGCGCGGGCGGCAACATCGCCGCCGTCACCTGTCAGCTCGCGCGCGACCGCGGCGGGCCGCAGATCGCGGGCCAGTTGCTGGTGTGCCCCGTCACCGACTGCAGCTTCGATCGTCCCTCCTACAACGACAATGCGACCGGCTATTTCCTGACGCGTTCGCTGATGTACTGGTTCTGGGATCTGTACTGCTCGCCGGCCGACCGCACCGATCCGCGCGCCTCGCCGCTGCGCGGCAAGGTCTCGGGCCTGCCGCCGGCCTTCGTGGTCACCAGCGAGTTCGATCCGCTGCGCGACGAGGGCATCGCCTATGCCGAGGCCATGGCCGCCGCGGGCGTCCCGGTCGAGCAGCTCAAGGCGCGCGGCCATTTCCACTCGTCCTTTGCGATGGTCGATGTGGTGATCACCGGCGTGCCGGGCCGGATGCAGATGGCGCAAGCCTTGCGGCGCTTCGCCGGGCTTCCGCCGGAGATCAGTCGCGATGACGAGCACAGCCAGGGTCAACCGAGCCCGGGACACAGAATCGCGGCGGCCGCGAGCTGAGGACGGACAGGTTGCCGGGAACCTTTTCCCGGCAGCCGCGTTGGGCGCACGTGGCATTGAGATGCAATGAGGGTGTGAGCCCCGGCTCGTGAGTGTGCGTGCTGGGGTTCTTTTTGCGTGAGGCGTTGCGATGGGTGGCGTGGTGGCGGATTCAAAGGTCGATTTCGGTGCGCTCGCGGTCCTGCATAAATGGCCGTCGCTGGCGAACCAGCGCCAGCCGGACCGGGAGCCCTACCAGGTCAGCCAGGGCACGCTCGACCAGTGCATCTCGGCCTTCATGGAAAAGCCGGCGACGACCAGGCATCTCTATGAAATCCACACCGCGGCGCAGCCGCCTCTGGTCACGGACATCCTCTCATCCGAGCACGTCACCGAGCTATCGCGATTGAGAGAATTTCTCTGACAGCGTGGCCGGACGCCGGGTACGGACAGGCGACAAGCTTCTCACCTGCTTTCCGACTTCGGCTGGAACCTTCGTCAGGTTCTTCCCGTTAACCGGGATCGGAAGCCAAAGCGTGAGTGTCTGAGATGCTTGGAGCTGGCGTGCCAACCCCGGTCGTGCCCTATGGCGCAGACCAGACCCTGTTCGTGGTGATTGATCGCCTCGGCAAGGCCAATGAAATTCGCATCGAGCGCAGCGATCTCGAAGCCACGATCGGTGAGCTCGTCGCCGGCTGCTTCAACGATCCGATCAAGGTGATCTCGTTCAACACGCTCGAGCACTGGACCAGGGATATCTCGACCGATGTCGCGGGCGAGATCCGGGCGCGTTGCGACATCGACGGCGTGGCCCTGCCCGACTACCTCAGCGATTTCGTCCAGAACCACACCTGATCGCGCGTCGTTCGCCAAAAATCGCAGGCAACAAAAAAGCGCCGCTTCCGCGGCGCTTTTCGTGTGGCAATTATCGTTTGAGCACTCGTATCGGAAAGCCGCTCAACACTTTCCGGATCGTGCTCTAATGATGCCAGAACAATGCCAGCAGCAGAACGATCGGTAGCGGCACACCAAGTATCCAAAGCAAAGCACCTTTTCCAAAGCCCATGACTTCCTCCTCTTCAATCGTATTCATGACGCAGAAAAAGGACGGAAGTTCCGCGCCTGGAAGCGAGGGGGAATGCACTCAGAGCATGGTTCTTACGGAACTTTCATGCGCGCCGGGGACTGCCCGCGATGAGCTCGATCTCGCGGCGGCGCTCGCCGGCAAAACTCAGGAGTCTCTCGATCGTCAGCGTATCCGTGATCCGTTTGGCGAGCCGCTCGGCGCGCGCGGCCTGATCTTCGAGATACTGGATCGTGTTCAAACGCCGCCTCCCCCAAGAGCCCAAATCGTTCGGGCATCCATGGTGCGACGGGGCGGCTAACAGGCGGTTAAGCGCGCCGTCTTGATGACCATGACGATTGAATTATTGCACGACGTCGAGCCGGACATTGGTGATGCCCTTGTCCATCATGCCGAGCGCCTCGGCCGCGGACGGCGAGACGTCGACGACGCGTCCGCGAACATAGGGCCCGCGATCGTTGACCCTGACGGTCACGAAACGGCCGGAGGAAACGTCGGTGACGCGCAGCTTCGTGCCGAACGGCAGTGTCGGATGCGCGGCGGTCAATTCGTTCTTGTCGAACCTCTCGCCGCTCGCGGTCTCCGTGTCCGAATAGAAGCTGGCGACACCGTGCGACACGCCTTGCTTGGCGTCACCGTCAGGCACCCGCACCCGGCTGATCGGCCGCGGGTGCAGCGCCGCCACCCGGTGCGGCCGCTCGACGGCGGCCTGACGGTTGGTGCCGGCAAGATCGGCCTTCTGGCGGCCGACCGGCGATTGCGCGCAGGCGGCGAGCGACGCCGCAGCGGTGACCGCGAGCAGCAACCGGCTCGAGGTTGCCAGCGAACTCCGGGCAGTTTCGGCACGTGCAAAGCGAGACATGATGCGCCCTCCGAACACGCCCCAAGTTTCGGTGGGCAATCAGGGCAGAACCTTGGCTGAAGAACAGCAGGGCTGAGGCCAAGGCCAGAGCCCAGCCGTTTCGCGCCGCCTGTGACGATTCCACAACACTGGCGTGTCCCGAATCGAGACAGATAGCCGCCCGCAAGGCCGCGGTGCCGTTGTTGCTGGGGAAAGACAAGTCGCTCCACCAGGAGCCGGCAAGCTCCTGGTGACTGTCTTGTTACGCCGACGCAGTCCGGTATGTCTGGCGGCCTAGTATTTCGGCTCATACATCTGCGACTGGACCAGGCCCTTCACGTCGTTGGGCGCGGGTCCGTCAGCCAGCCCGCGCTGGAAGGCCACGTCTGCGACGGCGGCAGCGATGCGGACCGAAACCTCGCGGATGCGCGGGAGCGCCGGATAGAGGCTTCCCTGCGCGAGATCCTCCTTGCCGACGCAATCGGCGAGCGTATGGGCGGCGGCCATGAACATCTCGTCCGTCACCAGCCGCGAGCGGCTCGCGATGACGCCGAGGCCGACGCCGGGGAAGATGTAGGAGTTGTTGCCCTGGCGCGGCACGAAGGTGCGTCCGTTGAGCTTCACGGGGTCATAGGGGCTGCCGCAGGCGAACAGTGCGCGGCCCTCGGTGTAGCGGTAGGCATCCTCCGCCGAGCATTCGGCCTTCGAGGTCGGGTTGGAGAGCGCGAACACGATCGGCTGCTCGTTGAGCGCGGCCATCGTCTTCAGCACCTCGGGCGTGAAGGCGCCGCCGACCGCGGCGACGCCGATGATCGCCGTCGGCTTCAGCGTCTTGATCGCGGTGAGGAAGTCGGCGATCGGCGCCTGGTCGGAATGGGCATAGCGGAGCTTGTGGCCATGGAGGCCTTCGCGACTGCCGACGACGAGGCCGCGGGAATCCACCAGCCAGTTGCGCCGAAGCGCTTCCGCCTCGGAGAGCCCCTCGGCCATCATGGCGGAAACGACGAGATCGGCGATGCCGGTCGCGGCCTCGCCCGCGCCGAGGAACAGGATGCGCTGGTCCTTCAGCTTGCCGCCGTTGACGCGCAGCGCCGAGAACAGGCCTGCGAGCGCCACCGCCGCGGTGCCCTGGATGTCGTCGTTGAAGACGCAGGCATCGTCGCGGTACTTGTGCAGCAGCTTGAATGCCGAGTGATTGGCGAAATCCTCGAACTGGATCAGCACGCCCGGGAACGTCTTTCGCGCGGCCACCATGAATTCGTCGACGAAGCTGTCATACGCCTCGCCGGTGAGCCGCCGCTGGCGCAAACCGAGATAATAGGGATCGCTCAGCAGCTCTTCGTTGTTGGTGCCGACGTCGAGCACAACAGGCAGGCATTGCTCGGGATGCACGCCGGCGCAGGCCGAATAGAGCGAGAGCTTTCCGACCGGAATGCCCATGCCGTTGGCGCCGAGATCACCCAGCCCAAGGATGCGCTCGCCGTCGGTGACGACGATGAGCTTTGCGGGATTGGGCCAGTTCTTCAGAATGTCCGCGATCTGGCCGCGATCGCGCGAGGAGATGAACATACCGCGCGGACGCTGGTAGATCAGGCCAAACTTCTGGCAGGCGAGCCCGACCGTCGGCGTGTAGATGATCGGCTGGATCTCGTCGATATTGTCGACCACGACGCGGAAGAACAGCGCCTCGTTGCGGTCATGCAGTGCGTTCAACGCGACGAATTTCTCGAGGTCCGTCGGCAACATGCGCAGGTTGGTGAGCACGCGCTCGACCTGCGTCTCCATCGTCAGCACGCAAGGCGGCAGCAGGCCGCGCAAGCCCAGCGCGGCGCGCTCCGCTTCCGTGAAGGCGGTGCCCTTGTTGAGGAGGGGATCGCGCAGCAGCGTCATGCCGTGCGCGGTGTCGGATGATGTCGGATGGGCACTGACCCGAGCAGGTCTATTCACGAATTCCCCCAGGGAGCTTCTCATTGAACCGCTGGCATTGTCGGCCAGTGGTCCCCTTATATCAAGGATGCAGCCTCTCGGGCATTGATTGTGATCTCGCACCGCAGCGAGAATGGCGCGCGAGAAAAGGTTAACGGCGAAATCGCTGGCTCCCCATGGTGAGAGGGCGAGAGCAGCGTCCGCTCTCTCCTCGTCATTCCGGGGCACGCGTCAGCGCGAGCCCGGAATCCATTGCACGGCGGTCTCTGTAGCCCGATGGATTCCGGGCTCGCGACTTCGTCGCGCCCCGGAATGACGAGAGAGCTTCACATTCTGCGGGCGTGAGAGAGTGTGGTGCGACAGCACTATTCCGGCTTGATATCCGCAGCCTTCACGATCGGCCACCACTTTTCAGTCTCGGCTTTCTGGAAAGCTCCGAGCGCCGCGGGCGTTTGCTGGTCCGGCGGCGGTATCTCCTGCCCCAATTCGCCGAAGCGCGCCTTGACGACGGGATCGGCAAGCACGGTGACGATCGCCGCGTTGAGCTTCGTGACGATGTCCTTGGGCGTATTCTTCGGTGCCCAGATGCCGTGCCAATAGGAAATATAAAGCCCGGGCAGTCCCGCCTCGTCGACGGTCGGCACGTCGGGCGCGGAGGCCAGCCTAGTCGGCGAAGTCACCGCGAATGCCTTGATCGCGCCGTTCTTGTATTGCGGCAGCGAGTTCGAGGCCTGGTCGAACATGATGTCGATCTGGCCCGCGACGAGATCGATCATGGCCGGCCCCGCGCCGCGATAAGGCACGAACTGGAAGTCGGTGCCGGTCTTCTCCTTGAAGAAGACGCCGGCGACATGCGCGCCGGTGCCGGCCCCGGCCGTGCCCGCGGTCGCCTTGCCGGGGTTGGCCTTCAGCCAGGCGATCATCTCCTTCAGACTGTTGGCCTCGAGCGACTTCCGGCCGACGATGAGCTGCGTGCCCATCGCGATCGTCGCGACCGGCTCGAAATCGGCCAGCACGTCATAGGGCAGCTTGAAGATCGCGCCGTTCAGCACATGCGTGCCCCAATGGCCGATCGTGATCGTCGTGCCGTCAGGCGTCGCACGCGCGACGCGGGCACCGGCGATGGTGCCGGAGGCGCCGGCCACATTCTCGACCACGATCGTGGTGTGCAACTCGGCCGCGATCCGCTCCGACAGGATCCGAGCCAACGTATCGGTGGGCCCACCTGCCGAAAACGGCACCACGAGGGTGATAGGGCGCGACGGAAACGACTGGGCTCCCGCCGATGCAGTCCATACGCATCCGAGCAACACGCAAATGACGATCACATGGCCGCGCAATCCGGCCCACAGCCCCCGCATTCGCCTCTCCCTACCCTTTTTGTCGCCCGCATGTCGTCAGCAGGCTGAAAGTGGAGTGAACGATGTGGGGTGCGCGGAGGCAAGCGGTAAGTTTACCGGGCCGCTATCCGGCCGCGCGCCGCGGCGTCATACTGGCGGCATGATCGGCGGGCGGCGCGATCTGCATCAGGATGGTCTGGACCGGAGATGCGACCTCGATGCCGTGCTGCTGGAAGCGCAGCTTCATGCGGCGGTTGAATTCGCGCTGGACCGGCCAGCGGCCAGCCTCGGTGCAGCGGATCTGGCCGACGATCGACACCATGGCGCCGTCGACCTTGTCGATGCCCCACAGATCGAGGTCACCGCGGATCAGGGCCCGGAATTCAGGCTCGCGGCGCATCTCCTCGACGATGTCCTTGAGGATCTGGCCGGCGCGGTCGGTATCCTCCTTGTAGGCGACGTTGACGCTGACGGACGCGTTGCCGGCGCCGCGGCTGGCGTTGGTGATGGTCGTGACCGCGCTGAACGGCACGATGTGCACGGCGCCGTCGCCGGCACGCAGGCGGATGGTGCGGATCGAAACATTCTCGACGACGCCTGACAGCCCCGAGACGCTCACGTTGTCCCCGACCTGCACCGTGTTCTCCAGCAGCAGGAACAGGCCGGTGATGAGATCCTGCACCAGCTTCTGCGAACCGAAGCCGATGGCGATGCCGACGATACCAGCGCCCGCCAGCAGCGGCGCGACATTGACCCCGATCTCGCTCAGCGCGGTCAAGCCGACGACGGTGGCAATCAGGCACAGCAGCGCCGTCCGCAGCATCGGCTGGAACGTGCGCAAGCGCGCGGCGCGGGCATAGTGGCCGTCCCGCGACAGCATATTGATCTGGCGGTCCAGCAGCGCGTTGCTGGCTTCCCAGATCGCCGCTGCGATGAACACGGCGATGCCGATCGTCGCCACGGCCGAGATCAGCCGGCTGCCGATCTGACCGCCATAGAACCAGACAATGGCGTCGACGCCCCAGACCTCGAGCACTGCCACGAAGCCGATGAAGGCGATCACGCCGGAGACGATCCTGCGCAGCAGCGGCAGATAGCGGTTGGCGCGGACCTCGAGGCCCGGAAAGCGCTGCAGGATCTCCGGCTTGATGCGGAAGCCGCGATCGATCAGGCTCAGCGTCACCATGATGGCGATGCGGGTGATCAGCACCACAGCGATCGTGCCGACGAAATATTGCAGCAGCAGCGAATAGCCATTGCGGATGTTGAGGGCCCAGACCGCCCACAGCGCGATGTCGAGCGCGATGGCGGGATAGTGCCAGCCGGCCGCGATGCGATTGCGCAGCCGGGCCGTAATGCCCTGCCGGTCGGCCGGCGCGCGGATGGCTTCAGCGACCTGACGGCGGCATTGCAGGATGATGACGACGACGAACAGATGCACCACCAGCATCACCATGCGCAGCAGCGCAGCGTAACCGGCGCGATGCAGGCCGAGCAGCAGCGCCACATTGGCAAACGCAATGCCGGAGACGCCGACGCCGACAATGCGGCGCGCCCAGATCTCGATATAGGCAGCCGTTTCCGGGCGAACTGGAAACAGGCCGTAAGGTCCGGCCAGGGCACGGACGATACATATGAGCCCGCGCGAGAACGCATAGGCGTTGACCACTGCGAGGATGACGAGGCGGACGATGCCGGCATCGCCGATCTCCGTTCCAAGCAGCGCCGTGGCCACGCCGACGAAGACAAGCACGGGAAGCAGTTCGAGCACGAGCCGGCCGAGCACGAAGGGCAGCCGCAGCAGCAATTGCCACGCCCGCGCCAGGCTGACGCGGCGCCGGTGCTGTTCGGGCTGGGCGGCGACGCCGGACGGAGATGCCGGCGGGTCGCCAACGGCCAGCGGCTGTGCCGGGACGTGCACGGTCTGCGGCACGCGCGCTTCGAGGAAGATGACGGGTCGACGGATCAGCCGGAAGATCACCCACTCCGCCGCGAGGGCGCAGCCGAACACCAGCGCAAGCTTCCAAGCGATCTCGATCAGGAGGTTGTAGGCGGCCGGATCGTTGGCGGTGCGGACGATCCAGTAATAGAACGCCGGAAAATGCGTGAGCGTGCGCGCGATATCCGCGACCTCTCGCGAAATCTCTCCGATCTCTTCGGACACGGTGAGCAGAAGCTGCGCACCGAGGCCGTCGGCCGCGAGCGGAATTGGCGATTTCTGCTCAGGCGCGGGCTGCTGCGCACCGGACGCAGTCGCGATCGCGCGCAATGTGTCGATCATTTGCGCGCGCTTCTTGTCGTCCTGGAGGGTCTCCAGCGCGCGTTTGGCTTCCTCAGGCGACAGTGCGGCCGCGCTGCCGGCAGCGGGCGCAGCCGGTTCGGCACGAGCCGGGCAGAGAGACGAGATGGCGAGGAAGAGCGCCGTGAAGAGCGCGGAGGCAAGCTTATGCGACACGAGGATTCCCTGAAACAATAGATGCGCCACGGCGGAATCTTCACCGCCGAAGCGCATGCGTCATGTCGGATGGACGCTATTCGCCCGCGCCCTGTGTCGGAAGTTTGCCGCTGAGGCGACCATCTCTTGGCATTTGCCGCAATGCAGGATCGGGAACCGCGACTCTGGCAGTGACATGCGCGTGTTGAAATGCGACGTGCAAGAAGCTCTCCCGTCATTCCGGGGCTTGGACCCGGAATGACGATGGAGAGGAGGAGGAGAGATGCGGATATCAGGACATTCGCGCCGGCGGGTCCGTCAGGGCGCCCGACGCGATCAGCGGGCTGCAAAACGCACAGCGCCGGGCAGGTAGGGGCCATGCCACACTGATGCAGCCCACTAGACCTTTACCCGGCGTGCCGTTCGCGGTTTCTGCCGCTATGCGATAGTCCGAACGAGCTCCATCGCACTTAACGCGGCTGGATTTGCGGAGGTGGAGTCATAGACCTCCCCTTGCTCTGGATGTGGACGTTGCGCGTCGCGTATTCGCGACCAAGCTAATGGTCCTCCTGTGACACAAAACTGTCAAGCGGGATCGATGTTTCAGGCATCACATTTGGATGCGCGAGTTCCTCGGGGGCTACGCACGGCAGCATGAATTATCCCGCCGCGACGCCCCTGCGACTCAATGCAGCGGAATAAACTCTTCCCGGCAGCGTTTGTGATGACGAGGATATTCGCCTCCTCTCCTGCCCTCGATCATTTCCAGAAAGCCAGACATGAAGAAATCGATTTGCCTGACCGCACTCGTCGCGCTCGTCGCCGGGCTTGGATCCGCCGCGGCGCAATCCCCGCCGCAAACCTCGACCAGGAAGGTCGACGGCACCGAGAACGTCTACGTCTTTCGCTATGGCGGCCATCAGTCGATGTTCGTCGTGACGCCGCAGGGCGTGATCGCGACCGATCCGATCTCGTATTTGCGTCCCGCCAAGCCCTATATCGACGCGATCAAGGCTGTCACCGACAAGCCGATCAAATACGTGATCTACAGCCATCACCATTACGACCACATCGCCGGCGGCCAGCCGTTCAAGGATCTCGGCGCCACCTTCGTCGCCCACCGGCGGACCAAGGAACGCCTGCTCGAATTGAAGAAGCAGAATTCGCTGCTCGCCGACGTCGTGATGCCGGACCAGGTGGTCGACGACAAGAAGGCCATCACGCTCGGCGGCACCACGCTGGAGCTGAACTATGTCGGGCGCAATCATTCCGACAACTCGCTGGTGATGCGGCTGCCGAAGGAGAAGATCGTCTTCGTCGTCGACTTCGCGCCGATCGAATCGGTGCAGTTCCGCAACATCCCCGACAACGCCTCGCCGCTGGAATACATCGCCTCGCTGAAGAAGCTCGCCTCGCTCGACTGGGAGCGGATGATCCCCGGCCATCCCTATGCCGGCGGCCGCTTCGGGACCAAGAAGGACATCGAGGACGACGTCGCCTACATGGAGGAGCTCTCCACCGAGGTGAAGAAGGCGGCCGATGCCGGCAAGTGCTTCGACACCGCGATGAAGGAAGTGAAGCTGCCGAAATACGAAAAGTGGGCGAACTACGAGGCCAGCCTTCCCGCCAATGTCGAGCGCTTCTGCTACTGGTGGGGCCGCGGATACTGAGGGGCGGGGTTGCGCTGGAGTCGCGGGGTGGGTAAAGGCGCGTTTCGCGCGCCGTGCCCACCACCCCTATCGTCATGAAAATTGGTGGGCACGCTTACGCTTTGCCCACCCTACGGCATCCGTGATCTGGCTGCCATCGATGCGACAAACGGCACGTCGCGATGATGACACCATGCCCCTGTTTTGCCCGACGAGTCAAACGGAATTCCAAAAATCCGAAGCTCCATCCACGACAACGGCCAAGCCCTTGATTTTATTATCACCGGCTACTGTGCATGGGGTTGTTTTCGCTTTTGTTCATTTTGCCCGCTTCTTCCCCTCCTCCTTTTCCAGCGCCTTGCGGATTTCCTTGAACTCCTCCAGCGAGGACTTGTCGGCGCGGGGGAAGCGCAGGTCGAGCTTGTCGAGCGCCGCGACGATCGCAGAGCCGATCACGACACGCGCGAACCATTTGTGATCGGCGGGCACGACATACCAGGGCGCATGGGCCGTCGCGGTGTGGCGGACGATGTCCTGATAGACCGCCTGGTAGCGCGGCCACAGCGCGCGCTCCTTGATGTCGCCCATGGAGAACTTCCATTGCTTGGCCGGCACCTCCAGCCGTTCGAGAAAGCGCTGCCGCTGCTCCTCCCTGGAGACGTTGAGGAAGAACTTCAGGACGATAGTGCCGTTGCGCGCCAGGTAGCGCTCGAAGGCCGTGATGTCCTCGAATCGCTCCCGCCAGATGTTCTTGGTGATGAGCTTGGGCGGCAGCTGCTCCTTGGCAAGGATGTCCGGATGCACGCGCGTGACCAGGCATTCCTCGTAGTGTGAGCGATTGAAGATGCCGATATGGCCGCGCGCGGGCAACGCAACCACGTGACGCCAGAGAAAGTCATGGTCGAGTTCGTGACTGGTGGGCTGCTTGAACGCGTGCACGTCGCAGCCTTGCGGGTTGATGCCTTCGAACAGCGCCTTGATGGCACTGTCCTTGCCGGCGGCGTCCATGCCCTGGAAGATCAGGAGCAGCGACCAGCGGTCCTGGGCGTAGAGTTTCTCCTGGAAATCGGCGAGGCGACCCTTGTTGGCCTCCAGGATGTCCTGCGCCTTCTCCTTATCGAGATCGCCCTTCTCGTTGGTCTTGTGGTCCTTGAGGTGAAACTTGCCCGACCCGTCGTAGCGGAACGGTGTGATGTAGCGGTCAAGCTCCTGGGCGAGCGATTTGGACGGCTTCTTGTTCATGAGCGCGGGGAACCTTGCGTTGCGGCTTCAGTCGGTCGAGCACGCTACCAAGGATACCCTTGGGAAGGAATATGATGAAAAGGACCAGCAGCACGCCGTAGACGAGGTTGTCCCAGCCGACCGCCTTGGTGCCGAAGCCGATCCGCAAGGTTTCCGCCAGCAGGATGGTGATGACGGCGCCGAAGGTCGGACCGAGCGACACGAACAGTCCGCCGACGATCGCAGCGAACACCATCTGCAGCGACACCGCGATGCCGCTGACGGTGTCGGGCGTGATGAACATCTGGTACTGGCAATAGACCGCGCCCGCCAGCGCCGTCATCACCGCGCTGAGCAGGGTGATCTTCAGCTTCTCGGCGGTGACATCGACGCCGGCCGCGGCCGCGGCGTCCTCGTCCTCCGAGATCGCCTCCAGCGCGTAGCGCGCCATGCTGCGGTCGACCCAGTGCCAAACCACGATGCCGAGCAGCCAGACCCCGAGCGCGATCAGGTACCAGGTGATCTTGTCGTCGAACTGCAGCGCCAGCAGCTTGTTGCCCGAGGCCCGGTTCGGCGTATAGCCGAGCGAGCCGCCGGTATAGTCGCGCGTGGCCGTGATGACCTGGAGCACGATGCCGGACAGCGCCAGTGTCACCAGCACGAAATAATGCCCGGTGATGCGGAAGCGGAAGCAGGGATAACCGACGATCAGCGCCAGCACGCCGGCCGCGGCCATGCCGATGGGAATGCCGATCCAGGGCGACCAGCCGAGATGATTCCACAGCAGCGCAGTGACGTAGGCGCCGATCCCCATGAAGCCGCCGTGGCCGAGCGAGACGAGGCCGAACCGCCCCATCATCGACCACGACGTATAGGCGAACGACCAGATCAGGATCAGCACCAGGATGTGCAGATGATAGGGATCGCGGTAGACGAAGGGCAGCGCAACCAGCGCCGCCAGCCCGACCGCCCATGCTGCAAGCCGCCCCTGCCCCGTCATCGCCGCCTCGCAAGCAGGCCCGCGGGCCGGATGAACATCATGACGATGAAGAAGGCGAAGGCCAGCACATAGCCCCATTCGAGATCGGAGAACAGGCCGCCGAGCGAGATGATCTCGGCAAACACGAAGGCGGCGATGAAGCCGCCGATGAAATTGCCGAGCCCGCCGAGCACGCAGATCAAGAAGGTGATCGGCCCGAACGAGAGGCCGACGAAGGGATGCACGTCATATTGCAGCACGAGCAGGCAGGCGGCGAGCCCGGCCAGCCCACCGCCGATCGCGGACGTGATGAGATAGATCCGCCTGGTGTCGACGCCCATCAGCGCCATGATCTGCCGGTCCTGCGAGATGGCGCGGATCGCGGTGCCGGTGAAGGTCCGCGTCATGAACAGGTAGACAGCGACCATGCCGACCAGCGCCGCCAGGAACGAGAGCAGCCGGGCGTAACTGAAGTTCATCTCGCCGAAGGCGAGCACCGGCAGGCGGATGCCGAGATTGCGAAAGTCGATGCCGAAGGCGACGGTGGCAAAGCTCTGGAGCACGAACAGCACGCCGCCGGTCGCGAGCAGCTGGTTGATCGGCGGCGCGGTGAGCAGCGGTGCGATCACGAGATAATGCAGCGCCGCGCCGAGGATCGCGACCAGCAGAATCGTGAGTGGTGCGGCGACGAAATAGCTGAGGCCATAGACCTGCACCAGGAAATACATCGCGTACATGCCGATCATCACGAGCTCAGCGTAGCAGATCCAGGTCACGTCGATGACGCCGAAGATCAGATTGAGCCCGAGCGCGAGCAGCGCCAGCACGCCGCCGAGCAGGATGCCGTTGATCACGGCCTCCAGCAGGTAGATGTCGAATACGTCCAGGATCGCCTGCATGAACCTCACACCCCGAGATAAGCTTCCTTGACCGTGTCGCTCGCCAGCATCTCGGCCGACGTGCCGGAGGAGCGGATCGTACCGGCCTCGATCAGATAGGCGCGATCAACCACGCGCAGCACCTGCTGCACGTTCTGCTCGACGATCAGCACCGTCAGCCCGCTGGCGCGAATCCGCTTCACCAGTTCGAACACCTGCTGCACCACGACCGGCGCAAGTCCGGCCGACGGCTCGTCGAGCAGCAGGAGTTTCGGATTGGACATCAGCGCGCGGCCGATCGCGCACATCTGCTGCTCGCCGCCGGACATGGTACCGGCCATCTGGTGGCGGCGCTCCTTCAGGCGCGGAAACAGGTCGAACACGACCTCCAGCCGCTCGGCATAGTGGCCGCGCGCTTCCTTCATGAAGGCGCCCATCTTGAGATTGTCGTCGACCGAAAGCTGCGGAAACAGCCGCCGGTTCTCCGGCACATGCGCGATGCCGAGGCTGACGATCTTGTGCGGCGGCGTCGCCACGACGTCGACACCCTCCATCCTGATCGACCCGCGCGAAGGCCGGATCAGGCCGGAGATGACACGCATCAGGGTGGTCTTGCCGGCACCGTTGGGACCGATGACGCCGACGGCCTCGCCGGCCCTGACGTCGAGACTGACGTCGAACAGCGCCTGGAAGGTGCCATAGCCGGCATTGACGCCGCGGAGCTCCAGCATCACTGCACTCCCGCGCGACGCCGCGCCGCGGCCGCCGCGGCCTGCGTGGTCTCGGCATCGGTGCCGAGATAGACCTCGATCACGCGCGGATCGCCCGCGACCGCGCTCGGCAATCCTTCCGAGATTTTCTCGCCGTGATCGAGCACCATGACGCGATCGACGACGCGCATCAGCACGCCCATGATGTGCTCGACCCAGATGATGGTGATGCCGAGCTCGTCGCGAATGTTGCGCAGCATGTCGGCGGCCTGCCCCATCTCGGCCTCGTCGAGGCCGCCGAGGCTCTCGTCGGCGAGCAGAAGCTTTGGCGCAGTGGCGAGGGCCTTCGCCAGTTCGAGCTTCTTCAGGCCCGCCGCCCCCAGACCATCGACGCTGGCGTGACGATCGGTCGGCAGGCCCACCATCGCAAGCGAACGCTCAGCCGCCTCTTCCGCCTTGATACGGCTATGGCGGCCTTGCCCGTAGAATCCAGCGAGCGCGACATTCTCGAAGATCGTCAAACGGCGGAACGGCCGCGGAATCTGGAAAGTGCGCCCGACACCGCAGTTTATGATCCGGTGCGGCGCGAGGCCTGCGATCTCACGCCCGTCGAACAGGATCGAGCCTGCGGTCGGCGCCAGCGTGCCGGAGAGCATGTTGAAGATCGTGCTCTTGCCCGAACCGTTGGGCCCGATCAGGCCGAGGATCTCGCCCTGATCGACCCTGAACGACACGTTGTTGACGGCGGTGAAGCCACCGAAGCGCTTCACCAGCCCGCTGACTTCCAGCACCGCCCTGCTCCGCCGCTACTGGTTGCTGTAGGTGGTGCCCTTCGGCAGCGGCAGCACGGCCTCGCGCTGCGCCTGACTCTTGGGCCACACCACGGAGGACTTGTCGTCGATGTACTGGATCACGACCGGGAATGACCGCTCATTCTGCCCGGCCATCGGCGTGCCCTCGCCGTAGAACTTCACGCCGAAGCCGAGCATGGTGCCGCCTTCAGGGATGTCGGTGTCGAGCGCAGCCTTGCGCAGCGCATCGGGATCGACGCCGCCATACTTCTTGATTGCGCGCGGCAGAACATCATTCATGAAGACGTAGGTATTGGACGCGCCGATGCCGACATGGGCCGAGCGGATGGCGACACCCGGCCGGATCTTGTCGAATTCCTCGCCGACCATCTTGATTACGGCCGGGAGTTTCGGGTCCATCGTCTTCTGGTTGGCGAGCCAGATCGAGATCGGATCGGTGTTGAAGATGTAGGTGGCGTCAGCGCCCATGCCCTCCTTCAGCTTCTCGTAGACGCCGTAGCCCGCGCCATGCCCCATCAGCGCGCCGAACCTCAGACCCTGCTCGCGGGCCTGACGCAGCAGCAGGGTGATGTCCGGATTGTAGCCGGTGTGGAAAATGACATCGGGTTTTGCGCGCTTCAGCTTGGTCACGAGCGCCGACAGATCCGGCGCGGTGGCCGAATAGCCTTCCTTCATCACGACGTTGAAGCCCGCCTTCTTTGCACCGGCCTCGTTGCCCCTGGAGACGTCGACGCCATAGGCGCCATCCTCGTGGATGATAGCGACGCGCAGGTCCTTCGGTTCCTTGTCGAACTTCGCCTTGGCGTTCTGCGCGATGAAATCCATCGTCATCATGCCGAACTGATCGCCGCTCGCTTGCGGGCGGAAGACGTATTTGTAGCCCTTGTCGTTGAACACGGCCGACGAGATGCAGGTCGTCATCCACATGAACTTCTTGAGCTGCTCGACGCGGGCCGCCACCGGAACGCATTGCGCCGAGGAGAAGAAGCCGAGCACCATGTCGACCTTCTCCTGTTCGAGCAGACGAACGGATTCGTTGATGGCGATGTCGGGCTTGCTCTGCGCGTCGGCGTAGACCGCCTCGATCTTGTAGCCTTCGACGCCGGTCTTGGCGAAATGGTCGAGGATGATTTTTGCGCCGATATAGCCGAGCTCAGAGCCGCCGCCTGCGAGAGGCCCGGTCAGGTCGAAAACAACGCCGATCTTGATCTTCTTCTCTTGAGCCTCGGCCGAAGCCATCAAGCCCGTCGCGGCAAACGCGACCAACAGCCCACGTACCAAGCGGGCAGCCATGCGCAGACGCATCAAAACCTCCCTGGACGATTGTGCATTGCATTCTTTTTGCTTTTGCTTTTTGCCCATCACATGGGCTGAACGAAGCGATGTCAAGCCTCGCGCGTCAGCGCGAAGCGAACTGCTGCTCGATAAAGGCCGTGACAAATCGCGGCATGGTCGGCGTCAGATCGCTCATCCCGCGCACGAGATGGATGGCCGACAGCTCGGGCTCGACCTCGCGCGCGAGATTGGCCTCGATCCGGGCCCGGGCGGCCTCGCCCGGCATATGCAAGTTGAGCACCTGCATCATTGCAATCGACGGCCCGGTGACGACACAGTGCCATCCAGGCTCTGCCTGATAGTCGCCTTCTGTCAGGCCGGTCTCCTCGCCGAGCTCGCGCGCGACGCTGCCGGGAATGTCGAGTGCACCGTCCCTGACGTCGTCGAGGTCGGGCGTGCCAGAAGGGAAATAGATGCGCCCTGCATTGGCGGTGTGCTGCGCCATCTCGCCCATGATGAAGGCGCCGTCGGAGGCGCGCAGCGCGCCCATGCCGAAGCCGTTGAACACCGCCTTGTCGGGAAACCCCCAGTCGCGCCAGGCGAGGAAGCTCGCAAAATCGGTTTCGAAATAGGTCGCGGCAAGATGGCCGTCCGTGAAGACCGCGTCGCGCCCGAGCAGGACGCGGCCGTTCCAGATCTTGGGCCGCTCGCGCTGCTTCTCGGCGAAATGCGCCGCGATCTCGGCGCGCCGCTCGTCGGCGAACGGCCAGACGATCGGCCGCACCGCGAGATCAAGCGTCGTGACGCGATGAATGACCAATAATGTCATGACGCCGGCCTACCAAGCGATAGCGTCAGCTATTTGGCGCTCCCCGTGGTCTTTTTGGCCTGCTCGACATACTTGTTGGTAAAGGTCTTGCTGACGTCGATCTTGGCGTTGGCCACCTCCGGCGAGCCGACGCTGAACACCGAGAGCACGGCGTCCGCGCCCTTCGGGTCCATCTTGCCGGTCTCGGAGAACATCGGGATCGTGTTCTTCAGCGCCGCGAGATAGAGGTCCTTGTTCTTGCCGACCGTCTCCTCAGGCATCTTCGCCATGATCTCCTCGGGCGAGTGCGAGTGAATCCAGGCGAGCGTGGCGAGGATCGCGTTGGTGAGCGCCTGCGTCTCCTTCTCGTGCTTGGCAACCCATGCCGCGGTCGAATACAGCGCGCCGCCCGGATATTCGCCGCCGAACGTCTCGAGCGTGTCCTTCTGGGTGCGGGTGTCGCTGAGGATCCGCAGATCCTTGTGGCTGCCCTGGAGCACGGTGACGGAGGGGTCGAGCATCACGGCCGCATCGATCTGGCCCTGCTCCATCGCGGCGACCGCGGTGGCACCTAAGCCGACGCCGATCACGGCGGTGCCGGCGGGATCGAGCCCGTTCTTCTTCAGCTGGTATTTGAGAAAGAAATCGGTGGAGGAGCCGGGCGCGCTGACGCCGACCTTCTTGCCGGCAAGATCCTTGATAGACTTGATCTCATTCGTGTGCGCGGGCGACACCACCAGCACGAGGCCGGGATAGCGGTCATAGACCACGAAGGCCTGAAGCTCCTGCTTCTTGGCGGCGAGATTGACGCAATGGTCGAAGTAGCCGGAGACCACGTCGGCGCTGCCGCCGAGAACGGCCTTCAGCGCGTCCGAGCCGCCCTTGAGGTCCACCAGCTCGACATTGAGGCCGGCCTTGTCGTATTCGCCGAGCTGCTTGGCCAGCACCGTCGGCAGATAGCACAGGCAGGAGCCGCCGCCGATTGCGATGGTCACCTTGCTTTGCGCCGCGGCAAATCCTGTGGTGAGCGTCAGCGCGAGCAGCGCGCCGGCGAGCCTGGCAATCGTGTTCTTCATTGGTTTCCTCCGTTCGGCTGGCGGCACCATAGAGCAGCCGGACTGGCTTGAGAAGCACTGCCTAAGTGCACTGGTCATCGGCCTTTCGGCGCAATAGCATGAGCCCACAACAACAATTCTTGATGGGGAGGATCAACCATGAATCGCCTTGCAATCGGGCTATCGATCGCCGCCGCCTTTGCCGCCGGGTGCGGCGCCAACCAGCTGCTCCGCCCGGCCCTGGCCGCGGAAAACGTCACGGCGCAGATCATCCATACCGGCGAGATGGAGGGCGACGCGCTCGGGCCCGCCAACAACGTCGGCTACCGCTCAAAAATGTTCGCGAGCGCCGACGGCGCCACCATCTCGATCCAGGTCGGCAATGTGCCCAAGCACATGCATCCGAACACCAACGAGATCCAGTACATCCTCGACGGGACCGGCACGATCTGGCTCGGCGACAAGGAAGTGACGGTCAAGCCGGGCGACCTCGTCATCATCCCGAAGGGCACGCCGCATGGCGGTACCAAGCCGATCAGCGGCCAGGTCAAGGCGATCGCGATCAAGACGCCGCCGCAGGCGCCGGACGATACCAAGCTGCTGGATTGAAACGCACTCCGTCAAGGCAGGGCGAATGTTCGGGCTCGCGCCGCTGCGCGGGCCCGCTTGGTGAATTCCGGCGCTAGATCGGGCGCGCCTGCTTCCGGATTTCGTTCGCGATCGGCTTGAGGGTCTCCCCCGGAAGCTGGCCGACCAGCGTGTAACCCATGCCGCCATCCGCCCAAACGAAGCCCGCGACATCGCCGGTCGATTGCGGCATCATCGGCGTATCCAGATTGCGGTTACTCATCGGACGCGTCAGCACGACGAGGCGGTCACCGCGATCGTCATCGTACATGAACATCGCGGCCGGGCCATGGGACGTCGCAACCAGGCGCCCCCCCATCAGCCTGTAGCCCGAGACAGAGAGGTCCGGCGCCTTCACCGGTTGCTTCAGCCGGCTGGAGACCCATCGCGTGAGCTCCGCACTCTCGGAGGCGCGTATCTCGACCGGCCGCACCCGGTCCGGTGCGTAGACGCCATAGGAATAGGCCGCCTCCTGCGCCAGCGCAGACAGTCCGTTCGAGCCTTCCTGCAACACGCTACGCATGGTCCACCCGCCGAGACCGCCGATACCGAGGAGCAAAATTGCAGCGATCGCTCCCCACGTTCGCAGGGGAGGCCGCTTTCGGCTCTCGATGATGCGCGACAAGTTCAATTCTGCCGGCAGCGGCTCATCGGCGATCGACGCAAGCGCGCCGCGCAATTGCTCACGCTGGGCAACGAAGCCCGCAACGCGCGCGGCAACATCCGGATGATCGTCCAGATAGGATGCGGCCTCCGCGCGACGCTCGGGCTCGAGCGCCTGGTCCACATAGGCGTGGAGATCATCCTCGGTGATCGGCCGCTGGTTCATTTCACGCTCCGCAAAGCCACGACATTTCCCGTCGCAACGCCATCCATCTCCTGTTGCAGTCTCTCCCGCGCACGCGACAGGCGAGACATCACGGTCCCGATCGGGATGTTCAGCACGTCCGCGGCATCCGCGTAAGAGAGATCCTCGACTGCGACCAGTAACAAGACGGCCCGCTGCTCCTCCGGGAGTTTCGCAAGCTTGCCCAGGACGTCCTGATAGATCAGCCTGTGCTCCTGCTCCGCCGCGCTGACCAGTTCCCGCTCGCCTGCATCGTCGATCGGCATGTGCCTGCCCCGTGCTGTCGCCTGGCGAAACTGACTGACAGCCAGGTTGTGAAGGATGGTGAACAGCCAGGCGCGCACGCTGCCGTCGCGCCGCTGGTGCCAGCGGCTGACGGCGCGCTCCAGGCAGTCTTGAACCAGATCGTCGGCAGCCGCGCGTTCGCGCATGAGCGCGCGCGCATAGCGGCGAAGCGCGGGGATCAGAGGCTCGACCTGAACCAGCATGTCCTTCATGAAGCGCTCCGCCACCTCTCCATTGCCGTTCGAACCGCCGTCACTGGGCCTCGATCTGGACCGCCTCGCCCGGCATCGCCGCGTCGCCGGATGCTATCACCAGATAGCGCCTTGCGGCCGCGGCAGACTGGTCGACGATCTGCCGGATCGGACCAGCCGCGTTGACGATAGCGGATCCGGCCGGATTGGTCATGAAGGCTGCCAGCGGCTGCAATGGTCCGCCCCCGTCACTGCGTTCCGCAAATGCCAGCACATATTTCTGCTTGGGCTGAAGTCCCGTCACCGAAGCCTGCAGGATCTGGATCAGGCCCTGATCGAACAGTGAGACGCTGGTCGGCGCCGTGCCGTGATTTGTGCCGTCTTTCGGCGCGAGCGCCAGATGAGCGACCTGGCCGGCCACGCCGAGCGCCTGCAGATTCTGGCGGTCATCCGGGACAGGCGCAGCATTCGGAACATAGACGATCGCCTGCGGCGCCTGGCCGATCGGAACGTTCCCGATCACCTTGTTGGTTGCCGTATCGATCGCCGCAAGCGCGTCGGCGTTTTCCAGCCCCACATAGATGCGGGTGCCGTCACCGGACGGCCACACGCCGTGCGGCAGATTGCCGATGGGGATCGCGGCAACCTGCGAGAAGTCGTCGGTGCGGAACACCTTCACCTCGTTCAGACCACCGATGGTGACATAGGCGAATGTTCCCTTGGCGGTGTGCGCGAAGTTGACGTGATTGGTAATCGGCCCGGTGTCGATCGTCCTGATCGCGTTGAACGGAGGTCTCGCGTTGAACACCTGTGTCCGGCCGACGTCCTTCAGCGTGAACCACACCTGGTTTCCATCCGGCGTCGCCGCGATGTTCGGACAGAACGGGCTCTCCTGCTTCACCTTGGCGATGATTTTGTGCTCGGCTACCGAGACGACGTCGGTCTCAGGATTGAAGGACGAGCAGATGTAGCCGTACTTGCCGTCGGGCGAGAAAATCTGCATGCCCGGCCCGTTCGGCGTCGTGATGCGGGTTGTCTCCTTGAAGCTGGTCGGATCGATGACGGAGATGTAGTTTTCGCCGCGGACGGTAACCCATACCTCCTTGCCGTCAGGTGTAAAGAACGCCTCGTGTGGCGACCGCCCGACATAGGTGACGTGCTTGACCGCGTTGGTTGCGGTGTCGATGAAACTGACTGAATTCGAGCCGATCGACACCACGGCCAGCGTCTTGTGATCGGGCGAGAAGCCCATGCCGTGCACGAGCACCTGCCCCTTGTAGAGCGGGCTGAAATTGCCGGGCTGCGGGTCGCCCAGTCGAATCACGCCAAGCAGCTTGTTGTCCACGGGATCGGTCACCGAGACCGTATTCGAGAACTGTTCCGCAGCGTAGACGCGGTCGTGGTGGCTGATCGGAACATCCGGGGCGGACAGCGCGCCCGGCGCCTGCCCTGCCCAAGCGAGAGACCCCGTCGCAAGCATCGTCGCGGCCAGGAAAATGCTCTTCATCATATTGCTTCGAAACGTCGTCATCTGCGGCTCCTACTTCTTCATTCCAGCGGACATATCCATCTTCATCCCCGGATGGTGATGAACTGCTGCGATGGGAACGGATGGCGACTGGGTCGGAGCTGGCGCGGTATCCGTCACTGGCTCGCCGATCGCGAGCTTCATAGCGGCGATCTCCTGCATCTGCTCGACAATGATCTCCTGAGCGATGCGCCTTAGCTGCTCATTCTTGCCATAGCGCAGCTCGATCACCGCCATGTCGATCGCACCCTGATGGTGCGGGCTCATCATCGCGACAAAGTCGCGATCGATGTCGCCGGTCGGTTTGGCCGCCATGTCATTCATCATCTTGGTCATCGCGGCATCGTTCTCCTCCAGGAATGCGCGCTCCTCCGCACTTGGCGCGGCCGGATGGGACTCATGCGCGAACACGAGCGGAGGGAGCGCGAACGCGACCAGAATGCGCGCGGCAAGAAAAGCCGTGCCAAGGCCGGGCCTGGGCCATCGGCCTGCGAGCGCCGCTACCGCGCGGCGAAACTGTGAGGGGGGCATCCTGAACTCCCATGCAGGTGGTTGCATGGGGGTTTGACGCGTGGGCGCGCGTTCTATTCCGGCCGGTCGATCACATAAACGTCAGCAGTCAGGCGCGGCGGCCTACCTAGCCGCGCCCGTCCACGGTTGGTCGCCAGACCAGCAGGCGTCGCTCCACCAGCGTAACCCCATAATCGATCAGGATGACAAAGGCCGACAGCACGAACATGCCGGCGAACACGCCGGCGACGTCGAACACGCCTTCGGCCTGCTGAATGAGATAGCCGAGCCCGGCGGCCGATCCCAGATATTCGCCGACGACCGCGCCGACCACGGCAAAGCCGACCGACGTGTGCAGAGAGGAGAACATCCAGGACAGTGCCGACGGCCAATAGACGTGCCGCATCAACTGCCGCTCACTCATGCCGAGCATGCGGCCGTTGTCGAGCACGGTGCGGCTGACCTCTTTCACACCCTGATAGACGTTGAAGAACACGATGAAGAACACCAGCGTCACGCCGAGCGCGACCTTCGACCAGATGCCGAGGCCGAGCCAAAGCGCGAAGATCGGCGCCAGCACGACGCGCGGCAATGCATTTACCATCTTGACGTAGGGGTCGAACACCGCGGCGACGAGCGGCTGGCGAGCGAACCAGAACCCGACCAGCACACCACCGGCAGATCCGATCACGAAGGCCAGGATTGATTCCGTCAGCGTGATGCCGAGATGCTTCCAGATCACGCCGGACGAGAACCATTTGACGATCTGGGCGAGGACGTCGACCGGATTGGAGAAGAAGAACGGCGGCAGCAGGATCTTGCCGAACACCGCCACGGTCGACAGCAACTGCCACAGCGCGATGCAGACCACGGCGACAAGGACTTGGAGTGCAAGCAGCGTGACGCGCGACATTCAGACCGCCTCCGCCGCCTGGGTGGACTGCGCGTAGCCCTTCATCACCTCGTCCTTGAGCACGTTCCAGATCTCGCGGTGGAGCGCGTGGAACTCCTTGTCGAGCCGCACCTCGAAAATGTCGCGCGGGCGCTGCAAGCTGACGCGCCAGTCGCCGATGATGCGCGAGGAAGGCCCCGCCGACATGATCACGACACGGTCGGCGAGCGCGATCGCCTCTTCGAGATCGTGGGTGACGAACAGCACCGCCTTGCGGTCGGCATTCCAGAGGTCGAGCAGCAGATTGCCCATCACCTGGCGGGTCTGCGCATCGAGCGGCCCGAACGGCTCGTCCATCAAGAGGATTTTGGGATCGCGGATCAAGACCTGCGCCAGCGCCACGCGCTTGCGCTGGCCGCCGGAGAGCATGTGTGGATAACGATTGGCGAAAGCGCCGAGGCCGACGGCTGTGAGCCATTTCTGCGCGCGCTGAACCGCCTCGGCACGCGGCGCCCCCATGATGTCGAGCCCAATGGCGACATTGTCGAGCGCGGTCTTCCAGGGGAACAAGGCATCGGCCTGGAACAGGTAGCCGGCATCCCGGTTCAGCCCCGAGAGCGGCCGGTCGAATATCCTGACGCTGCCCGCCGCCGGCTTCAGCAGTCCGGCCGCGACGTTGAGCAGCGTGGATTTTCCGCATCCGGTCGGGCCGACAATGGCGACGAACTCGCCCTGGGCGACCGCCAGATGCGCCTTCTCCACCGCCGTATAGATCCGTCCGTCCCCGAGCCGGAACGCGACCTTGGCATCTTCCAGCGCCACCGCTGTGGGCGTCGTCATGTATTCCCTCCGAACTTGGCCCGATGCCTTAGCCGCTCGCGCGGCCAAGTTCAATCAAGCCGCCAAGCGTGCTACGCATGGGCCTCGTCATCCCCTCCCTCGGTGGGCGGGTCAGCGAAGTGAGCTCCCGCCCGATGCCGTCCAGGACGATGATTGGCTACTCCCATGTCAGCAAGAGCTTCGGTCACCTCAAGGCCGTCGACGATGCGTCGCTCGACATCGCCGAGGGCGAGTTTTTGGCTGTTGTCGGTGGTTCGGGATCTGGCAAGACCACACTGCTGCGGCTCGCCAACCGGCTGATTGAGGCTGACGGCGGCACCATCACGGTCGAGGGCGAGGAGGTGCGGAATGTCGACCCTGTCGCGCTGCGGCGGCGAATTGGCTACGTCTTCCAGAGCGGTGGACTGTTCCCGCATTTGAGCGTTGCGGACAATATCGGGATTACGCCAAAGCTGCTGGGCGTAGCGACGGCGGAGATCGACGCCCGAATCGACGAGTTGCTGGCGCTCGTGCAGCTCGACCGAACCGCGCATCGCGACAGGCTGCCCGAAGCACTCTCGGGCGGTCAGCGGCAGCGCGTCGGCGTGGCACGGGCGCTCGCGGCAAAACCACGCATCGTGCTGATGGACGAGCCGTTCGGCGCGCTCGATCCCCTCACCCGTGATGCGCTGGGCGACGATTATCGGGCCCTGCATCGCAGCCTCGGGCTGACCACCGTGATGATCACGCATGACATGACAGAGGCGATCCTGCTCGCCGACCGCATCGCGGTGATGCGCGGCGGAAGGATGCTCGCGCAGGGCACGCCGGTGGAGCTCTCGAAAAGCGACGACGCCTATGTGCTGGAGCTGCTGCGCACGCCGCGGCGCCAGGTCGAGCGGCTGAACGCGCTGCTGCCGCAGAGCGGTGCGGCATGAGCCTCCTCTCCGATCCGCGTTGGGGCGAGGCGCTGTCGCATTTGCCCGACTATCTCGGCAACCATGTGAGGGTGAGCCTCGCCGCGCTGGCGCTTGGCCTCACCGTCAGCCTGCCGCTGGCGATCCTGACCCGCAACCGTCCGGCGCCGCGGAGCATCCTGCTCGCGCTTGCCAGCATCGTGCAGACAGTGCCGGGACTGGCGCTGCTCGCGCTGTTCTATCCGCTGCTGCTCGCAGCGACTTCGCTGACACTCGCCTGGTTCGGCGTCTCCTTCTCCGCCTTCGGATTCCTGCCGGCGGTGCTGGCGCTGGCGCTCTATTCGATGCTGCCGGTGCTGCGCAACGGCATCACCGGGCTGAACGGCATCGATCCCGCGCTGATCGAAGCCGCGGAAGGAGTCGGCATGACCGCGCGGCAGTCGCTCGTGATGGTCGAGCTACCGCTGGCGCTGCCGGTGATGATGGCGGGCATCCGCACCGCCGCGGTGTGGGTGATCGGCACTGCGACGCTGTCGACGCCGATCGGGCAAACCAGCCTCGGCAACTACATCTTTGCGGGATTGCAGACCCAGAACTGGGTGTTCGTGCTGTTCGGCTGCTTTGCATCGGCCGCGCTCGCGCTCGCCGTGGATCAACTGCTCGGACTGATCGAGAGTGGCCTGCGCCGCCGCAGCCGCTTGCGCAGCGGGCTCGGCGCCGCCGGGATCGCGGCGCTGGTCGCAGCGACCCTGGTGCCCTCGATGGGCCGCTCGTCATCAGGCTATGTGGTCGGTGCCAAGACATTTGCCGAGCAATATGTGCTCTCGGCCTTGCTCAGGGATCGTCTCCAGGCGGCCGGCCTGCCCTCCACTGCGAGATCGGGTCTTGGCTCGAGCGTGATCTTCGAGGCGTTGAAGGCAGGAGATATCGACCTCTATGTCGACTATTCCGGGACGCTCTGGGCCAACCAGCTTCACCGCACGGACATCAAGCCGCGTGCGGAATTATTGGCGGAGCTGAAGACGGCGCTCACCAATGACAACGTCACCCTGCTCGGCGAGCTCGGCTTCGAGAATGCCTATGCGCTGGTGATGCCGAAGACGCGCGCCGAAGCACTCGACATCCGTACCATCGCCGATCTCGCAGCGCATGCTCCGAAGCTGTCGATTGCCGGCGACTACGAGTTCTTCTCGCGCCCCGAATGGGCGGCGCTGCAAAAGGCCTATGGCCTTTCGTTCCGCGCCCAGCGTCAGATGCAGCCGGACTTCATGTATGCGGCAGTCGCCAGCGGCGAGGTCGACGTGATCGCCGGCTACACCAGCGACGGCCTGATCGCAAAATACGATCTCACGGCGCTGGACGATCCCAGGCACGCGATCCCGCCCTATGATGCCATCCTGCTGCTGGCGCCGAAGCGCGCTGGCGACGAACGGCTCAAGACGGCGCTCACTCCGCTGCTCGGCAAGATCGACATCGCCACGATGCGCGAGGCCAATTTGCGCGCCTCCGGCAACGATGCGAATTCCTCACCGGATGCAGTGGCGAAGTGGCTGTGGGAGAAGGTGGGCAAGCGGTAGACCGGCTACAGCCCCCGGATCATCCCTGCGTCGATCAGCAGCCGGTTGAGCCGTCTCGCTTCCGCGCCGTCCTTGCAATCGTAAAAAATGCCTTTGCAGCGGAGCATGATCTCCTTCTGCTCGGCGAAGGACGGATCGA
>Ga0102590_1001236_pt1 | contig 38216 bp, 40 predicted proteins | sample AraplaMF_Col_mMF_FD_76859 | JGI IMG/M metagenome (GOLD analysis project Ga0102590, IMG submission 76859) | Arabidopsis root microbial communities from the University of North Carolina, USA - plate scrape MF_Col_mMF | ecosystem: Host-associated > Plants > Roots > Endosphere | place: USA... | reverse complement strand
TGTACTGTTCGGCGTTGGGCACCTTGTGGTGCCAGTCAACCGTGTCCTGCATAAAGGAGATGCCCTGGCCCTTGTTTGTGTGGGCTACGACGCAATGCGGGCGATTGCCACGTTTCTTCAGCGCCGGGACAATCTCGCCCATCGCGTTGCCGTTGATTTCGGTTACGGCCCATCCGAAGGCTTCTAGCTTGTTCGGGAAAGGCGCGAGATTGTTTGTGTCTCCGAGCGAGGCCCCCTGCTGGAAGCGATTGTGGTCAATGATCAAAGTCAGATTGTCTAGACGGAATTGTGCCGCGGAGGCGATGGCCTCCCAGTTGGAGCCTTCCTGCATCTCGCCGTCTCCGGTCATGACATAGGTGTGGTAGTTCGCTCCAGTCACCTTCGCCGCCTTCGCCATCCCGACAGCAACCGGAAGACCATGCCCGAGAGGACCAGTGTTTGTTTCTACGCCCGGTACCTTGTTGCAGTTCGGGTGGCCATTGAGGCGCGAGCGCGGCTTCAGGAACGCGGATATCTCCTCCTCCGGAATGAATCCCCGCTTTGCCAACGTGACATACAGCGCAAGGGCGACATGCCCCTTGGAGAGCACGAACCGATCGCGGTGGGGATGTTTCGGCTGATCCGGCCAGACGCGTAGTACGCGGAAATAGAGCGCGGTCAGGATGTCGATTGCCGACATTTCCCCGCCAATATGGCCGGCGCCGGCTTCGTATACCGCTTTCAGATCGCGAAGGCGTATCTCTTGAGCGATGCGGTCGAGATCGTCTTCGTGCATGTAAACCTCGTATAGAATAAATATTCAACATCAATATGATTGGGCATAGGGTCGGATTTGTCAATACTGCTCGTCTCGCGCGGCCAGAAACAGAAAAAGCGAATAATTATTCTTATTGAGCTTAATATTCTAGCCAGCTTAGATCGCCGTGTCTGCAAAGGGCAGCGGGAGGAGTTTCAAATGGAAAAATTCGGCGACACGCATTTTATTTTTGCTATCGGCGCTGGTGCGGTCACGCGACGCAAGATGCTGGCACTCGCGGGAACTGCGGTACTGGCGATGCAGTCGGCTGTGATGGCTGGCGGCCTCGACAAGAGCGACATACAGCTCGTCACAGTCATCCAAACGAATACCAACCCCTATATGCTCCAGTGGGCGGCAGGCTCGCAGGCATTCGCGGACTCGGTTGGTCTTCCACTAAAAACGATCGTTTCCAACGGCGATTCGCAGCAGCAGTTGGCGCAGATCCAGGCGACAATCGCCGCGGGCAAGAAAGTCGTCGTAACCATCAACCCAATCAACAGCGCGGACGTCCCCGCTATCGTTAAGGCGGTCACGCGCTCAGGCGGCTTCATCACGACGCAGTGGAACAAGCCGGAAGGCTACAATCCCTGGGATGTTTCGCCGAATTACGTCGCTCATCTCACCTATGACGGCTATTCGGCTGGCAAATGGACGGGCAAGTCACTCTTTACTGCAATGGGTGGGAAGGGCGGCATTATCGCGTTTAAGGGCGTTCTCGACAGCCCGCCATCCAAGCAGCGCTACGACGGCATGAACGAGGCGCTCAAGGACTTCCCCGACGTCAAGATCCTCGACACGCAGGCGGCTGGCTGGGACCGCCAGAAGGCCTATGACATCACGAAGACGCTGCTGACCAAATATGGCGACCAAATCAAGGGCGTGTGGGCAGCTAGCGACTCCATGACCCTCGGGGCCTATGCCGCATTCCAGGATGCTGGCCGCGTCGGCGAAGTTAAGTTTTCCGGCAACGACAACACCGAAGAAGCCCTCAAGCTGATCGATAGCGGCCCCAACTTCATCGACACTTATTCTTCCGACGGCTACTACAACGGCGCTCTCGGCCTAGCGATGGCCTACGACGCCGCGATCGGCAAGCTCGATGTTTCCAAGCTGACTCACGAGCAGCGCACTGGCAACTACTCGCAGTTCGGGGTCGATAAATCGAACGTCAAGCAGCAGCTTAAGCCGCCAACCGGAGACGAGATCATGGCCGAAGTCAACAAGGGCCTGTTCGCGCGCTTTGTTGGCCCTGAGCTAAAGTAATTCTCGGCGCCGCACAGAAGCGAAGCGAGAGAGTTATGTTGCATTCCGATAATCTAATTTCCAACGGCCATCGTGCTCTTGTGTCCGCCGGATCGAAGCCCGGCTTGAAGAAGGAATGGCTTGGCCCTCTCGCCGCTCTCGTCGTGGTAGTCCTGATCCTATCGGTCCTGCGGCCGTCGACCTTCCTTACATGGGAGAACTTCAGGGCGATCACCGACCAGGCATCCATCCCGTTCATTCTCGCCATGGGAGCATCGTTCGTCATCCTGATGGGATGCATCGACCTCTCCATCGAGGGAGTGATGGCGACTGCTGCGCTGATCTTCGTGCTTCTTTCCGCCAACAGCGTGAACTCCGTGGATCTCGGAATCGGAGCGCCCCTGATCGCGCTGCTCGCGGGAACGTTGATGGGTCTGCTGACTGGCGTCATCCACACGGTCTTCCGGGTTCCGTCTTTCATGGTGTCTCTGGGCACTTGGTTCATCGGCCTCGGCATAGCAACCGTTCTCTTCGGTGACTCCATCCCCCAGCTTTCCGGCCACCTGACGCGCACCTGGGCGAGCGCCTCGCCGCTCGGCGTCTCAAATGCCTTCGTGGTTTCTGTCGTCTTCGTGATGGTCGCCAAGTTCGTCAGTGACAATACATTGATGGGCAGATTCACCTATGCGATCGGCGCGGACGAGAACATCGCGTCTCTAAACGCCGTAGCAGTCAACCGCCACAAGGTCTACGTCTTTGCTCTCGCAGGCTTCTGCAGTGCGCTGGCCGGCGTGATCGGTAGCAGTCGCCTCGGTGTCGGCGTCGTTGACCTCGGCAGTGGCCAACTTTTCCAGACGATTGCTGCCGCCGTGATCGGAGGAACATTGCTTTCCGGAGGCCGGGGGGGTGTTATCAACTCGATCTGCGGCGTTCTCCTCGTGGTCATCATCAACAACGGCCTGATCCTCCTGGGAGTGAGCCCGGTATTTCAACGCGCAGTTTCGGGACTCGTCATCGTGGTTGCTGTCGTAGCGACAGCTTTCAGCCAGCGCTCGCGTCTGCGCATCGTAAAGTAGGAGATCGGCCATGCAGGAGACAATCCCTCTTTCTCTATGCAACGTGTCGAAGAGCTTCGGCCCCGTAAGGGCGCTCAACAACGTCAGCCTCAGTGTTCGCACCCATGAGGTGCTCGGGCTAATCGGCGAGAACGGCGCTGGCAAGTCCAGCCTCCTCAAGGTCCTCTCGGGGATATACCAGCCTGACAGCGGAGACATTCTTGTCTACGGACAAAAGAGGACCTTCAGCAACCCTGCTGCAGCTGCGTCTGCTGGGGTAGGAGTCGTCCACCAAGAGCAGTCCCTGGTCGTCAATCTCTCGGTCGCGGAAAACATCCTGATGTCGACGCGTGCGACGAAGTCGGGCAATAAGGACTGTAAGGTTCGCTTCGGGATCTACAACTGGCGTAAGATCAATGAGGAAGCGGCAGAGATCCTCAAGCGGATTGGCTCCAATATCAATCCGAAATCCAAGGTCGAGGATCTTTCCTTCGCCGATCGGCAGATGGTCGAAATCGCCAAGGCGCTACAGATTAGCCGGCAACCGGGAGTGCAGCCGATCATCGTCCTCGACGAGCCGACTTCGGTGCTGGAGGACAACGATATTCAGCAGCTCGAGCAGGAAGTCCGACGGCTGAAGGAAATCGGTTCCGTGATCTTCGTATCGCATCGCCTCGATGAGGTGATGAAGTTTTGTGATCGGATCTGTGTTATGCGCAACAGTGAAGTCGTCGGCGAGCGTCTGACAAGTAAAGTCAACGCAGATGAACTCTTCCGCTTGATGACTGGACGACAAGCGGCGACCACGTCGCGCGAGCGCAATAAGTCCTTACGCGACAGCGCTGTTGTCCTTAATCTTGAGGGCCTCGGCGCGAAGGGAAAATTCTCTGACATTTCCCTGAAGGTTCGCAGCGGCGAGATCCATGCCCTCGTCGGCACGAACCGTTCCGGCCGGGAGGAGGTCTGTCGCGCCGTCTTCGGCGCGGAAGAGTTCGATTCAGGTACCGTGCGTTATAACGGAAAAGTCGTTTCGCGCCCGAACCTGCGGGAAAGTGTTTACGGCGGGGTCGCGTACCTTCCTTCCGAGCGAAAGCTCGAAAGCATGGTGGCGGGCATGAGCGTTGCGGAAAACCTTCAGCTCACCCATCGCGGTGAGCGCGCATCCTCAATTTTCGTGAATCCGGCGGCGCGGCGCGACAAGGCGAAGGAATGGATTTCGAAGTTGGATATCCGTCCGCCCATTCCGGATGCTGACATCGCTTCCTTGAGCGGGGGCAATCAGCAGAAGGTGGTGCTCGCGAAATGGCTCGAAGATTGTCAACTTTCTCTGCTCATTCTCGACCATCCGACCCGAGGCATCGATCCGGGCGCCCGCGAGGACGTCAGCACGCAGATCTTCGCTGCTTGCGAGGAGGGAGCCGCCGTCTTGCTGATCGCTGACACTCTTGAAGAAGCGATCTCTCTGGCGGACACCATTACTGTCATGCGCGATGGAGAAATAACAGCGACGTTCGACCTCAACTCCGGCGCGATCCCGACCCATGCCGAACTTGTGGCAAAAATGATATGACTATAGAGGCCACTCACGTGAATTCGCCCGCCGACAGGTCGACAGCCAGGTTGGGCTCGGCAGATCTCAAGGTGTTCGCGCCGCTCGCCGTGCTGTTGATCCTTCTCGGTATCATTTCGATTTTCCAGCCGAGCTTTGTCAGTGGCGTTGGTCTCGAAATCCTCGCGTATCAGGCAATCCCGATTCTACTGCTCGGCCTCGGTCAGTTCGGCGTGATCCAGCTCGGTCGCATCGATTTGTCGAGCGCGACCCTCGCTGTGCTCGCCTCCGTGTCGGTTGCCCAGCTCCTTGAGCCTCTTGGTGTGTTCGCCCCTGTCGTCACCATCCTGATCGGCGCGGCGGCCGGATTCGCCAACGGGATGGTCATCAGCTATTTCCAGGTGCCGTCGTTTGCCGTCACGCTTGGCGCGATCGGCGTTTGGCAGTCGCTTTCGCTTGTGATCGCGAACGAGACCACAGTGTACGTGTCAGAAAACCGCAAGTTCATCGACTGGCTGGACAGTTTGCAGATCTGCGGATACTCCGCTGCCGTGTTTATCGGGCTCGCGCTCGCCGTCCTGGCATGGGCCGTCACGCGCTGGACCCGCTTCGGCGCCTTCGTGAAGGCTATGGGTCTCAACGAGCGGGCGGCGGCCATGTCCGGAGTTCCGACTGCAGTCGTAACAGTGGCGGTCTTCACCATCTCGGGTGCATTCGCGGCCCTGGCAGGCATCGTTCTAACCGCGCAGCAGGGAACAGCTTCGGCGTCCGGTCTTGGCGTGGGTCTGCTTCTGCCGTCAATCGCGGCAACGATCTGCGGCGGCGTGGCCCTGACGGGAGGGGTGGGCAGTGCGCTTAACGTGATCGTCGGATCGATGATCATCGCTCTCATTCCCGTTGGCAGCTCCGTGGTCGGGGTCGACCCGCGTTATCAGCAGATCGTATACGGGGTGGTCATCATCCTCGCAGTCATTCTGACGATCGACCGCACCAAGCTGAAGTTCGTGAAATAGCGAGCATAGATGGGAGAATTCCGTGACTAACATCGAACAGCTTGAACCCAAGGAAGTGTTCAGCCATTTCGCCGCTCTTTCGTCGATCCCGCGGGGTTCGCAAAACGAGAAGCAGGTCAGCGACTACATCGTCAAGTTCGCCAAGGAACGCGGTCTCGAAGCGCGCCAGGACAAGATGTACAACGTGCTCGTGAAAAAGCCCGGCACGCCAGGCTACGAGAACGCGCCAGCTCTCATCCTTCATGGCCACATGGACATGGTTTGCGAGAAGGACCCCGGCGTAGAGCACGACTTCACGAAGGACGGCATCAAGCTGGTGGTTGATGGCGACTACATCCGAGCGGATCGGACGTCTCTCGGCGCGGACAATGGAATCGGATGCTCGTTCATCCTGGCGTTGCTGGACTCCAAAGATATCGCCCATCCGCCCCTGGAAGCGGTGATGACAGTCATGGAGGAAATGGGGAAGGTTGGGGCGTCTGAGTTCGACGTCTCGCAGCTCAAGGGCACCCGGATGGTTGACTTCAACTGGGTGACCGACGAGCAGATTCTTGCGGGCTGCGCGGGCGACATCTCCTGCACGATCGATGTCAACGCCGAGTGGGTAAGCACACCACCAAACACCCAGGCACTCACGCTTGCCATCAGTGGTCTTCTCGGCGGGCATTGCGAATTCGACATTCATCTCGAGCGTGCCAACGGCATTGTGGTCCTGGCACGCATGCTCAACTCACTGGCGAAGAAATACGACGTCCGCGTCGCCCGGTTCGCGGGTGGTGCGCAGAACAACGTCATTCCAGCACACGGCGAACTCGTGCTCGTCGTCCAGATGGCGGACAGGGCAGCCGTCGTCAAAGAAATCATGGAACTCAATACGACGCTTACGAAGGAGTTTTCGGTTGCGGATCCCGACCTTAGGGTCACCGTGACCGAGGCCGCACTGCCGTCTCGCGTCTACTCCAAGAGTGCGACCCATCGAGTGGGCCGGATTGCCGCACTACTGCCGAACGGGGTGATCAGCATGAGCAGGTCAATCGACGGCCTCGTCGAGAGTTCCAGCAATCTTGGCACAGTCCGCGACACTGATGCCGGACTGACCTTCACGTGCACGATCACGGCGGGTGTGTCCTCACGCAAACACGACATTTTCGAACGCATGCGGCACTTGGCGGAAATGGCGGGTGGCGGTACGGAATTCAAGCAGTTCGGACTGGATGCACCCGAATTTCCACCTACCCCGAATTCGAGGTCAGTTCCGGCAGCCGTCGCAGCTTTCGAGGCCGTGCACGGCCGCGTACCGGAGGTCCTCGTATCGTCCTGCAGCCTGGAACTCGGCTTTTTTGTCAACCGCATACCTCGATTGGATACAGTCGGCATCGGCACCGAGCTGCAGCATCTACACTCCACGAAGGAACGCGTAAGCCATCGGTCGGTAGCTCGCTCGTGGAAGGTGGTCCGTGACTTTGTTGGTCGTCTGAAAGACTGATATCCTAGACTCGGCTGCGACGGCCAACATCATGCATTCTTTCGAAAATCACTCACACGAGAAGCAGTGCCGTGACCGCTAGGGGTTTCGTATGTAATTTCCCCGTCCCGAAATCTGACGAGGTGCTCAGGCGGAACATCGTCCCCGGCCGCAACTGGTTGGTAACTGGCATCAACGGCACGGACTCGTCGCTGGACGAGCTTGCGCAGACTGCGCCGAGATGTGCCAATCTTTCTCCTTTCATCGACACGGTGATATGCCCGCCTCTGACGTTGCGCCGTTCCGCCGGCGCCGCGGTTGGAAATCGGCGCACAGGACTGCAGCGATGAAGCGGCAGGCCAGTCAATGCGATGCCGTTGTGTTGTCCAACCGTCGCAGTAAGCTATCCCTCCATAAGGCCGCCTTGTTTGAGGGACGCGATCGCTGCAGGTCCTAGGGGTAATCCTAGGAGAAGCCGCATCTCGTTCGAGAAGCAATCGCGATGAAGTGCAGGTCCCCCCAACTATGGGGCTGGACGATTGTGAGGCAAGCAACTTCTCAGGACCGGCGTTAGCCCGCAAAGTCAAGAAGCCGCGGCTCGGACCCGCCAGCACAATTTGACGCACTTGCCTTGGTTGCTGCAAACGCCATCCGGAACTGCACCCTTTCGAAGAACTGTCCCCATCGGAACTACGATCTTGGTCGAAGGTTGTTTGCGCCGGTGAGGAGCCGGAGGGAGGCATAGCCGACCGGAGGACCGTCACCGGCGGTCGGCGCCTTGATGCCTGGCGCGATCTCGTGGCGCCACCGTCGGACATTGCGCGGACCGGCCCGCTAATCCGTCTTGTGTTGAGTCAGATCGGTCGACGCCTGACTGAGGACGATTTAGCAAAATCGCAGCCGTCCTTTGCACCGTAGGTGTCTCCCCTCAGAACCATTAGCTTCCGCGGCCTGCCATCATCAATCCGGCTGCCAGACCGAAGCCGCCTTAAGGAAGGCCAGGGTCTCATCGGAGGCAGGCTTGTCGGCTGGCGGAAAATAGCTGAGCTTGACGACCACCGTGCGCGTCGCAGGGTCGACAAAGATGTACTGGCCTTGCAGTCCAATTGCCATGTACGCCCCCCCGTTGCCAATCGTCCACCACTGGTATCCGTAGCCCCGTGGCTCCGAGTGCGCCGGATCGGTAGGACGGATCGACTCCGCGATCCACTCTGAAGACAGAATCCGCTGACCATTGGCGACTCCCATGTTAAGCATCATGAGACCCAACCGGGCGAAATCGCGAAGGGTCGCGTTGAAGCCTGCACCATTGAACTCTCGGCCTACACCAGGCGCTCCATCCATAATGAAGAAGCCATCGGCCTCCGCGCCGATCGGCTCCCAGATGTGCTTCGACATATAAGCTGCCAAATTGCTGCCACCGCTCACGCGTTCCAAGAGAAGGCCGAGCACCGCCGTATCCAGCGTTTTGTATTGGAAGACCTCGCCCGGCGAATGCTTTCGACTGATCGTGCGTGCCGCGTCCGCAAAGCGAGCGACGTTCTTGACCAGTGCTTCGACGAAGCTACTTGCCGCCACCCCTGGGTTTTGGAAATCGTACCGCTCTTCGTAGTCAACGCCCGATCGCATTTGCAGAATCTGCCGGATCGTCACGTTTTCGTATCCGCCCCCCTTCAGTTCCGGCAAATAGGAGTCGATCTTCTCATCGAGCGACTTGATCCGACCTTCGGCCAGCGCACAGCCAACTAACATTGAAGTTATCGACTTCGTCATGGAGAAGCCGATGAAGCGAGTTCGATCGTTCGTATTGTTGAGATATCTCTCGAAGACAATCTTTCCATCTTTCAAGACGATAAGTGCATTTGTATAGGATCGTTCAAGGAACTGATTAGCCTGAAACGTTTTGCCGTCGTACTGATAGTTGAAATCAAGTGCGTGCTCTTCTCGCGGAAGCTCCCAGACTGGACCGGAGCGTGCGACCGTGCGTGTCGTGAACAGTGTATCCATGCTATGGAAAGTAAGGGCGTTGATGCCCGCATCGAGCATCCCGAAACGAAGGTTCTGTATGCCAATTGGCACATCCGACACTGGATCTTGAGTGATTTGTGGTTTCAGCACCTGCTCCGCCACCGCGCGCCCGACGAGCGTCACCCCTGTGCACGCTAGAACCAGGGAGACAGCAATTCGTTTCGACAAGCGTGCTTTCATTTCCGTTCTCCTAGCCGAGGATCGCTGCGCGTTGTGCTCGCGCTTAACCGTTGCGAGCAGATGAAAGAGGTCGGGCCGCCATGACGATGGCCGCTAGGCCTTTCAGCACGAGCGGTATGGATCTGAGCCACTGGCGCGGAGCTCCGCTGCAGGCGGGCGTGGCTGCTGGTCAAGAGTCTGCGGTCACGTACGGCGTCAGCCCTTGGCAAAGCGATCACCTCACGAGAGCCCCGGCCGGCGACACGGTACAAACGATGGCGTTGAGGGCTTCGACTAAAGCCAAGCCGCTGCATGCGGCAACTGAGCAGCTCAGCTGACCGGCTGCATGAAAGCTTTGGCCGATCAATGCAGAACCTGAGACAGAAAATCTCGTGCTCTCTGCGTCTTGGGCTGACGAAAGAACTGCTCCGGCGTGCCTTCCTCGACTATAGTGCCATCATCCATGAAGATGACCCGGTCGGCGACCTGTCTGGCGAAGCCCATTTCATGGGTCACGCAGATCATCGTCATACCATCGCCTGCGAGTTCTATCATCGTGTTCAGCACTTCCTTCACCATTTCCGGGTCGAGCGCCGAAGTCGGCTCATCCAAGAGCATGATTTTCGGCTTCATGCACATCGCCCTCGCGATAGCGACACGTTGCTGCTGACCACCGGAGAGTTGGGAGGGATATTTGGCAGCCTGATCGGCAATCCTTACCCTTCTGAGAAAGCTGATTGCGACTTCCTCCGCCTCGGCCGCTTTCAACCCCCTGACAAGCATCGGCGCCAACATGCAATTCGCAAGCACGGTCATGTGAGGAAAGAGATTGAAGCTCTGAAACACCATGCCGACCTCTCGTCTGACCTTGTCTATATTCGTCAGCCGATGGTCGAGCAGGCATCCCTCTACTACGATCGAGCCGCCATCATGCTTCTCGATGCGGTTGATGCATCGAATCAATGTTGATTTTCCAGATCCTGAGGGGCCGCAGATCACGATCTTCTCTCCGCGATCCACACTCAGGCCGATGCCCTTGAGCGCAGCGAACGAGCCGAATCGCTTGGTGACTGCGGACATGACGACCGTGCCGCCCTCGCTTGAGCCGCTTTCCATCACTTGCTCGCTTCCATCTCTCTGGCCTTGTATTGGGGATTGACGACAATGACACCTTGAGAGTCCGGTACTACTAATGATCGGGTATGCCCGGCAAAACGGGTTGAAACTCCTTGACGCTCCGCTCCTCATTCCGGTGGCCGGCCGACAGCCGCACCTCAAACCTGCGCAACAGCCAGCTCAAGCCGGTGGTGATACAAAAGTAGATTGCTCCTGCCGTCAGAAAGACCTCGTAGGGCGCAAAGGTATTCGAGACCTCAAGGCGTGCGGCGCCTGTCAGATCGAGGAGGGTGATTGTGCTGGCGAGTGAAGTTGCTTTGATCGTCAGGATGATTTCGTTTTCATAGGCCGGCAGTGCTGCGCGCACAGCGAGCGGAATCGTAACCTTGCGTTGAGTCTGGAACCACGAGAGCCCGAGGGCTTGCGCGGCCTCCACGAGCCCCTTTGGCACCTGCCTCAGGGCACCAGCGATGATTTCGGCCGTATAGGCGGCTGAGTTCAGACCCAGTGCGATGATGACGCACCAGAAGGGATCGCGAAAAATCGGCCATAAAGCCGAGTTTCGGACGAAGCCGAACTGGCCAAGTCCGTAATAAACGATGAAGACTTGCAGCAGAGAAGGGATCCCGCGAATGACAAGGATATAAATACTTGCCGGGCCATGGAGCCAAACCGATTGTGCATTGCGTGCATAAGCGAGAGGCACAGCTAACATCATCCCGAGAAGCAGGATGAGTATGGACAGCCGCCCTGTCATTCCCGCTCCCTTAAGCAGGTTCGGAAACGCGTCGGCCATGATCGAGAAATCTAGCATGGCGCACTCACGCAAAGCCTCGATTGGACCGAATACCGGCGTTGCGGAAGCCCCAGGACACAATGCTCGTAATGATCAGGTACAGGATCGCTGCCACGGAATAGACGAGGAACGGCTGCCTGGTCGCGCCGGAAATCACGGACGACGCTCGCAGTAGTTCCTCAAGTCCGATCACGGAAATTAAAGACGTCTGCTTGATCAGGATGATGGCAAGATTTCCGAAGCCTGGTAGGGCCAGCCGCCATGCCTGAGGCAGGATGATCCGAAAAAACGCAGCGCGTCGCGATAGTCCAAGTGCATGCGCCGCTTCAGTTTGTCCGCGCGGCACTTGTCCTATGGCGCCTCGAAAGATATCGCCGGCATAGGCGGCAAAAATGAAGGCAAGGGCCGCTACGCCTGCAGCGAATCCGTTGATGTCCACATATTCGCCGGTGAGCTTGGTCAGCGCTACTGTGCCGCCGAAATAAATCAGGTAGATGACGATGAGGTCGGGCACTCCCCGAACTACAGCGGTGTATGCTTCAGCGCTGTAGCGAAGGGGCTTCGCGCCATAAATTTTTGCGGTCCCCAATGAGATGCCGAGTACGGTTCCGACAACAAGTGCTACGAGGGCTACCGAGAGCGTAGTGACCGCACCAAAAATTAGCTGCAGGCCATAACCCGAAACCCACTCCATCGTCATAGCATCGACCTGCTGACTTTTCGCAAGGTGTTGTTCTCAACCTTCCGACGGATCAGCTCACGGATAGGCCCTTCATGCCAGGCCTGAAGCTTTCCTTTGGATGTTCTCTCGTTTGCATAGACGATCCAGACGTCATCGGGAGAACCGATCACCTGGTCCACCCGCACCCGATCCGGGTATTGTTCTGCATATTCGAGGTAAACGAGAGCGGAATCGTATTTTTCCTTGAGAAGATTCTCAAAAATGACGGGCAGCGAAGGCTCGGATACCCGAATCTGCCACTGACTGGTGTCGATGTAACTCTCGGTCGCCGGAGCCAGCAGTCCGATAGACTTCGGCGTTTCGACATCCGAACGAGTGAGAACTGCTAGGTCCTTGCTACGACAGATGAAGCTGTCGACGGCGAACATCTTTTGGAAATGCGTACCGAGTGTCGGAGGCGTATCGGGATGAACAGCACACTGAAGGAGGAAGTCGTAATCGCCATCGATCAGTCCCTGCATCGCTACGTTGAAATTTGGGACGAGAACAATGTTTGCCTCCGGAATGTCGTGAAACTTGATGTATTCCTTGGTTACAAACTCATGGTTGGTCCCGGCCGGCCCGAGAGTTGCGAAGGTGATCATCGAATTTCGCCTGCACATCTAAAAGCGTTCATTATCCGTCTTAGTCGTCTCGAACGCTTGATTGCTACATGAGTGGGAAGTCAAAGTATTTTTTCACGATCTTGTCGTAAGTCCCGTTCGACAAAATCGTATCGATGGCAGAATTCACCTGCTCCAAAAGTTTGGCGTCATCTTTGCGCAGAGCGATGGCGTTTCCTTCACCGAGAAGACCGCCGGTATATTCCGGACCAACCAGTTCATAGTCAGCCGCTTGCGGACTCTTGAGGAATCCGAGCAACGAGGTCACACGATTGGCCAGAAGCAAGTCGACACGACCTGCAATTAGGTCCATTTCGACATCAGTAGTCTTGTCATAGCGAACAATCTGGGAATCGGGATAGGTCGCCGACAAATAGGCGTCCTGAATGCTACCGCGCTGTACGCCGATCACACGGCCCTTCAAAGCGGCGGGGCTCGTGTCTGCAAAAGTACCCTTCCTGGCAACAAACTGGCTGGACGTATTCTTGTATTTCTTGGAAAAGGCGACCTGTCGCCTGCGTTTTTCAGTAACGCCCATGCTTGCGACAATCATGTCGTATTTCTTGGCATTCAGGCCAGGAATAATTCCATCCCATTCCTGGGCGACGATCTTGCATTTGGCCTTCATGACTTCGCACAGCGCATTTGCAATATCGACATCCCAACCGGTCAAAGTGCCCTTGGCATCGACAAAGCTCCACGGCGGATAAGTGCCCTCGGTAGCGATGCGCAAGTCCTGAGCAATCGCACTTGACGCAATGAGCGTCGAAAGCGCAATGCCAAGAGCAGCAATCTTACGACTCGAAAACTTCATTTTACTCTCGTGTCAAACGTCCAAGCGCAGCCAACTCGCGTAAGTGTCCGCTCCGGGGCCTGAACCGTCAACGTCGCTGAGAATATTTTAACCTGATGCAAATCTGCTGCCTGACCGCTCCGAAAGGCCGCTCGTAGAGCGAGGACACAGTATGGTGCTGGGCATAGTACGGTGCTGGGGTAGTAACCTCTTGTTTGGTTGCCGATATCGCATACTGTGGTGCTTCCTCTATTCGTCATTCTAGCGGGGGCATCGTTTGGCCGGGGGAAAGCGCGATAGAAAGCCGATGGAAGGCAAACGTGTTCGCAGGGGCGCGCTCTCGGTTATGACCAGGCCAGGAGCGAAGACAAGGGCGCCAGTCGACACCGCTCAGTATGACTCGGAGAAAAGGAATGCTCTGGCGCTGGCCGTTGGCAAAGAGATCAAAAGCCTCAGACTGAGCCTGAATATGGCGGCAAATCAACTTGCCGAAGCCGCGGGTCTATCGAACGCCATGCTATCGAGGATAGAACATGGATCCGCCACGCCATCCTTCACGACGCTGGCTTCGCTGTCGGCTGCACTTAGAGTGCCGGTATCGCGACTCTTTGCGGCCCACAATCAACCCACCGACTATTCTCTCGTCCGATCGGGTAAGGGCATCAACGTGCGCCGACAGGCTCATCGTTCTGGTCTAAGCTATCAGTTGCTCGGGCATCTACTGTCCGGTGAGAAGTATATTGAGCCCTATCTCGTGACGCTGACAGGTGATTGTTCAAACAACCCAGGATTTCAGCATACAGGCATCGAATTCATGTATGTACTGGAAGGGTCGATGATCTACCGCTACGGTGACGCAGTAATGGAACTTCATCACGGAGATACGCTTGTTTTCGATGCCAACTTTGTCCACGGCCATGAAAAATTGCTGACGCCGACGGTCCGGGTTCTGTCGGTGGTGTTCAATTTGCGCACGTGAGCGCGCCAACAGGCAGCGCAGCGAAGTACCATGATCGTGCGACGAATGCCTATTTTCGGCCGAATACCGAACCGACGACGGTGTATGTGTCCGAGAAGGATTTCTGGATCGGGTTGTCGGAATTTCTCCATCTGCGATCGAGGGTCCGCAGCTTCTGGAATCCATCCGTTTATCTGCGGGCCCTTTTGACGAGCGTGGATTCGAGCGCGATGGCGAGCGGGCGGCATTCGGTCGTTTTCTTGCCAGCGGTCAACTACGATCTCTTCTTCGTGGACGAACAGGAGCTTCCGCCAGAGCGGCTTCCCGGGGTCTGGAACATCAAGCTTATGTGGTGGGATTGACTGGCATATGGTGCCGCAGTTCATGGAGAACGCGGTGGGGCGGTCGCGCCCGGACATGAGATGAAGTTGTACCGGCCGTCTATTGATATGAACAGCGAGTGAATGCCGCCGCGATCGAGGGCATTGTCGCGGGGTAAGACGATCGAAGGCCTAGGCCGCAGCGATCCACTTGCGCAGGCCGGCTGTAGTGCGAAATCCGTCGGCGGCGTAGCAGCGCATGAATGGGTGGGAGGCTCGCATCATCTCTGCGAGCGCATGGCCAGGTCCGAGGTCCAGCACCTGGGTGACGCCCAACTCCGCGAGTTCCTCCAACGTTGCCGCCCAGTCGATGGGATGCGCGACCTGGTTGGCCAATTTCGTCGTGGCATCTTGGGCGGCGAAGATACGTTCGCCATCGCCGCCGGCAAGCAACACGCGCCCGCTCGCGACGGCCGCGTGCCTGCTTGCATCGAGCGCGTGCTGAAGGGGCTTGCAGGCCTGCACGAGTCTTGTCGTGTGCGATGCGATCTTCACGGTGAGAAGGCCCGTGCGCGCGCCTTGCTTGGCGGCCTCGTCGCAGATCGCGATGACATCCGGCTCCGCACCTCCGATCACGACAAGAAGATCGGGATTGCGGATCGCGATCTCGCAGCGATGTTTGGTGAGCAGAGGTTCGAGCGCGGCCCGGTCGAGGCCGCGAACATAGCCGAGGCGGCCATCGAGCCCTGCCGCATCTTCCATCAACCGGGCGCGAATATCCGTGAGCCGCAAAGCTTCCTCGGCGGTCCAGATTCCGGCGATGCTCCAGGCCGCCATCTCGCCGACGCTGTAGCCCGTGACGGCGGTCTGCCCAGTTAGCAGGTCCGCAATGCAGGCGTAGATCGCGAGTGTCGATGTGACGGTCAGGATCTGGCTGGTCTGATTGACGGCGAGTTCATCCGCGCTGCGCGTCCTGATGAACTGCCGCGGGTCCGCGCCGAGAAAAGCTGTGGCTGCGGTAAAAACCTGCTCCGCAGCGGGCTGGTCCGCGACAAGATCAAACATCTTGGCCGAGAGCGTCCCTTGTCCGCCGCAGAGCAGGGCCAGCATCAGATTTCCAGCCGATCGACGAACAGCGCCATCGCAAGCAGGTCCGCGGAACCGCCGGGACTGAGATTGCGGGCAATGAAGGCATTGTGTATGTCAGCCGCGCGCCTGCGCCAATCCGGTGATCCGATGCCACCGGCGGCGAGGAAGCCGGCGGCACTCTTTTGCGCGAAGCGCAATCCGTCCGCTCCGCCCCGGTGCAGCAGGTTGGTATCGGTGACCTCGGCGATCAGCCTCATGCAGGTTTGAGTGCGCACGGCTTCCTCGTCATGCGGTGCCAGCTCGCGCGCCGCATGCAGCGCGGGCAGGGCGATATCATAGACCGACGGAAAGCCGTCGGCGGCTTCTGCCCTGGCGCCCCCGGCGCCGTAGCGCCGTCCGGCTACTGCGCCATGGCTGCGCAGCGAGACCGGGCCCGACAGGATGTCGTCGCCCCAGCGCTCCCTCACCAGCCGTCCGAGCGACTTGCGGATGCCGACGGCATTGCGATAGCCGGCCGCGGCGCAGAGCAGACCCAGCCCGAAGATCGCGCCCCGGTGGGTGTTCACGCCATCTGTTGCGGCAAGCATCGCGCGCTCGGCGGCAACGCCGATCGCGCGTAGCCGGTTCATGCCCGCGCCCTCGGCGCCCGCGGCGGCGAGTTCGCTGAAAAACGGCATCAGGGCCGTGGCGCTCCGGCACAGCAGCACGGCGTCCATGTCGCGATGCGCGCCGTTGTCGACATGGCTGACGAGGCCGGGCTTTGGATAAGTCTCGACTTCGAGTTTTAGAGAGAGCGACGCGAGACGGCCGAGCTGCTCCGCATCGAGCGCGCGTCCCGGCCGTGATTGCCATCTGAGCGCTGGGGTCATGACACCTGACCCGCGAGGAAGGCCGCGCGCGTCGTCGCGGTGACGCCTGCCGGCCCCTTCACAAGGACTTCGTCCTCGTCAGCGCCGGTCAGTTCGCGCCATTGAACGCCGCCGGCTGGACCCGTGATCTCGCCATCCAGCCGCATCGGTGCCTGCTTTGCGATTCCCGCAATGCCAGACAATAGGAATTCCACCTGCTTCGCCGACGACAGCGGCCACAGCAGATCGAGATCCGAACTGTCTGAGAGATAGGGCAGGCCGGTGAGGTGCTGCCAGGCCAGGCTTCCATAGCTGCGGGTCTCCGGCAGAAGCGTGAGGAGCTTGTCGATGGTCGGGTGCCAGGAAGCGGGCGCCGCGGCGGCGGCATCGGCCAAGAGAGGCGGCGGCGCGAACGCGACGATATCGATCGCGGCGAGCGAGACTGGAATGCGCCGCTTGCCAAGGCTCGGCGGCAGCGGCAGTCCCAGCGGAACGAGACCCGCGGTATCGCTGCAGGCGGGACGGCGGACCACGAGCGGGCGTCCCGCATGCGCCCAGCCCGCGACGATCGGCTCGCTGGCGAGTTCGGGATAGCGGTTCATCACCGCGGTCCATCCCGCGTTCGAAGCCTTCACCATGCTGTGGCGCGCGAGGGCTTCAGCCATGTCGCGCCTCCTGAGGGGAGACTGCGGCGCGCGCAACGCGCTCGGCGAGCTCGGCGGCCTTCCGCCGTCCGCCGCGCTCGGCGCCGAGCCGGCCGCGATCATCCGGTCCGTGCGGCCGTCGCAGAAGGGCGGCCAGTTGCGGCGCCAGCGGCGCGGTGTCGTCCCAGACGATGTGGACGCCACCGGTCTTCACCATGTTGTCGAGCCCGGGCGCAAACACCGGCGTTGCTTCCGCCTTGGCCTTGAGCACGTCGATCGGAAGCTTGGTGACGCGTGCCATCGAGGGCAGATCCATCACCGCCGGATGCGCACCGGGCAGCGCAACCAGCGTGCCGGTGGCAAGCGCGGTGGCGATGAACGCGCCGGCGGCGCTGCCGCCATAGAGCAGGCCGACGGTACGGTGTCCCTCGGCCTCCGCCAGCAGCAGGGTCTTGGCGAGATGTGAGAGATATTCGCTGAGCCCGAGCATCTCGTCGCGCTTGCTCATGCGCTGGCTTGAGGAATCCACCAGGAGCAGGATCGGCGCCCGATCCCCCGACTTGACGATCTCGATCACGCGTCCTGCGAGCACGATGGCTTCGTCCACGCCGAGCGGCTGGCCTTGCGTGACGCCGAGCACGTGGATGGGTCCGCCGTCAGGCAGCGTCGCCTGTCCCCCGATCATCGCGCCGGTCGTCTCGATCTTGGCACCGTTCGGGAACAGACCAGCGAGGATGTCATCGAGCGTCATCGGCGTTCTCCCTGTCGTTGGCCGCGCGAAGAAACGCGCCGGTCGGAAGTGCGGGAACATCGGTCGGATCGTCGATGCCGAGCGCCTGCCAGATCTCCACGGGATCCTCGGCCTCGCCAAAACGCTGCAATCGCCGCTCGAGGCGCGCCTGCTCGGCTTCGAGCGGCATCACGTCGCATCCTCTGCCGGCCTTGAGCGCGGCGATCGCGGCCTGGCGAAACGCCAGCGCCTCGTCGTCGACGAAGATGTCGGCGCCGCCGATCAAATAACGATGCTTGCCGCCCATGGTGCGCCAGACCAGCGCGCGGTCGCGCGAGTCGAATTCCTCGATGCCCCTGTTTGTCTCGATCACCTCGGGTCCGCTGACGCTGAGCCGTCCCTGTTCAGAGATAACTAGGCGGGAGCAGGTGCCCGCGATCAGGCTGCCGCCGCCATAGCAGCCGGCGCGTCCGCCGATCAGACCGACGATGTTGACACCGACGCGGCGCGCCTCGATCACCGCGCGCATGATTTCGGCGATCGCAAGCTCGCCGGCATTGGCTTCCTGCAGCCGCACGCCGCCGGTATCGAACAGGATCAGCACGTCCTGCTTGAGCGCGCGTGCCGCGCGCAGAAGGCCGGTGAGCTTGGCGCCGTGAACCTCGCCGAAGGCGCCGCCCATGAAGCGTCCCTCCTGCGCCGCGACCAGCACGGGCGCACCGTCGAGCCGGCCGCGGCCGATGACGATGCCGTCGTCGAACTGCTCCGGCAGGCCAAAGATCGAAAGATGCGGGCTGATCTCGCGCAGCTCCGGGCCGATGAATTCGAAGAAGCTGCCGGCATCGAACAGCGCGTCGATGCGCTGCCGGGCGCTCGCCTCGTACCAGCTCAGCGAGACGTCATTGGCGGTCACGGCTGTCATCGTTCCGGCTCCTCGATCTTGCGGACGCCCTGGGCAAGGCGCAGCGCCACCGTATCGGGCCGGGCGCCGCCGTCATTGATGGAGATGCGCAAGCCTCCGGCCGAGCGGCGTGCCACAAAGTCGCGGACCACGGCGTCCCACACCGCGCCGAAACCGTTTGCGGCGGTTGCGATGTCGATCGTGCAGGTGTCGGCGGGCGAGGCCCGTTCCAGCAGAACTTCGAGATTGCCGGAGGCGACGACGCCCACGATTGCCTGCGTGCGGGTGCCGCCGGCGCGCTTGGGGGCAGACAGTCTGAAGCTCAGCTTTTCCATGCAAAACCCCTCACCAGTTGCGGAAGCGGCTGGGCGGGCGATAGAGCCCGCCGGATGCCAGCATGAGATCCTTGATCGAGCGGGCCGCGAGCAGATTGCGGTCGGCATCGAGCGGATCGATGCCGAGATCTTCGGGACGCTGGATCACGCCGCGCTGCCGGAGCTGTTCGACCAGATTCGCATCGCGGGCGCGGCCGATCTCGGTGTAGCCGGCAACGCCGCGGATCGCCTGCTCGCGCTCGTCCTTGCTGCGGCACATCAGGAGGTTGGCGATACCTTCCTCGGTGACGATGTGGGTGACGTCGTCCGAGTAGACCATGACGGGCGCGAGATCGAGCTTGAGCTCCTGCGCCAGATCGAGCGCATCGAGCCGCTCGACGAACAAAGGCGTGTTGCGCTCGCCAAAAGTCTCGCCGATCTGCACCACCAGCTTGCGGCCGCGGCGCAGCGCCGCATTGCAATCAGGATCGGCCTCGGCGCCGGCCTTGAGCCAGGGCTCGCTCGGGTGGCGGCGGCCGCGCGGATCCGAGCCCATGTTGGGCGCGCCGCCGAACCCGGCGATACGGCTGGTCGTCACCGTCGAGCTGTGGCCTTCGAGATCGATCTGCAGCGTCGATCCAATGAACATGTCGCAGGCATAAAGGCCCGCGGTCTGGCAGAAGGCGCGGTTCGAGCGCAGCGAGCCGTCAGGTCCGGTGAAGAACACATCGGAACGCGCCGCAACGTAGTCCTCCATGCCAACTTCCGATCCGAAACAATGGATCTGCTCGACCCAGCCGGCTTCGATCGCCGGAATCATCGTCGGATGCGGGTTGAGTGCGAAATGGGTGCAGACCTTGCCCTTGAGGCCGAGCTTTTCGCCATAGGTCGGCAGCAACAGCTCGATCGCGGCGGTATTAAAGCCGATGCCGTGGTTGAGCCGGCGCACGCCGTAAGGCGCGTAGATGCCTTTGATGGCGAGCATCGCAGTGAGGATCTGGGTCTCGGTGATGGCGGCGGGATCGCGGGTGAACAGCGGCTCGACATAGAAGGGCCTGTTAGCCTCGACCACGAAATGCACGAGGTCGCCGGGAATGTCGACGCGCGGCACCTTATCGACGATCTCGGTGACCTGCGCCACGACGAGACCGTTCTTGTAGCTGGTCGCTTCGACGACGGTCGGTGTGTCCTCGGTGTTCGGCCCGGTATAGAGATTGCCGTCCTTATCGGCGCTCACAGCCGCAATCAGCGCGACGTTCGGCGTGAGATCGATGAAGTAGCGCGCGAACAGCTCGAGATAGGTATGGACGGCGCCAAGCTCGATCTTGCCCCCGAACAGCATGCGCGCGATGCGTGCCGATTGCGGGCCCGAATAGGAGAAGTCGAGCCGCCGCGCGATGCCTTTCTCGAAGATGTCGAGATGGGCAGGCAGCACCACGCCCGACTGGACCATGTGCAGGTCATGGACATCCCGGGGGTCGAGGTTCGCGAGCGCAGCGGCGAGGATGTCAGCCTGCTTCTGATTATCGCCCTCCAGGCACACGCGGTCGCCTGACCTGATTACCGCCTTCAGAAACGCGGGAAGGTTCGGGATCGCGATGACCTTGCCAGTGGCGTGCTGCCGGCCGCCCGTGAGGCGCTCGCCGAGGGCGGCCTTTTGCATACCCCAATCGCTCATTTTGGCCCCTTGGCATGCGAGGAATGGCTTCATGATGTCTAATGTATGCGTATTGCCTTTGATTGTCAATTAATGTATGCGTAAGGTCATAGGCGAGAGATATTCGCATACACAGGAGGGAATTTATGGTGCGAATGCATACAGAAGGCCCGTGCCCGGACGTTCCTGCTCCACATGCACAGGGGAGGCGCCCGTGACCATTTCCGGCGTTGCTCTGCTCGCAATCTGCACCCTGCTTGGAGGCCTGCTCGGCGACCTGCTCGGTGTCGCCCTCGGTGTGAAAGCCAATGTCGGCGGCGTCGGCATTGCGATGATGTTTTTGATCGCCGCCCGGCTGTGGCTGGTCCGGCACGGCCTGCTCAGCCGCGGGCTCAATACCGGCGTCGAGTTCTGGGGCAGCTTCTACATTCCGATCGTGGTCGCCATGGCTGCGCAGCAGAACGTCGTCGCCGCGGCGAAAGGCGGCCCGATCGTCGTCATCGCGGGCGCCGGCGCGGTCTCCGTGTGTTTCGCAATGGTGGCCTTGATCGGCCGGCTTAGTGGCCGCGTCGAGACCATGGACGAGATCGAAGCCCGAGAGGCGATCGAGGCGAATGTGCCCCACTTCAAATCCGGGAGGGTCGGATGACCATGATCTCTCACATTCTCGCAGCCAATTCGCTGATCACCGCGTTCGCCGCCGTTGGGATCCTGATGTGGATCTCGGGGGCGATCTCGAAATACCTCACCTTCGGGCGCATCCACGGCTCGGCGATCGCGATCATGCTGGGTCTCGTGCTGGCCTTTTTCGGCGGGCTTGCCACCGGCGGCGAAAAGGGGGTCGCCGATTTGCCATCTCTGACCGGGATCGGCCTGATGGGCGGCGCGATGCTGCGTGATTTCGCCATCGTCGCGACCGCCTTCGAGGTCGATGTCGTCCATGCGCGCAAGGCCGGATTGATCGGTGCGGTCGCGCTCGGACTAGGAACGGTCGTTCCGTTCATTCTGGGCGTGTTCGTCGCCGCGGCGTTTGGCTACACGGATGCCGAATCGCTCACGACGATCGGCGCCGGCGCAGTCACTTACATTGTCGGTCCGGTCACGGGGGCTGCGATCGGCGCGTCATCGCCGGTCATTGCGCTCTCGATCGCGACCGGTGTATTCAAGGCGGTAATCGTGATGATCGGTACGCCTTTCGTCGCCAAGATGATCGGCCTCAACAATCCGCGCAGCGCAATGGTGTTCGGCGGCTTGATGGGAACAGTGAGTGGCGTTTCCGGAGGGCTTGCGGCGACCGATAGGCGCCTGGTGCCCTACGGCGCGTTGACGGCGACGTTTCACACGGGCCTCGGATGCCTGGTCGCACCGTCCATCCTCTACTTTACGGTGCGCGCAATCATAGGAAGCTGAATGGCAGGTCTGTTCAAAGTTGCAGAAGCCGAAGAAGATGGCGGCCTCCTCTCCGATCGCATCCGCAATGCGCTCACAGACGAGATCGCGTCCGGTGCGCTCGTCGCCGGTTCGGCTCTCGAAGAGCAGCAGCTTGCTGATCGCTTCGGTGCCTCCCGCACCCCGGTGCGGGAGGCGCTGCGACAGCTTGTCGTCAGCGGGCTGGTTGAGGTCCGTGGCCGCCGCGGGGTCGTGGTGGCGCGGATGACACCCGAACGGATCATGGACATGTTCGAGACCAGCGCAGAGGTGGAAGCCATGTGCGTTCGCCTCGCCACCTATCGCATGACGCCGCTGGAGCGCAGCCGTCTGATCGAGCTGCACGAAGGCTCGCGGGTGATGGTCGAGGCCAACGACGTCGATGCCTATGATGCGTTCAATCGGATTTTCCACGAATGCATCTACAGCGCAACGCACAACTCGTTCATGGCCGAACAGGCCCAGGACGTCCGTGCCAGGCTAAGTGCCTTCCGCCGCACGCAATTGCGGCAGGGCGATCGCATTCGCAAGTCCCGCGACGAGCATGACGCCATCATGCAGGCGATCGCCGAAGGGGACGGCGAGACCGCCTCACGCCGGATGCGTGCGCATATGCTGAACGCCGCCGCAGCACTGCGGCGTTACATCGAAGATCGCGTCAGGCCCGTCGACGGGCCTGAGCCCGATAATCTCTGACAAGGCGATCCTGAACCGCTCCAGATGCAAACCAAGGCAGGTGCGTCACACGACTTAAACCCAACGCACTTTGCCCTTATGAAGACAGAAGTGAGCCTCGCAGTCCGTCTTCAACCAGACCGATGGATGAAGACTGGCAAGACCATCCGGCGACTCTGTGAACGTCCAGCAAGGTTGGGCGTCCGGCAGCAAGTTCATTTCCAACACCTTGCCGCACCCGCAAGGGCAGAGCATCGCAGCCGACCAAGCATAGCCATCCTCGCCTGCAACGTAGAGTCGCTCAGTCTGAAGTTTATCTGGAATATCGGCGACGTGCTCCGTGCGGAACGTGGGCTCTCGCAGGCCCAACCAGGTCAGAATCCGCACCCAGAGTCCAACAATCTGATCCCATAGCGTCATAGGCTGAGCTCCGGCAATCCAAGCAAAGGACCGGCATCGCCACGGCCCAGGAGCTTGCCCATGACCGGGCAAGGGGCGCCCTCAGCCGCACTTTCAATCTCGTTCTCGGCGAGATTGATCCGCGTAATCGCGTAGGCGGCGTTCGGCTGGTTGCGCGTCCGGTAGAGACGGGCGAGCAGTTCGTTCGTCGCCATGGCCGCCACCGTCATATTAACGCTGATGACCGCCGGCATCTCCTCGTCCGCGCCCTTGATGTATTTTTCGCGGACGCGTTCGGCATAGAGCGCCGGGTTCTTCCGCCTCAAAGCATCGGCCGCGACCTGGTCCACCGTGTAGGCCTCGCGCGATAAGAGGCTCGAGCCGCCGGGCTTCAGATAGTGGACTACGACCTCGATGTCGTCGATGGTGCCATCGGGCAGGGCGTGGATGCGCACGCCCATATCGATGTAGGGGATCATGTAAGCCGCGCAGATGCGGCTCATGACATCCCGGCCCTCGGCACTATCGACGCCGCCAACCAGGACGTCCGCTTCCGCGATCGCCAGGACGGACTTGCGCGAAACGAGATCCTCCGGGATCGGTGCCGTTTCGGTCGCAAGTCCCATCCCTTGGACGGCGCGTTTGGCGATCTCGACTTTCGGCGTTTCGTGCTCCGCATCCTGGGCGGTCGCGTTCACGATCCTGTTCAAGTTCTTGCGCTCGGCGTTCTGCGGATCGACCGTGATGATCTTGCCGAAGCCAAGTCGTCCGAAGGCCTCGTTGATGACGCTTCCGGTACCCGAGGCGCCGGCGATGGCTGCCGTCAGCCGCTTCATCTCGGCGGTCATCTGGCGTCCGAAAGCCGGCGTCGCGCGGCCAACCGTGTCATCTGTCGCGCGCGGCGGATCCGCAAAATAGATCTCGATATCGTCGCCGATGACCGAGATGCGCTCCAGCGGCTCGAACGTCCCGTCCGCATCCACGCTGCGGCCAAACAAGGCGCCGGAGGGCATCATCACCACACTTGCATGAACGGCTACGCCTTCGACCAGTGCATGGATGCCGGGAAACAGGCGGCCATCGCTCACGTCATCCGCGGGCGAGAAGCGGGCATAGCCCTCCGGATGGCTGTGGATCTTGACGATGCTGAGATGTTTCGCCGCGGCATAGTCGGCCAGGTCGTCCATCCATTCGACCGGCCAGCTGACCAAATCCTCGCGGCGCTCGCAGACCGTGTAGGGGATCGGGTGAACCTCGCGCGCGAGGAGGCGATAGCGGGAGGTGCCGTCGTGCCGACCACAGAGGATCAGGGCTGCAGCCTCTTTCCCGTCGCCGGGAAAGAGGTGCGCCTTGAGTTGATCCCGCTGCCCGCCGGTGAGCGTCAGGGTGATCACCTTGCTCATTGGCCGAGCTCCCGGCTCAGCCAGCCCTGCATATAGGCGAAGTGCGTCTCGAGATTGTCGACACCGGGCTTCCAGGCAGCACCACCCATGCGGTGGCGCGACCAGCGCTGCCACTCGTGGCCGTCGAACGTCTCGATCGTATCGGCGTTGGCGATCGGACGGCCCGTCTGCAGCCGCAACGGTGGGCTGAAATAAGCCATGTCGAGCTGCGCGGTCGGATAACCGCGCGCGATCTCGATGGCGACATTGACTAGCCGCACCGTGAAGCCGTCCGGCACCGGCACCTGGTAGATCACCAGCCACAACCGGAAGCCGGTGCCGTCCGGCTTCGGGACTTTGAGGGTCTCCCAGACGAGACCCAGACCGACAAGGAAGGCGAGGTCTTCCTCACCCAGCTCGAACTGGAGCCGCGCCTCGCGGCCGTCTTGGACGTGCTTGTGCTGGGCGATGAAGCGCTCCACTCCATGCTCGCGCAGATGGATGATCTCGTGCGGCTTCACCTCTTCGGGCGGGCCGTGGCGGCGTTTCTTGCGCAGCCGGTAATCATCCACGGGCACGAGGCCCGCCTTCTCGAGGATTTCCTCGCGGGAGATCTCCTCCTTCTCGGTCTCGAAGGCCTGCTTGTTGACGCGGTAGCGGTACTTGTGCGCCTTGGGAACCGGGCGGCCCTCGCGCACATAGATCTCGATCTCGACGAGCTCGAGGATAACTTCATCGCCTTCGACAACGACAATGTCGCGTTCGATCTCGACGACGTCTTTGTTCTCTGCCGACATTGGCAAAGCTCCTTCGCTAGTGATTCCGCCCTGGATTCACAGCGAAGCGAAAATGTGCCATCCTTTGAGTCGCGAACGTGGGGCACAACCTCACATGCTGCCCAGCCGCCAGAGCTTTACGGCTGGCACTCACGGCGGTCCGGTTGCACCCGGGCCGCCGTTTCACTTTGCAAAGCAAGGACTTGACCCTAGTCAATGTCTTGTTTACAAAACGATGGTAGAAATATATACTGTAAACCAGCGGAGGTCAAGGTGATCGGCGAGAGGCTGCGCATAGCTCGGCGAAAAGCCGGATTTTCTCTGCGGGATCTCTCGGAGCGTATGGACGGCCGTATCTCGCACAACGCCATCGCGAAGTACGAGCGCAACGAAATGGAGCCGACTTCCGCGGCGCTGATCGCGCTTTCGCGCGCTCTCGACGTGCCGATCGAGTTTTTTGCGGCCCCCCTTGATGTCCGCCTCGGTGAAATCGAATTCCGCAAGAAGTCTGGCACCAGTGCCAAGGACCGCGCCCTCGTCGAAGCCACCGTGCTCGAGCATGTCGAGCGCTATTTGCTGGTGGAAGAGATCCTCGAGCTTGACAGCGCCGCCTGTAAGATGCCTTTCGAGAAAAGGACGGTTCGCAGCTTCGATGAGGTCGAACAGCTCGCTCGGGACGCACGGTCGGAATGGAACCTCGGCAACGCGCCAATCAGTGATGTCGTCGAGCTCCTCGAAGAGCATGGCATCAAGGTGATGCTGCTCGACCTGCCAGATTCAGTGTCCGGATTGACTTGCCTCGTTCAACGTAACAACGGGCCCGATGTGCCTGTCATCGTCGTCAACAAGACGTTCACTGTTGAACGGATTCGCTTTACGCTGCTGCATGAGCTCGGCCATCGACTCATGGAGGTTGACGGCATCCACGAAGAAAAAGCCGCGCATCGTTTTGCCAGTGCCTTCCTGATGCCGGCTGATCACTTACGTGAGGTCATCGGTTCGCATCGTCACGGCTTTGGCGTCGCTGAGCTTATTGTCACCAAGCATCTTTACCGCGTTGCCGCGACTGCATTGCTTGTCCGATTCCGAGATCTCGGCATTATTTCGCAAGAACAGGCAATGGCAATCTTCCAGACCACCGCGCGGCACTGGCGACGAAGCGAACCGCAGGCGCTCCCACGAACGCCTGGCGCCGAGTGTCCACAGCGTTTTGACCGGCTGTGTTACAGGGCCCTGGCTGAAGGGCTCATCTCGATCTCGAAGGCAGCTGACTTGCTTCGTAAGCCTGTTGCGGCCATCGCAAAAAAGATGAATAGCGATGAGCCGGCTGAAGATAGTTGTCAGTGATTCCTCTGTCGTGATGGACCTGGCCAAGGTCAGGCTCATTGAGCCTGTCCTGCAGCTGCCATTCGAATTTATGATCCCGGATGTCATCCTGGCGCAGGAGCTGCTCGATCTCGGCGCCTACACAGCCAAAGGTCTGCTGGACTTGGGGTTCGTTCAAGGCGAGCTAGATGGCGGCAATAGCCGGCAGGCTCGCGAATACTTCGCGAAAAACCGGCGCCTTAGCCTGAATGATTGTTTCGCCTGGCGCTTGGCCGAGGTGCACAAGGCAATCCTTATGACAGGTGATGCCAACTTGCGCGCTATAGCGATGGCCGCGAAGGTTGAGGTCCACGGCATGCTTTGGGCTGTCGAGATGATGCTCAAGCACAAGACGAGTCCGGCCGCTACACTGGCCAAGGCTCTCGATTATCTCGGTAGCGACCCGCTCGTTCGACTGCCGAAGGCCGAAACGCAAGTCCTTCGCGATCGGCTGAAAACAGTTTGATCAACCAAGACGCGGGTAGATTCGCGGCTGGGTCTGCCGTTGCTCATCCACTGGCACGCGACAACATCGCGGGCGATGATCCGCTGCATGTTCTTACTCTCATCCTAGCGACAAACAGCGCTCTATTGTGTGGGTGACTTCCCTCACTACGATTTTGCCCGCGGGTCTAACCCGGCGCTCCCCAAACGACCGTTTTTCTGGGCACATTCAGGGAATTTCCGCCGTAAGTGATTGAAATGGTGGGCGCACAAGGGATCGAACCTTGGACCTCTCCCGTGTAGTCTTATCGCACCCATCCAAATAGTCGCGTACTGCATCGGCGCGATAGAGCGGGCGCCCATCGACGTAGCGCCATCTCAACGGGTGGTCCGGATTGCGTCGCCATTGCTCGAGCGCTCCAGGCGTACGCCGGATGATCGCGGCCACCTCCAATGCCGTCAAGTGGGAGCTGCCCGGCAGCTTATCGATATCGAACGTCGCTGGCGGCATGCCACGGTTCTTGCGTTTCACATCACGCGACATTTCCTATTACCTCGCAACCCAAATACATCGATCCGAGTGATTTCCTCCTTGTCGCCCATGTCTTCGCCTGAATCATGATACGTCCGAGGCAATAAAATAGTGGGCTTCCTTAGGAAGAAAGGACTCTAGAGCGTAGGTATGGCTGCTGGGTAGCGATGGCGTAAAAATAGGACGACCGAGGTCGTCTTTGCGAAGGCGACTGACAAAACCGACGAGATCTTCCATCTGGTCGATGATGATACGAGCCAATCAGATCTTTCTCCTGGCTACAAGACAGGCGCCGAGCATCCTCAAATATCCTCACTGTCCGTCTGAAGGATGGTTTGCGACAGGAGGACGGCAGCTCGTTGAAGCGGAGGAATGAAGCGATCCAGCTCTGCGAAGCTTACTCGCGCCACAGGAACCGATACGCCAAGGCAGGCTATCAGCTCTCGGTCCGGGGAAACGATGGGGACCGCGCAGCCGACGACGCCCTTCACATATTCCTCATTAGTCTTGGCCCATCCGCGACGGCGGGTCTCCTCGAGAAGCTTCAGGAGGGTGTCGTAATCCACGATGGTATTGTCGGTGTACCGCGTCAGAGCGAGCGAGCGGCATAACTTCTCACGCGCTCTCTCGGGTAACCGGCTCATGTAGATTTTTCCAGTCGAGGTGCAGTGAAGCGGAGCAGCCTCGCCGGGATTGAATTGAAGCCCCTGCGGCTGGGATACCCGTACGCTATCGACGTAAGCAACAAGGTTGTCGCGCACGACGCCGACTTCGCACTGTTCTCCGATCTCGCTCGCAACGGCACGCAGCACCGCATGTCGCCGGGCCGTGCGAAATGCCGCGCCGATGACTTTGGCGGAGAGCGTGACCAGCTGATTGCCCACCACGTAGCGCTTCGATCCAAGCGCCTTCTGGAGGAGACCGCGTTCTTCCAAGTTTCCGACAAGCCGGTGGGCTGTCGGAACGGGTAACGAGAGCGCCTTCGCGATCTCCGCGACTGAGGCAGCCTTGGTCTGACTTGCAACGTAACCGACAATGGCGAATGCCCGGTCTAGTGGTCCAGCCGTTCTTTCTTGCTCTTCCATGCGTGTCTCCATAGGTGATAATTATCAGTTTTCGAAATAAATACTACTATAAATCGAAAAATAACTTGGACGCCCTAGCCCTTTGCTCATATCGTTGGCGCCGTCGTCTCATGATCAGAGTTTGTGCAGCGCACAGCGTGTTGGGATGCCGCTAGGCCCGAATTCGACCAGTGCGGGGGCGACGTGTCCAAGGATGGAGATGGGAATGTCTCGTCATTACGACGTGGAAGCCGTGCGCAAGGAGTTCCCGGCAGCCGAGCGGATGGTCTATCTCGACTCCGGTTTCCAGGCGCCGCTGGCGCGTCCTGTCATGGCAGCGATCGAGACCTTCCTCCGTGAAGGCCTGGAGACGGCCGGACCGAAAAGCGTATGGCTCGATCGAGTTGAGCAAACGCGTGCAAAGGTCGCCCGTTTCCTCGGAGTGTCGGCCGACGAAATTGCCTTCACGAAGAACACATCGGAAAGTATGAACATCGCGGCGAATGCGTTGCCTCTGCGAGCCGGCGACAACGTTTTGATGATCCACGGAGATCACCCAAATAACGCCTATGCCTTCCTCAATTTGAAAAAGAAGGGCGTCCAGATCGACTTCCTTCCGATGACGGATGTCGTAAACGCAGACACTTTCCTTCCCCACATCGACGAGAAGACTCGCGCGATCTCGCTGTCGCACGTCACCTTCCACGCCGGACATCGCTTCGACATCGAGAGCATCGGAGCTCTCTGCGCGGATAAGAAGCTGTATTTCGTCGTCGACGTCATGCAGGCGATCGGGGTCGTTCCGATCGACGCGAAAGCCATTCAGGCAAGCTTCATTGGCTCCGGTAGTCACAAGGGATTGCTCGTTCCTCAAGGTCTTGGATTGCTGTGTTGGGATAACACGCTGGAGGAGTTGGAGCCTGCCTATCTTGCCGCTGCCAGCTTGGCCGAGCTTCCTGACGACCTTATCGCGCGTGCCGATCGCTTGACGCCATCTCCGAGCGCGCGACGTTTCGAACTAGGAAACTTCAACCTTCCTGCAATTCACGCGCTCGGAGCCTCGCTCGACATGATCGAGCAGATCGGCGTGAACAACATTCAGAACCATTGCTTCGATCTGGGCGATCATCTCATCGCCCAACTCGACGAACTTGACCTCAATCTCGTCGGTCCACGTCAGCGGCAGCATCGCTCGCCTCACATATACGTCGTTGGTCTGCCCGCGACAGAATGGCTCAGCTACTTCGAAGAGAATGGCGTGCGTGTTTCCCCCGAACGCGACGGCATTCGCGTATCGTTCGCCATGTTCAACACGGTCGACGATGTGGATCGTCTGCTGGATCTCATCCGTGAGCGGCAGTCGAAAAGGTCATTCAGGGCCGCTTAGGAATTGGCATGGGAGCGGTTTGAGAAAAACACCCGCAATCGTGAGGCTCGCGATGTTCGGAGTTCTTCTTGAAAATACGATGGACGGCCAGCGTTACATCGATTGGCTTCTTTCGGGCCTTGGTTGGACGTTGGCGCTTGCCTTCTTCGGTTGGTGGATAGCGTTCGCGGTCGGAGTGGTCATCGGCATAGGTCGAACCGTGCGGAACCCCTTCTTCGGGGCATTAGCTAGATTGTACGTGGAGATCTTCCGGAACATTCCCGTTCTCGTGCAGATGTTTCTCTGGTACTTTGCCCTGCCTGAGCTTCTTCCGACTGCGATGGGCGACTGGATCAAGCAGATTCCTCCGCCCTGGGGATCTTTCTTTCCGGCCCTCTGGTGTCTGAGCCTGTACACCGCGGCGCGCATCGCAGAACAGGTTCGGGCAGGCATTGAAGCCTTGCCGAAAGGGCAAGCCGAAGCGGCTGCCGCACTTGGCCTGAGCGGATACCTGACCTATCGCCATATCATCCTGCCGCAGGCTCTGCGCCTGATCGTGCCAAGCCTGACAAGCGAGGTGATGGGCATCTACAAAAACACGTCCGTGGCTCTGACCATCGGCTTGATGGAGCTGACCGCTCAGGCGCGCCAGATCAGCGACGCTACGTTCCAAACCTTCACTGCATTCGCTGCCGCCACGCTCATCTATCTTGCTTTGGCTCTGATCGCCTACCAGACGATGATGCTCATCGACAGAGCGGTGCGCATTCCCGGTACCGCACCGGGCAAGGAAGCCGTCGGGCCACAGTTTGACGATCTGGAGCTGGAAAGCTCCCTGCCTGGCAATATGGAGGTCGTGAAATGAACAGCCTCGATTTTTCGATTATCGCGCAGGCATGGCCCTATCTATGGTCAGGATTGCTGTTCTCGCTCTCATTAACGGCAGCCGCCTTCCTGGTTGGGATGTTTCTTGGAACGCTTTTCGCCCTTGTGCAGCATTTTGAGCTCCGCATCCTGAGCCCGCTGGTCCGTAGCTACGTCGCGCTGATGCGATCGATTCCGCTTATTCTCGTCTTGTTTTGGTTCTTCTTCTTGGTGCCCGTGGTTCTGGGGCACCTGGCAGGCAATGGTCGTCCGATTCCGGTCGGTGCCACCTATACAGCGTTCATCACGTTTGGTCTGTTCGAAGCCGCTTACTATTCGGAAGTCATTCGCGTCGGGTTGCGCGCGGTGAACAAAGGACAATTCGAGGCCTGTCAGGCGCTCGCGTTGTCGACATTCGATACCTATCGCCACGTCGTCCTACCGCAGGTGTTTCGTGTCGCTAGCCCCATCATCCTGAGCCAGACCATCATTCTGTTCCAGGATACGTCGCTCGTTTACGTCCTATCGCTCACAGATCTCCTTGGTGCGGCTTCGAAGCTTGCACAGCTCAATGGTCGCCTCGTCGAGATGTACCTCGCAGTGGCCGTCGTTTATCTCATCATAAGCTCCGCCGCATCCCAATTCGTCGCCTCGCTCCGCAAGAAGTACGCGATTGCGGGCGCCCATCGATAGTCAATCGATTATCGGACGCTCCGTCGTTCCTACGGGCTACAACCTGGAGACCAGCATGCAGCAAGAGCGCACAGTAAGCCCAGCCGACCAGTTCCCGATGGTTGTTGTCGAGCGTCTCGTCAAGCGGTTCGGCAGCTTCAATGCCCTGAGCGACATCAACCTCAACGTCGCAAAAGGAGAAAAGATCGTACTCTGCGGGCCGTCGGGCTCGGGGAAGTCGACCCTGATCCGCTGCATCAATCATATCGAAAAGCACGATTCGGGCCGCATTGTCGTCGATGGAATCGAGCTGACAGATCGGTTTGGCGACATCAACAGCGTTCGCTGTGAAGTCGGCATGGTTTTTCAGAGTTTCAACCTGTTTCCGCATCTCTCGGTGGTCGAAAATTGCATGTTGGCCCCGATGAAAGTCAGGGGTCTTGCTCAGTCTGAAGCACGCGACCGGGCGATGGTGTTGCTGAGGAAAGTTCGCATCCACGATCAGGCCAAGAAGTATCCCGCTCAATTGTCGGGCGGTCAGCAGCAACGTGTCGCTATAGCTCGCGCTCTGTGCATGCAACCCAAGATCATGCTCTTCGATGAGCCGACTTCTGCCCTCGACCCCGAGACGGTCAAGGAGGTACTCGACACCATGGTTGGGCTCGCGCAGGACGGGATGACAATGGTCTGCGTGACGCACGAAATGGGTTTTGCGCGCGAAGTCGCGGATCGTGTGGTCTTCATGGATCGCGGCTCAATCGTCGAAGAGGGCGATCCCAGCACATTCTTCCGCGCACCGAACACGGAACGGGCGAAGGCCTTTCTCAACCAGATCATTCACTAGGCACGTCTCGTCCGAACCAGAGGGATTTCCATGTCCAGAATGCTTGCACTGCTTTCCGCAACTGCGATCATCGTGCTTTCGGCCTCCACGGCCCAGGCGGGTGCAACGCTCGACAACATCAAGTCGAAAAAGGCGATCACCATTGGCTATCGCGAAGCTTCGATCCCCTTTTCCTATCTCGGCGGCGACCAAAAGCCTGCTGGCTTTTCGCTGGATCTGTGCACGCACGTCGTCGATCGGCTGAAAGCCGATCTCGGCATTCCAGACCTCCAGATAAAGCTCACACCGGTCAATTCGTCCAACCGTATCCCACTTATCCAGAACGGCACGATCGATATCGAGTGCGGAGGGACTGCCAGCAGCAAGCAGCGTCTGGAACAGGTCTCATTCAGCGTTTCGACCTTCGCCAGCCAAACGGCTTGGCTCGCAAAGGTGTCGAGCGGGCTCAAGACGCCGAAAGACTTGAAGGGGAAGACCATCGTTGTCACACAGGGGTCTGATGCGCTCGGCATCGCCAAAGGCATTTCGCAGGATGAGGGCCTCAACCTCACTATCGCCCAAGCCAAAGATCACGCCGAATCATTGCTCTTACTGACCACCGGGCGTGCAGCGGCGTGGGTGGAAGCGGACATTCTCTTGGCCGGTATGAAGGCGGATTATTCAAACCCCGCTGACCTCACCTTTCTGAAAGCCAACTACGGTACCATCTATTATTATGGTCTGATGTTCTCGAAGGATGACCCTGAATTCAAAAAAATGGTCGACGACGTTCTCTCTAAGCTCATGGCTTCCGGCAAGTTCACGAAGATCTACGACAAATGGTTCATGGCGCCGATTCCGCCGAAGAACATCAACCTCAACTTCCCAATGACCGACACTCTGAAAGAGCGCGTTGCTCATCCTAGTGACGTCGTCAACAATTGACCTTGCCAGCTGCGGCCCTGAAGGCGTCTGGCCAACGACAGACGTACAGCATGTCTAATTCAAGCGGCGATCGCAAATGCGGACGCAAGCGACTGTCCTTACTTGAAAGGAGCCCAAAATGAGTAGAGTTGCGATTGGCTGGGGTGCGATGACGGACTCCGATCGACAAATCGCACAATGGGTCGAGGAGACGCCGTTTGTGGATACCCATGAGCATCTGATTGAGGAAAGCCAGCGACTTGCCGGAGCGATCCATCCACGAACGTTGCCGTGCAACGACTGGGCTTATTTATTCAGGTCCTATGCTGCCGAGGATCTGGTGGTTGCCGGCCTTCCGGCGGCCGATTTGCGTAGGTTTCTCGGGCCGGATCTTACGAGCCAGGAAAAGTATCGGCTGATCGCTCCTTATTGGAAGCGCATCCGCCACACCGGCTATGGCCAGGCCCTGCGCCATACGTTTCGCGGCGTTTACGGTGAAGATGATTTGACAGCCGAGAGCCTGCCCCGCATCGCTGAGAAATACCGAGAAACGGTTCAGCCCGGCTTTTATGCCCGCATTCTCGGCCTCGCGAACATCGAGGGCTGCCATGTCAATTCGCTACAGCGCATCTTCATGGAGACCGAACAGCCGGGGCTACTCGATCACGATATAAGCATCCTTCAACTGTGCCGATGTAGTGCTGCTGACTTTGCGTGGGTGGAGGCCGAGACGGGTAGACGCCCGACGACGCTCGATGAGTGGCTCGACGTCATCGACTTCTACTTCGCAACATACGGCGCCAAAGCCGTCGCTGTAAAATCGCAAATTGCCTATTCGCGCGCTCTCAATTTCGAGCCGGTTACCAAGGCGCATGCGTCAAGGCTATTTCCCCACCACGCCGACAGGGTCGGGGCACTACATGCCCTCGGTCCTGAGGACCTCAAAGCGCTACAAGATTATCTGTTCCGCTATTGCGTCGGCAAGGCTGGCGAGTGCGGCCTGCCGGTCAAGCTGCACACCGGCGTGTTGGCTGGCTACGGCGTGATGCAACTCGCTCGTACCCACAGCAATGCCGTCGACGTCTGCCGACTGTTGCAGGACTTTCCAGAAACGCGATTCGTCCTCATGCATATCGGCTATCCATACGAGCACGAGTTTATCGCGCTGACCAAACATTACCCTAACGCGGCGATCGACATGTGCTGGGCATGGATCATCAATCCGGTGGCAGGCGTTCGCTTTCTGAAGGAGTTTCTGATGGCGGTCCCGTCCAACAAGATCTTTACCTTCGGCGGCGACTATGTCGCTGTCGAGCCAATTTACGGTCATGCGTTGGTAGCTCGCCGCGGAATTGCGCAGGCACTCTCGCAATTGGTCGCCGAGGGCTGGATCGCGCTTGAAGATACCCGTGGCCTGATTGACCAGATCATGCGCGGCAACGCGCTTCAGTTCTTTCGGAAACCATATCGAGAACATGCGACACATCAGTGAACGGCGCAGACAGTTCGCCCGACTGAAAGTGATTGCAGGTCGTGTACCCATAAACCGAATCAAGCTGGAAACCAGGCCACAGCCGAGGTGGCGAAGTCGCTTTGCGCGAGTGTTTGAGAGCGGCGATGGCACCCGGTCTCATCGGCCCCATGGCTAAATGCGCAGCACCAAAAGAACGCCATCGCTCAGCGAGCGCTGCAGCGGCCTAGCCTACATGCCGTGGCCGTTTTGACCACTAAGGCAGCTACGGGTCGTACTCGTCCCCGTCCTACTCATCTCCATCCTACTCCTCACCGGGGAGCAGCGGGGGCGGCTGGCCGGACGAGAGGTTTCATGTCAGCCATCAGGAGAAAGAGCGGCAACCAATCGGCTTACTGCTCCAGCTCCCACCGGATTGGATCGCGATGGGCCTCATGGGTGGCCCGCAAGACGCGGTAGGTATGAAGTAGATCGAGAGCTAACGACGTTGGATGGCCGCCGCGTTCCAACTCGTCGATGATCTCAAACTGGCGTGTGGCGTGCGTATCGCTCAGCGCAACGTGGCGCTCTGCCTCTGAGTGACGTCAGACCAGCCGCAGCTTCATGCGGGCAATCTAGCTCCGGACGGACCATGCCGACTGTAAAAAGGAGGCCAAAAGGTCCGGATTCCGCTCGAACAGTTTGAACTCAAGGCACGATCATAAGCGAGGTAAACTCAGCATCCGCGGCTTGCGACGACTCCGCGAGTTGCATGTTCACGCTAGCGAGAAACAGCCCTCCATTGTGTCGTGATTTCCCTCACTACGATTTTGCCCGCCGGTCTAACCAAACGCTCCCCAAACGACCGAATTTCTAGGGCACATTCGGGGAATTTACGGGTAAGTCATTGAAATGGTGGGCGCACAAGGGATCGAACCTTGGACCTCTCCCGTGTGAAGGGAACGCTCTCCCGCTGAGCTATGCGCCCGGGACCATCATGCAGACGGCCGGACCTTTCGGCCGGCCGGCGCATCGGAGCCCGCGATTTAGAAGTGCGGGTGAGAAGTGTCAAGTTTTCAGGCGGCTTGAGGCGGGAAAACCTTTCGCCGATGGAGCAAATCGGCGGCGAGGCCGGGGTTTCGGACGATTTACGCGCCCTGCTGGCGGGCGCGGGAGGCGTGGGCCTGGAGCGCGCGGATGCGCTCGGCCAGCGTTCCGCCGCCCTCGGGCAGGGGGCTTGCTGCCGCGCCGTTGGTCGCGACGCCATTGGCCGGGCGCGGCGCCGGCTTTGCGGGCTGGCCGGCCTCGGCCGCCAGCAGCGCCTCGATCGGCGAGTTCGGGCCCTCGAGCTGCATCGCGAGCTTTGCCACCTCGGCGGCGATGTCGTTGATGCGCTCGCGCAACAGCGCGTTCTCCATCCGCTCGGTCGCCCAGGAGCTTTCCGCCTGCTGCTGGATCGCATTGATGTCGCGCTGGAGTTTTGCGCGCTCGTCGCGAGCGATACGCAGCTGCTCTTCGAGCGCGGCTTTCTCGGCGCGGAGCTGCTCCATCGCGGCCGACGACTTGCCGCCGCTGTGGGCGGCCATCTCGACGCGCAGCTCCTTGATGGTGCGCTCGGCGTTCTCGTTGCTCTGGCGGAGCTGGTTGTTCTCATAGTCGCGCTCGGCGAGCAGCTTGCCTTGCGTGGCGAGCCGCCCTTCGAGATCGGCGACGCGGCCCGAGAGCATCTCGGCTTCCTTCACCTGCACGATCAGCTGGCGATCGAGCTCGGTGACGCGCTGGCTCAGATTCTCGACGCGGCCGCGCGCCTCAGCAAGCTCCCGCGAGGCGGTCTCGGATTCGGTCCGCTCCTGCGCCAGGCGCGCCTGCGTCGCCGCGAACTCCTTCTCGGCGTCGCCGACGCGGTTCTTCAATTCCTCGATCTGCGCGCGCACCGCGACCAGCTCGACCTGGCGGCTCTCCGCCATCATCGAGCGGTCGGACAGCTCGGAATTGATCTTTGTCAGTTCGGCCTGCTTGTCGGCGAGCGCAATCTCGGCCTCGCGCAAGGCTTCGGTCTTGGCGTTGAATTCCTCCTCGGTGGCGCGGAGCTGCTCCTTTACCGCCTTCTCGCGCGCCTCCAGCGCGAAGATCGTGGCGTTCTTCTCCCCGAGCTCGATCTTCATGCGGTTGATGGCATCGCTCTTCTTGCCGAGCTCGGCGAGCTGGCTCGTGGTCTTGTTCTTGAGCTGGTCGACGCTCATCTCCAGCCGCCGCGCCGACATCGCGAACTCGGCGCGGAGCTGGTCCTTGTCGGCCTGGATCTCCGCCATCGACAGCGGCGTGGCCGCCTCGAGCCGGCGCGTGGTCAGGCGGACCGCGCGGTTATGCACCAGCGGCACGATCGCAAGCCCGCACAGCATCGACAGCAGGAAACCGATCGCCAGGTACATGATCGGTTCGACCATGGGCCAGAACTCCGAGAGCTAAGGAAAAATTTACCAACGACAATGCATGCGAGGCCGGCAAAAAGCCAGCCCCCGCCTCTCGTTAACCTTGATCCGTAGGGATACGGAGGCGTTTGCCTAGAACGGGTTCCAGGTCGCGCGCGGCGTGTATTTGAGATAGCCGATATTGGCGCCGAGGCGTAAGCCCAGGCCGGAGCGGATCGGTACCAGCACGATGTTGTTGGCGGTGAGCGCCGTCATGCCGAAGCCGCCGATGATATAGGCCGAGCCGTCGATGCCGGCGAAGCGCTGGTAGATCGCGTTGGTGGCGGGCAGGTTATAGACCAGCGTCATGGTGCGCGCGCCGTCGCCGCCCCAGTCGAAGCCGAGCGAGGGACCCTGCCAGTAGACGCGCAGGTCGCCGGCGTTCTTGGTGTAGAGCGTGCCTTCGCCGTAGCGCAGGCCCGCGACGAAGGCGCCGGAGCCTTCCTCGCCCAGGATATAGCCGTTCGGCAGGCCCCATTGGCTGACCGCCTTCTCGATGATCGAGGCGAGCCCGCGCGAGACGTTGCCGAAGAAACGGTGACCGGCGGTCACGAGCTCGTCCGGCCCGTAGGTGTTGGGCGTCGGGGTCCGCTGCGGCGGCGGCAGATTGGGCGGCGGCGCCTGCTGGGCCGACACCGGCACGATCCAGCCCACCATCGCGGCAAGCGCGACCGCAGCAAGGCGTGATGCGAAAGTCATAAAAGAACCCCTGGTACCGATCCCGGTCGCTTCCTTAACCTGACGCCAACAGGCGCGGCTCT
>Ga0102590_1001331_pt1 | contig 38366 bp, 23 predicted proteins | sample AraplaMF_Col_mMF_FD_76859 | JGI IMG/M metagenome (GOLD analysis project Ga0102590, IMG submission 76859) | Arabidopsis root microbial communities from the University of North Carolina, USA - plate scrape MF_Col_mMF | ecosystem: Host-associated > Plants > Roots > Endosphere | place: USA... | reverse complement strand
AACCACTGATCAGTACCGATAACCCTCACACTGGTGCCTGTTGTAAGTCCCTGCGCGGTTTTACTTACTGCTGTTAGCGTTTCCTTATATGGATTACTACCAACCTGGGGTTTACCGAAGTCGGTTGTCAGAGCAGCCTGAGCTCCGGTAAAATTATAATCATCATAATAATTATAGATAAGCGGCACTAGTGCACTAGCTGGGATATTAGGTAGCGGATTGACTGCCGTAATGCGAAATGTGTCCTGATTGGCGGCACTATTGATCTCCGCCAGTGTTTCTCCCATACCAGAATCAAAACCAGTTTCAAAAGTAATGCTGTTTCTGGCTATATACTGGGATCTGCCGTCATGGAAAGCAACCTCCAGGTCTGCTAACGCAGGAATTGCATGTGTAATAGTCTGTGTACCCGAAACAACCGAATTCATACTTGTTTGCAATGCATCCCGGTTAGATGCGGAATTGTACAACGCTGTCATTATTATCCGGTTCAGGCCATCATAAAAAATTACCAGCCATTTTGCCCCACCTGCCTGGCTGGGGTTCTTTAGATTCCCGTCCCGGCTAAACACCAATCTATCTCTTACGTCATATACCATTTCCGTCGAATCTACACCCGGCATTTTTTTCATAATCATGCGGTTACGGTTATCAAATCTGTAAAAGAAGCAAAGCTCCTGAGCAGTGACAGCATCCACAGTCCAGTTGCCTTTGATCTGATCAACTGCTTTAGGAGGTATCACCACCCGCTGATTGCCTAAATTGTCATATACATAGTAAGTGCATAACCAACCTACATGTCCACTTCCAACCGCAGCTGAAAGCTGAGTCTTTTTCAATATTACCCTGTCATTCTTATCCTTAAACTCCACCGTTTGCGCTCCCTTTTCATCTATTGTCACCTTCTTATATAAAGCCCCGGCAGGATAAATCCGGCTCGTGGAACTGGTGGGCAGCACACTCGTCAAAGTTATGTCCCATATATGTACGGAGTCAGAAATTGTATTTACAAGATACTGCTGCGATACAGGCTTATTGCTCCATGCATTTCCTGGTAAATAATTTTTTAATACCCTTTTTTGCGGGGAAGGCTCATAATTTATTTGCTTATAAAAAACCGAATCTCCTCCAACACCAGGGTTCAGCACTGCCGTTTTATAAAATGTCCGCTGTCCATTAAACGGATCGGTTTTGAAATTGCCGTCATTAATATTTCCGCTCTGAGGAACATAAGGAAGATATTTATACAGTTCCTTATCATACTTATCATAAATAACCGGTGTAACGAGGTCTCTTCCCTGCGGTGTAACACCTTTAACAACGTCTTGTAATGGGCGACCGATACCATCTACATACTGCGTCTGTTGCTTCACCTCCGACACAGTACGGCTACCGGAAGTTACCACTGCCGGATCGGCAGAAGGCATAGCTGGCTCATAAGTACGTACATAGTTGACAATGGCGGCATTAGTGTATGCCTTGGGTAAAGTGACTGGCGTAGCGGCCGGAACCGTACCGGTGTTAGGCTTTATTTGTGCATAAAGGGATAAGTTAGCTACTACAGCAAGTAGCAACCCGGAAACACTTTTGATATTGACATGACCATTAATCATGTGGCTTATTTTAAACATGATAATCAAGTATTATGGTAAGTCTATAACGATTTTGTTACAATTGGTTGGACTAACAGCTATATTGTTGAAAGTAACTGTTGTACCAAACTGATAGTTGGATGAACAGGAAGAAATGGAATAGCTAATAGCCGATACGTTTGTCTTAGTCACCGTAATGTTATAATTACCTTGCGGTAATACGCCCAATGTTTGAACCCCACTTGCAGCGGATATATAAAACGTAGTTGTATTTCCACTGCTCAGATTAGTATACTTTACTTTCCAGTCACTTAACCCGGTCCAGTTATCACAGGTTATAGTGACGGGCATTGAGCATGTGCCATAAATATTAGCATAATTCTGACCATTGGCGTCGATATCATTCTGCGCCTTTTGGTCTGCATCCACCTGGCTGATGGTAGAGGCATAGGTATCAGCGTATACAGTGTACTTTACAGTTCCTCCAATCATGCCTCCCGTGCAGGCTCTTGTGAAGATCTGATACTTTTCAATATTCAGATATACCGGCTTCAAGGATCCTGCGTATACATAGCTGTAGCTCTTAGTGATATTATTATCCTCATCCCTGACAGTGGTCAGCCGGCCGTAACCATCATACTCAAAAATGGAGATACTGTTTCTACTGTCTACATGACTGGTAATTCCAATAAATGGCTGATAGGTGTAGGAACTTACCAAAGCGGTCACTGGATGCAGGCGAATATCGTCCATGTTGGTACCTTGAACTGTAATGACTGATGGATTTGTAATACTCCACTCGTAGAGATTCCATCCCCTTTTAGACTTCGTCAGAGTTCCGGCAACTCCATTCACTGTAACAGTTGATTTCGACCATACAGAAACTTTATAGATCCCGGCGACAGCAATACCTCTGGTAAGTGTCCCTGAAAATGTCTGAATGCCTGAAAATGCGTTGAAGTCCGACCCCACCGTTCCTGAGCTTACTTGCCAATTACCATAATTCAGAGGTGATTCAAAATTTGAAAAAGCTACCTGATCGAGAACCGCATTTCTCACCTCGCATACGGGCACCGCATGCACGGTATCCCATAAATAAACAAGCGGAACATCGTCAGCCTTCTGCAGCAGCAAAGGATTACCAGTCCTATCATACTTACTGAATATTAAAGCATTATGAAGTACATCAGCCGGAGATTCTTTCACCTGCACCACTTCAGGAGCCATAATAGTACTATCGCCAAACCAGTCTTTGTAAACCACCTTCTTCTGTTGATACAAAGTATCACTTACAAAAGAGGACTGTAATACCACGGGGGTAATTACATTTTTGTTTGTCAGTTTGCGATAGTTGGCATCTGCTGGATAGTCAGTAGGGTATTTCTTTTCTGTTTTGAGGGCCAGGCCTTTACTATCAGTTGTTGCAATAGCTGCCGGCAATATGTTGGACGACATCCCATATGTATAGTTTTCCTGCTGTGTTAAAATTCCGGATGCAGAATAGGTTTTAACAGTCTTTGTTTTCAACCTGATCCAGTAACTACTGTATAGGATTCTGAGAACATCAAAAGCATTCATTCTGTCTTGATCCTCTACCCTCGGGGTATACCGGCGGCGAACATACATCGACCGAACCGTATTGGTCATATCGATCATCGTCTCATAATCGTCCTGCTCCTCTTGTACTATTTGTTTATTTGTGTCAAACTGCCGTGTTAGTTTCACTACGCCAGACAAAGTTGGATACTGCCCGGCAGGAGGATAAGGTACCGTCTGCCCCAGCAACAGCTGATAATTTGCACCATTATCATTATCATAAAAAGTATATTCTGTTCCTCCATTTCTGAAGTCCGGATCATCGCTTTCAATGACCGTTTTATAATACATTACACTACCACTTCCTGCGTAATTATACACATCCTGCGTAGTATTTGAAGAATATGTCAATTCGTTACAGATGGTATATCTACCAGGCATGCCGTCACAGTAGTTTTTAACGCTTGCGTAAGCGGCAAAAATGGGATTCGCACAAGTACCGGTAGATACACCCGGTTCGTTGAGGGATTCGTAGGTATAATACTTGCTATGCGTAGAGAATGTGATCGGATCTACATATTTGATCTGCTTCACTCTAACACCGGGAACCACTGTTTCTATGTAAGTACTGTCAAAGATGTCCTGGCTGGCAGTATCGTAAGTAAGCATAGCATATCCCCGCTCTGTTGCTGCCATTACCTTTAGTTCCAGTCTATAGTTATGACCTGCTACCAAACTTACAGGTCCTTCGGCAGAACCTAATCCCAAAATAGTCTTTGAAGATACCAACGTGTTGTTATTGGTAACATCATATAGATACAAATAGGCTGTTTTTGCCATTTCGTATGGCGTATATCCATCATCCAGTATGGCATCAGCTACATACCCGCTTAATGTGGCCGTTTGGTTCCGTTGGATATTGCCAATAAGCATATCGTAAATTGTGCCGGTGGAACCACCGCCATTGCCTTGTAGCTCCGGAGACACGGTTGTATTTCTCTTAATCCATTGATTTTTACCCGTGGTATTAGCTTCATAATTAAAGAATTCCCATCCCCCTGTAGGATACTGTATGGATCTTAACGTACCTTTTTTGGCATAATTCCAGTCAGGATTACGAAAAGTTAAGTTAATTGTGTTATCGCTGTTGAAACCCGCCGGGAGTAAACGGTTCCACCCGCTACCGTTGTAGTACCCCAGGTAATCCTGTTCATAGGTGTTGGGGAGGGGTGTTTCTTCCATGTGATCGTAAGTAAGCACATAATTATGAGATGTGTCCGCATTTTCATCTGTCCCCAATTCCCTGACCTTCGTCAGAAAAAACCTACCACTCGTTACATTTGTTGGTACACGGTCGTAATACTCAAATGAAAAATTCTTGAGTCCTGATACCACAAAACTTGCTAAACGGTTATCATTGCTCAAATCGGGCCTTGTCTGGTATCCCAGACTAATATTAAGACCGTTGGAAGTAGTGATCCCGGTGAGATACTTCGTATCATATTCAACGGAATTAGTTTGACTGGAAAAATTTTCTCCCGGACACGTTATTTCGCATGATGCCTCTACAACAGATGACAGTGTCTTTGTCAACGTTTCCATATGCCCCAAAGCAGCTTTAATATGTATTGTGTTATATGTAAACTGGATGTACTCCCCTGTCGGCAGCTCTATCTTGTCCAGAAAAAAAGCGGTGGTAGTACTTGTCTTATAATAACTAAACTGCTGGATCGTATGGGTTGTAGTGATCTCTGAAGTACCAAAAGTATATTTAACTCCATCGGGTGTAATAAGTACGATAGGAGCTATTCCGACCGCCTTCGTTGTTACCTTTATGTTTTGCTGTGAAGTAACCCGTGCAACTTTGTTAGTGTCCAACACAAACTTTCCAGAATAACCATTAACATTGAACTGGAATTCATCAGGCTGGGTATCATAGCCAGGCAAATTCGGGTCACCGGCATTAATGCAATAATTGACCACGGCGTCTGAGTTTTCAGGGAATTCCGAAGGGATGGGCAACCAGGAAGTCAGCTCGTCCGGTTGGCCTCTCACGCTTCTTGTGATCATTCCGGATGCATTCAATACCCATCCATAACCTGCCCGTGAACTGACTTCATCCACCTTCAAACCTTGTGTGGAATAAGACAAAAATATCGGGAAAGTGTAGTCCCTAATCTTAATTTCGTAAAGCGGAATCTTGGCTGTTACTGCTCCTGTAGACATGTTTACATTGCCGAGCCCTGCTTTTACAAATGCGGATGGCTCGGGAGAGGCCGGTAATACCTGAGGCGCACTAATATCATACTCGTTTAATGGTGCACTGGCGATACTTGCTGTTTGCGCTACTTTCTGCCCCCACGCAGATGTTGCAATACACAACAATATTCCGGTAATAAATTTACTGGTATTCATTTCTATCTATCTGGATATTTTGGTTGATATTGGTGCTACGTTCTTATCGTAGCTATTATTCTCAGTTTAGGTATAGGACATTACTTTTTCATTGTATAGCGCTTTATAAATGTGATTCAAAATATTACTGGCATATGGTTGATTACATAAAACATTCAGCCAACAAACATCACATAACTATTGTCCATAAAAAACAAAGGAGACATACATCAGAAAGTCCGGGTTATTTTCTTTGGGTAACAACATAGCTTTCTAGGTATAGATTCCGCAACAAAAGAAACTATTTTTCCCGGCATAACAAACAAAATATATATATAAAATAAAAATTAATACAAGTATAACCCGGCACGTTAGAAAAACTACCTCACCTTCAACTTCTCCAGCATCGCCTCCGATACCTCATCCGATGCACTTCCATACCCTGTCACCAGCACGCCCTTCAAGCCACCTTTCGATTCAATCGCATATACAGCCGCTTCATCTCCCGGATCAGAATTACCCTCATACCTGTAAACATCCACAATTGAAAAATCATCCAGGTGTAGCTTCTCTTCTCCATGTGCCAGGTGATCACCCACTATATTGAAATCTACGGTAAATCCTTCTTTACGCAACGCATTAATTGCATTGGAAACTGTATCGTAATGTACTTTACCCATATGAAGCTGTTTTGTCCAAAGATATGTTTTTTAAGCGCTTATGCAAACAGGAAAGCCCGCTCCTTCGAACGGGCTTCCGATTTATGATAGACAGTAAATGGTCATTCACGTACGATCATCAGCTTCTGCGTAAGCGTCTCCCGACCCGTGTTAATACGAAGAAAATATAATCCGCCCGGCAGGTGGCTGACAGGGATTGTAGCCCGTCCGCCATCCATATTGATCAGCTGATGTCCGATAGCTTCACCGCCTGCGTTCAGCACCGTTAAATAACCTACTCCTTTCAACGTATTACCAAACTGGATAGTGGCCGTATTACTGGCAGGCTGGGGAAATACCTTTAACTGTTTTGATAATTGGTATTTCCCGTCTGCCGTAACACGCAACAGCGTGTCACCCACTTTATGCCCCGTACGCAACGATGAAGCAGTATCGCTGATGATGATATCATCAAAATATGTTTTGAAGTTGCCCGTTTCTGCACCATGATCATAGGCGATCATGATCCGGTCTATTGTTTTCCCGTTCAGCCAGTTGCCGATATTACAGACGATCCTTTGCCAGGTATTCGCCGTGCCATGTCCTGCACCGGGATGCATGGAAGTACCATTCTGGTCTACCGCTCCTATATCCCGCAGGGTGGTACCGTCTGTCATCAGCAGGTCTACCGTGGCATAGCGGGAGATACTGTTGGTAGGGAAAGTCCAGAAGCTTAGCTTGGTGGCGGCATTCACGGGTATGTTCACATCAAACACGCGGAAATAGTAATAAGAACCTCCGGTGGCAGCATTATCTGTGCCGGATATACGAATAGAGGAAGCCCCCAGGTGACTGGTCTCTCCTGTTACTACCCCGCATAAAGGGCTAGCCACATTCCGCGGGATAGAGCTGGGATCTGCGCTATCAGTCCAGGTAGGTACCGCGTCATAATTCGTTTCCACGCTGGTCCGGAACCAAAGCGGCGCGGTAGCATAAGGAATGGTAACATTGGTGGTAAGCGGCGCGGTGCCTTTCAGCACTTTGGTTGCCTGCCCCGTAAGGCGCAGGTAAAAGTCACCAGAGAGATAAGTGCCATCTGCACTGCTGGTCAGGAAATATTGGTTGTTGGGCACCGCAAAATAGCTGTCCGCCATTTTCATGATATTAGTGGCTTCATCATATTCATCGAACATGGCCACATAGGCAGTGTTCATGCCCAGGTTCTTGATATTATACAGCTGCCGCCAATAGAACTCTCCCTTGTTACGGCGGATCTGGTTACGGCTACCGCCGTTCCAGTTACTCCAGGCAAAGCCGGAGAAGATCACCGGTTGATAATCGATACCGTTGGCATTACAATATGCCAGGTCTGGCTGCAGCAGGTTGGTCTTGAAATTATCTGCACCTGCATTGTCGCCAAAGCGGCCAACAGACCAGGGCGAGATCATGTCAAAAGCATTATACACCTGGCTGTAGCCAGTATAGGAGTCATTGGTCTCTGTGCGCCAGTAAGTAGGCACCCCGCCGATCACATAGTAGCCTTTGGCCTTCAACCAGTTGATAATGGCCAGGCTGGCGGCAGGCGCGTTCAAACGGTGGTTAAACCCGAAACCCCAGATACAGATCACCGGTTTGCCATCCTGATGGGCATAATAAGGGCTGTTCACCACCCCCAGGTCGTTTTCAATGTGCAGCCAGTCATTTTTAAAAAAGGTAGTGTCATCTGCGGCCATATCATACATGATGTAGAAGATCCGCTGATATTTTTCAGCAGCGCGGCGCATACGCACTGTAATGCTGTCGCGACTGGCCTTAAACACGCCATCACGGGTCTCTCCTAAAAAGCGCTGGAGGGCTACGCCATCAATGCCTGACTGCTGCATCCATTTAAAATGCAGGTCGATCGTAGCTGCAGGATAGGAGGAGAACAATTGGGCAGGCCGTCCGTCACTGAGATTTCCCAGGTTGGTCTGGAACATCACGCTGGACGGATACTCCGATACATCCGGGTAGCCTTCAAAGGTCACGGCGCCGGGCGCCGGACTACCAGCAGGGGAATTGTAGGGCCCGGAGGACCAGTGCCGCCAGCGGGCTACCGGCGAGCCATCGCCATAACAGTTAAACCAGCCCTGATAACCGCAGATCACTTTACCGCTTACAGATTGTGCAGGAGGGGCCACCTGGGCCTGAAGGATAAAGGCGCTACCGCAGAGTTGGGCAGTAAACAGTACAAAACGGGTTAATTTCCTGATCATAGGACGTGGAGGTTTAGTGAGCTTGTAAGATAGGTTTACAGGCTTAACGGGGGGACTAATAAAACATTAATTCCATCTCCTGCCAAGTTTATCTTAAATATTTTTCAGCAGGGACTACAACCCCACCCCTTTCATGAATAACAGCCCTATAGCTGGAAGGCAAAGCAGGATCTCCACCCTTGTATTCCGGGAATGCCGGGTAAGGATATACGGGCCTTTGAAACCTGACGCCAGCAGCACCGCAGCAATTTAGTGCGCTGGCAACCATCTTCCGTGGGGGAACACCTTGTTCCACCCATTTAACCAATGCCAGTAAAATATCATGTTCGCTATCCTGTTTTGCCACAGGATTCAGATTCTGACCGAAATCATTAAGGCCTGGTCCCCCGCTGCAATGTCCCATGCCGGGTATCAGAAAATACCTGAAAAAACCTTGTGTTTTTTCCAGGCTGCCTTGCCGCTGCACTACCCGCTCGTAATAATTGATAGCGTCCTGGCAGGGCACAAGCGCATCCGCTGTACCGGTGTACATGATCAATTTCCCGCCGGCCGCTTTATAATTATTTAAATCAGGGTTATTAGCATTCAATAAAGGAGCGAGTACTGAATCTACCCTGGCCTGGTGCTTATCAAAATCAAAATGGTGGTAATCGAAATCATTCCCAAAAACCCAACGATATAGATAGAACAGGCCACCAGCGCCTTTGTCAGTTTGCTGATATTCGATGCCGCCGCTGGCATTTTCACTACCGGGTGGCGGTGGACAATAGATCCGTTCGCCAGTCCGCGGGTTCACTGGTCCTGCATAGATCTTCTTTAAGGCCCTTATCTGAATATCACTAAGGCACTGCTTACCACTTCCGCATTTAAAAAGCGAATCAATGTCAAATTTCGCCATCCTGGGATCGGTGAGAAAGCTGTCGGACGGCGCCCCACCGTCTTTACCCGCAAACCTGGAAACAATTGTTCTGCTGATATAAGAGAGATCGGCTGATGAAAACAGGGGCTCCTTCCCTTCGCTGGTGGCTTTACGGTTTGATATAAACCCGGTGTGTAAATGGGTGCGGTTATTAGCGGGCGCCCCTGCAATGATACCGTTGTAGTCGTCCGGATACCGCTGTGCTTCCATCAAGGCCTGCTGACCACCTGTAGAGCAACCAACAAAATAAGCATGATGCGCCGCTTTACCATAATATAAAGCAATGATCTGTTTGGATACAATGGTCATCAGGTGAGTGGACCGATACCCAAAATCAGTCCAGCGTTCCGGGTGATGGATGGCAGAATCGGGATGCGGCGATGTACCCATGTCTGTATTGGCAGTGGCATACCCTTTTTTCAATCCGTTTGCCAGCCTGTCATATAGTATATTTCCGGCACTACCGCCATTACCTGTTCCCAGGAACCTGCCGTTCCAGTTATTTTGGGGCATCCAGAGCTCTATCCTGATATCAGAGGCCGATGTAGGTCTAAGCGATACCGCTACCAGGCAAAAAGCCGGTAATTCCCCCAACACTGTTTTTGATGCAGGGGGTTGATATACACCAGCGCTGATGCATTGGATGTTTGTTACACTTAGCCCCGGTATTTTTAAAGCCAGTATTTTCTGCCGCAAGCTGTCGGCAATGCTAGTGTTTTCCTGCGCGCAGACATTCACACATGTTAAAAAGAAAGCCAGCAATACACAGGTGCTTAAAGATATTCTTTGTCTTATTCTCACGGAAAGGATGAAATAATTGTTGCAAAAGTGATTTAAATATAATCTATCCTTCCTGTAATTTTGCCTTGCGACCAAATAAAGAAGATGTGATACAACAGCTTATCACCCATATCGGTAAATTCTGTGCGATAGCACCGGGAAGATCAGGTTTAATAGCGCCATTCTTTGAACACCGGGTATATAAAAAAAAGCAGTTATTACTGGAGGAGGGACAGCGATGCTTTGAGAAATTCTTCATTATCAAAGGATGTGTGAACATCTACTACCTGAAACAGAACGGGGTTGAGCAGACCATCGATTTCGCAATGGAAAACTGGTGGATCTCGGATTTTATGGCTTTCTCCAACGGATCACCGGCACAGTTCTCCATACGTGCAATAGAAGCCACAGAAGCATTGTGCATCAGCGCCGACAGCCAGCGGGCTCTGCTGAGCAAAGTCCCCGAAATGAATGAATATTTTCACCTCGTATTCCAGAAAGCCTATGCAGCTTCCCAGGTGAGAATGAAGCTGATAAACGAGCTTCCCAAGGAAGAGTTATATCGTGATTTCCAGGAGAAATTTCCCGCCTTTATTCAACGTGTCCCTCAATACCTGCTGGCTTCTTTCCTTGGATTTACCCCTGAATATCTCAGCGAGATCCGGAAGAAATACATTTCTTAAACCAGTTTAAGCGCCAGGGCTTTTTTTCGATGCAATTTGCAGCGTAAATAAAGCATTCAAATCATGGTCAAATCAATTAAACATCGCTTAGACATTTGGAAGGAAGAACCAATATACTGGGATTCCATAGCAACAATAGACAAACGCCTGGCCGGCTCTTCTGTGCCGCGCAGCCTGCTGGAGCTTATCAAGATCCGGGTCTCCCAGATCAATAAATGTGTTTATTGTATCGAGTATCATTCGCAGGACGCCCTGCATCGTGGAGAAACGCCGGGCAGGATCTTCGCCCTTTCCGCCTGGGAGGAAAGCCCATTCTTCAGCGATAGTGAAAAAGCCGCTTTACACGTAGCAGAAGAAGTAACACATATTTCTGCCCATGGTATTTCCGATGAGGCTTATGAAAAGCTGATGAATTACTTCGACACAAAGCAGATAACAGACATCATTGTATGTGCCTGTCTTATCAATTTCCTGAACCGTATAGGTATTTCAACGAAAACAGTGCCAGCCTGAAGGCCGGCATCTACTCCGGCTCTGCTATCCCCAGAAAGATCACCACGCCATCTCCTCCGGGATTATCAGCAACATCTACCAAAGCCGAAGGTTTCCAGTTGTTCATGCACCATAGATTTCCGGCGCCATCTATATTGGTGGAGGTCAGCCGCATGATGGGCTGATAGCATTCCATACGAACAGGTTCATGCCTCACACTGTGCGGCGCAGGTCTGGTTTGGGTACCATACAGCGGGTGACCATTTGCCAGCATCACTTCCGAACCGCCTGTCGGAACAGTCATGAGCTGTGCTGACTGCGGATCGGAGGGATTGCGCAGCATGGTCACCCCAAACGGGGCCTGCAGATCCAGGGACTTTTCACCAGTGGGTGCTGATTCCCGTCCGAAATTAGCCAGGAAAACAGTTTGCTTTTTATCGATCTTTACGCCCCAGGGAGCATAGGTGTTAACATCATAATAACCTTTAACGGTGGAAAGATCATGGCTCAGTACAGTTGCCCGGCTGCTCGCCACTCCCACTACTACCACATCGCCATCGCCATTGATCGTGACCTGGCGCAATGATTCATAGCCGTAGTGCTCATTGACCGGGCTGTAATAATCACTATACCAGCTTGCCTTTACCACCAGCTTCTTACCTTCCATCGTTACTTTGTAAACAGCAGAAACCGCGCAATTCTCTTCAACATCCTTATCATAGTTACCAATACAGGAGATATAGGCATTCCCCTTGTTGTCCGGCACTACATCAAATACCTTGAGATAAGGCGTTCTTAAAGACTTTACAGGAGAATGTTTTGTTCTTTTAACAGGAAACTCATCGCAAATAAGCATACTTTCTTCAGTGGGCTCACCATTTAAATAAACCACTACCGCGCTGGGCATACTTTTAAAAGGATATACCCCTGTGGGAGCCGGAGCAAAAGGATCCTGGCATCCTACAGAAGACATCCAGAGATTACCGGATGTATCATACGCCATTCCCTGCACACGTGAGAGGCCGGGCGTATAGCCACTGGAAGGGCTGATCGGCTTTCCGTCTTTATAATGAAAACGGGCAATGCCGCCTTCCTGTGGATTATACAATTCAGGTCCCCAGCCGAAGTTGCCAAAAGAGATATGCTTCTTCTCCGGATCTATCGCAGCCCCGAACCCTACCCCTAACAATCCGCCGCCCTGCACAGGAGAAAAGCTCGCCGGTGTAGCATCATGCTTGTACACCAGGCAATGCGTTCCGGAAAGATTGGAACCTGCCCTGAAATTATTGGCCACCCAGGCGTTATCATCCGCGTCGAACACCACATAGGCAGTACCACTGGGCAGGAAATTCTTTGATCCCGATGTATTGGTTTTCAGGGTAAGCGTCCATTGATCGGGCGCCTTTTTATGCTCATCCACTTTCATGGAAATCAATGAATCTTTATAGATCTCATCCCGGCCTGCCAGCATCTGGTAAATATTATCTGCATTGGCAAAGGGATCATGTAACATGTTTCTCAGTGCGCCAAGAAAGCTGGTATTCGGGGCATGCGGCTCATGCCAGGCATAGCCGAGGAACTGATCATAGAAAGTATGGCCGGAATGCGTCATGGGGTTCGTAAGGCAGTAATAAAACAGGTTACACAAGGAGTTGAACATCGGGTAACTGTTTGTCTCAAATCCATTGGGTGATTGTTTGATCATATCCGCCAAAACACCTTCTGTACGGTAGATGTTCTGCTTCATGCCGTAAGCGATCTTCATATTACGCTCCGTACCCGCTATGCTTACCAAACCATCTTTATGAACGGTCGTCATTCGCGCAAACGTATAGATAGATGCAATAGATGATTCCGGACAGACGCTTACTTCCTTCTCTGCAGCCGGTAAATAAAACGTTGCCAGCAGGGCTATGGGTTTATCCTTTGGCGTATAGGGTACACCGTGGTGGGTATAGCTTCCTATAAAAACAGTCACCGCAAAATATTCGGCGCCGTTCTCCGTCAGTTCAACGCTAAAGGTATCTCCCTGGAAGGTTGTCTTGTGAGCAACCACTCCATTGTGCCCATTCAAAATATGCTGCACGGCATAGGTGCCCGATGTGATCATAACATCCTTAACTTTCACATGAAATCGAACTGATTTTGTATTCATGGGGATAGCGGTTTTCTGGGTAATAGCTGTTAGTTTTATAAAGGGGCTTGTGAAATGGTTATTTTGACAGTTAAATGTAATGTTTATATTTTAAATTCGCATAAGGGAGATCTTCTAAAATATATAAAAATCAAATTAACGTGTGCTTGTCCGGAATAAGATCATTCCCTATTTTACAAGCCGGATTAAATTAATCCTGTCAGGTATCTCAAAATTAACCATTGGGGCAATCGGGTAGCATTCCACGAGCTGTATCCCTATTTATATTAACACATGTCACTTCTAATAATACAGGTACAGGTAGATGCCATTTTATTGGGACAGGGCTGTAGCGCAATAGGCCAGGACGTGAACTTCCAGGGGCTTCCCTATTTCAACAGGAAAAAGGAAGTGCTGATGAACCAGGACAGGCCCTTCCTTGCTGAAAGTATCATCTCACAGCCATTCCGGAATGACAGTCTTTTCCTAGATGCAGGCGTGCACCTTCACTGGACCCTCCCTGACCTGGTTACTGCAGGCAGATCCCAAAACGGGCAGACAATATTCCCGGCCGCCCCTAACAGGTGGTATGTACGCAAAGTGAAAGGTGGCAGGTCTGAAGAGTGGATCATCGAAAGCGATTACATCTGGGATGCGGATGACAATACCTGTCCGGTACATGCACTGTGTACTATCCCCCTGGATATTAATTTAAACGAAGACGCAGACGCTCCGGCAGGCGATGAGATCACGTTAAAATCCGGATCACAGCCCTATGCCTACATGGGCCGGAAATACACCTTGAAGGAATGGCGGGAAACCGACAATCCCCGGGAACGCTATTGGCATCATATTAAAAAAGGGCCTTTAACGGCCATCGGCTGGGGCTCGCTGGCATTCGACACTTTCTATGCACATAGCCGCAGCGTGTATGGGATGCACGACAGCGATCTTCCGGATGAAGCTACAGCCGGAAGTGAATACAGCTATACCCTTGTAGGATGGTATGACCAGGAGTTCAACACGCATCAGCTGGATTTTATCCGCGAAACGATTGCCGATATAGAAAAAGAAGTGCAGGATGAACGCCGTCCCCTTATTTCAAACGAAGAATTTAAAAAGGTATATGAAGAACGGCTCAACGCTGAAGTGGTGTCAACAGGGAATGAAAACCTGATCAATAAAAAAGATCTCTCCGGCATACAGCATACCCTTTGCTTCGGTTATATAGATATGCACCAGCAAAAGGAGGCCCATCCTACCGGTGAAAAGATCCAGGTAGCTGTTGCCAACACACCGGCTGAAGCAATCTCCGCCCTGCTCATCGCATCTGCAGGACAGGATCTGCAAACAGCCGGACAAATGAAGGAAGAAGAAAAGCTCGAAGCATTACTCAGCCTGGATGACCTGAGTAACCTGAAGCTTGACATGGCGGCAAGGCTCCGGGAACTACGCCATGAAAAAGGATTTGTAGCCCATGAAGGCCTTAGCAACTGGAGAATAGTGCTGGAAGATAAAAAAGATGCACCGCCAGGTGACGACTCAGAAATACCTGTTCCTGCTTTAGATGAAGAAACAGAAGACCTGGAGCAGGAACTGAGAGCGGAGCAATACAAATATGATCTTAAAAAGAACCAGCTGAATGCGGCGCTCGACGCCCTGTACCTTGATTGGAGCAGGTATATGCAAGCGATGTACCCCGCCGAAGGACAAACCCATGAATACCCGGATGTAGACGCCATCCGCTTTCATATCCAGCGCAATTCACTCAGGCATGCCCGTACTTTGAAAAATGAGCGGGACAGCTATCCTGACCTGATCACCGGTCTGCAAAATGCCATTCAGCAAAAACTGGCTGCCTTGCCCCCTCACCCCCGGAAAGAATATAAACTGAAGCTGGAACCAGGCACGCAATATTGGGAAGCAATGCCCCCTTCGCTTGTCTTGTTTGCCAATGAAAATACCAGCGGGGAAGCTGATCTGCTACGATATTCGAACCGGCTTACACAACCCGGTAAAAAGGATGTCTTTTTATGGCTGACAGACGCCGAGACTGCAAAGATCGAGCTGAAAGACAAGAAGACCTTTACATTAGAAGGCTTGACCAGCGCCTTGAAGGCCTTTGCCAAACACCGGCCGGACTTTGGAAAAGACAGCAGCAACAAGGTCAATGAATGGCATACCTTCAGGGTGGAATGGAAAATAGAATTATTCCCGGTGGCCCCTGGCAACCAGCTGACCAAAAGCAGCAGCAACTTTGACAATGACTTTATCACCAGGAACTACAGCCTGCAGGAAGAAGACAACGATTTCAGCATTCATCCTTCACTGACCGCATTGAGCTTACACAATAACGGCTCTGTGTATACCGGCTCTTCCTACGTGACCAATACCATCAAACAAAGCTACAGCAAGAAACTCCGTGACTTCTTAAAAGCGAACGATAAACCGGAGCATAAGGAAATCTCCGCTACAGTGCAGGAGATGGCCAGCTATGAAAAGACGCTGCTGGGCATCGAACTGCTCGGGCTCACGCTAACTGGTTTCAACGAAGCGCTGATCCAGCAGAAATCAATTACCCGCCTGGCTCCGGCTGATCCTTTTGGCTTTGCCACGCATAAAGCCTTCGCCAATGAAGTAGCTGCACTATTGAATACAGGCCAGGGCAGCAGTGCGGATCCCTTATCGTCCTTCAATCCTCTGCGTTGCGGCGCATTGAAAGTGCTGGCCATCCGCCTGATAGATACCTTCGGACGAACCTGTAATCTTACTCCTGCGGAGATAGTGACCTCCACTCCCAACCGTATCAGTCAGAAAGAAAACTGGGTGAATTTGCTCCCGCGTCTCTGTCAGCAGGCTACTATGAGCATCCGCTGGCGCGATTCCCTGACAAAGGTGGATAAAACAACCAGGGCAGCTGTTCCACCCGTCACGTCCACCTTTAAGCAATCGCCTGTGTGCGGTTGGATGCTGCCTGTATACATGACCCAGCGCATGGAGTTCTTCGATGCCTTTGGCAAGCATCTCGGCGGCATTACACATAAAGGTGTATGGGAAAATTCCGTTTTCGACTATGGGAAAGCAAGCAGTGAAGACCGCTCTTACATCCAGAATGTGCAATTGAGCAAGCTGATAGACTGGATCCTGAGAGGAACAACCGCCAATCCGGATTTTCACGAAGCCTTTGTGAATATACTCAGGGAAACCTGTAACAATATTGTGCCCGAAAGCAGGACCAATCCCTCCTTAATGGAGATTATCGGCGGTACGCCTATTGCCGTTACCCAGATCGCGGTCAATTTGTTTGTCAAGGGCTCTCCGGTGTTCGACCTTGACTGGAACGTATTCAGAACGGAGCTCGATACCCGGGAAGAACGGAATACCCGGCAGTTCACAAAGATCCATTTCCCTTATTCCATTGGAAACTTTCATAAATATAATGACGGTGTAGTCGCTTATTGGGATTATAAGGGCGGCAATATCGCCGGCCCTGCTTACTTTAACAGCGCTGTCAAAGGCCGCCTCGGCTTTACAGAGGCGCCACAGGAATTGCCCCTGGGACTGGAAGATGAACAGGCATACCGCTACACACCGGGAAAAAGTATGGCCGCCTTACTGAAAGAACTGGCAGGTAACGATAATAATATATACAAGCATGAATTTACCCGCCACTTTGTAGCCAATGGCGGCAGGTATTGGGATGTCCTGGTGAATGCGGGCTGGATACAGTTGTATCAGCAGCCAAGCAAAGCGATCAAAAGAACCTTCGAGCATACCGACCTGCATGCCGCTATCGATTCACGTGAAAAGAATTTTATTGTACTGATGCACCCCAGGGGAACACTGCATCTTAGCTCGGGCCTGTTACCTGTGAAGAAATTAAAGCTGCCCGAAGAAAGCTATAAAACAGCGCTGCGAACAATAGAGCTGACCTTTCTGGCGTCTCCGCTCATCATGCCGGCCAATGAAACAATGGTATCGCTGCACCAGGATAGCCGCTATGAATGGAGCTGGCTGAAAGCGGCAAAGCAAAAAGAAGAAGTGATCTCCGAAACCAATATGCCCATATTCCACCGCACCCTGCAGCGCAGGCATATGCAGAAAGATAACTTCTTTGCGCTATGGACTAACCTGGAGATGTCGCCTGCTGAGGCATGGCAACAGCTGCTCACGGCAGGTTTCCTGGAAACAGCGCTCAGTTTTGAAAAGGAAGGATTCGCTTATTTCCGGGAAGACAAAGTGGAAAAAGCCCGCCAGGAATACCAGGACCTGGTAATAAATGGCGGATCTGTAAATAATGCAGGAAGACTGGAAGCATTGCGGGCACAGCTGGCATTGATCGCGCAGATCACTCCACTTCTGCCCCGCCTGGTGCGCAGCATAGTACCGTTTGAAACAAAAGCAGGAACCCTACCCTCCCAAAGTTTGCAGGAAGGCTGGTTGTCTATAAAAACATCACCCAAAACAATATGAGCACAACAATTACAAGCCAAGCCAAACTGACGCTGGATCTCCCAATGGACGAGATACGGAATGCGGCGATCCTGAACCTCGCCGCCGGAAGCGCTAAAACGGTCCCTGCTACAGGCGCCCCCAGGGTGATCTATGATTATTACATGGGAAGCTCCATTGCGTTCTACGGCAAGGAATCTTTTCAGCTGAACGAATTTAAAATATCAGCGGCGCAGGGCGGCTCTTTCGAGTGCTGGCTGAACATGGATCCCTGCCAGGGCACAGCAACTGTACAACAACTCATCTATCTCAGGAATAACGCTACCAAAGAGGCATGGGGCATTAATACCCGCTGCCCGGATGGCAGCCTGGTACTGCAATGCTTCGAGCCATCGTCCAATTCCTCCACTTTAGCCGCTAAGATCGATCATGATAAATGGGTACACTTTGCCCTGAACATTGGTAATGATGGCGCAGTAAAAACCTACCTCAACGGCGTACTGGCGAGTGATACGGCCAGCAAAGAATTTGCGCAGTTTATCAATGGCGACCAAACGCTTCAACTGCAGATAGGCGCAAGAGAAACAAAGGATTTCTTTTCCGGAAAAATATGTCAGCTTAAGTTCTTTACAGGTGTACGTGCTGCAGAAGAGATCAAACTAAGCATGGAAGAAGGGCGGAGCGCCAATGCCACCTTCAAAAGCAGCTACCCCATCGAATTCAGGCTTAACAGCCTGGATAACGGCAGCGAGCACCCGGTGCTTTACATAGAGAATAATACAAACGGTCATCCGCTGCGGCTTGACATGATCAATACATCTGGCACGGCAATACAGTTCTATGGCGAGTCTGTGAAGGATTTCACGCTGTCAGAAGAAGATTACCACATCCAGCTGCGCTTCAAGAAACAGGTAGTGGCTGCAGAAGCGCTGGATAAACTTGCTAAAGCCACAGATGGCTGGGCCTGCATCGCAGGAAAGAATGCCACGCTGCTGGAAGACTGGATCTCCTTTAAGCGCTTACCTGTAAACACCGCAGAGGAGTTCACCGGACTACAGAGTATAACGCTGAACAATATGCGGGCAGAAGCGATGGCGGGTTCCCGCAACACCCTGGTGGAGATCAAATACAACAATCTTTATTATAAGGGCAGCCAGCATATACTCAATGGATCGCTTACCCGCCACCTCGATATTATCAGTCACCTGGGCAAGCGCAATGTGCCTTTTGATGTAAGCATAAAAGGCGCATCAACAATCCTGAACGATGGGGACAGCGCCAATAGCTTCCAGATCATTATCCGGAATATAGCAGGCGAGCCTGTCCGCTTTGTGCCTAAAAAAGGCGATGCTACTCAGTACAGCATATTTTCCCTCTACTGCAGGGAGTCGGTGACCTTCAATGACAAACCAACTTTCTCTTTTGCGGGTAACAAATTCAGGGAGGACGCATCCACGGCGAAAAACAATCTGCCCAAAACATTTATATGTGAAGACAACCAGGTACTCAACCAGGGAGATGAGTCGCTTGTTATTGACGTGAGTACCCTGAAAACCAGCCATGCTTCCGGTACGCTCATGCTCTACCTGGAATATAAGAACATTCCCGGCTACTGGGACGGCGTAATACCCATACCACTGCAGCTTGGCAGGATCGTGGAAAGAAACAACAGGATCGGTATCAACACGATTGCTCCTGAAGCAGATCTGCATGTTAAAGGTACCCTCAAAGCCGACAACCTGGATATTAAAGCACCCCTTAAAGCAGATACCCTGGAGGTTAAGAACGCTAAGGCAGATAATCTGCAGGTCAAAGGCAATATCAAATCCGAAGCCCGTATAATGGACAAAACAGGTGACCTGATGCCCGTGGGCGCTATCATTGCCTACGGAGGCAATACAGCTCCGGCAGGCTGGCTATTGTGCGATGGAAAAACCGTTATCAATGGCAAGCCTGAATACCAGGACCTGTTCAATGTACTGAAGACGAATACAACACCTAACCTGAGAAAGCAATTTATCGTAGGAGCAGACCCCGAAACACCGGATTATAAGCTGCATGGACAGGGTGGGGCCGTCAGCGTTGTATTGAAAGAAGATCAGCTTCCACAACACCGGCATTCCGGAATGACCAGCAATGAAAATGTGATCAAAGCATCGGACTATAAATTGATGGGTAAAAGAAGCTACAAAAGAAATTTTGCGAGTGGTATTGCTGAGGAGGGGATAGTTACCAAGGTAAAACTTGATTATGCCTGCGGGTATGACAGTTATTGCGATGATCCGGCTAACATCGATGCTGCAATAAATAGCCAGCATGCCCACAGTTTCATCACAGGAGAAACTGGTAAAGACCAGGCGCACGAGAATCGTCCACCCTATTATGCGCTCACTTATATTATCAAATACTAAATAAAGCAATATCTATTCTCTAACCTAAAAAATAAACGAAATGCCAAACACTCCAAAACTCATCCTGAAGGATCCCAGGAAAAGCCTCTCAAAGGACTTCAACAACAAAACGCCCCTGAAAGAAATTGTAAAATTCAACAATGATAACGCGGAATATGTAGATGCCGAAATAGTAATTGAAGACGGGGAACGAAAAGTGGACCCCTATAGCCCTGTAAATATTAAGGTGGTGCAATTACTAAATGATAAAAAGAAAAAAACCACCACTGCAGGAGAAGTGCTCTCAGGAGTAGTTATTTCATGCGCCAGGCCCTCAGACTGGACAGCTACCTTAACTTACCAGGGACGCCTGTATAACAAGGAATTCAAAACCTTTGATGAGAAGGCCGTAGCATTGACATACATAAAGATCGAGAATAACGCAAATACTGAGTATGATCTGAAGGATTGCAGCAATGAATTTGTCTACTATTTTCTACCAAAATCAGGTATCACGTATGATGCTTACACGAATAACTATCTCGTACAGATTCAGCGAAAATTAGGAAATGACTGGAAAGATTGGGGAACCGAACTGCATACTAACTTTACCTTTGGCGGAAAAGCAGACATCTTCCAAACTGCTGTAGAACTCTCTTACTCTTCCGGCGACGAGAATATAGGCCTGAAACCAGGGCAAAGTATTACGGTGGAATATGCCAATATCCTTAAAGAGGAATTCGCAAAGAATATGCCCAAACGTATATTTCCTGAAAAGCCGGAAACTTCCCTGATGGGTGTTGTTGTTAAAGTATCGAAGCTGAATTACAATACACGCCGCAAAACCTTCAACCTGGCCGTAAATTTAAATACCAACGAGATCAAAATAGAGAAGGACGAAGAGCTGCTCGCTTTCTATCAAAAATCGTATGAAACTAAAGACACCGTGGTGCCGGAGGACGCTAAAGCTGTTATTACCAATCTTAAGCAAAAAGGCATTCAATTCCTGCCCGGGGTACATATCAAGGAAGTTTATTTCGAAGTAAATATTACCGACGAGCCCCCAACCGAAGCTTAGTAATAAACTATCTGATTATTTACCTTAAAAGTAGACTATAAATGAATGACCATACCGGAGTAGTTACCACGTCGTCCAAAAAAACAACCATCACTGCCAGAATGGTAATGGACCTTTTGGGTACCGTGGTAACGCTCGAAGGTATTTATTCCAATGATCAGACAAAGCTTCAGGGCACCGCTGACCTGACGAATGAAGAAAAGGGACTTGTACAAACACTGAAAGATCAGCTGCCGGATCTTATCCGCAGCATTCTACCTGATATACGTGTTAAATCGGTGTCGGTTAGCCTGGAGTTTAACCGTAGCAAAGGTCTGCTGTACTACGGGGTAGAAGGAAAGATAAGCATTGAAAAGAGGAACATACAATTCAGCCTGTTCCAAAAAGGGAAAGCAACATTACTGAGCCTGCAGTTGTCTGATCCCATTGCCTTAACAGGCTTACCACTGGTTGGACAATACCTCGGCAAAGAAGATGGTATCAGCGATCTGCAGCTGGTATATTACAAAGACGGAGAAGACAGTGATAAAGCATTTGCTGAATTATTAAAAAGCCCTGCTGTGCTCAGCAGGTATCCCAGGTATAAGGCGCTGATCGGCAAAGGCCTCAATATTTTCGCCGGCATCCGGATCGGTGAATTTGACATGCCCGTCAGCTATCCGTTACAGGCGCTGGAAGACAAAAGCCCTAAGCAGATCGCCGGGGAAAAAGACAATAAGCCCAAATCAACCACTACTGAAATTACCGCACCAGCTGAGCCTCCGAAAAAGAAATTCCTCGATGTTAAAAAGACGGAGCTGATCTATAAAGACGGGAAAATAGGTTTCCTGGTTTCCGGTGCAGTAAGCATCAGCGTTTTTGAGCTGGAGCTCATGGGCTTACAGGTATTGGCGGAATTAAGCATTTTCCAGGATTTCAGCTTCAAAAAATTATCCTTTGACCTGGAAGGATTGAGCATCGACATACAAAAGGCGCCGCTCTCACTCACCGGGGCTTTTCTGCGAGCAAAGAACGCCGGTGAAGAAGCAGATTATCTGGGCTTGCTCAATGTCGGCCTCAAACAATTCCAGTTTACGGCCATCGGCGCTTATTCGCAAAGAGCCGGCTATTCTTCCATTTTTGTATATGCCTTTATCGGCCTTCCGCTGGGCGGGCCGCCTTTCTTCTTTGTTACGGGTCTGGCATTCGGTATGGGTATCAACCGCGATTTCATCCTGCCGGATATCAGCAGGATCAACAGGTACCCCTTGCTGAGCGTTTGTATGGATAAAGGCTCGCCGGGTGCGGTCACCCCTCCTGCCAACAATAAAGAAGGCGTACTGGAAATGCTGCGTTTGTTGAATGAATCCATTCCTCCGGTTCCGGGTTCCTATTTCCTGGTGGCGGGCATCCGTTTCGAGTCTTTCAAAGTGATCCGGACAATCGCCCTGGCCGTAGTCAAGATCGGGCACGAACTGGAGATCAATCTGCTGGGCATTAGCAGCCTCACCTTACCCAGTGTGTATGTAGAACTGGCGTTTTCTGTACAGTTTGCACCCGCGCGGGGTATCTTCATGACACGGGGATTGTTGACCGCCAGCTCTTATATTTTATTTCCCGGGCTCCGGCTTACTGGCGGCTTTGCTGTTGGGTTCTGGTTCTCCGATGAGCACGCGGGCGACTTCGTTGTCAGCATGGGTGGATACCATCCCAGGTACAAGCCGCCTCCTCATTTCCCTACCAACATCCCACGTATAGGGATCTACGGTAAGCTGGATGACAATGTAACGATCACCGGTGAGCTCTACTTCGCGCTTACTCCGCAAGCTATCATGGCGGGGCTCTTTGGCAGTCTCGTTTATTCAGACAGCTGGCTGTACGCCAGTATCAGTCTCCGGGCCGATTTCATCATACTTTGGAAACCCTTCTACTACGAAGCCGATATTGCTGTAGATGTATATGTCAGGTTTACGATCGGGGTAGGTTTCCTGAGCAAAGATTTCAGCTTTCACCTCAGCGCCGGTATCATGGTCTGGGGACCTGATTTCAGTGGAAAAGCATTTCTTGATGCGGGCGTAAAGACCTTCAAAATAAATTTCGGCGCCAATGCGCCCAGGTTTGCTGCTGACCTGACATGGGATGAATTCAGAAATTCCTTTATTCCGCCTTCACCTTGTGCTATCAATGTTGCAGCAGGGCTGATCCATAAAGTTAAAATAAAGCTGTCCGAAACCAGCGCAGAAACAGAAGTCTGGATCATCAATCCCAAAGAGCTGGAATTGGTAACCGATAGTATTATCCCGGCTGCCAAGGCAACTTTAGGAAACGATCCCCTGTTTAAAAAAGATGCCTTCCCCATACCGGGTATAGCCCCTATGAGCAGGAAAGCATTTGATGCAGGGCACAGGACCACTATTTACGCCGGATGGGATAACGGTAAAACAGCTGTTAAAGAAAACGATCCCCAGTATCAGTTTAAGTTTACGGCTGTTACCAAAAACCTGCCTAAAGCGGTATGGGGCACTGAAAAGCCCGACAGCAAAAACCCTCCTAAAGGTGACGATAGCCTGATGAAAGGCTTACTGTCAGGTGTGAAGATCTCTGCGGAAGATACCAAAAGCGGAGCAAGCCGCGACTTCAAAGAGGATGAGCTGGCATTTGTAAAAAGCAGTCATCGCACAAACATCAGCGTCATGAAAGGAAATATTAAAAAAGAAGAACCGCAGGCTGAAAAAGATAGTTCACATCAAAACTATGTGCAGGCGGCGGCTACCCGTAGCCGTTCACTGGATATCCTTTCAGGAATATTATCTGAAGAGAAACCGGATGTATCCGATGTATCCGGAAAGATCCCCGTATATACCTATACTGAACCTTTTATTGAAACGCAATTCTCCTGGAATAAATAAAGCCCATGGCAGATCAAACAAGCACAACGAGTTTTCTGGCTTACCACTACCCTGCCCTGCAGGCCGGGCCATTTGTTATTGAGCAGGAAATGCTGATGCCTGCAGGTTTATCGGCTAATGAGGTAAAAATACCCGCTGCCAAACAATATTTTGTTGTTTCCGGAGAACGTTTCTATATCGCCCCTGACCAGGTCTTCGCTGTATTTCCCCCCAAAGACAGCGAAGGCGATTATGCCGGTTGTCTGCCACATATAGAATTGAAAAGAAGCACGCTTCCCTGGGAACGTCGCGCAACAAAGGAAAAGAACTCCGATCTGACAAGTACCCGGATGCCATGGCTGGCGCTGCTGCTGGTCAGTGAAAATGATATAGAACGGAAAGATGTGGTGCCACTCAGCATTCAACCGGCAGCATATATCAGCAAATATGGCCTCACCCAGGAGCCTGTTAGCTTGCAGCAAACAGAAGAGATCAACATACTCGAATGTAAAAAGGAATACCTGGATACGCTGGTTACTGTTCCCGACGATTGGAAATTACTCTCGCATGTCCGCAAGGTGGTTAAGAAAGATGGAGTAGCAATGGCGAATATACCTGCAGAGCGGGCCGTCGTCGTTTCACGTAAAATGCCCGAAGCAGGTAACAGTTATACTGTGCACCTGGTGTCTCTCGAAGAACGATACCAGGATGGTAAATTTGTGCATAAAACCGATGCACAGCAAATGGACTGGCTGGTAAGTCTTTACAGCTGGCGTTTCACGAGTATCGGCAACCAAAACTACAAACCGGATGCACTGGCTTTATCAAGACTCAAAGCAGCAGCAAATGCTGCCAGCGGGTTGAAAAAAGAGCACTTTAATAAGATCCATGAAGTGCTCAGCAAGAACCTCGCGCGTTATGGAAGCGCTCCGCTCTTCAGAAGCAGCGATCGTTTCAAGGCTTATCTAAAGGAGGAAAATCTGTACCCGGATGAAATAGACACCATCCTCACCGAACCTGCATTGGCCTGCTTTCGATACGAGGCAGGTACCTTACGTTCTTTGCTGAATAATCTTAATGCCGGGCCACTAAAGCTTGCACTGCCGCAAACAAATGAAGAAAACAAAGCAGTAAGCACTTACCTGGATCTGGGAAGTGTGCCCCTTTCCCATCATCTGCGTGCAGGCGGTCATACGGTTTCCTGGTACCGCGGGCCTTTTGTCGCATTTGACGCTGCCTTTGAAGATGACCGTGGCAAGCTGCTAACGCATCAGCATGCCGATGAGCTGATACAGTTCAATAAAGATACCGGACTGCTGGATATGACCTATGCAGCGGCATGGGAACTGGGAAGGCTGATGTTCATTAATGAACCAAAGCTGGTACAGCAGCTGCAGCTATGGAAACAGGAGAACAATTTCGACGAGCTGCTGGAACAACAGCGACGGGAATATGCGCATTTGACGGGATTCATCGCACAACCTAAAAATGAAAGCCTGCCTGCACCTATTGTCAATTTTCTTTTGCAAAGCTTCCGCTTCATCAACTTCCCTTTTAATTACCTGGTGCCAGACAACAGGATGCTTCCCAAAGAATCCCTGCGGTTTTTCCGTGTGGATGAGATATGGCTGAGATCTTTCCTGTATGGCGTGATCAGTGTTGGTGAACGGATCAGCTTTCAGAAGACCGGCAACATCATCGATAGTATCAGAACGGAGTTGATGGAACAGATACGCAGCGTCATTGAAGAAAAGGATTACTATACCAATGAAGAAAAGGCCGTCTATGGCATATTGCTCAATTCCGACGCAGTGGCGGGATGGCCGGCTCTCCAGGTAGAAGCGTACAACACCTCGAATGGAAAGAAAAAACAAATAGCCTTATTGCATAAAGGCTATCTTTCTGAGAATGTAGCGCTTTGCCTGTTTTATGGAAGAATGGATCAGGTGGTATTCTATCTGCCTATGGGCGCGTCTCACTTTGGCTTTGACCTGGGTAAAGGAGGTTATAGTAAAATAGCCACTGACGGTAAAACAGAGATTACCCCGTTTACCAGCAACATTATTAACGCAACAAGCCTTTCTACCCAAATGGCTGTGAACAATGCTGGCAGTTTCGCTGTTGAACTACTGCATAAACAGGATATGGTGACTTTTGAAATTCACTGAATTTCCTAACCTCAAACATATAACCATGGACTTTTCAAAAAAATTAGGGCAACTGGGCAAGCAACCAGACCTTATCCTTATTATTACCGACGAGCAACGGGCTACACAACATTTCCCCCCGGGATGGGAAGAGAAACATCTCCCTACGCTTACCTTTCTGAAAAAGAACGGTTTCAGTTTCGACAGGGCCTTCTGTAATACCTGTATGTGCTCTCCCAGCCGGGCCACCTTATTTACCGGGGTATATCCGGCTAAACATGGTGTATCTCAGACACTAACTGAAGGCGGCCCCTTATCACCTGCAGAGCCTACACTGAGCACTTCTTTACCCAACCTGATGAATGTACTCTGGGCGGAAGGATATGATGTACAATACCGTGGTAAATGGCACATGAGTAAAGGAGTAGCAGCTAATGGCTCAGTAACGAATTATGACAACCTAACCCCCGCCGACATTTCCCTGTTCGGCGCTATGGGCTGGGTAGCTCCTGATGCAGGAGAAGATGTGAATCCGTTAAACTTCGGCGGAGGATTTGCCAATCACGATGCCCGCTATATAGCAGAGTCCATTAAGTACCTGCAGGGCGTCAAAGCCAAACGGGCGGCTGGTATCCATCAACCTTACTGCCTGATTGTATCCCTTGTAAATCCGCATGATGTGCTGGCCTATCCCAATACGGCGGGCAACTCCGGCTATCATTCCAGTTCCTGGTCTGGCAGGGAAATAGGACTGCCCGATACAGTGAATGAGCATCTGCTCTTAAATAAAAAACCGATGGCGCAGGAGCAGATCCTGCTTGGTATGAATAGCTTATTGGGGCCTTTACCTAACATTGAACAAAAGCTGGATTATATCAACTTTTACGGTTACCTGTTAAGTTATGTTGACAGGGAGATCGGTCACCTGGTCAAGGAACTGTACCTAAAAGACGAAAAGGGGCACAGCCTGGCCGATGCTGCCATTGTTACCTTTACATCTGACCATGGAGAAATGGGCCTTGCACACGGCGGACTGCGCCAGAAAACCTTTGTGGCTTACGAAGAAGCATTGCGGGTACCCCTGGTTATCTCCAACCCGGTTTTATTTTCAGGACATAATAGTCAAAACTCAATGGCCCTGGCCACGCTGGTAGATATCATGCCTACCTTCCTGGAGCTGGCCAATGTATCCAATCCTCCTGCCGGACTAGCAGGCACCAGCCTAACGCCTATCATGGAAAATGGTACGCCTGTACAGCATAGTATCTTATTTACTTTCGATGATACAAAGGCAGGTTCCAATAGTAAATGGTCGGCCGTGAAAGCTGCTAACCGTATCCGTTGTATCCGGACAGAGAAATGGAAGTTCACATATTATTTTGATGCAGCGGGAGCTTATTACAACCAGTATGAGTTATATGACCTGGTGAATGATCCGAGCGAATATACCAACCTGGCTTATGACCCGGCTTACAGGGAAGTAAGGGAAGAGCTGGAAAGACAATTACACAAACTGGAAATAGAGAAGCTGCGGGTGAGAGCGCCTCAGGATACGGAAAGCACGCAGCAACCAAAGCTGGATAGTATTTCAGCATAGCATTTTCCGGATCCCGCCTTATAGCAAGGTCATCCTCAGATTAACTATTAGATAACAGCGGTATGGCATATTACTTGTGCTATGGTATATCTAACCAAAAGGTATCGCTATGAAAAAGTATCTGATAAGCCTTGCCATCATCCTGGCGGGATCCTTACTTCCGGTGATGCTTAAAGCTCAGGACAAAAAAAGGATCATCGATGACAGCAAAGAAGCTAAAGCGGATTTTATTAAGACAGACAAATTGATGCAAAACCTTTTTGACCACAGTTACGGATATGCCATTTTCCCTAACGTCGGTAAAGGTGCCGTTGGTGTTGGCGGCGCAGCCGGTAACGGAGTTGTGTACGAAAAAGGGAAATTTATTGGTCTGGCGAAGATGCTCCAGGTAACCGCCGGTTTTCAGTTTGGCGGTCAAGCATACCGTGAAGTAATATTTTTTGAGAATGAAGCGGCTCTGGACAATTTTAAAAACAACAAACTTAAATTTTCCGGCCAGGTTTCAGCGATCGCTGCTAAAGAAGGAGCGGCCGCTAATGTTAAATACCAGGAAGGCGTGCTGGTGTTCAGCCAGGGAAAAGGCGGGCTGATGCTTGAAGCCGCCATCGGTGGACAGAAGTTCACTTATGAGGCGGGAGGTAAGTAAGAATATGCCAACCCCCATATAATCTGTTGGCCGTTTCGCAAGAACAGCCAACAGATTATTCATAAGCGTTTTGAACCCTTCCCGCTATCCTGGAATCAACTTTGTTGTAATGCCTATCCTATTCCATGCGTTGATGGTGATAACCGCCAGGATCACCTGGGCCAGGTAGGTTTCTCCCAGTAACCTGGCAGCCAGTTCATAAGTTTCATCACTTACATGGTCATGACTGATCAGGGTGATCTCCTCAGTAATGGCCAGTATCGCCCTTTCCTCATCAGTAAAGAATGGAGCCTCGCACCAGGCATCAAGTGCATAAATCCGTTGTTCTGTTTCACCGGCTCTCCGGGCGTCTTTCGTATGCATGTTGATACAATAAGCGCAACCGTTTATTTGTGAGGCTCTGATCTTGATCAGATCCTTATGTGTCCTGGTAAGCGGTGTGCTTTCTATAAATTTCTCCAACCCGAGGATAGCTTTATATCCGGTTGGTTCTACCTGGTCAATTCTGATTCGTGTTGTCATATATTTTGCTTTAAAAATTGCCTTTTAGGAATATTCATCAATACCACGGCAGCCAGAATAAGTACCACTCCTATCCACTGGCCCATAAGCACCCGTTCACCCAGCAGTATGTTCGCCATAATGACGGATATAGGGATCTCAATAGAAGCAAGTATAGCGCCCAGCCCAATTCCGGCCAATGGCATTCCCCTGGTAAAGAATAATGGTGGGAGTATCGTACCGAACAGTGACACAACAAGCCCCCAGCTTAAGAAGATCTTATATGAAAATTCCCGGTTAATATAAGCGTGAAATACCAGCAGTATGATGATTAAACCACCCAGGATCATGTACAGGCTGCGTTTCAACGGCGGAAACTGTATATCGAGATTATTCGTGGAATACATCGTTGCCGTGTAGCAAACTGCCCCCATTATTCCGAATGCAACGCCCTTCCAGTTAAAGTGTATAGATTGTTCAAGAACATCCGTGGCCAATAAAGTGCCGGTCATAATGACTGCCACTGGAAGGATCGTAGCTATTCCCGGCCTCTTCTGCTGTAGGATGGTTTCCAATAGAACGCCCATCCATACCGACTGTGCCAATAATACAATGGCTACACTTACCGCGATGTACTTTACTGCCAGGTAGTAAAAAATGCTGGTTAGCCCCAAAGACGTTCCCGCTATAGTTAACCGGATCTTACTTTTAATGGACGGCTGTCTTGCCGCCACGGCTTGTTCCCGTTTGCGGAATAGCGCTAATATAAAAAGTCCCACAAAGCCAATACAAAACTGGGAGATGGTTACTTCTGCTGTATTAAAACCGGCCTGGTAGGCCATTTTCACATATGTACCAAGCATGCCATAGCAGCACGCGCCAAGTGTTATTAAAAGGCCCCCCTTAAGTGTCTTGCTTCTCATGTCAGTTCAATTCAATCCCTTCTGCCAGTTCGCGTACTTTTTGGTGGGCCTGTTCTATGGACTTTTTAAGCTCCTGCTTATCCAGCGATGTGCCGTTCACAGCAACTATTTGAATGTCATGAACACCTATCATATTAAACACCGTTTTCAGATAAGTTGTTTGAAAGTTGAGGTGCGCATTGTGCTCCCCGGTTTCATATCCCTGACCGCCCGTTGCCACAAGCAGGATCAGGGATTTGTTTTCAAGCAGTCCAACATAAGGATGTTCGGTATTTCCAGGGGCTATCCTGAAGGTTTCATTGAGCCGCATGATCTGGTCTATATAAGCCTTCAGGGTACTGGGAATGGACCAGTTGTACATAGGCGTGCCTAATACAATAATATCCGCACTCCGCAATTCAGCGATATAGGCATCGCTGGCGCTCAATGTTTCCAGTTCATCTACTGTTCTGTCTGCTGCCGGCTTAAAGTTGGCGTTAATCCAGATCTCATTGACATGTGGAACGTAAGCATTGCCCAATTCCCGGTAGCTGATCGCCGGCTCATTATGGAGGCTTCTCCAGTGATCCGTAAATATTGCTGTTAGGTTTCTACTATGTGAGTTCAGCACTCTTGCGCTTGCATTTATAACTAATACGTTTTTCACTGTAATAATTTTTTACAAAAGTATCCCGTACCTGGGCTATATTTATGTACCAGATTCAATATAAACTACAGCCCAGATGCTGCCTTATAAATCATTGATCCAGGTTGATAGAAATGCTTCTTTGTCCCTGCATGTCCAGGTGTGCAACAGCTTCATTACGCTGATCTCCAATGGCACTCTGCAACCGTCTGATATGTTGCCAAGCTCCCGCGTCCTCGCAGATCTGATCGGCATTCATAGAAATACTGTGAAGCTGGCATATGAGGAATTGGTCAGCCAGGGCTGGGCTGATGCTATTGAACGCAAAGGGATCTTTGTACATTCAAAATTGCCGGTACTATCAAACCGAAGACTGCCCGAGGCAGATAAAGGTCAACGTTCCCAGGAATCTTTCATATGGACTAATAAATTTAAAAATGCGGTACCGAGCAAGAATCTGCAAAGCTCCATACTTACCATTGACGACGGCTTCCCCGATGTGAGACTCACCCCGATAGATGAACTAATGCGGGAGTATCGAAGCATTTCCCGAAAATCCTATGGAAAGAACTTTCTGAAATATGGAAGCTCCAAGGGATCTGAGCATCTGCGTGGGTCTATTGCGCATTATCTTTACCACACCAGGGGTATCACGGTTTCTCCTGAAAATATACTGATTACTAAAGGCAGCCAGATGGGGATCTACCTGGCATCACAACTGCTGATCGGTCATTCAGATAATATCGCTGTTGGCCGTTCAAATTACCGTCTTGCGGATGACACTTTTATACATCATGGGGCTAAGCTAATCCGTGTGCCTGTTGATGATCATGGGATGGATATTGATCATCTGGAAAAGGTGTTGCAGCGTAAAAAAATCAAAGCAGTTTACGTCATCCCACATCACCATTGCCCAACAACAGTGACGATGAGTATGGAGCGAAGATTGAAGCTTTTAAAGCTTGCCAGGGAGCACCGGTTTGCTATCATTGAGGACGATTATGATTTTGATTTTCACTATGAGAATAAACCCTACCTGCCTTTGGCAAGTATTGATCATCATCAGAACGTTATCTACATTGGTTCTATTACGAAAACCCTTGCTCCGGCTTTACGAATTGGTTTCATGATCGGCCCCGCGCAGTTTATAAACGCCGCCGCTTCGCTAAGGGAGTTGATAGATAAACAAGGCGATACCGTGCTGGAAGAAGCATTTGCAGTAATGTTCGATAATGGTGAAATAGACAGGTACTTTCGGAAATCTTTAAAAATATACAAGGAGCGCAGGGATATTTTTTGCAGAATACTCAAATCTGATTTTGAGGATGTAATAAAGTTCAGTGTACCAGAAGGCGGACTTGCGGTGTGGGCGGTTTTCAATAAACGGATTGATTTAGATAGAATGGCTAGTGCGGCCTTAAAAAAAGGGCTTAATATTGATGATGGGAACTTTTACAGGAATGAATCTTTCAATGCAAACGGGGTAAGGATGGGTTTTGCATCGTTGGAGGAAGAGGAGATTGTGGAGGCACTCAGGAAGTTAAAAAATATAGTTGAAATATGACACTTTTTTACACAAGCCGCGCCAAATTCAGCGAGAGCACCAATGTTGGGCATGGGCGAAATATATTGAATGGAGTAGATTGACGCAATTAACGGAACTTGTTTCGCTGGATACAGGACTTAATGAAATACTAGTTGAGCCTGACCGACAGAGTGAGGCTATTACGGGAAAACAATCCGATGGAAGACCATGCGGATACCAATGTTATTGCGATCTGGCGCCATCGGACAATTGGATGGTGCACCGTGCGGATTATCGGCAAAGACTGGTCTCTTTATTTTCCATTTTTCATATTTTTTCGCGAACTTCCTAGAGCGTATGCTATCGTGACCTCAAAAGCGAATCTATGAAAGAGATTGTCAATTGCGCCGCCTACTCATCCGGACGCCGGGTGGCCGATGTTGAGCTAAACGACATTCACGAAATCTTAAAAGATACCAGCCAGTTTGTATGGATAGGGCTCTATGAACCATCGGAAGAGCTGCTCGAACGTGTACAGAATGAATTCGGCCTGCATGATCTCGCAGTTGAAGATGCCCACAGGGCACACCAACGCCCTAAAATCGAGCTATATGGGGATTCCCTGTTTATAGTCATGCGCACAGCACAAATAAACAAAGCGCATTCTATTGAATTTGGAGAGACGCACTTTTTCGTTGGCCCCAATTTCATTGTAGTTGTTCGGCATGGCTCCTCCATACCTTATACAGATGTAAGGGTTCGTTGCGAAACAGTACCCGACATGTTGTGTAAAGGGCAAGGCTTTGTGCTATATGCTATTATGGACTTTATTGTCGACATGTATTTCCCGGTAGTAGAGGAATTGGAAATAGAATTAGAAAAGATTGAAGACAAGATCTTCAAGGAAAGGCCCAGCCGCGAAACAACGGAACTGATATATAATTTAAAAAAGGACCTGCTGGAAGTCAAGCGGGCAGTATCGCCGCTGATAGATATCTGCAATCGCCTCATGAAATTTGATATCAAAGGTATATCTCAGGAAACCCAGCCTTACTTTCGTGACATCTATGATCATGTACTAAGGATCAATGAAATGGTAGATAATACCAGGGAGCTATTGAATACTGCCCTGGATGCAAATTTCGCCCTGATCTCCATATCCCAGAACGATACTTCCAAGAAATTCGCAGCCTGGGCCGCAATCATTGCCGTACCCACCATGGTAGCCGGATTTTACGGCATGAATTTCAAATTTATGCCTGAGCTGGAATGGCATTGGGGATATCCTCTGGTAGTCATATCTACCCTCACTGTTTGCGCAGTTGTTTACTATTACTTCCGGCGCTCTGGCTGGCTATAGCTGTGCTTAATATTAACTTTTTAGTGTCCTATGCTATCTGCCATTATATTTCAGTGCTCAATTTCCCCGGTACAGGATTTACCAAACAGTAATATGTACAACAAAAGCCATTTTTCTGACATGAAGAAGGAATGTAAAAGTGAGTAGGTTTGATTTATATTTACAATACACCCAATTGAACCAACACCCCTCAACTAAAAAATACAGAAATGGCAAAATCAAAAACTATTGTACTCATCCATGGAAATTTCGTGAACAACATCACCTGGACAGAATGGAAACAATATTATGAACAAAAAGGGTATAAAGTGTATACACCTGTAAACCCCGGACATGAAGGTACTCCATCGGAATTGAGAAAAAATGTGCACCCGGACTTAACGAAAACGGGATTTATAGACGTTGTAAACAATATTGCCACCCTGATCGACAGCTTGCCTGAAAAGCCTTTAATTATAGGGCATTCTATGGCCGGAATGGCTGTGCTGAAACTTGTTGAATTAGGGAAAGCCGCGGCTGGGGTAAGCATAGACGGAGCACCGCCTAAAAACGTCTTTCCTCCATTTCAGACACTTAAAACCGTTCTTCCCGCATTTGGCTTCTTTTCATCTACCAAATACTTTATGGGTAGCCGTAAATGGTATGATTATGCATTTTTCAATACAATTCCTGATGCTGAAAAAGTAACCGCCTTTGAAAAATATGCTGTACCGGAAAGCTATAAAGTAAGCCGTCAATTGGTTTTAAATGCTTATTCAAATATAGATTTCAAAAAGCCCCATGTACCTGTATTATTTATAGGCGGCGGCAACGACCATATATTCCCACCTGGCCTTACTAAAACCATTGCCGGAAAATATAAAGACCCCAACAGTAAAGTTGATCTTAAAATATTTGAAGGAAAAAGCCATTTTATCTGCGGAGAAAAAGGCTGGGAAAACGTGGCTGACTATATTTTGGAATGGTATGAAAAGCTATAGCCTCTTAAAATCCGGACATCCGGCGTTCATAATCGGACAGCAGACTAATTAACCTATATACTTAACTCATTATTTATTAACGTGCTGTAGTCATACTACCGCATTGGCAAACTATTTGGCATAATCAGCTTCGTTAAATCCGATCGCTCATATGTCAGGAAAAACCAGCGCTGCATTATTCACAGCACTCTTACTAATATCGGTTATATACACGCAGCACTTAAGCGCCGTCCCCTACAGGGTTGACCGGGGCACGCGCCCTGATCTACCTCTAAATGATACAGGCTCCTTCAGCAAGGATATAGAAGATTATTACCAATTGCTGCACCTGCCAGGATTAGTTGTTGGCGTTGCTCTTGAAGATAGCCTTATCTTTTTCAAAGGTATGGGTATGGCTAATCCTTTAACCAACGAGCCGCTCACTGCAGAGCACATTTTTCCCATCGCCTCCGTTACAAAATCCTTCACGGCTGTTGCGCTTAAACAAATGGAAGGAGAAGGAAAACTATCGCTGAATGATCTTATTTCCAAATATCCCAATCAATACTTTACTGCTAACAGGTGGAACCAGCAAACTACACTTGGACAGCTGATAAGCCAGACCTCTGAAAGCAATCCACCCGGATCCCAGTTTATTTATAATGGCAGTAAATACAATATCGTGTTCAATGCTTTTTGCGCCATTAACAAAACAAAGGTCGCAAATGATATGACGCGTCCATTTACCGAAGAGATACAGCAACGAATATTAACGCCGTTGAAGATGGAACACACCCTGCTCCGATTTTCAGAAAACGAGTATGGACATCTAAAAAAATGGATGGCGCCGGTTTACAGCCTGAATGAAGCCGATGGAAAATTTACACCCCTTGATGTTAAGCTCAGCGACATGCAAAGCGGGCCAGGTTTTGGAATGATGAGTTCTGTTAATGATCTTGTAAGATACTCGGCGGCACTTGGCCAAAATAAATTATTGACGGCTTTGCAATACAAGCAGGTCACCGCTCCTTTTTATCCCGGTAGCCCTTATGGCATGGGCTGGTTTACGACTAATTTCGAAGGAACAGAGCTGCATTGGGCTTATGGATATGGAGGAAATGACGCCGCCCTTTTACTGCGGGAGCCTTCCAAAAACCTCACGCTTATCATGCTCTCACCCTGCTCGCTGCCATCAGCTGTAACAAGGCTGGGTTATGGAAATCCATTTAACGCAATGCTGGTTTGTTCATTCTTTAGAAATTTTATCCAAAATGGACAAACAGGATCACGGCTTGCTATAGAAGAACAATTTGCTAAAGCAACAACCCTCGCATTTCTACCAGCTTCATTACATCCTGATACATTGGAAGCTGAAAATCTTTTACAAGGTCTGATGAAGAAATTTCCATCAGACCCCATCTGGCAAACGCCAACCGCATTTGAGCTCGTGGGCAGATCATCGAATCCCCGGATTTTACAATTTGGACTAAAGATGGCGGATCAATATGGCAAGTCGGGAAAATTGCACCCGGCAAAAGCATGGTATGCAGGCCTTATTTATCAAAAAAACGGCAAACCCTCAAAAGCCGAATCCTGCTTTGAATCGCTTGCCGAGGGTGACCAATATTCTGAACAGGGCTACAAGTTCGATGCTATGATGGAACTGGTTAAACGATATGGGAACGGTAAAACGGAGCGCTCCAGGCAAATACTTCAAAACCTGATCCGCTTTAAAGAATACGTTAGTGCAAATGATCAGCAGTATAAGGAGGCAAAAGAAATGCTGAAAGGACTGGAATAATAATCTGACCGAAGGGCTTCCAATGAGATTTTTTGGTAATATTGCTCTTTATCTATGCTACGAATTGCCCTGATTTTTCTACCGCTTTTACTGCTATTATCTGCTCCATCTGCTTTGGGTCAGATCCAATTATCTGATACAAACCGGATTTACCGTCCAGATGAGCTGAAAGCTGATCTGCGATTCCTGAGAAAAAAATTAGCTTCGATACACCCGGGACTTTACCGTTATACTACAAAACCTGCGTTTGATATTTTTTTCGACAGCCTTTACAATTCCGTTGATAAACCCATGGATGAGCAGGCATTCTTAAGCTTAATTACCTTGCTGCATCCTAAGATAGGTGATGGGCACACGATGTTTTTGCCCAGTAGCACGACGGCTGAATATAATAATAGCAAGGGCAGATTTTTCCCCTTCTCCCTGACTTACACAGGTGGAAGGCTGTATGTTGCTGAAAACTGCTCATCTGATACCGGGATTGAAAAAGGAGAAGAGATTGTAAGCATTAATGGAGAAGGTACTGCTGCTGTCATGTCACAGCTATTGGCAAGGCAAATCAGGGATGGATACAACCAAACTTACCCGATTTGGATACTGAATCATTATTTTCCTGCTTACTATAGCTTTGCTTATGGCAGACCTTCGCAATTCTCCATCGAACTCAAAAGCAAAAACGGTGAGCTTAGAAAAAAGCAGGTAGCGGCTTTAACAAAGGATAGTATTAAGTTCTTCCGGCAAACCCGTTATCCAGCCATTGAATTTCCAGGCATTTCTGTCGAGGAAATTAAGGATGGGACAACTGCAATCCTTACAATTAAAAGTTTCGATCCTGATCTGCTCGAATCAGTTTACAAGCAGGATTATAAGCGTACACTAGACAGTATCTTTACAATGTTAAACCGCAATCGGGCCACAAATCTTATCCTGGATCTGCGCGATAATCAGGGAGGAGATTTTGAACCCGGACGCTACCTCTTATCCTATTTGCTGATGAGCCCTGCCCGATACTTACTAAATGGAAAAGAGTCCAGATTAATACAGCCCAGGATCAATCATTTTACCGGAAGGTTGTTTGTGCTTATTAATGGCGGCAGTTTTTCCAATACTGCTATTGTAAGCGCCTGTTTGGAAAAAAATAAAAGGGCCGTCTTTATAGGGGAAGAAACCGGTGGAAATAAGTATATCATTAGCGGAAATCCTACAGAAGTAGTAATGCCTAAAACCCGGATAAGAGGCTTTATTTCCACTACTACGTTTTGGATCACAGCCGGCGGTGGCGATGGACATGGGGTCTTGCCTACCTATCCAGTCCTACCCACTATAGCGGATATTTTGACAGAAAAGGATATACCAAAGGCCTTTGCGCTAAAACTCATTTCGGAACGCTAGCAGATACTTACTTCACTCCTTTCCACCATTCTTCAAATACCTGTTTATCATCGTGCAAATCCACCAACTGGCCTATCATAGGAGTAGCCAGGGGAAGATCTGCAATCGCCTTTATCCGTCGTAAGGGTTCATCCCAGGGATGATTACCCAGTGTGAACTTGGAGGAATGCACTGGCAGTAATCTTTTTGCCTTCAGGTCCTTTGCCGCCTGCAATACTTCTTCCGGCTGCATGTGAATGTACTTCCATGCAAGGTCGTACTGGCCGTTTTCAAGAATGGCAAAATCCATCGGGCCGAATTTCTTCCCTATCTCCGCAAAGTGAGTATCATAACCACTATCCCCTCCTATATAGATCTTCATAGCAGGCGTTTGCAATACATAAGACTGCCAAAGTGTATTATTCCGGGCAAAGGTCCTACCTGAAAAATGACGGGTAGGGGCTGTATGTACAACAAAGCCTTCGCCCAGGTCCACATCCTGCCACCAATCCGTTTCTATGATCTGATCAGGCGTATAGCCCCACCTTTCGAAATGCCCTCCTACTCCTAATCCGCAGATCACTTTACCAACCTTGCCCTTTAGCGCCAGGATGGTCTTATAATCCAGGTGATCATAGTGGTCGTGCGATATAAACAGGTAATCTATTGCCGGAAAATCA
>Ga0102590_1001330_pt1 | contig 38391 bp, 34 predicted proteins | sample AraplaMF_Col_mMF_FD_76859 | JGI IMG/M metagenome (GOLD analysis project Ga0102590, IMG submission 76859) | Arabidopsis root microbial communities from the University of North Carolina, USA - plate scrape MF_Col_mMF | ecosystem: Host-associated > Plants > Roots > Endosphere | place: USA... | reverse complement strand
CACCCGGTCCAGCCTTCGATTCTTCCACTGTTCAATATAATCTATGATCCAGTCGGTAATGTGAGAGATAGTTGCTTCGCTCATTTCCACCTCATACAGTTCCCTCACATGGCTTTCAATGTCCCTGGTCGTCATGCCATGAGTGTACAGCGACAGCACATTGTCCTCTATCTCAGCCATTATACGGCTGCGTTTAGGTACCAGCTGAGGTTCAAAGCTTCCTTCCCGGTCCTGGGAACTTCCAGCGGAATTTCACCCAGCTTTGATTTTACTTTCTTGTAGCTATGCCCATTACGGCTGTTGGAGTATTGCACACTTTCCGGTGCATGCTTTTCATAACCCAGATGTTCATCCATTTCCGCTTTGAGCATCTCCTGGATACCCATTCGGTACATTTCTGTAAACAGATCTGAGAGATCTTTACTGGATTTAATTTTACCGTTCTTCAAACGGTTGGCCAGTTCCTCTTGAAGGGCTTGCTGTATCTTGTATAATCAGAGATTACACTCAAAGTGCATAGCACGATGCATTAGTGGAGGTGTTGGGCCTCCGTTTAATTAGTCGTAGTATAACACAATAATTACTATCACTAAACTTCTTTGCCTTAAACGCCAGCACACCAACTAGCGCGCTAAACCGTCATAGTAGCCAGCATAATTCTTATTTTTTTGTAATTAGATATTTTAACAGGGGCCGATGGGAAGTATTCCATCGGCCCCACATGATTATAGCATTTCTTAAATCAACTGCAAATAAATATAAAAAATACTATGGATTAGGTTATTGAATAGGATGACCAGTCTTTACACATAAGGGACGATCGATGGTGCAAAGCACCGGGTTAACTGTTGTTATATAAGCTGAAACAACACCCACAGGCGGGTCAAACTTTGCTTGTTCCAAAGAAATTGTACATGTTGGGTTTCCGTTTAAATTAGTCGTAGTAGAATAACAATATTTATCTGTACCAAATTTCTTAGCTTTCAGTGCCAGTGCACCACCAACTGACCCTAAAACTATCATAGCAGCCAGCATAATTCTTACTTTTTTCATAATAAATTTGCTTTTTTAATCAAAAAGCTAAACTTTAGTATAATAAATTCCGCCTACTCTCTTCTCGTGGTTTTCGGCTTCCCCACTATTCCTGGCGTATTATGCTTTACAAAGGTGGATCCGACCCATGTAATCATACGTCGGGATTACATATGACATAGCCTGATCAGAGGCATATCAGTTGTTACAAGATTAAATCCTTAATCAAATACCGCCTTACGGATAGTACTTACCGCTGTTTTTCCCATCAGCACCTGTTTCAGCATTTTATTCTTATTGTAAACAGCAATGAACGGCACTCCCTGGGCTTTGTAGTATGCACCAAAAGCCCCTCTTGTATCTTGTATTACTGTAATGCCCGGATAGCCGCTCAGATGAAACTGCTTTTCATAATCTTTGATAACAGAAAACGGGAAAGGCGATACCAGGTACAAGCGTACATTTTCAAACTTGCGTGCATTTTTAATAATGTCCTCCGTCTGTGCCCGGCAATAGGGGCAGTATGGGCTAAACAGGAACATTATAACAGGCTTTCCTGTGGGAATGCTGGCCGTATTCAGTTGGGTACTACTGTCCATTTTCAGCGCAACAAAGTCCGGCATGGGCTTGCCTTCATACCCGGTTACAATGGGGGTACCATTGTTGCTACAACCGGCCAGCGCTGCCATCATTAATATCAGATACCATAGTCTCATAGCTTTTAGTTTTTATTTAGTTATGTCAATGCAGTAGATTGCTTCTGCTGCGGTAAAATATTTACTTTCAACTGCTCCGGTGGCCGTATGGCTGCCATAACCAATGGGTACAACAACAGTCCCAGAAAAACAGTGGTAATAATCAGCGAGAACAGCTGGTACCGCAATTCTATGGGGGCAGCAGCAACGCTAAAACACATGTTACCTGTCCATATCAGCAAAGTCCACCACAGTATGCGCCGGCTGATGGATGCACAGTGTTTTAACCCACCAAACCAGGCAAAAGCAATAAAACAGACAACGAATAACAGGTTTACAATAGCGCTGATAACACTAAAACCTTCTGTAAAAAGTAATTGCTTATCCTTGAAAAAACTGCTCACTTTTGTGCTCTTCCATCGAAACCACTGCGCTGTTAAAGCTGACACTCTATCTCCGCCCATGTTATAAATGCCCATAAACTTGGCAGGCGGGGCATAGTATTTCAAAAAGTTAGGCCACAAATAATGCCGCAGATAAAGTTGCGGATGCCGCAGTACCAGGTAACGCCCGTAAGCTGCGTATAGCGGTGCCATGCTGGCCCAGCGTTCTAAAAAACCTGTTACCGTATCGCCCTTCCATGCATTATCCATATAAATCCTTAAGGGTGATTTAAAATCCCAGAAATAGTAAATGGCTACTTCTGCATCCGGCCGTATCAATAAATGTCGGATGGAGTCCATGTGCCTATTTACGATCCGGTGTAAGGGACGGAACTTTATGGGCACGCTTTCCACTGGGTCTGTTTTGGCATATGCATAGCCATACAGCGCATTGGAACCAACCAGCCATCCGCCGAAGGCGGAATATTGAAAGGTGCCAGTTTTTTTATAATATTCACGCACAGTGCTGCCAGTAAATAGCCCAATTAGCAATATAATAGCGCCTGTTCCCAACAACTTAGTTCGCCAATGCAAATGTGCCATTATAATAGCAGGTATGCTGATGCAAGGATAAAACAGTGCATTGTACCGCACCATAAATGCAAAAAGCAATATCACAGCATGCCAAAGTAATAACCTACGCTTAGGCCGGTACAGGATCCATAACAACTGCGTAAACCACAGCAAGCTCAGGGCAGTAAACAGTGCATCGCTGGAAACAAAGTTGCTGACATGCGGCAGCAGCGGATTCAGTATGCTTACTATTAGCAGTATACGGAAAAGCCATTTGCCAATTGACAACAAATACCGGAGGGTAAACAGCAGGTATAACAGACCTCCTTGCAACAACAGATATTGGAACCATACTATTACCTTATCTGAGTTAGTAAAACAGCTGAACAGCCGCAGGAATTTTGAATACCCGATAGCCCATAGGTCAATAAATTGGTTGTTGAAAGCCGCTTCTATATACGAATCTGAATCCGGCGGCATAAAATTGGGATACGGGTACAATAACTTAAAAACGATGAACTGCACCACTATTACGGCCAGAGCTATTTTTAGCAATAGCTTGTTCTCCCGGTCCTGCCGGAGCCACTGTTTAAAAGACTGCGCTGTTATGCTGTGTTGAAATAACATGATTTACAGTTCAACGTTTAAAAGCTGTTTCTTGTCTTACGGCCGTTAATTCTGTTTCATGTAGATCAGCTGTATTCGGTCCTATGTTCCTCGCTCCGGCTCTCTGCTCCTGCTTGCCGATCTTCCACAAATAATCAATTAGCGAGAAAGTAAAAACAGACGTCAATATAAGCGGGAAAGCTTGGAAACGTAAAGCCGCCGAAGACGCAAAAATGGTAAACCCGGCATTTGAGACCCATATGCTGCCGGCCAATATAATACCCTTCCGATACAGTATCTGCATCCTGAAACCGTTCAACAATGCAAAACATACAAGCCCGCATAGCATGACCACATTAATAATGCCTGATGTAATAGGATAAAAATCCAGCAAGGTAATGTGCAGATCTTTAGTGCGAGTTCCCACTTTAGTACTTTTATAGCCGAACCATTGCTGGGCATTGGGTAATACCCAGTCATTTCCCGAGTTATAAGCTGCCAGGAACTCAACCGGCGGTGCGTAGTATTTATTGGCATTGGGCCATAAAAAATACCGGGCATAATACAGCGGGTATTGTTGTATAATATACAACCCATAAGCCTTATAAAGCGGTCCCATACTGGCCCACTTTTTTAACTCCGCCGCAGCCGTATCATTTTTGAATTGCTTATTCCGGTACTGGTAGAGCGTTAAACCGGGACTCCACATATACACGGTACTGGCCATCATCTGCTCAATTGGGTGTGTTTTTACATCCCGGCTGCTGTCAAAATAGGTACGTACCATATTATCCAGTTCCCGAAAGCGTAGTGGCACTGGCTTGCGCGTAGCACTGTCTACATACCTGTAAGCATACATGGCATTATTAGCCATCAACCAACCGCTAAAGGGAGAATATTGCCAGATGCCAGTAAGGGCTTTATACTTGCTGGCAGTATACAGCACAAACAACCCGCACAGCAGCATGCCAAGCGCTATACCGACTATTTTTTTTCGCACCGGCAACGTTGATATAAGTACTACAACAGCTGTAATAACAGGATATATGAGTGCATTATATCGCACTGTAAATGCCCCAAATAATATAAACGTCAGCCACCAAACTACCAGCATGCTTGGCCGATGCAAAGTCCATAATAGCAGGGTAAACCAGTAAAGACTTAGCCCAAGGAACAAACCGTCGCTGGATACCAAGTTGGACAGGTAAAGAAACAAGGGGTTCAATACTATAAAGCCCAGTAACATAAGCTGTACCGGCCTCCCCAGCCTGTAAAAAAAGAACAGGGTATACATCAGGAATAAAGCCCCGCCTTGCAATAGAAGGTATTGGAAAGCAGCCAATGCAGTATCCGAATTGGTAAACACGCTAAACAGCCGCAAAAATCGCCCGTATCCTACCATATACGCGTCAATATCCGTATTATGGGAAGCAATATTTATGTACACAAATGAATCACCGTGAATATAGCTGGCGTAAGGATAAAAATATTTGAACACTGCGAACTGTACTACAATAACAGCCAGAGCAATTCTCAGTAATATCCGATTGTCGTTCTGCAATAAAAAGGCCTTGAACGACTCTTGTGGCGCAACGGTTGGTATAATAGTTTTATCACTCATGGCAAACAAATGTTTACAGGTATTAAATCCCATTATTCCTATGCCTCCGCCGTTGTAAATACAGCCCTGGAAGTGGCCAGCTCGATTTGCTGCTCCGCACGCATGCCCATGTGCCATAACCGGTCTGTCAATAATAAGTTGAATATAACAGTCAGCAATAGGGGAAATGCTGTAAGCCGAATATTGGCCCATACGGTAAAAATGGTGAGTACCGCATATAACAGCCATAGTGTAACGGCCAGCAAAACTGCATTACGTAGCTGCCGTTCCTTCCTGAAGCCGCCGGCTATAACAAAACACACCAGGCTGCAAAGCATCATCACATTCATGACCCCCGAAAACACAGGACAGCTGTTCAGGATAGTCACCAGCTTGTTTCTGGTGCGGGTATTTACCTTATTGCTGCTATAGCCGAACCAATCTTTTGCAGTAGCCGTTATCGTATCGACGCCCGCATTATAAGTCGCCAGCTTTTCCACAGGGGGCGCAAAATACCTGCCTATACCGGGCCACAGGTAATGCTGGACATACTGTTTTGGATATTGTCGTATAATATAAAAACTGTAATCCCGGTAAAGCGGGGCTACAATGGCCCACTTTTTCAGATCGCTGGAAACAGTATCTTTCTTGAAGCGCAGGTCCCGATAGGTCTTCAGGAACAGGTCTGGCGGATACATGAACAGGGTCAGATCCATTGGCAGCTTTGAATCACTATGCCTGCTGCTGTCAAAATATTTACGAATGGTATTGTCCAACTCCTTGAATTTAATCGGTACTGGTTTGCGCGCCGCGCTGTCTACCCAACGGTAGGTACGTACGGCATTATCTGCAAGCAACCAGCTACCCGCCGGCGTATACTGCCAGGTACCGGTTAACTCCTTAAATTTACACCCAGTGTATAGCACAAAGGCACCGCACACAACTACTATAGCCCCTATCCCTGTCAACTTTTTCATAAGCGGCTGCCTGCTCAGTAAAAAAGCTATAATGGCAACCGTCGGGTATACCAGCGCATTATACCGTGTCATAAAGGCGAGCAGCAACACAATGGTGTGAAAGACAATAAACCACGTATCAGGCCGATGTATAATCCATAGCAACAAGCCAAACCAAGCCAGGCTCAAGGCAAGGAAATAAGCGTCGCTGGATATGGTATTGGCCAATACAAGAAACAAAGGGTTCAGTACCATAAAGCCTATCAATAGCAGCTGCACTACCTTGCCTGGCCTGAAGAAATAGAACAGCGTAAACAGCATAAATAAAGCGCTACCTTGCAGCAGCAGATACTGGAAACCGGTAAGCAACAGGTCTGAACTGGTAAGCACACTGAAAAAGCGTATAAAACGAGGATAGCCAATGGGATAACTCGAAATGGGGTCATTATAATGGGCTATATCCATATAAATAAAAGAGTCCTTATGCAGGAAATTAGGATACGGATAAAACCACTTGAACACCACAAACTGGATTATCACCGCTGTCAGCGCTATCCATAATATCATCCGGTTACGGCGGTTCTGGAACTGGAATTGTTTGAAAGTTTCAGCAGGTACACTTGCTGGTATCATAGCCTTGTCAATTTATCAATAAACATAAATTACTCTGGTAGTTTGCCTAAACAGTTGCCTCCTGTTTAACGGCCCTGGTCAGCTCCGGCATCAGCACTACCCTCCCTCCGAACATGCCATACTTCAGTATACACCATACCGCTCTCACACCATCCCTCCACCCTATCTTCTTCCCTTCATCAAACGTCCGCCCGTAATAAGAGATCCCTACCTCATAAATCCTCACCTTACGCATCTTCGCTATCTTCACCGTCACCTCCGGCTCAAATCCAAAGCGTTTTTCCTTTAAAGCTATCCCTTGTATTATATCTGTACGGAACATTTTATAACAGGTTTCCATATCCGTTAAATTCAGGTTGGTGAACATGTTGCTCAGCATCGTCAGCATCCAGTTACCTATAGAGTGCCAAAAAAATAATATTCTGTGCGGGCTGCCACCCATAAACCGCGATCCGTATACCACATCCGCAAATCCGTTTACAATGGGCTTTAACAGGGTATTATACTCGTCCGGATCATACTCCAGGTCAGCATCCTGCACCAGCAAATATTCACCAGTAGCATGAGCTATACCGGTATGTATGGCCGCGCCTTTCCCTTTGTTCACTTCATGCTCCAGGAACCGGATGTTTAATTCGGGGTTCAGAGCGCTGTATTCCCGTATGGCTTGCGCAGTACCGTCTTTGGAGCAGTCGTTTACAATGATCAGTTCCTTTTCTATGCCACGTATCAGCGTCACATCTTTCACCTTGTCAAGTATAAAACCAATGGTTTTTTCTTCATTATAAGCAGGTATGATAATAGAGAGCTTTTTTATAACGCCACCTATAGGGTTGCCGTTAACAGTGGGGTAAGCAGCTCTTTGTCCGTTCATAGCTGCATCAACAGGTTTAGGCGCGGGCGGGTTTATTTGACTAATAATGGGATCCATATTGTACATTTTACTATTATCCAAAGCAGCGGTTATATTACCAGCGCTGCCTCCTACCGGCAGGCAAGGAAGCAGCCCGGTAATCCATTTAAGAGTATTTAAATAAGTGCAGTTAGTGGAATTAACCTGGAAACATAGTGTATACCTGCACCAAAATTGGAGTAGAGCTAATCAGCATAATTAGTGGTTATAATGAGTGATACTTCCCTTTAAAAATATGGTTCTATAGTAAAGCAATGTAGTTCCCGAAGTGCTTCCAATCTATGCGCTGGTCATTCATTGCCCTGTAAAGATGCGTTACATTGGCAGATGTTGAGGTATCCCATTGGGCCATTCTCAGTAGAAAATCGGATCAATCAAAGTTCCTGTCCCTTATACCGTCAGTAGATCCGGTTCTCGTAAAAAAATATTCCACATTTACATTTGATTAACTTGTTCGTTATAAATGAATTGCTATTATTGCATAGAGGTTGTTCGCGGTCGCTCTCCTCATCTCTCTCTTTGCATTTATTGCATAGAAATTATTCGCAACCGCTCTTCTCATCTCTTTCATCGTTGCATCTCTATCAATTGCCGCTCCATATTTGGGGCGGCTTTTTTATTTACCCACCTTACCAATTCATTCAGCTGAATAACTCAAAAAATTTCGTAATTTATTATGCCCCTCAAATAAGTTTATGAAATCCCTCTTCCTCATACTGCTATCTCTTCTTCTTTATATTACCAGTTGGCCGCAGGCCAAATTAGATACAGCTCTCCCGAAAATTGAAAAGCCTCCCATTGACAGCACCGCCATAGTAAACCGGCCCTCATTCGTTGGGCGGCCCTCACCTAGCAACAACGGCAAATATTTCATGTATACTACATACCTCAGGAATTAGGAATGCAGCGTAGGAATAAGATCATTCAGCGGTATTAAATCATTCCCACATGAATTGAAGCGTAGATTTATTGTAAGTTCCACCTCATTTCCTTCCTCCGGGTAGTCCATCCGCTCATTTGCAGTAGAAGATCCCCCCAATTACAAAGATCCTACAAAAAAATATTCACCATTTACATCTGATTAACCTGGTATTTTAAATTAAATCCCTATCCTTGCATTAGAAATTATTTGAGCAGCTCTCCTTCATCTCTCAAGGATTGCTCTCTCTTTCGTTTATAGTTGCATCTCTCTTGGCTACCGCTCCACATTTGGGGCGGTTTGTCATTTTATCCCTGCCTGAATATCTCCCAGGCCATCTCTCACTCCAACCTCCCCCTCCCTCCACCCAAACAGCAAAAAAATTGATTTCGGTCAATTCGATCATATCAATATCTTACTTAAATTGCACAGCTCACTAAATAACCAATTAAAAAATCAATGAAAGATCTTACACCAGAACAGCGAATAATTAAAGAAGCCCTGCTGGCCCATATCCCCCAGGCGCTCCCCGGTAGTCTATCTGCGTATCTTCAATAGAAGATCCGCCAATTCAAAAATGTTCTATTTCCCCCCGTACTATCCTACAAACCAATTCCCATTTAAAATGATAGAGCAAATCATCCATTTAATGGAGGGCAAATTCCCCTTGTCCCCGGAATTAATACAGGCCTTAAGGAAGTATATCGACTTTATAACCATTCCAGCAGGGCGTTACATTTTGAGGCCCAAACAACAATGTGATTATGTATACCTGGTGCTCAAAGGCCTGTTGCGCTGTTACAGCGTAGCAGCAGGCAAAGAGCGCACTATTTGGTTCAGGAAAAATTTACAGGTTACCTTTCCGGTATCGGGCTTTTGTATGCGTAAATCTGCGCAGGAATATATTGTGGCTATAGAGCAAACAGAGCTTGCTTTTATTAGCTTCGAACATCGCGAAGAGCTGCGCCGCAGGTTTGTAGAATTTGCATATTTAGATGGCTATTTCACGGCAGAGTGTCTGGCAGATCAGGTGTGCCATAGCAAAATCTATTGGTTAAATGCCGAGCAGCGCTACAACTGGTTCCTGCGCTTTCATCATGATCTTTTGCCCCGTGTCCCGCTCAGGCATATCGCCTCTTTCCTGTTCATGGAAGTAGAAACACTCAGCCGTACCAGGGCCAGCTTATCGCGTCGTAAACAGTCTTCATAAAATTTTGACTTAGATCAAACTGACCATATCAATATCTTATTTAATTTGCCGCTCTTTGTGACCAAAATACTATCGCTATGCAAAACGGAAACTAACCAGCAAGCTTTTACGCCGCCCGCGTAATCGTTAACCACAAATGAAAAACCTTTAACCAAATCTTCAACTAAAGCATGAATTTCATCAAGCATTTAAACACGTTCTTTTTGTACCAGCAAAAAGAACAGCGGCTCTCTGCATCTCATGTGAGCCTGTACATGGCCCTGTTCCAGTGCTGGAACTATCACCGCTTTCAGAACCCGTTTGTCCTGGATCGCGACCGCCTCATGCAGCTAAGCCATATCGGCTCCCGCAGCACCTACATCAACTGCCTCCGCTGCCTGCATAGGTGTGGGTATATTGTGTACAGCCCCGCTTTGCACAAAGGCCATAAACCGCGCGTCAGCATCACGCACCTGGAGCCGCCTGGTCCCAATATGCAGCTGTCGTTCTGGAAAACAGATCCGCCAAATGCTCCCCTGCCAAAAAATGAGCCTGCACCGGGCAAAAAAGAGCCTGCACCAGGCACAGATATGGGCGCCCTCTTGCTCAAAATTGGTACACATCCGGGCCCGGAACTGGGCCACAATAATAAACAGTCTATAAACAATGAAAACAGTGAGAGAGGCGCCCGCATACAGGAAAATGTTCCAACCCGTAATGAGGCCTTAAGCTGGTTCAGCGAAGCCTCCTATCCGCAAATAGAAGCAGAGCGTTTCTTTAGTCATTACGAAGCCAATGGCTGGAAACAAGGCGGCAAAACGCCCATCACAAACTGGCAGGCCGCCGCAGAAAAATGGATGAGCTACGCCCTTGAATTAAAAATTAAACCAAATACAAACCATGCAAATAATACCAATAACCACATCCACGTGCAACAGCAAAAAAACTATGGAGAGCCTTTATAATTATCCGGCAGTGCTGCAAAGCGTTATAGCAAAAGGGCAAACAATGTACGGTCCCCATTTTAACATTAACAAAGATGATGAACCTACCATCCTGAAACTGCTGTACTGGTTCCTCGATGATGAGTTGATGGCTGCAGAACATGGAATAGATCTCCAGAAAGGTATTTTGCTCTCAGGTCCTATCGGCTGTGGCAAAAGCGCCATCATGCGCGTCCTGAACAGCTTATGCAAACCGGATTGGCAGTTCCGCATTGCTCACTGTGAGCGGGCCGCCCTGCAGTTTGCTACAGAAGGTTACCAAACTATTGAAAAGTATTCCTTCAAAGCATTCAACCGGCACATTCCCGTCACTATTTGTTTTGATGATCTGGGTGTTGAAACCGATATCATTTATTTTGGAAATACCTGTAACACCATGTTGCACATCTTATCCATACGTTACGATCTTTATACTGCCCATGAAATGATCACCCACGTTACTACAAACTTAAATAGCAAAGAGCTGGAGGAACGCTACGGCAACCGCCTCCGTAGCCGTATGCGCGAAATGTTCAATGTCATAGCCTTCCCAACAAATAGTGCAGACAAACGCACATGAAAAACCCCGTACAAAAATGTACGGGGCGCTTCCAGGGAATCCTACTGTATATGCAAAACAAAAAGGCTTAATTCCCGCCTGCAGGGGGTGGTGCCGCAGCCGGCAAATCAACTTTCACAATCGCCAGGGCATTAAATTTACCACTGTTCAACGGGTAAAACTTCCCGTTCACCTGCTGGTAAAAGCGCACACCCAGCGCCAGGAACAGCGGCTGCGTGCTGTTGGCCGTCACCGCAGTGTTCAGGGCTATCGCCGCCTCTTTCTGGTCGCCATACACCAGCTCCGCAGTAGCAGCATGGGCGCCGGTATGCACATTACCGCCAAAGTTCACCTCCGATGCAGCAGCTGTTACACTGAAGTGCGTGGTACCCGCAGGTGCATTGATCATGGTCTTTGGCTCAAACTCCGCAATTGCAATGTTCAGGGTACCCGCAGCCCGGTCAATAGCCACCGTATACGGCGCAAAGAATACAGTGGTCAGCCGTGCATCGTTGTTGAACTCAAAGCCTTGCAGCAGGCCCAGATTGCCATCCGTCACGGTCCGCAGCCCGCGTCCGTTCAGAGCATCGGTTTTAATCACCTTGCTCATTTCTTTCGCCATGCGGCTGGTTAGCCGGCTGTCGCGGGCATTATTGGCCAGTATGCGCATAGAATCGGTGAGCAGTTTACCGGCTTTACCGGCCCTTTCAAATTCAGCCATGTTTTCCCGGGTGCGCTCATACGCAGGGTCAGTGGCTATACGTTTACTTAATGTACTCGGCATAAAAAAAGTGGTTTTGAATGTTAAAGAAATTGTTTCCATAATAATTCGTGATTGATCAATTCGTAATTATGACTGCAATCTAAAACCCGCTGTTATTTCAAAAAAACAAAGTGAACGTTTTGATAACATTTGATCACATTTGATTGGAATTAAACGTTTTGATCGAAAGTGAACGTTTTGATCAGAATTGAACATTTTGAACGCTGTTATTCGCTTACATCCAAATGAAGAAACTCATTCCTCAACGCCTGGTTATTTATACAAAAGACGTGGAAAACCTCACGGGCAAAAGCCCGCAGGCCGCCCGTCGGCTGCTCCGTCTTATCAGAAAAAAATTAGGAAAAACAGAAGGGGAGTTAATTACCGTCTCAGAATTTTGTGATTTCACCGGTTTGTCAGAAGCCCAGTTAGCCCCTTTCCTGGATAATTAATGGCTGCGCCATTGGGGTCCAACTGGTATATTTCCGCCTTTTTAGGAGGGGGCCATTGCTGCTCCATTGCTGCGCAACTCTACCCCCCTACATAAAACCCTACATACATGAGTAGGTATTTAATAATTACTTATCCCGGTATTTTTTCAGAATATCATCTATCCTGGGGTCCGGTACATATTCAGTTACCTCAAGCAGTTTTATTTTTGAGAAGTCAGGATGAAGATAATGCAGTACATAGTTAAATTCCTGTGGCACCACAGCAGAAGGCACCCCCCAATTCGTAATTGACAAATTCGTAATTAATAAGATAATATACTTTTTAAATACAAAAATGGAGTCCTCCCTCCCAACCAATCTCTACCTTCATAATAAGAAAAACTGATTGCATTTAGAAATCAATTCCAACCCATTCACGTATGAGCAATTCCTCTAAACAGGGAGCATCCCGCTACTCTGGCAAAACCAATGTTAAATTCTTACTCACAGCTTCCTGCGTAGCCATTGTTGGCGGCCTCTCATTTGGTTATGACACGGCTATCATTTCAGGCGCCATTCCCTACATCAGTACCTATTTTGAATTAGATGGATGGGCCCTGGGTTGGGCAGTGGGCTATATGTTCCTGGGCTGTGCCGCCGGCTCTTTAATTGCCGGCGTGCTGGCCGATAAATTTGGAAGACGCAACATGCTGATCGCATGCGCTGTTTTTTTCGCGCTTACTGGTTTAGCCGCCGGCATATCACACCGGCTCTATGAATTTAAGCTCTCCCGCCTGATCGGTGGGCTAAGCATAGGCGCAGTGGCATTATTATCGCCTTTGTACATCGCCGAACTGGCGCCATCCGCTCTGCGGGGTAGGTTGGTAGCCGCTTACCAGCTGGCCATTGTATTTGGTATCTTACTCGCCTATTTTGCCGGCAGCAGTTTGTATGGTACCGGGGCAAATAACTGGCGCTGGATGCTCGTTTCCCAGGTAATACTTTCCGGCTTATTCCTGTTATTGGTGTTGATGTTGCCGGAAACGCGCAGCAGGCAGTCAGATCGTGCCGCAAACGAAGGTCTCCTGGTAGTCCCTATGGGTAGTCCGGGTTCCGCTGATAAAGAGCTTACAGATAGTGACGACAGCTTTATAGTAACAGGGCCGGTCCGGTTCAAACAGCTTTTTAAGCCACCTTACCGGCGCAGGTTATTAATTGGTATCCTGGTAGGCGTATGCCAGCAGCTTACAGGCATTAATGCAGTACTGTATTATGCACCCCTTGTTTTTAAGGAAATGGGAGTAGATGCAGCTACTGCATCATTGCAAACCATCGAAATCGGGCTGGCAATTGTAATAACGGCATTTATTGTTATTCGTCCGGTGGATAGGCTGGGCCGTAAAAAGATCATGCTGGCAGGCAGCTCTCTCATGGGCTTTTCACTGGCCATAGTAGCATTATGTTTTCACAATAAATATTTCGATGGCTACCTTGCACAGGCTTTCCTGTTGTTATATGTAGGCATCTTCAGCTGTACCCTGGGTACTGCCACCTGGTTATACCTGGCCGAGATTTTCCCTCCGCACATCCGTGGCTGGTGCATGTCAGTAGCCATTTTGTTTCTGTGGCTGGCCGATTTTTTGATCACCCTTAGCTTCCCGGTCATGAACAAACACCTGGGCATGCCCCTTACCTTGCTGTGTTACGCCTGTATGTGTGGGATTGTTTTTATGCTTATACGCTGGAAGGTGCAGGAAACCAAAGGTTTTTCAGTTGAGGAAATACCCATTACCGTTTAACATAAACATCCGGTTCATTTATCAGCAAACAGCTTACGGTACTGTAACGGCGTAAGCTGTTTTAATTTTAGGAACTGCTTGTGAAAATTGGCCATGGTATTATACCCGCTTTCATAGCAGATATCCAGCACGGTCTTCTCGGTTTCCAGCAGCAGGTTACAGGCATAACCAATACGCACCTCGTTCAGGAAATCAATATACGTTTTCTTGGTGCAGCGTTTAAAATAATTGCAGAAGGCCGGCACGCTCATACACGCAATTTCCGCCACCTGCGAAAGTTTAATAGGGTCCCGGAAACTGTCAATGGTAAATTGAAATACCCGGTCAAGGTTCTCCCGGTCCTTATGCTGGAAAGATTGTACCGTTTGGGTAGAAACGGTAATATAACCAGCTTGGGTAGCCATCATTTCCAGGCACTCCCCCAGCAACAGTATCCGTTTAAAACCGCTGCTCTGTTCCAGTGCTTTTATGAGTGGTGTCAGCTGTTCTTTAACAGGCGTTTGTATTTTTAACCCCTGGGATGATAGGTCCAGCAGCTGCCGTATATGCCGGCTCTCAGGTAACTGCAGGAAAGCCCCGCCCCAGAAGTCTTCTTTGAACTGTACCACCACTGCACTGGTAATAAGCTCCGGATCCCGTTTCTGGAAAGTATGCGGCAGGTTCGATCCTAAGAAATAGATGTCCCCCGTCTCAAACTCACCCACATGGTTCCCCACAAAGCTCTGTCCCGATCCCTCTGTGAAAAGGATCAGCTCATACTCAATATGCTGATGCCACCCCACTTCAAAATGAGGCGTACGGAATGTCTTCGCTACAAACGACGTGCTTTCCGTCAGGGGTAATTTTTGTAACAGTGGCCGCATGATTCAATGTGCAAATATGTAAATATACAATTGTGCAAATGGTAGGATCGTGTGCTTTCACATCTGCATATCTGCACATTTGCACATCGGCACATCTCTACCATCTTCAGCAATTTACTGATTTCTGCCACCAGCATCAATTAAAATAATTTAGTTTTTAAATAGAAAAATGGAACCCTCCCCATCGCCGATCACTTACTTTCGCAGAACAATATAGAAACACGCACACCATACATAGCCTTTTGCACACCAAAGCATATTAGCTTATGAGTACAGTCTCCACGTTGCCGCCGGTAGCCCCGGTAGTTAATCCTTCAACCCCGGTAAATAATAGCTTCATCATTACCGTAAGCAGCGTTGCCGCATTAGGTGGCCTCCTCTTTGGTTTCGATACCGCTATCATCTCCGGCGCCATTCCTTACATCACCGCTTATTTTAAGCTGGATGAATATACCCTGGGCTGGGCCGTAAGCGTGATCCTTATCGGCTGCGCCATAGGCGCACTGGCCGCAGGCGCCTTGGCTGATAGATACGGCCGCCGCACGGTATTGATTACCTGCGCCATTCTGTTCGCTGTTTCCGGCATCGGTGCTGGTCTTTCACATCAGTTATATCTGCTGGTACTCTCCCGCCTCATAGGCGGTTTGGGCGTCGGCGCTGCAGCCATGGTATCCCCTATGTACATTGCCGAAATAGCTCCCGCAGCCTGGCGCGGTAGGCTCGTTGCCTGTTACCAGCTGGCCATTGTATTTGGTATCCTGCTCGCCTACTTTTCCAACTATTTATTGGATGCTACCGGCCCTGATAACTGGCGCTGGATGTTTGCCTCACAGGCAGCCCCCTCCCTCCTGTTCTGGATCTTATTATTAACGGTACCGGAAACACCACGCTGGCTCATGAAACAGGGCCGCAAAAAGGAGGCCCTCAGCATCCTCACCAGAACATCCGGCAGCGCTGCAGCAGCTACAGAAATAGCCGCCATAGAAAACAGCTTTCAGCACGAAACACATACTCCGCTAAAGCTCATCTTTACTAAAACTTACCGCCCCGTATTATTCATCGGCATCCTGGTAGCCGTATTTCAGCAGGTTACCGGCATCAACGCCATCCTGTATTATGCGCCGGTGATCTTTAAGGAAATGGGCATGGACACTTCTTCCTCCATGTTACAAACCATTGGCATCGGCGTGGTAAATGTCATATCTACCTTCATTGCCATTGGCCTGGTGGATAAAGTAGGCCGTAAAAAGTTCCTGCTGGCCGGTAGCTGTATCATGGGCATTTCACTCATCGTAGTAGCCACCTGCTTTCAGTATAAATACTTTGATAACTACATCGTACTCATTGGTATGCTGGCTTATGTAGGCGCTTTTGGCTGCACGCTGGGCGCCGTTACCTGGGTCTACCTCTCCGAGATCTTTCCCAACCGCATCCGCGGCCTGGCCATGTCCGTAGCTACCTTGGCGTTATGGCTGGCCGATTTTATTATAGCCGGCAGCTTCCCCGTTATGACTAAACACCTAGGCACTCCCCTCACCCTTTTCTGTTATGCCGCTTTATGTGCAATTGCATTTTTCTATATGCTCTTAAAAGTGAAAGAAACCAAGGGTCGCTCCCTTGAGGAAATAGAGCACCTGTTTATTAAGTCAATCTAAAACTTTAAATCATGATCACGCCTGAAAATATCAAACAGTACCAGGAACAAGGTTACCTGGTCATACCAAACCTCTTGTCACAAACAGAGATCGCCAACCTTAAAAAAGAAACCACCGCCATCTTCCGCGGTCAGCGCGGGCATATTGATGGTATGGTAGATGTAGATGACAGCGAGCCCGATGAAGAAGTATTGAAAAAATATGTAGCCATCCACTTCCCGCACAAGATCTCAAAGGTCATCCACAACTCACTGTTTAACCGCAATATTGTAGACATCCTTACAAAGATAGTAAGCCCAAACATGAAGTGCATGCAATCCATGCTCTTTGTAAAAGCCCCCGGAAAAGCCGGCCAGTCCTGGCATCAGGATGAATATTACATTCCTACCCGCGACAGATCTCTCATCGGCGTATGGATCGCCATCGACGATGCCACCATAGAAAACGGCTGCCTCTGGATCATTCCCGGCCGGCCAGGTTACATCATGAAACGCGTAAAGAACAGCTCTCCTGAATATGCTGATGTAGACACCATAGATGTATCCCCATACGAAAAAAACAAGATCCCGGTAGAAGTAAAAGCCGGCTCCGTGGTCTTCTTCAACGGCTACACGCTCCACTGCTCTTTACGCAACAAAACAAAAGACAATTTCCGAACCGCCCTGGTCAATCACTATATGAGCGCAGAATCCATGCTGCCCTGGGATCAGGATGGCCACCTGCCGCCCACCGAAGACCTCCGCGATATTGTGCTGGTAGCCGGCCACGATCCCTATGCACACAAAGGTATCGTAGACGCCAATAAACCCTACCTGCGCCCCGAAGTACTCAAAATAAAAACAGAACTCTGATGGCTTTGCAAGTATTATTTTTCTGCCCCCGCTGGGGAAGCGAACAGCTGCCCTGGGAAGATTTTTGCCTTAAGGTAAAGCAGGAAGGTTACGATGGTATTGAATATGCCATTGCATCCGATACCACTCCCAAAGAGCTGGACACCGCCTGGACCGCCGCTGTTAAAAACAGCCTGGTCATCCTTCCCCAGCATTTTGATACCTATACTGCCAATTTTACGGAGCATTATGATCTCTATTGTAACTGGCTGTTAAGGATCAGGGCCTACAAACCATTTAAGGTAAACTCCCAAACCGGCAAAGACTTCTTCAGCTTTGAGCAGAACAAAGTGCTCATTGAAGCCGCTGCAGCCAGCGGCATGCAGGTAGTGCATGAAACACACCGAAACAAGTTTTCCTTTGCCGCCCATATCACCAAAACTTACATGGAAAAGATCCCCGGTCTGCGGCTCACACTGGATGCCTCCCATTGGGTGAACGTAGCTGAATCTTTCCTGGATGATCAGGTACCTGCAATGCAGCTGGCCATTGAAAGAACAGACCATATCCACGCCCGCATAGGATACCCCGAAGGCCCCCAGGTACCCGATCCCCGTGCCGCTGAATGGCAGGAGGCGCTCAACAAACACCTCTCCTGGTGGGATCAGGTAGTGCAGCTTAAACAACAAAGCACAGATACCCTTACCATTAGCCCGGAGTTCGGCCCCTTCCCTTACATGGTGCACAATCCCCTTACCGGCCAGCCCATAGCCAACCAATGGGAAGTGAACAGTTACATCATGCACTTATTAAAGAACAGATATAACCACAAAAATGAAATGTTTTCTAAAGCCAGTATGGCTCCTCCTGCTATGTAATATAGCAGTCCACGTTATGGCACAACCTATCGCCAATAAAAAAGAAAAAACAGCGCCTGTACCTGCCTACAAAAACGCATCCCTGCCAACCGCCAAACGGGTAGCCGACCTGCTTTCCCGCATGACGCTGCAGGAAAAAATCGCCCAGGTACGCAGCATGCACTTTGGCCGTCCCATTATAGATGATGCCATGCAGGCCAACACCTTTAAGATGGATTCCATGTTCCGCTATGGCATCGGCATGATGAACCCCGATTTTAAAGCCACGGCAGAAAACACCATCCACCGCCGTAATGCGCTGCAGCAATGGCTACGCAAGAACACCCGTTTAGGCATCCCCGTTATTTTCCTGGACGAAGCCCATCACGGCCTACTGGCCCCAGGCGCGGATGCCTTTCCGCATAGCATTGGTTTTGCCTGCTCCTGGGATACTGCATTAATTGAACGGGTATACGACTATGTAAGCCGCGAATGCCGCTCCAAAGGTACCGACGTAGTCCTTGCGCCCATCGTAGATGTATGCCGCGATCCCCGCTGGGGCCGCACCGGCGAAACCTTTGGTGAAGATCCTTATCTCTGCGGCGTATTAGGCAGCGCCGTAGTACGCGGCTTCCAGGGAAGTAGCACCGGCAAGGTTACGCAGGATCATGTAGGCGCCTGCCTCAAAACATTCACGGGTCATGGCGGCTCAGAAGGCGCCAATAACCAGGGCCCCACAAACGTCTCTATCCGCGACCTGCGGGAGATCCATATGGAATCCTTCCGCCTGGCCATCAACCGCTCTAAGCCCACTTCCATTATGGCCTCCTATTGTGAGGTAGATGATATTCCCTCCCATGCTAACAAATGGCTCCTAACAGACGTACTCCGCAAAGAATGGAAATTCAACGGCGTAGTAGTCTCCGACTGGTTCGCCATCGATCAGCTCTGGCAAAAACACCTCATTGCTGCAGATACTAAATCCGCAGCCCTTACCGCCTTTAACGCCGGCGTAACAATAGACTTGCCCTATGGTAAAAACTACGCTGCCCTGGATACCCTCATTAAGGAAAAGAAGCTCCCCATGAAAGAGCTGGACAGCGCCGTAGCCTACATCCTCCGCCTAAAATTCGATTTAGGTTTATTTGAACAAGACTCCGCCTCCCTGGAAAAAGCCCAGCAGCTCATGGCCTCCAATGAAGGCACACCACTCGCCCTGGAAGCTGCAGAAAAATCCATGGTGCTCTTAAAAAACGATAACAACTTCCTCCCCATTAAAAAAGATCAGTATAAAAAAATAGCCGTCATAGGCCCCTGTGCTGCCGTAAACTATTTAGGTGATTATTCCGGCATTCCCCGCCACAATGTATCCTTGCTGGATGGTTTAAAGAACAAAGCCAATGGCCAGTATGAGGTGCTCTACGCCCAGGGCGTTAAGCTCACTACCAACGGCGATACCATCAGCCATAATAACTACCAGTACATTGATACTGCCCACTGGCCCTCTGCAGAAGAAAATAAAAAGCTCATAGACGAAGCTGTGAAAGTAGCCAGCCAGGCCGATTTCATCATCATCGCCATCGGTGAAAACGAGCAAATGGGCCGTGAAGCCTGGGCCAATCACCCCGGCGATCAAACAGATCTTAACCTACAAAGCCAGCAGGAAGATCTGGTAAAAGCCATCATGGCCACCGGCAAGCCCGCCATAGTATATCTGGCCCATGGCCGTCCCTTATCTATTAACTGGATTGCTGAAAATGTGCCCGCCATCGTAGACGGCTGGTTCACCGGCGAAGAAGCCGGCAATGCTTTCGCCAACATCCTGTTTGGAGATGTAAACCCCTCCGGCAAGCTCGCCATCAGCTATCCCCGCTCCGCCGGCCAGGTACCCATTTACTACAACCACAAGCCCAGCGCGCAGTTCTTTCCCTACCTCATGGAACAAAACACGCCGCTGTATCCTTTCGGGTATGGCCGCAGTTATACCACCTATAGCTACGCCGCCCCACAGGTATCTGCCCCCAACCTAAAAAAGAACGGCGCCGTTACCATTACAGTAAACGTAACCAACACCGGCAACCGTAAAGGAGATGAAATAGTGCAATTATACATCCACCAAAAAGTAGCTTCTGTTACAAGGCCCGTAAAGGAGCTCAAAGACTTCGCCCGCATTCCTCTGGAACCCGGCGAAACAAAAACAGTCTCTTTTAAATTAGATCGCTCCAAACTGGCTTACTGGAATAAGGACATGAAGTATGGCGTAGAACCGGGTGTAGTGGAGATCTCAACAGGCCCCAGCAGCAATGATTTGCAAAAAGCAGAATTCATCATAGAGTAATCAAAATGGATTTAAAAAAAATAATTATATTGCTATCGTTCAACCCAAAAGTAATACGATAGATTAGTTCAAGTACATGAAAATATCTAATATCAAGATTACGAATTTTAAAAGGTTTACTGATTTAACTATAAATAATGTTCCTCAATCAGCTAAGGTGGTACTTGTAGTAGGGCCAAATGGCAGCGGCAAGACCTCATTATTTGATGGCTTTCTCCATTGGTATCGATTCGCGATGCGTAGAACACTGGGCACTCATGATTACTATGCTAAAAAGGGAGCTCCCGATAGCTCAATTCGTGATGCTGTAATAATTCGTTTTCATGATCTGTCTAAGTATGATGAAATTTCAATCCAGGGAAAATTTTATTTCCGTACTGCTTATAGAAATGAAGCTGAATTTACTATCACTAGTCTGAGTCAGCAAGAAGACCCTACCCGTAGCTTAACCTTTCAAAATTTCATTCAAAATGATGTCTCAGTTAGCAAAAATTACGAAAGACTCGTTTCACTAACCTTAAGAGGAGTATATGATGAAGCTAATGATAATAAATCTGTTGTGCAGCTTAGAGACGAATTAATTGGTGCGATCCGAAAATCATTAGTAAATGTATTCGATGATTTAAATTTATCCTCAATTGGTGATCCTTTGAAAAATGGAAGCTTTTATTTTGAAAAAGGAACTTCAAAAGACTTTCATTATAAAAACCTATCTGGTGGTGAAAAATCCGCCTTTGATCTGCTGTTGGACTTAATTATCAAAGCATCCTATTTCCAGAATGCAATATATTGTATTGATGAGCCGGAAACCCATATGCATACCAGGTTGCAGGCACGCTTATTTGAAGAGATCTATAGATTAATCCCCGATCAAAGTCAGCTCTGGATTAATACTCACTCATTAGGAATGTTAAAACGGGCGAGGGATATCGAAAAAGCTAATCCCGGCACAATCGCCTTTTTAAACTTCGACAATAAAGATTTCGACACACCGGTAAACATCCAACCATCAGGAATTGATAAAACAATATGGGATAAGTTCATTGAGATTACATTAGACGATCTTTCAAATTTAGTAGCCCCGCAAAAAATTATCTTTTGTGAAGGAAATCCCAACGGCAGAAAGTATAAAGACTTCGATGCACAGATATTCACTCTGATCTTTTCATCAACTTACCCCGACGTCTCGTTCATTTCTGCTGGATCTGCTAGCGAGCTGGAAAAGGAAGAAAACCCCACCTTCAAAGTGGTTCAGAGTATTCTGAAGGGATCCGAAATAATTAAAGTAATCGACAGAGACGACAGGAATACTCAGGAGGTAGTTGAATTAAAGAAAAAGGGAATAAGGGTATTAACCCTTAGACACATTGAAAGCTATTTATTACATGATGAGATTTTACACAAATTGTGCCTTGCAACTGACAATCCCGATAAAATAGATGCTGTATTTGCTATAAGGGCCGAAGCAATCAAAAAAAGTGTTGCAAGGGGTAACGCGCCGGATGATATAAAATCAGCCAGTGCCGACATTTATACCGAACTTAAAAAACTACTGAACCTAACCCAATGTGGTAACACTAAGGAGGCTTTTTTTAGGGACACAATTTGTCCACTAATCACTGGTGATACTTATGCTTTCAAAGCACTGCATGCAGATATCTTCAATTAATTGCTGATTGAAGACCTACTTCACCCCCACTCCTATCACCGATAACCCCACTTGATTCCCCACCATCTTATCCGCCACCCTAAACACCGGCACCAGCTTATTATAAAATTTCAGCTCCCCGGCCGGCAAGGTCTTTTTCCCCATCACAGTCCCACTCCAGAACCACCCAAATATCCCCGCAAAATTAAAATGCCAGGTCCTCATCACTTCAAACTTTTGCGACTCCAGTAACCGCCGTAAAGAAGCCCGCGTATACCTCCGGAAATGCTCCAGCTCCTTATCAAATCCATTATACAATGCCTGGTAAGCCGGTACCAGTATAATAACCCGCCCACCCGGCGCCAGTAATTTATAACAGTTCGCAAGTGCCAGCTGGTGATCTTTAATATGTTCCACTACATTCAACGCAAACACGGTATTAAACTTCCCGATCAGCTTCGGATACGCAGTTTCAATATCAGGTATAGCCAGGTCCAGGTGAAGCACGTCTCTGATCAGCGGTTCGGTATCAAATTTTTCCTCCAGCATCCGGCAATAATCCGCGCTATAATCGCTCACGTGCAGCGGCATTCCGTTTTGTACAAAACAGCTGGATATATTACCAATACCACTGCCAATTTCCAATACTGCGCCTTTCACATAAGGCCGTATGGAATCAAACATCCATTGGTTCAGCCGCTCAGCAACGCTCAGGTTCTCAAGGGTCGACAAACCCACTTCCTGTGGTGTCATAGTCGTAGATGGGATCATATGCAGGAATTTATTGTTCAACAATACAATAGGGTGCTGCTCCCCGTTCTGAAAGAGAGGCAGCAGCTCCATGAAAAAAGGCAATCATCATAATTATGGCAGTGCCAGGTATATAGGTTGATAGGTGCAGTGCCGCAAACAGGTTATCATTGCTTTCATTACAAAGATGCCTACAAACAACAGATCCCTTAGTAGACGTTTAGGCCACATTCAGTAGACAATCAGTTCAAAATCTTGTCCCTCTGAAACCCCACCAAAACCCATTAAAATAGTTTAGTTTTTAAATAGTAAAGTGGAATACTTCCCACCGTGCCGGGGGTAAATTAGAGGACGCCAGCTTCATCCTACCCGGGGTAGTTCATCCCTTTGGGATAGTACAAACAAAGCCACGACCAGTATTACAAGTATGGACTTTCACATCACAATTATTACTAGCCGCTCCACTACTTCCTCATTGAGGTACTGCGTTGCCGGCAGGTCCGGGTTACGAACCTTGGCCGGCGTGACACGCCCTACAAACGTCCCAGAGCCCTCCGCCGCCCGTCCGCTTGATACGCCCAATAGCCATCCAAACAGGCGGGCGCAGTTCGTACCCGGACTTGCCGGCATGCTATAGAAGCTGAAAGCGTAAAGCAGAAAGCAAAAAGCTAAGAGCTAAGAGCTAAAAACCAAACCTTATAAAATACAAAACCAAATTCCAGTGTCCTCCATCCGAAAAATATTCGCCTTTTTAAACCTCCTCCTCCTTGCAGCTGCGCTGCAAGCGCAAAACATCAGCATCCTAATCTCCAAAGACGCTACCCCTATGGAAGATTACGCTGCCAGGGATCTGTCCCGTTACATCTACCAGCTCTCCGGCAAGCTCCCCGCCATCACCACCGATCTTAAAACCAATGGTTTCATCCTCGGCCGCCCCGGCAATCCACTAATTGACCGCCTCATTACTGAACAAAAAATAAAGCTCCCTGCAGCCCCGCAAAGCTACCTGCTCAAAAAGATCAAAGAGAACGGTAAGGAAGTAATAGTAATAGCTGCCAATGAAGAAGTAGGAGTGCTCTACGGCGTATACGGCCTCCTGGAAGAGCACTTCGGTGTTAGCTTTAGCTTCGATGACGATGTACTCCCTGCAAAGAAATTAACTAATCTACTTCCGGAAGTAAACGAAGAAAAAACACCCGCCGTAGAAGTACGCGGCTTCCTGCCCTGGACTAACTTCCCTCAATCCGCGACCTCTTACTCCTGGGAAGACTGGAAATTCATCCTGGATCAGATGGCCCGTATGCGCATGAACTTCCTGCACATTCATAACTATAATGGAGAAGCAGAGCACAATGAAATGTTCCACAACTTTGAGGTGGATGGAAAAATGTCGCGCGTATGGATGGCCACCGCCCGTACCGGTCATGCCTGGGGTTCTTTCCCGGGCGGAGAAGTAAATAAATACCCCTTTGGTTCAGCTGATCTGTTTGATGATTACGACTTCGGCGCCGACTGTGCCCTGCACAACGAAAAGCTCACGAATAAACAAGTGTTCCGTAAAGGCGTGAATGAATTCCAGCGCGTAATTGAATACGCCCACCGCCGCGGTATCCGCATAGGCCTGGGATTAGACATCGATCTGATTCCCGAAGCCTATGGCCTGCAGCCCGATGATTCTAAGGTGATAGAAGCCCGCGTAAAACAGATCACTACCGATTATCCCAACCTGGATTATGTGCTCTGCTTTCAGTCAGAAGGCATTGCAAAAGATAAAGCCAAATGGCAGAAATGGCGTACCATTTTTGATGGTTTCTATAATGGCTTAAAGAAAGCCACGCCCAATACCCGCGTAGCCGTTTCAGGCTGGGGCCTGGAGCCTGAGAACACTGCGACCCTGCCCAAAGATGTGATCTGTGCCCCCATCTCCTATTATTCAGATGGTTTTGAGAACGGTACCATTTACGATCAGCGCGAGTACTGGGGCTGTCCCTGGCTGGAAAGAGATTTTAACAGCTCTGTATACTATTATCCCTATAACATGGACCTCTCTAATACCATTAAAGCGTGGAAAGAGCGTGCCCCCAATATGAAAGGTTTTTACTCCCTTACCTGGCGCATTACCGATGCGGTGAAAGCCAAAATGTGGTATATGTCCAGGGCGCCCTGGGATGATAAGAACGAATTAAAGGATTCCAAAACCGTTTACGGTCGTTTTGCAGAGCAGCAGTATGGCAACGCTGCTGCTACTGCAATAACATCTATTATTAATGAGAACGAGCCCTATGCAAGCAACTTCAGTGAATGCCGCCCCACACCGCCGTTTGAGGTTGGCGATGTGGAGAATAATGAAAGTTACCTGTTCAACGTACTCTCCTTCCGCCTCACAGGGGATGGTACTCAGGAATTTTTTACCCCCGCTGCAAACTATACACAAAATAATGTAGTACGCACCGTAGCTATTTCCTCCGATAGCAGCTGCGTAGGTTACATCCGCAAAGGCTCCTGGACAGCCTATAGAGAGCAGGAATTTGATCCCAAATGGACCCAGTTCAAAGCCCGCGTAGCCTCCATGGGCAGCGGCGGCCGTATAGAAATTCATCTCAACGCACCCGATGGCCCCAAAATTGGCGAAGCCCTGGTACAGCCTACCGGCGATTGGGTGAATTGGACAGACGTACAAACCAGTATCACACCCGCTCCCGGCAAACATTCCATTTACCTGGTATACCGTGAGCCCGATGCAGCCCAGGCCTATAAAGCCGATGTAACCATGGCAAAGGGTGAGTTAAGCAAAGCAAAAGACCAGCTTTCCACACTCGATAACACTATTAGCACAACAACTAATCCCGGGCAGCAATACCGCCTTAAACTCCTGCGCAGCCGCATCGGAGCAGAACAGGATCATATTCAGCTGAACCTGCATTTTAACGAAGCTAAATGGAACATTACACCAGTTGCCGCATCCTGGGTGCGCAACTTCAACAGCCGCGTAACAGATCTTTCTTCATTAGGCAATGTTGTAAGTATGCAGAACCGTTTCATTCAGAAAAACTATCTGCCCGAAATAAGCAAGCGCCTGCTCAACAGCTACGGCGCACCAGCGCCTGAAAACCTGCAGGCAAGAGGTACCGCTGATGGCGCCATGCTTACCTGGGAAATGAATCATCCCGGCTCCAGGGGATTTGTAGTTTTCCGTAATGGAGAACGCATTACAGAAAGCGTTTTACCCGCAGACACCCGCCGCTATGAAGACAAAACCTCCGGTACTGCAAAATATGAAGTGATCAGCGTACGCTGGGATGATATAGGCTCTACACCTTCTGTAGCCGCCACCTGCGAAGCCGGTACTGCCGACAAAACACCTCCGCAGATCATAGTTATTTCACCCGCTACTACCGTATTAACCGGCCAGCCCTTATGGGTCAAAGCCCGCCTGTTGGACAATCGCGGCTATGATCTGCTGAAAGCAGATTTATACTACCGTACTCCAGGTGAAAAAAACTGGCAGCAACTGCACATGACACGCCGCATAAAAGCAGTTTTTACGGCCGTTATTCCTGCAGATAAGATTGGTGCAGCAGGCGTGGAGTATTACATCTCAGCCACCGACGGCAACAATCAATCCAGCTTCCCGGCAGATGCACCTGCAGAGCCTTTGTATACCCTGCAGGAAAAGCTCCCTGTTACCGCTACCGATCTCACAGCACCAGCAGTTGAATCACAAAAGCAATCCCTGAAATGGCAGCCGGTAACCAATGCATCCTACTACCACATCTATCGTTCCCAGGATAAAGATTTTACACCCGGCCCGGATAACTTTTTAACTTACATCGCCGCAGATGCTGATGTCACCTTCACCGACAACGGCGAAGACTTCCTGGCCCAGCCCCTGCAAGGCGCTTGGTTTTACAAAGTCGCCGCCGTAGACCCTCATGGCTACGAAGGCCCGGCCTCTCCGTCCATCAACCCCTACTAATGCTTTTTTCATAATTGATACATTGTCATTAAAAAATGAAAGCCCCCGGGAAAAATTCCCAGGGGCTTTTTGATTAATTCCACACTTCCACCAACTCCAAAAATTCCCTATATTACCTCCTCACTTTTCAAACCCAACGGAACAAATGCCACGTAATCGCACTCATCTCTGTCTGTTATTAAGCAGTATCTTATTCCAATGTAGTCTCGCCTGCGCTCAATCCCCCACCCTGCAAACCCGCTGGGCAAAAGATGTTCGCGCCACAGCCATCCCGCTGCCTGAATATCCCCGCCCGCAGCTGGTACGCAATGCATGGCTGAACCTGAACGGTCCCTGGCAGTATGCCATTGCGCCCATGTCGCAGCAAACGCCGCCCGCATCCTACGCAGGCAACATCCTGGTACCCTACCCTGTAGAGTCGCAGCTTTCCGGCGTTACCAAAACCGTAGGCAAAGACCAGGTGCTGTGGTATAAAAGAACCTTCACCCTACCGTCCAGCTATAAGAACAAAAACCTGTTATTACACTTTGGCGCAGCCGACTGGCAGGCCGATGTTTTCGTGAACGGCCAGCTGGCCGGCACGCACAAAGGCGGCTACGACCCCTTCTCTTTCAACATCACTTCCCTGTTAAAGAAAAGTGGCCCGCAGGAAATTGTGGTACGCATATGGGACCCAACAGACGATGGTCCCCAGCCCCGCGGCAAACAGGTGAAGAAACCTTCCGGCATCTGGTACACACCCGTTACCGGCATCTGGCAAACCGTGTGGATAGAGCCCGTAGCACCCGCCTACATTGCCTCCCTGAAACCCACACCGGATATCGATAAACAATCCTTACAGCTCAGCGTAAATGCAGCTAACCTGCAACCCGGCGATGTGATAAAAGTAACTGCCCTGGATGGCACACAGCAGGTAGCAGCACAAACCATTAATAACGGTACCGCCACTACGTTAAATATTCCGCAGCCTAAATTATGGTCACCGGAACATCCCTTCCTATATAATCTGCAAGTAGCCATTGTGCGCAAAGGCAAGGTGATAGACGAGGTAAAAAGCTATTTCGCCATGCGCAAGATCTCCATGGCGCCGGACGAAAAAGGCATCCAGCGTATGCTGCTCAACAACAAATTCGTATTCCAGTTTGGCCCCTTAGACCAGGGCTGGTGGCCCGATGGTTTGTACACCGCACCCACCGATGCCGCCCTCTTATACGATCTTACCCAAACCAAAGCCATGGGCTTTAACATGATCCGCAAGCACGTAAAGGTAGAACCGGCCCGCTGGTACCGTTATGCCGATTCATTAGGCATCCTGGTTTGGCAGGATATGCCCAGCGGAGACCTAGGCAACCATTGGGAAAACCGCCCCGGCGTGTTAGGCCGCGCTACCGACCGTGAAAGGGACGATACCTCGGAGAACATTTACCGCACGGAATGGAAAGCCATCATGGATGCCCTGCATCCTTTCTCCAGCATCGCGGTATGGGTGCCCTTTAATGAAGCCTGGGGCCAGTTCAAAACAGAAGAGATCACCAAATGGACCATGCAGCAGGATCCCTCCCGCCTGGTGAACAGCGCCAGCGGCGGCAACTTTTATCCCGTAGGCCATATCATAGATCTGCATAGCTATCCCGATCCTGCCATGCCCCGCCCGGACCTTTTCGGCAAACAACAGGCACTGGTGTTAGGCGAATTTGGCGGACTGGGATTACCGCTGCCCGGCCATACCTGGCAGCAAAAAGATAACTGGGGCTACCAGAGCTTTAAGAATGCCGATGATCTGTTTGAGGTATACAAACATTTTTGCGAAAGACTGAAAACGCTTATCCCGGAAGGCCTTTCAGCCGCGGTATATACTCAAACCACCGATGTAGAAATGGAAGTGAACGGATTAATGACCTATGATCGCGAAGTAACAAAGGTGCCTGCAGAAAAGCTGAAAGCAATACAGCAGCCGCTTACAAAAGAATAATTACGAAACATCACGAATGCCTTTGAAAGTAATTATGAGTAATTATTTCAAGGGCATTCTTCTTTTACAGTATAGCTATAAATGGTTCGTAATCTATAGTTGTGATCCGTTCCTAAAAAACTAGTTCCGCCTGAAAAGGCGGAACATAATATAATCCTCAAAATAACAGACACAACCGGGCAAGCACCCGGTGTGACCGGTAAGTTTAAGCTTCGTTGTCAGGAGTAAAGGTCCCACTAAAAAACCAATCCATCGGTAGACATTTAGACCAATTTTCCATTCAAACCAGACAATCTTCCATCATTTTCAGACCCTGCTGCAATAGGCCCACAGTAGCCCATACATCCCCCTTAAACCCATAACAATCAAACCCCTCTGCTGCCCCAACCCCCATTTATTGAAATTTCCCATTTTTCCCCTATCTTCACTGGATTTCTATCGTATTCACGGGGGCACAATTCAACCTCAGACAAACGATTACAACTTAAAAACGCACTGGAACCTTGCAATTTTACGAATTTGGTTTTGACGACGATCTATTGGATGGTATTTACGCAATGGGCTACAACACCGCCACTCCTGTACAGGAACAGGTAATACCCCCTATTATCGCAGGCCGCGATATACTGGCCTCCGCACAAACAGGTACCGGCAAAACAGCCGCTTTCCTGCTGCCCGTGCTGCATAACCTGCTCACCCAGGGCCGCGACGAACATAGCATTAACGCAATGGTGATAGTCCCTACCCGCGAGCTGGCCATGCAAATAGCCCAGGCACTGGAAGGACTCACCTACTACACCGATATCAGCTCCATAGCCGTATACGGCGGCACCGGCGGCGCTAACTTTGCCGCAGAGAAAAAGGCCCTGGCCACCGGGGTGGATATTGTCATCTGCACACCCGGCCGCATGATAGCCCATCTGAACATGGGTTATGTAAATGTGAAAAAGCTGAAATACCTGGTGCTGGACGAAGCCGACCGCATGCTGGACATGGGTTTCTACGACGATATCATCAAGATCATCTCTTACCTGCCCAAAGAGCGCCAGAACCTCATGTTCTCCGCCACCATGCCCACCAAGATCAAACAGCTGGCCATGAAGATCCTCCAGGATCCTGAGCACATCTCCATTGCCCTGGGCAAGGCGCCGGAAAAGATCGTACAGGAAGTTTTCATTGTCCACGAACAGCAAAAGATCCCGCTCATCAAACATGTGCTTACACAAAAGCAGTTCGATAGCGTGATCATCTTCTGCTCCAGCAAACAGAACGTAAAAACGCTCTTTGCGGAACTGCATCGTGCAAAGTTCTCCATAGAGCTCATTCACTCCGACCTGGAACAGGACAAACGCGAACAGGCCCTCCTGGATTTCAAGAACAAGAAGCTTAAAATGCTGGTGGCCACCGATATCCTGAGCCGTGGTATTGACGTTGAAGATATTGACCTGGTGATCAACTACGACGTTCCCAAAGACGCTGAAGACTACATTCACCGCATTGGCCGTACAGCCCGTGCAGCTACTGACGGTACCGCATATACGTTTGTAAGTGGAAAGGAAATGGGCCGTTTTGCCCGCATAGAAAGAACCCTAGGTAAACAGATCCCCCGCGGCGTAATACCGCCGGAGATAGGTCCTGCCCCGGTAATGAAGCCCCGCTCCGAACGCCCCGAGGGCAGCCACCATGGCAAGCCCCGCCACGGCGGCAGTGGTGGTGGAGGTCACCGTAAATCCGGTTCCGGCAATCACCAGCACAAACCCAGAACAGAGAACGGTGGTGGTGGTCAGTCATCCCGGCCCGGAGGTGGAGAACGCAACCACAGTAACAAACCTAAACGCTATAATCATAACCGCCCGTCTTCCGGCCCGGCGCAGTAAGCAGTTGGCTCATAATTAATGCACAAAATAATAGATGATCGCAATCACGATCACTGCAAGCGCCCATCCCGCCACAAAGGCAGCGGTCTGTTTATTACGCTGATGCTCATAAGTATTGGGGTCAATAAAAAACGTGAAGAATAACAGAGGGTCAATGCTCAGATCCGGCCGGTACTGTTTCAGCCCCTTCATAAATGCAGCGATCACTTCTCCCCGGTTGGCAAAGAACACATGGAACGGATGCGCCCCGCGGAAGGTCTCTTTTTGCCTTACTGCTACGCCATCCTTCATATACCACCACTGGAAATGATCCGAGCTTATACGCGCCCCATTCACCATGCCGGAAGTAGTTTCTTTATTGATATCATAGCTGCCCTGTGTACGTTTGGGATTTGGGCTAAAGGAGCGCCACTGCAGAATTTTAACAATGGTTTTAGTGTACCGGTTATAGAACTGCACGCCGTCTTTATCCACTGTAATAGTGGTGTATCGTTTCCCTTTCAGGATCAGGTATAACAGCACGCCGTTCATTACCAGCGTAATGCACAGCAGCGCAAAACGCCCCCACAACGGCGTACTGTCCTCCATAAACAATAAGCAAACGGCCCCGATCATCAACCCAACGGATGCTAACGCCAGGGCACAAACGACCGCACCGAAAAAGACATTTAACCATACTAATGGCCTTGAAGTAACCGCCGTAAACGGTTTAGCGCCAGTTGCTCTTTCCATGCTTGCTATTAAATTTCCTATCTTAACCTGTTTCCAAAACCACGATCAACGGTCCGCTATCTGCTACTCATAAACTACTTTCCAAAACCATCCGATCAACAGCTAACAGCTACTCACTACTCCTCCTCCACCAGCTTTATCCCTGTTTGCGTAAACTCTATCTTATGCTGTTTATACAAGCTGCCCGTTGTCATTTTAAACGTCTTTTTGCTCATGCCAAAGAACGCATAGATCTCCTCCGGATCTGACTTATCATGGTAAGGCAGGTAACCATTGTTCTCCTGCAGCAGCCGCAGGATCTTGGCGCTTTCATCCTCCACCTTCTTGTAACCTGCCTGCCCCAGTACAACATCTATTTTATTCTCTTCCTTGATCTTTTTCACAAACCCCTGCAGGCGTTCGCCAATGTCCAGGGTACGGAACACTTCATTGAAATGCAGCAGGCCGGTATGTTGCTGGTTGATGATTACCACATAGCCCAGCTGTGTGCGGCGGTAAATGATCATTTCCACCGGGTCCATTTCTTTTACGGTCAGCTGTTCATTGCTCAGGTAGGGATCTATTTTTTCCGTAGCCGCAATACGGCCGGTGAGGTTATCAATGTAAATGCGCACCAGGTACTCCTGTCCTTTCTGCATACGGCTCATTTGCTGTGACCGGGGTACAAACAGGTCCTTCATCAGGCCCCAGTCCAGGAAAGCGCCCTGTTCCGTATCATCCACAGCTTTCAGCAGCAGGATGTCGCCGGCAACGCCTTTGGGTTTATCAGTAGTAGCTATAAGGCGGTTCTCGGAATCATGGTACAGGAACACTTCCAGCTCGTCGCCAGGCTTGGCGCCCGCAGGCACGTACCTTTTGGGCAGCAGGATCTCCTGTTCGCCTCCGTCCAGGAATACCCCAAAGTCAGATGTTTTCTTCACTTTCAGCCGGTTGTATGCACCAATATTGATCATGTGTAGTAATGGATTAATCCCGCAAAGGTAGTATTATTATTTCCTATCTTTCCGCAATGAAACCTGTACCTGTTTTATTTATCCTCCTGTTATCCGTTCTTACTGCCTCCGCCCAGGATCTGAAAAACACAGAACAAATAACCAGCAACATCGTAAAGGAAGGCAAACAATTGTATAGCTCCGAAATGGCATCCTGGTATGGCACAGACATATTCCTGGAAAAATTTCCGGCCCAACGGCAAAACCTGAGCGGGTACTTTTCCTACCCTAACAATGATAACGGTTTAATAAGCTGTGTATTCTTTTCAAAGGACAAGACTCCCGAAGTGCTGGCCACCATTACATTTGACAATACTTTTAATGTACATACCGCACAGATAGATTCCGTTAAGCGCCCCTTCAACGCTTACGAAAAGGACATTTACACCATTCGCAGCATTGCAAAAGAGGAAATACAGCGCGATACTGCTTTGTTCAGGGGCTACAGAAATATCCGCCTTAATCTCATACCTATGATCAGCAACGGTGAAAGGAAAGTGTATGTACTTTCAGGACCGGAAGTAAGCAATGTGGTGATCTTTGGAAATGACTACCTGCTTACTTTTGACCGCAGGAACAGGATCACCGGCAAAAAGCGGCTGCATAATAATATCATACCCGTAGACTATAGCAGCAAGGCAAATAAGAATGACTCATCAAACATTACACTGGCAACCCTGCACAGCCACGCACCGGAAACCAGCGACTTTATAACGGCTACGGATATCTGTACGCTCATGTTATATGCACCCTACGCAAAATGGAAACAGCACATTGTAGTTTCCAAAAACTATATCTCTATCTGGGACTGCGAAACGAACCGGCTGGGCATCCTCACAAAAGAGGCATGGGATAAGATCCAGCGTCACCAGGGCACAGAACATTCCGAATAGTCAAAAGAAAGGGGCCCGCCTCCACGCACTATCCCCCTACATCCACACAAACCATGATGAGAGTGAGAATGAGGAAAAGGATAAGGGATGATCAAGTCCGAACCACATTCTCATCACGCACTCCATCTCCACGCACTATCGCCGTAGGTCCATACGACGGACCTTGCCCGGCGTGACCCGCTTGACACCGCCCCATGCCTCCACCACTCCTACACGACCTCCAACGCTCCATAGCCCTCCAAACAGGCGGGCGCAGTCCGGAGCTGGACCTACGCGAAAGGGCTTCAAAAACGAGTACAAGCAATCAACTCTTTAGTATCCCCTCAATCTCCGCCAACTCCTCCTCCGTAAACCGCTCCGCCTTCAAACACTGCAAGGTATCCTGCAGCTGCTCCGGCCGGCTGGCGCCCACCAGCACAGAGGTAACGCGCGGGTCCTTCAGCAGCCACCACAACGCCATTTGCGCCAGCGTTTGCCCCCGCTGCTGCGCTAAGGTATGCAGCGCTTTGATCTGCTGCAATCTTCGCTCAGTTACATCCTGCTCTTTCAGGAAACCATGCGGCTTTGCCGCACGCGAATCCTGCGGAATGCCATGAAGATATTTATCGGTTAACAGGCCTTGTGCCAGTGGCGAAAAGGGAATGCAGCCAACGCCTTCATCGCCCAGCAGGTCCAGCAGGCCATTTTCCACCCAGCGCTCGAACATGCTGTATTTAGGCTGATGGATCAGGCAGGGCGTACCCAGTTGTTTTAGGATAGCAATAGCCCGTGCAGCCTCCTGTGCGGGGTAGTTGGAGATGCCCACGTACAGCGCTTTTCCCTGGCGAACCAGCAGGTCAAGGGTTTGCATGGTTTCTTCAAGCGGTGTTTCCGGGTCAGGGCGGTGATGGTAAAAGATGTCTACATAATCCAGCTGCATACGGCGCAGGCTTTGATCCAGGCTGGATACCAGGTATTTCTTTGAGCCCCAGTCGCCATAAGGCCCGGGCCACATGGTATAACCAGCTTTGGAAGAGATGATCAGCTCATCGCGGTAACCGCGGAAATCGCTGTGCAGGATGCGGCCAAAGTTTTCCTCTGCCGATCCGGGCGGAGGGCCGTAGTTATTGGCCAGGTCAAAATGTGTGATGCCGCTGTCAAAAGCAGTGAACAGTATTTTGCGGTAGTTATCCGGCACATCCACATGCCCGAAGTTATGCCACAGGCCCAGTGAAATAGCCGGCAGCTTAATACCGCTCTTACCGCAGCGGCGATACTCCATTTCAGCGTAACGATTAGCAGAAAATCCCATATGTAAAAATGATGTGTTGATGTAAGAACCTTAAACCTCGCACTACCCTATTAATTATTAATTCTTAATTATTAATTAAACATGCAGTGCAGCCCCACGTACTTTTTAATCACCCCCACCCGCTCTACCAGATACCGCGGCGTAAAAAACCAGTTCGACCACTCCTCAAAATGCGTATACTGGTAACCAAGATAAAAGATCCAGAATATAAAACCCAGGTAAGGCACTGCTTTTAATTCATCATCAGAAAATGGCCGCACGCTGCGGTAAGCATCAATAAATACCTGGAAGTCGCGGTCAGCAGCCTCCTGCGTCATTTTCCCGGTGGCAACATGGAAAAAGAAATGTATAAAAAAGCTGGCCACATCATTCGCCAGCCATCCTTTCCCGGTAAAGTCAAAATCAAAAAAGGTAAGCTGCCCCTGCTCATCAAAATGAAAGTTCTTGGGTAAAAAATCATACTGCAAATACCCCTGGCTAAAGCTATCGGTAGAGAGTTCACCTAACCGCGCTACCACTTTTTGAGCAGTATCCTTTAGATACGTATATCCTTCTGCGTGATCCCTGAACGCAGGCGCAAGTATTTCCAGGGGTTGCAGCAGCAGGCGGTTAAGATTATACTCCTCCCGCTCATGCGGCAGCACCAGGTTGGCAGTAATGTTATGCACCTTGGCCATTTCCCGGCCTACCAGCTGCAACTGTGCTTCCGTCAGGTCATAAACATTGCTGCCTTTGGCATAGCTGAACAATACCCCGTGCCGCAGGCCTTCCGGCGCATTAAAGTCCTGGATCTGCTTGCCCTGCAGGTCCGCTATGGGATAAGAAACAGCAGCGGCGCCTTCGTGCAGGCGGTTCAGCAGCTCTACCTCTCCCTTAATCTCGTGCAGGCTGCGGTGGCTCATCCGGTACACTTTAAAAATGTACACAGGTGCACCGGCCTTTTCTATAATATAGGTATCGCTCACATTGCGCAGCAACAGGCGGCAGGTAAGCGCGGGATCGCCATATTGTTGTATGATAAACGCTTGCAGGGCTTTGGACGATAACATGGAGTACTGCACGGGGAAGGTGGGCATGGGCTAAAAAATTTAGGGTCGCAAGGTAACGGTTAAAGTTTGTATTTCGTAACTTTGCCGCATGTCAGAAACAGAAAGCTTACAGGAATTCTACCAGTATAAATTTAATTTCCTGCCCAATAACCTGCAGCAGGATATCGGCCATTTTAACGTGTTCCGCCTGGAGGACTGCGTAGGTCCTAATGGTACACAGGTCAAATACCGCCGCCGCGAGTACTATAAGATCACCTTTATACGGGGCGAGAATATTTACCATTATGCCGATAAAAGCCTGAAGGTCAATGGCAGCGCCCTGCTGTTCTTTAACCCGCACGTACCCTACACCTGGGAAAATGTGGCCGACGACCCCACCGGTTTCTTCTGCATCTTCAGCGAAACCTTTTTCACAGACCGTACCCGCAACGGCCTCAATGAGCTGCCCATGTATGCCAATGGCGGCAAACCGGCCTATCTGCTCACCCCCGAGCAGGATGCCCATGTAACCAGCCTGTTTCAGAAAATGCTGGACGAGATCAACAGCGACTACGTCTATAAATACGACCTGCTCCGCAATTACGTGATGGAGCTCATCCACTTTGCCCTTAAAACCCAGCCCTCCGAAAACCTGTACCAGCACCCGGATGCCAATTCCCGCATCTGTGCAGTGTTTACAGAGCTGCTGGAGCGGCAGTTCCCCATTGAGCACCCCTCACAGCGCTTTTCCCTGCGCTCTGCCAAAGACTTTGCAGAGCAGCTGGCCGTGCATGTAAACCACCTGAACCGCGCCATACGGGTCACCACCGGTAAAACCACTACGGAACGCATTGCCGAAAGGCTGGTGAGCGAGGCCAAGTCGCTGCTAAAGCATACCGACTGGAACATCTCCGAAATAGGCTACTGCCTGGGGTTTGAGGAGCCGTCCCACTTCAATAATTTCTTTAAGAAACATACCAGCATTCCTCCCTCAGCTTTCAGGGCTGTTTGAATTATGTAACCATTTGTTTGAAAGGTGTAAGGCCCGCCCGGACTTGCGGGCGTAATTTTGATCCATCAAAAATGTTTAACGATGGACAAGCAACAAGTATGGTTCATAACCGGCGCCTCCAAAGGCCTGGGACTCAGCTTCGTAAAACAGCTCTTACAGGCAGGTCATATGGTAGCGGCTACCTCCCGCAATGCGCAGGACCTCGCCAACTCCGTTGGTACAAGCTCTTCTCAGTTCCTACCCCTGCGGGTTAACCTGGCAGATGAGAACAGCGTGGCACAGGCCCTGGAACAAACCGTAAAAACCTTTGGCAGGCTGGATGTAGTGGTGAACAACGCCGGCTATGGCATTGGCGGCAGCGTGGAAGAAGTAACGGACGCGGAAGTACGCCAGGCCTTTGATGTAAATGTGTTCGGCACTATTAACGTCATCCGCAAGGCGCTGCCTTATCTGCGCAAACAACGTTCCGGTCATATTATTAATATCTCCTCCATTGCCGGCATTACAGGCGGCACAGGATGGTCTATATATACCGCAGCCAAACACGCTATAGTAGGTTTATCCGAAGTGCTGGCTGCCGATGTGCAGGAGCTGGGCATCAAGGTGACCGTGGTAGCACCCGGCGCTTTCCGCACCAGCTTCCTCACACCGGAATCACTGGCCATTACGGATAATTACATCGAGGATTACACCGCCGTTCACGCCACGCACGACAAGTTCCGCAAAATGGACGGCCAGCAGGCCGGCGATCCGGAAAAAGCCGTAGCAGAAATGATCCGCATCACCACCCTGCCTAACCCGCCCCTGTACTTCCTCTTAGGCACCGACGCCTATAACCGCGCCATGAACAAGCTGGAAATATTAGGCAAAGAGTACAAGGCCTGGGAAGCAGTGACCAAATCCACGGACTACTAAAGAATTAATAATTAAGAATGAATAATTAATAATCGTATAGCGGTTCTACGCTTACAATAACTATAACGTCATTAATAACAAAAAAGGCCTGCGTTTATCCGCAGGCCTTTTCTATTCGAAGTACTTTATTAATTATTAATTCTTAATTATTAATTACAACAGTAAAACATCAATCCTATGCGCCTGCACCATCCCTGCCTGATCCGACCACGAGAACACCGTAAAGTACCCATCCTGCGAAGCCACCAGCGCCAGTGCATCCCGTTGGTCATGCACGAACTGCGCGGCAGATAAATGCCGGGTACCTCCCAAACTGGAAGGATGGATGAGCTTGGGGCTGCCATCCATTACCGGCTCCATTAACAGCACCTGCTCCACCCGGGTGGAGTTATGCGCTCGGGTGATCTTGGCGCCAAAGGTCAGCAGTTGATGCCGGTCGTTGATCACGGTAGCGCCGTCTACGGCAGTAAGGCCGGTCACGTTCTCTACTTCACGGCGCAAAGCATTCTGTAAAAAAATATCGCTTGCACCCTTGCTGTTGCAGCTGGATGATACCAGGTCAGCCACACCGGAGAATGCCGGCACTATCGGGTATTGCAAAGGATGGATCAGCGACGCTTTCCACTCATCATGCCGGGAGGATACTACCAGCAAAATGCCGCCCCGCCCGTGCGCCCGCATGGATACGGCGATTTGTATCAGCACGTTTACAGGATCGTTCCAAACGG
>Ga0102590_1001327_pt1 | contig 38430 bp, 25 predicted proteins | sample AraplaMF_Col_mMF_FD_76859 | JGI IMG/M metagenome (GOLD analysis project Ga0102590, IMG submission 76859) | Arabidopsis root microbial communities from the University of North Carolina, USA - plate scrape MF_Col_mMF | ecosystem: Host-associated > Plants > Roots > Endosphere | place: USA... | reverse complement strand
ACTCCCTGAGTAAATGCAGGCAGATGGAAGCCCGGCAAATAGAATTCGACAGTACACAGGAACAGAACCTGAACTACACGGTAAACAGGTATATTGACGGATTGAATGAGCACATCTCCGCCATGCTCATAAAGCCCGATCAGCTGATGGAGAAAAGGAATTTTTCAGAGTTCATCAAAAAGAACCTTTCCGTAAAACAGCTGTATGATAAGCTGGCCTTATTCCCATTCCAGCTGGTGATTAATACGAACCCGGACCGCACTATTTATGACAGCTTCAGTGAGAAGCTGGGGGAAGACCGCTGCTGTTTCTGGTACTACGATTTTAACCGGCAGGATAATGAGCAGGTGGCAGAATCCCATCTGCCGCTGGAAATAACGCCTGATAAAACGGTGATCTATAACGTATATGGATATGATGCGCCAGCCAGTACGCCCTCGATCCTCCTGGGAGAGACAGACTACCTGGAGTTTGTACGTAAGGTGAACATGCCGCAGAACGGCCTGCCCGTGAGCATCCGGAACTTTATCAGGAATAACAGGATCTGTCTTTTCATCGGCTTTCAGCATGAATCCTGGACACTTAAAATATTATTGCAGGCGCTTGGCTTCTCTGAGCAGACCAGGAACAATTTTACTTTTCCGGCAGACCGCTGGCTGCCGCATGTGGAGCATTTTTACAGGGGCAGCTTTAATTTCTCATTCCGGCATCCGGGTGCAGAGGTTTTTGTGGATAAGCTCTATCAGCGCTTCATGCAGAACGCAGTGCCAGTGCCATCAGCTACGCGTCTTGTGCAGCTGGTATTCATTTGTTGTACGGCTTCGGCAGATGGTGACGACTACCGTAAAGACCTGCGGGTAAGAGACAAGATCGCCAAACAATTGAAGCCAAAGCAGCTGGAAGGTAAAATATCCATCTGGGCAGACGATATAGCAGGCGGCGAACATAAGGTGGAAGTGAGGAATGAGCGCTACGCTGCTGCTGATATCTTTATCGTCATCGGCAGCGATCTCCTGTATGATGAAAAGGTACATGCGAATTTTACACATGCCTGTCAGCTGCTCAAACAAGATCCCGGCAAAAGAATAATACCTGTATTTGCGCGGCATTTTCTCCTGGAGCAGGTAAAGGAGATCCCGCATGGCGACTGGATCCCCCGTAATGCTGCCGGTCCTGTTCCCGTTTTAGATGAGGGCAGGGATGAAGATAAGACGATCACGGAAGCATGCAGCAGGATCCTGGAAATTATCGATCAGGTTTCAAAAGAAGTATCAGATGACGGAAAAGATTAGAAGATATCCCAGCATCCGGTCATTTCAGCGGAATGAACAGCAGCTGTTTATTGGCAGGGAAACAGAGACACAGCAGCTGTTCAATAAAGTGATCAGCCAAAGTATCACCCTGGTCTTTGCCCGCTCAGGTATCGGCAAGAGTTCCCTGATCAATGCAGGCTTGATCCCTTTGCTGGAAAAGCGGGGCTTGCTCCCCGTAGAGCTGCGCTTGCAGCAATCAGATAACAGGGCCGGTGAAACCGCGCTCGATGTGCTTAAATGGACCCTTCGCGCTTATTTCGATGAACGGACCTATGATGCAGACTTAGCGCAGATCAAGGCTGCCGTACCGGATTATCAGCCGGGTTTGTGGGAGTATTTCAAGTGCTGCAGTTTCCCGCTTTCTTCAACACCCGTATTTATTCTCGATCAGTTTGAGCAGTTCTTTACGTTCAGCCGTTCCGTACAGGACGAGTTTATGCTGAAAGTAAATGAGCTGCTGGCCGACAATGTTCCCCTGCGCTTCCTTGAGTTTTACAACACGCTGGACGAGCCGGGAAAGATCGCTTATTCTTCCTGGCTGGAGCAGCCGGATGTTAAAATAGTTTTTGCTATCCGCTCAGATAAAATATTTGAGCTGAACCGGCTAACGGCATACATGCCGGCTATACTCCGTAACCGTTTTGAGCTGTCTCCGCTTAACAAAACGGAAGCTAAAAGAGCGATAGAAACACCTGCCGCTGCCAATAACAAAAAGCTCTTTGCGACGGCTCCTTTTCAATACCATCCGGATCTGCTGGAGAAAATATTACAGAACCTTTCCGGTAGTAATGATATTATCGAAGCTACACAGTTGCAGATCATCTGCAGTGAAATTGAAACCAGGATCGTTAAGCGGAAGGAAGACGAAAAGAAGAGTGAAACACTGTCTAACGGGCAAAAATATACGGTAGTAGAAGAGGACCTGAAAAGCATTGGCGGGATAGAAAGAATTATTTCTAATTTTTACCAGAACCAGGTCAATGAGCTGGGTAGTCTCAAAGAGCAGGAGCTGGCCAGGATCCTGATAGAGGACAACATGTATGATAAGGATGGCCGGATCAGGAAAATGCTGTTCGAGAAAACAGTACTGAATATTCTGAAGAAGGCCAGGGAGGAGCAGGATATGCGGGAGATCGACAGCAGCAAATTCCTTGGAAAGCTGCTCAGCCTCCGCCTGATCCGGGAGGATCACCGGGAAGGGCAGAAGTTCTACGAGATCAGTCACGATTACCTGCTGGGCGCCATTGGCAGTTCTTATGACGAAAGGGAGTCCACAAGGCTTGCTTCCAGGAATGCTGCATTGAGAAGGGAAAGAGAGAAGCTGAAGCAGGATAAGGAAGCCCTGGAACAGGCCATCAAGCGGGCAAAAACAGCAGAGAAGGTAGCACAGGTTAAAAAGCAGGAAGCGGTAGTAGCCTATAATGAAATTAAAGCATCGCGAAAAGCGCTCCGCCAGCGGGGAGTCGTCCTGATGATCCTGCTGGTGATCATCCTGCTGGGTGGAATAACCCTATTTTTTTATGAACACCATCAACGGGAAGAACAAAACGCCCTCACCGCTCAGAATTATATTTTCCTGGGCAAAGAGAGTTATGAGGCACAGGAATACAAAAGATCCTTTGATCTGTTTCAAAAAGCAGATAAGCTGGGCGATACCGCTGGCCTGTACTATATTGACTCATTGATCTTCCCGGCTATCTACGGCAATGATATTTATTACAGCAGTGATAACACGCTCTGTATGAGAGTGGGCCAATCCGGCGCAGCTGCCGTATGGCGTTTAAGCCAGCGGCGTTATACCTGGCTATACGATATTGACAGCGTATCCAGCGCCCTGTTTTCGCCGGACAATAAATATGTAGTGATCAACAGCTTAAATAGCGGCTATCAGCTATTGAACATTGAGGGCAAAACGCCGGAGCCAGTAAGGGTAGCCGGTAGGGAAGATTTTTCGATGCTTCCGGCGGGGGTAAGGATTAACGTGCAACAGTCATGCGAGTTTTCGGCAGATGGGAAATACCTGCTGCTGAACCGTAATTCTGTTCTGGCAAATACGATCCTGTTCAATCTTGCGCATCGCAACTGGTATCCCGTGAGTGATGTTTTAGAACAGGCGGCTCCCCAGATGCTTAACAGGGATATCACCTGCCGCTTTTCTGCTGATAGTAAGGTATTGGCTATTCACCAGAAGCCATCGGACCAGGGAGCTCCTTTCCTGCTGGACGACCTGGCTGCTAACAGGATCTTGTACGCGGCGCCTGGCGTGACAAGTTTCGTTTTTTGTCCGGCAAAACCCTTGCTTGTCACACTGAATAGTAAAAGTGTCCTGCAGGTCAGAGATTACGTAAAGGACGAGCTCCTGCTCTCGATACCCCTGAGCCCTGTATCGGCCAATTGGTCTGTCGCTAATTCCGCCAACGGAAAGTACCTGACGGTCTCTGATGGTAATTCACAGAGCGTTTATATAATGGATTATGAGACGCTCAGCTGGCGTAAAAACCCCTTGTACGATAAAGATCATGAGAGTGAAATGTACCTGGTGGAAGGAGGCGCGGTCTGTGAAAGATGGGAAAAGGGGCAGCTCTTATTATATAATTTTTCCAGCAAAGACGCAGTTCCTGTCACACCCCTGAGCGCACGGATGGTAACCCGATCAGCATCACTGAAAAGACTATACTATATAGGAACGGACACCGTATTGAATGTGATCGCATTGCCGGAGCTGCAACCGCTGCGCAGAATAAGAACAGGTATCAGCAGGCCTGTGGGAATAATGGCAGCCAAAGATGATAGCACCCTGTTTGTATTCGACAGCCTTGGAAGGACCAGCGAAGTGAATGCGGAAACGGGAACCGCTGCCTTACCCGGAAGAAGCGGTTTTGGCATCGAAAAGATCATTGGCGCCCGCCTGGATATCAGTCCGCTGCAAGGACAGAACACCAGGAGTAAGCAAATGATCGTATCCCGGGATTATCTGAAAATGAACAGGAAACAAAAGCAGGTGTATTTAAAAGCGCTCTATAAGGTTCCTTAAAAATTTGTTAAAGCCTTGCCTATCTTTATGGATTACTACCAGGACAGCATCCTGTAGTTAACCAAATCATCCTCTATGCAACGCTACCACGCAAAGCTCAAAGGACTGCCTTTATTGCTCATCTTTGGCGGTATTTCCCTTTGTGCCATGGTCTCCGGCTTTATCTATTCCGAAAGCGCCGGTTCCCACGCCAAAACGGCAACGCTCATTAACTGGTATGCAAAAACGGGTAACGCTTATGCTATCCGCAACAGCCAGGGTGAAATCTACCTGTATGTGAACATACAAAGCGGACAGCCGGACTCCACCCAGCGGCGTATACCCCTGAACGTGTCCCTGGTGCTGGACCGCAGCGGCTCCATGCAGGGGGAGAAGATCGCCTACGCCAAACGTGCCTCCAAATTCCTGGTAGATCAGCTGAGCAAAGACGATTACCTGTCCATCGTTAACTACGACGACCAGGTAGAAGTGACCAGTCCTTCACAACCCGTGAAGAACAAGGAAGCGCTGAAACACCTGCTGGACAAGATCTATGATCGCGGCGCCACTAATCTGAGCGGAGGCATGCTGGAAGGATTCACCCAGGTAAAGACTACCCGTAAAGATGGTTACGTGAACCGCGTGCTGCTGCTTACAGACGGCCTGGCCAACCAGGGTATTGTGGATCCTGCGGCGCTGAAGCGCCTCGTGGAAGGAAAGTACAAAGAGGAAGGTATTGCCCTGTCCACCTTCGGCCTGGGCGCCGATTATAATGAAGACCTGCTGACCATGCTGGCCGAAACTGGCCGCGCCAACTATTATTTTATTGACAGCGCAGACAAGATACCCCAGCTCTTCGCCAAAGAATTGAAAGGCCTTTTGAACGTGGTAGCGCAGAATGCCATGGTGCAGATCAATCTGCCGGCTGGCCTGCAATGCGAAAAAGTATATGGTTATCCGTATGATGTAAAGAACGGCCAGGTACAGGTACGTTTTAACGATATCAATGCGAATGACGAAAAAGCGATTTTAATCAAATTACGACCCGGCGCGCCGCTGCAATCCGGTTTTGACCTGGGCTGTGTGCTGGCTTATACAGATGCACAGGCATTTACCCCGGTAAAAGAAGAGTGCCAGGTGCATGTATCCCTTACCAGCGATGCTGCTGCTTATGAGAAAGCACAGGATGCCAATGTGCACGAGGTGCTGGCCCTGTTTGAAGCCACTGAGCATTTTGATGAGGTAATGATGGCCGTGGATAGCCGGGAGTATGAAAAAGCGAAAGATAAAGGCAACCAGGCGATCATCGTCCTGAAAGAAAAGCAGAAGGTATATAATTCTCCAAAATTGGAAGAACAGATCACGAAGATGTCTGTTTATGTGAGAAGTCTGGATAGTGTGAAAGTGGCGACGGAGTCGGAGCGTAAAATGTTCCAGAAGTCGAATAAGGCGATGAATTATGAGGCGAAGAAATACAGGAAGAGCAAATAAAATATTAAACATTTGCTATCTTTGTCGGAATCTAAACCCCGACCTATACCATGAAAATTGTTAATCATTGGCTGGAGGCGGACGGCACTGGTGAAAAGATCATTAAGTCACCATCCCCTAACGCAAGGCCTCCTATCGACCCGGATTACCTGGTTATTCATTACACCGCCACCGATACCGCGAAAAACGCGATAGACTGGTTTATGGATACTTCCAATAATCCTGACAAGATTGCTGCCCACATCGTACTGGATTATGACGGCACGATCACGCAGCTGGTGCCCTTCAACTGCAGGGCTAACCACGCCGGTTCCAGTTTATGGGACAGCGTGAGCCAGTTTAACTACCACGCCATCGGCATCGAGATCGTAAATCCCGGTTTCGTGGAGAAACTGGCAGACGGCACCTTCAAAAGGCCTGTTACCGCTAAAGTTTCCAAGTCCTACCCGGCATCAGAAGCTGCCCGCATTATTCCCGCAGCGCATAAACACCGTTTCTGGACCGGCAAAGAGAATCAAAACTGGTTCATCTATCCGCCTGCCCAGCTGGAATCGCTCTACAAATTGAGTAAAGTGCTGATAGATACCTATCACCTGGTTACCGCCCTGGGGCATGACGATATCTCGGCAGGCCGCAAGCCTGATCCCGGACCAGCCTTTCCCTGGGACGAATTCCGCACCAAAGTGCAGGGCGCTACCTCAGATACCGGCAAGATTTTTGTTACCAATACTGCTGGCGTAAAATTCAGGTCCGGTCCAAATACCGCCAGCGCTGCGATCAAAACGCTTCCGGAAGATTACGAAGTAGGCGTTATTGAGACGAACGGCAGCTGGAAGAAAGTATACCTGGCCCAGAAAGCTTCGGAAGTGGTGGATGGAACACGATGTATTAAAACCATCGGCTGGATCCATGCTTCCTTGCTGAATCCCAAGAAATGACCAATGCAGAGAGTATCATAAACGAAGGGCCGTGCTGTAAAAGGGCGGCCTTTCTTGTTTTCTACCGCTATTTTCATTCACTTGTATAGCTATTTCAGGACTAGGCGTACCCGGGGATATAGTACCTATATAGTACAGATATAGTACCTATATAGTACCTCTTAATAGAGGTATGATATCTATACCAGCCTCCTATAAGAATTCCCCTAATAGTACAGATAAAACCAATGTTCCCCTTAAACGTCTATAGGACTTTACTTACCCTACTGCCAGGATGCAAGCGGAACCGATATGTTTCACCTCAGTTATCTCCCCATTAGCGCCGGGTGTGCCTATTTCTATACCAATGGCCAATACCAGGGTTTGGGATTCTTTGAGGGCTTGCGGTATATTCAGCTGTAGCTCCAGGGTTTGCGCCTGAAATGGATCCGTGGCCAGATGCCATGCTGTATCCAGGCACTCAATGCCCTGGTTTTCAAACTGATTATTAATATACGCTCCATTCTCATAAACAACGTCCGATACCAGTCCAAACGACAGGATAAAGCGGTAGAACGGATGTTTCCAGGGCAGATGCAGGTTGATGCCAGGTACAAGCATGGGCAGCTGTATCATTGCGCTTTTTGTTTCCCGGTTAAAGGTGCAGCTCACCGGCTCGGCTACAATAATCGGAAAAGGATACTTTTTATTCAGCCAGAAATTCTTCAGCATATAACGCTGCTGAGAAAGGAAAATACAACGTTGGCCCCTATGCCCAGTTGTATCCAGCAGCTGAATCTTTTTACCGATACTGTTGAGCGTAGACGTAAAATTGTAGTCTGCAAGGTGTCTGACAGGGAACAGCGGACCCCTGATAGCGGCGGAAGCCATGGTAATGCCTTTAATCTCCGTCGAATTTTCCCGTGTTCGTTCAAAGCGGGGTGATTTTAACACCTGTTCACTTGTGGGACCTCCTTTTTTCCGGACAATGAGTTTGTCGGATCCTTTCATTTTGTAGATGCTTTTGCCTGCAAATTCAGCACCCTCTTTAAGTTTTGCCATAAAATAGAGTTTTGTTAAATGAATAAATCCCCGGTATACCGGGTTGATAAACTTTTCTTGACGGGTGCCTGAATAGGAGTGAGTTTGAGTGTAATAATGGCGTCGGGGGTAGCCGCAATCTACGCAATATTTTAATATGATCAGTATGACAATAATCATATTTTTTAACAGAGGCTGCTCAACAGTTTTTTGTGAGACAGCCTCTGTTATTACTTTAAAGAATCTATCAGGCTATCAATCGCATCATCCAGCATCTGGGATTGAGAGCGCGCATCTAAATCTTTGTGAATTAAATTGAGCGACGCAAGCCCCTGAACTATGGCAATTGCCATATAACACTTGTGTTTCAAAAAAACAGATGTTCTCTTTTCTTTTTCACATGCCTTCGTAATTGCTTGGTTTATCGAGTTGATAAATATCAGCATTTCCGGGAAGAGCGGTGCCAAGCTGTTTAGATGCATACCAGTCTCCTGCATAAGCAAGTAGAGCTCCTTTTCACGGGTAGCGAAACGCCAATAGATGGTAAGCATTGCCTTTAATCTGTTCTTCGGATCAAATATACTATGGCAGTTCCTATCTATATTTGTGTTAAGTTGCTGATATCCAAACCTGGCCAGATCGACTAATAAAGCCTCCTTGTTTTTAAAATACAGATACAAGACAGTAGCGGAAAATTCAATATCGTTGGCCAGTCTCCGCAGACTTAGCGACCGATGCCCCTCCTCTCTAACAATCCTCAGTGCTGCATGAAGAATATCTTTATGCATGTTCAACCGATTTCTTGCTTTTCTTTCTTTACTTCCCATATTTTATATTAAGAAGAACACTATTATTTACGCTTCAATTATTCTCCCGGTTCAATTTTGGGTGGAATTAATTTATACATCACAGGCGTCACGATCCGGGAAAGTATCGTAGAGCTTATTAGTCCTCCAATTAACACGATTGCTAAAGGCGCAATAAGTGGATTAGGGTTCATCGCAAGCGGAATTAATCCGCAGATAGCAGTTATCGAGGTCAGTACAACCGGTAGGAAACGGGTTTCACCTGCCATACTAATCGCTTCGTCTATGCTATGTCCTTCCACCCGCAATTGATTCGTAAAATCAACGAGCAGTAACGAATTCTTGACCTGGATACCAGACAGGCCAATGAATCCAATAATGGAAACCAGTGACATCGGATTGCCGGTGATAAGGAGCATTACTACGCCGCCGAAAATTCCCAGGGGGATAATTGACAGCACAATAATGATGCCCTTAAACGTTTTAAATTGCAATAACAGCACGCCGATAAAGAGGAATGCACTCAGCAGAATAACTGCCAGGAAGTTGCCTCCCAGGGTATCGCCTTCCGACTCTGCTTCACCAGATAACTTGTAATAGTAACCTGGAGGCATTTTAAGTGCGTTCAGTTGCGGAACAATGTCCTTTAGTACATCATTGGCATACACATTTTCCCTGGTCAGAGAGGTGAGCTTTACGAAACGGGATTTATTAAAATGATTTATAGCCGTCGGTGATGTTTCAAAAGAAATAGTTGCGATCTGGCTCACTAATACAGGAATGCCTTGTATGTTATTTACGTACAGGTTTTTGAACGCGTCTAAATTTGAAAATTTATCCCTTGCAAGCGTTATGACCACATTGCGGGAGTCCCCCCTGTCATCTATGTAATCACCAACGGTTAATCCCGCTACCGCCAACCGGATCACCCTGTCAATATCACTTGTAAGCACCCCTAAGGTGCGGGCTTTTTCTTTGTTGATTTTTATTTTAACATCAGATTTATAAGTGTTTAACTCATTATTGATGTAAACGGTGCCCGGATGGTTTCGCAGAATATTCTCCACCTTAAAGGATAGCGCTCTTAGTGTATCGGGATCTTCGCCGAAAACCCTGATTACGATGTTAGCCTCAATTGGCGTGCCCTGTTCAAAATCTTTTACTTCGATCTTTGCATAGGGAAAATCTTTAAACCTTTGTCTTAGCCGCCTGATCAGATCTATTTTTGAGGTAGGGCTGGCCTCCTGGTCCATCTGTACAAAGATCTGGGCAAAATCGGGCTTAATATCCTGCTGGTGCACGTTGTAATAAATCTGTGGATTGCCTTTACCTACATTGCTTGTATAATACACAATCTCTTTGTGTTGCTTTAATTCATCTTCCACCAATTTGGTCACGCGGTCGCTTTCGGGAATATCAGCCTGCAGCGGCATTTTGATATTAATCAGGAACATGGGCTTTTCGGAGGTGGGGAAAAGTTTGAATCCCGCTTTTGTGAATAAGAAAAAGGCCAGCGCGCTGACTATTAACGATAGACCAATGGTTGTTTTAGGCCATTTTAAAGCTAAAGGCATGATCCGCCGGTAGCTGTATGTCAGGAACCTTTGCAGGTATTTAAGGAAGAAATTGCCTTCTCCATGTGTGTGGGTTTTCAATATCCGGCTTCCGATGAACGGAACAAGCGTCAAAGCCACGATCATGGATGCCAATACGCTGGTGATGACAGCCATAGGTAAACTGCGGATAAATTCGCCGGCTGTATCGGGAAGGAAGGCGAGGGGTAAAAAGGCAATCACTAAAGTAGCCGTACAGCCTATTACCGCCACACCGATTTGCTGCGTACCTTTTAGAATGGCATCCTTTCGTGAATGCCCTTCCCTGAGCCATCGCTCTATATTTTCTACCACTACAATACTGTCATCCACCAACAATCCCAAAGCAACCACCAAGCCAACAATACTTAATTGGTTGAGTGAGTACCCTAATAGGTTCAATGCTATAAGCCCTAATGCCAGGGAAAGCGGGATAGAGATCATTACAATGAGCGATGCCCTAAACCCTAATGGCAATAAGGTAATCACTACTAAAAGAATAGCCAGGGCAAAATCAAACCCGAGATGCCCCAGGCGCTGGGAAACCATATCAGCCTGGTCAAAATTTTTGACTAAGCGGATATTGGAAGGCAGCCTTTTGGAAAACTCATCTAATATAGGAGTGAACTCCTGCTGCACTTCAGCTATATTAACATTGTCTTTCATTGCTGCCGTAACCAGCACACAGCGGTGTCCATTTATCCGTGTAATATGATTCACCGTTTCGTTCTTATAACTAACCTCCGCCACATCTTTCAAATACACAATTTTCCCGTTTGCATTGTAGATAACGGTACCAGCAACATCCTCAATGTCTTTAAACTTACCGCTGGTCTTCACATTAAATACTTTACTGTCGAGGTTAACGCTTCCACCGGGGACATCTGCCGCTTCACTCTGTAAACTACCTACCACCAGGTTAAGCGGGATTTTTAATTGTGCCAGTTTATCCAGCTGCACATCAATCCGGATTTCCTGCTCCGGCATTCCGAAATATTTAACTTCTTTAAGGTTAGTTATTTTTTCCAGCCGGCTCTTAAGTATATCCGCTTCATCTCTCATCAATTTATCAGAAGCATTATTGGAAACTAAGGCCACCTGTAAAACTTTCACATCGGAAGAAGAGATCTTTTCTGTTTTTATCAGGTAAATATCTTTAGGAAGCTCACTGTTTTTCAGGGCATTCATTTCTGTAGATATTTCCTGGTACTTGTTGTCTACATCAACGCCATACTTGAATTTAGGCTGGATCACTGCAATCCCATCCTCAACGGTGGTCAGCATTTTGTCGATATTCTCCAGGCCATAAATCTTGTTCTCAATGGGCTTTGCCACTTGCTCTTCCATGTCTTTCGGACTTGTGCCCGGGTATATCACAGTGATGAGATATTCCGGCGGATGGATGGTCGGATCTTCCGAGCGCGGCATGGTAAACAGGGTGAGAACACCCACCACTGCAAACAGCAGGAATATAATGAGCGTGAACTGGTAATTTTTAACCGCAAAGTTTGTGATCTTCATATCTGTTGTTATTACCTGATAATTTTAATTGTAGATTTTTCGTTGAGATAGGCGCTGTTGGATGTCACTATTTCTGCCACGCCAGCAAGTCCTTCTTTTAGGTAAACCTGTTGATTGTCAATCTTTGAAATAGTTACCGGAACCTTCTTAACCTTACCAGTTCCATCGGGTGTAAATACGAATGCTTTATCGCCATCGGCTTCCACCAGGGAGCTGTAGGGGATGACCTTTACATTTTCATCCTGATTTGTCAGTATTTCTGCTTTGCCAAACATACCCACAGCAGGTTTCAGGTCCTTTAATTTCAATTTCAGCTCTATCTGAAAGGAACCAAGTGCACGGTCGGCGGCCTGTGACTTACGGAATACGAACGCGTCAATTTCTTTACCGGCATATCCGTCCAGGGTTACTTTGGCGGTCTGGCCCAGACTGATACCGGACCATTCACGGTCAGTTACACCCACTTTAAGCAAATAGTTATCGTTTCCCCGTGTTTCGTTTATAGTAAAGACGGGCATACCCGGTCCAATTACTTCGCCCTCATTGGCTATTTTCTGACTTACAAAGCCATCGGCCGCGGCATATATTTTCGAATAGCGTTCATTAAAAGCGATTGCCTCTTTTGCTTTTTGAGCAATATCCAGGGCTGTTTTAGTATTCTGCAGCTGCTCTAAAGTAAAAACGCTGTCTTTGTAAAGGTTTACTGCCCGCGTGTAGTCACGTTGTGTCTTGTCAACATTCAGGCTGGCTTGCTCCAGACCGGCTGCAATCTCCGTTGAATTAAGTGTGGCGAGCAATTGGCCTTTCTTAAAGAACTGACCTTCTTCTACCAGCACTCGGTTAATGACGCCTCCTATTTTGAAAGCATACCTGGCTTCATTTTCTGTGCTTACCAGGCCTGTTGCACTTATTTTCCGGGGCAAGCCTAATGCAGATACCGTTGAGATCTTTACAGGAATAACATCTGTTTCTCCCAATGAATTTTTTGATTTGTCTCCTTCATTGCAAGCGTATAAAACTGATATTGCTGCGATAAGACTGAGCAATTGTATTTTTTTCATCTTAGTTGTTTTTTATTTATTGAATAGTGAAACTGGCGTTGGCGCGTTCTACCGCTGCGTGAGCGATCCAGGTATCGAAAAGGGCGATGTTGGCATTCAAGCGGGCATTGATCAATTGGTTTTGAGCATCCAGCAGCTCAATGTAAATGACCATGCCTTCCTTGTATAATTTCAATACGTCATCGTAATAGGTTTGCGCGGTTTGTAGTTGTGATTGTGCGGCTTTATATTCGGCCACTGCGCTTTGCATTTCATTCTGACGAACTTTTAGCTCTGTAGTGAGCTGCTGCTCCACGTAATCAGTCTGGGCGGCTATACTTTGACGGTCCGCGTTCGTTTGCTTTATTTTGTACGAATTTTTGCCAGATGAAAAGAGATTCCATTCTAACGAAACGCCCCAGAAATAGTAGCGGCTATGGTTATCAAATTGCCAGTTAAAGGCTTGTGAACCAAGATCCAGGTAAGTGCCTATTTTGGGAATGAGGTATGATTTTGCCAGGCCGTTCAGGTTTTTATTAATATCCTTCGCTATCCTGAGCTTGGCCAGTTCTTCTCTGCCACTTACATTGTCAGCCGGGAGATCCTCCTGTTCTGGTAATGCTATGATATCGTCTAAGAGTATGCTATCCGCTGAAGAACGGTTCAGCAGGAAATTGAAATAGTAACGGGCTGACGCTGCCGTTTTGGTGGCCGCAATAAGGGAGGCGTTTATTTTCGATACTTCGTTCGTACTTCGTATCACGGCGGTACGGTTTACTTTGCTATTGTTAAAGAGCGCGGTATTAATTCGTTGGCCTTCCTCTACCAGCCGAAGCGATGATTGATAGATCTCAGTGGCATTGATGGCTTTTACATAGTTATAGTAAGCCGTTTTAATCTCTTTTACCAATTCACGTTTGTACAGCAATACTTCTGCTTTTTGCAAATCCACCTGCTGCAGTTTGATTCTTTTATTATAGATCAATTCTGCATTAAGGATGGGCAGGCTGGTACGAAACTTAGCATCGTAGAAATTATCCGGATTTAGCAGGATACGCTGGTTTTTGAGCTGAGGAAATGAATTAGTTCCTGTCAACTGATTTAGCGTGGCATAAGCGCCATTCAGCAGGTCGCCGGTTGGGAAATCTATCGTACGTCCACCATCCGCTTTCGTATAAGTCGTTAAAAAGGAAACATCCGGCAGGAACATACTTTTAGCCTCCTTCAGCGCGTACATGTTTTTGTCGAGTATAAAAGTCTGCTGCTTAATGCTCTGGTTGGAAGCGAGCCCCTCCCGGATATATTCATCCAGCCTGTTTTGGGCGCTCAACGGATGAACGGTCACAATGAAGAGAGCTACCAGAAGGGGACTTCGAAATACCCGGTTCTTAGATTGTAATTTAATCACTGTAATTAATTTAAACACTGTTCAATAATATGGTAAAAAAAAGCTTAGCTCTTTTCGAGCAAAGCCACAAAACACTCATAGCCGTGCAGCATAAGTTCCTCATTGGTCTTATTCACAAAGCTTGCTGTGCGATCTTTGCAGAACAAGGCACAGATACCGTGCAATGCGGAAAGGATCATAAATGAAAGATATTCAACATCCATGTCCTTAAATCTGCCTTTCTGTTGACATTCTTTTACTGTAGCAGACAAAAGGCTAATTGCTTCCTGCGCTATCATAAAGCCGCTGCTTTCAGGCATTTTCGCCGGTACTTCAACGATGAACATCAAATTGTAGTAGTCCTTATTATTCTGCGCAAATTCAATAAAGATATGCCCCATAGCCTTTAAGCGCTCAAATGGATCTGCCACCTTATTCAGCACCTTTAACTGGCTGAGCAGCAATCGAAACCCTTCCCTGTGCAGTTCGTGGAAGATTTCACCTTTATCTTTAAAATAAAAATACAGCAAGCCGGGGCTGTAATTGATTTCACTGGCAATATTGCGCATGCTTGTCTGCTCATAACCTTTCTCGAGGAATACTTTACGGGCGCCATTCAGGATCCGTTTCGTCATTTCTTGTTTTTCCTCTTGTTTTCTCTCAGCAATACCCATATCAATGATTTAAAACGTACAATTTAGTTTATATAATTAGTGAGCCATACCGGGACTTATTCTTCCCATGATATTGATGGCAGCACGTCTGCTCAAAAATTTAAACCCGAAAAGCATTAACCTGTTCTTCCAGCCTTGCACTACCCTTGGCTTCCTGGTCTTTTCCAATGCCCTAACTAATTCTTTAGCAACATCTTCTACAGAGGAGAGCACAAAATCCGGGAAGGCATTGGCCTGGCTCCCGGCGTGCTTGTGAAAGTCGGATTTTGTAGCACCAGGATTGAAATTCATTATAAATATACCTTTCTGTTTAAACTCATACCACAGGGATTCTGTGAAATTGGCAACAAAGCTTTTGGTACCTGCATACACTGCCGCGCCAGGGAAGGAAGAATGGGCAAGTAAGGAGCCAATATTTACCAGGGTACTTCCCGGAGCGGCCGTTGCCAAAAATCCGTAGGAGAGCCTGACTAAAGCATTCATATTCAATTCCATAGTCGCCAGCTGATCTTCTAACGGAGTATCAATGAACTGGCCATAAATTCCAGCGCCCGCATTATTAATAAGGACATCATAACTTTCTGTCCGAAGCAGGGTTAGCAGTTTTTGCAAATCATTTTTATTGGTAATATCAGCGACCAATGCCGTATGGCCTTCATTTTCTAATCCTGCCACTGCTTTGGTCAATTTATCCTCGCTACGGGCTACCAGTGTTATTTTATAGCCTTTGGCAGCAAGCTGCCGGGCTACTTCCAACCCGATACCGCCGCTCGCGCCTGTTATCAATGCTTTTTTCATTCCTTGAGTTATTAAATGTTATTAATATGATGCAAAGTTATTGAACAGTGTTCAATAAAACAAGTTTATTCTTGTTTTTTTTGACCAGCCAGTTATTGGCTGAACAATGTAAAGCGTTAATATACTACCACCCACATACTGCTATTCCCAAATCCGCCTTACCTTACACCCCTATATCTCTTATCCGATTATGAAAAAGTACATCGTCATCATTGCCGCCGCCTTCCTGGGCGCGTGCCAGCCAAGCACTGGCTCCAACTCCGGAATGCAGACGGCAGCATCGCTGTAGTGGTCATGAACCCTACTGCACAGCGTTTGCCTTTCCATCTGTGGATCAAAGGCAAGGCGGCTGAAACAGCCAGCTTACCGCATTCTATTATGACACTGGTATTATGATCGCCGCCGTGTTAAGCGTAACAGCAGGAGCGCTGTTGTGATCAGTATCAGCACGCAAACAATTATTACCGACATTATTTTAAACACCGCCAGATTTGTAAGCAGTTGGCTTTGCACGGTCAGGGCCCTGCTTACAGATGCGGTGGCCAGCATATTGGATTGCTCCGGCGTATATCCGGCGGCCCTGAATGCGGTAGCGTATTGTCCCAGGCGTTGAATGAAGGGATCATCCAGCGTGGTCAGATGCTGCAGAAAGCCTTCTTTATATTGCTGGTTGTAATGCAACTGCAGGGTATAGAAACCTGCTATGCCATTAATGGTAGCCTGGAAACGGATGAAGGAGCCTAAGGCTGCACCGGTAAAGCCTGTATAGGGAGGCAGCTGCGCCACCATGAACACAATAATAGGCACGAACAGCATACCGGATGCTGCGCCCTGCAATATAACCGGTCCGGCCAGGTCGCCGAAGGAAAGGTCTGTACTGAAGATCTGGTACATCCATACATGGTAGATCAGCAAGAGCGTAAACCCGATGAGGAAAAAATAGGGAATCTTAATTTTTTTGGAGAGCAGCAGCCGTGTGGAAATGATCATAAAGGTAATCAGTCCCAGCACATTACAGCTGGAAAGCCATATCAGCCTGGCGGTATCCCAGCGGAGCACGTTTAACGTATAAGCGTATACGAGGTTAATACTGTCCTTCACGCCATAATAAACCGCCAGCAGCAATATACCGATGAGAAAGGGTTTGTGTTTAAATACATCCGGATGGAGATAAGGCCTTTTAATAATGCCCTGGCGATAGATCAGTAATGCCAGTGTGCACAGCGCAATGAGGATGGATGCTCTGACCCGCGGGTCATCCGTCCAGTAATAACGCGGCCCGTAAATGAAGGTAAAGGCAATGGCAATATACAGGACCAGGGCCAGTATAAAGCTTTGCCATTCCAGCTGGTACAGGGGATAGCGGCGCTGCCCCGTGTTACGATGTAAGGACAGCAGCACGAAGATGATGGCCAGGGCTTGTACCAGTATCAGGTACAGGTATACGTTTTCCCAGTTCATATCATCCGTTACCCGGTATACCAGTGTGCCCGACAACAGACCGGCGCCCAGTATGGAACCGTAGAACACCGAAAACCCGATCACGATCTCGAAAGGCTGCAGCCTGGAAAGGATCAGGGTAAGGCAGGAGATGGCAATACCGCTCACTATAAAGCCCAGCGGCAAACGCATGAGCAGGAACACATAAATGTTATCGATGTATAAAAAGACAATGCTGATAATAATACTCAGCATCAGCATGGTCTGCAGGTATTGCCTGATCTGGAAGTAGCGCAGCAACCTGGCCTGTATGGGAATGGATGCGATCAGCGCTGCATAAGTGATCTGGGTGGAGAAGCTGATGTCTTCCGGCTGTGCGCCCAATGCACCCAGCACATAACTTTGTAACAGGCCGTACAAAGCGAATTGTACCAAACCTGTCATCAGTAAAAAGAACAATAAGGCCTTGATGAGCCATTGCTGTTCCTTTATCCAGGGCTTGAAATAAACGGGTGCAAGCATATACCTATTTTGCTACGGAAACATTTACATTCATGCCTATCTTAACGGCCGATAGCGCCGTATCGGTAAACAGGATCTTTACAGGAACACGCTGGGTGATCTTTACAAAATTACCCGTGGAATTATCCGGCGGTAGCAAGGAGAACTTGGCGCCGGTGGCCCCGGACAAAGATTCGATCTTACCGTGAAATGTTTTACCCGGTATCCCGTCTATCGTTATCAAGGTTTCCTGTCCGGGATACATACCATGCACTTGTGTTTCCTTGAAATTGGCGATCACCCATTTGAATTGCTCGTTGATAATGGTCACCAGCGGTTGGCCTAGCTGGATCTGTTGTCCTTCCTGGATCACTTTCCTGCCGAGTCGTCCGGAATACGGGGCGGTGATCACGGTATAGGCCAGGTTGATGCGCGCAAAATCCAGTAAGGCATTTTTCCTTTTCAGGTCTGCCAGGAGCAGGGCGCGTCTTGATTGCAGCTCATCGATCTTTGTAATGCTGGTACGCAGGCTGTTCTGGCTGGCGCTGTATTCGCTGGTGGCTACCGTATAACGGGCCTTCACCTGTTCAAACTCCTGGCCGGTAACCGCTTCTTCGCGGATCAGGTTCTCGTAGCGTTTCATATCCTGTTCCTGCTGCCAGAGCCGCGCTTTTGCGGCAGAGATCTGATCCTCGTTTACCGTTGTAGCGGTTTTTTGTGAGCGGATGGAAGTGTTCAGCACTACCAGCTGCGCCTGTGCATCTTCTACGGCTGCTTCGGCTTCCTGCAAACGGGCGCGGTATTCCCGGTCGTCCAGCAGCACCAGGGTATCGCCTTTTTTTACCAGCTGGTTTTCTTCGAAGAGGATAGATTGTATATACCCGGCTGCCCTTGCAGATACCGGGTTCAGGTAAGCTTCCACCTGCGCGTCATTCGTCTTTTCATACTTCGCATTATGAATGAAGAAGCGGATGAAGTAAATGGCAGCCGCCAACGCTATGATGATGGCAATAATGGTGGTGATGATATTGCCCGGATGTCTTTTTCTAACCTTGGCCTCGGTCATAATGTAGGTAATTTGTTGTGATCGTATGATTATAGTTTACCCGTTACATACAGCAGGCGGTAGTAATAGCCCGTAGCATCTGTTTGCGCCTTTACCAGGTTGAAATTGGATTCCAGGTAAAGATTATCTGCATCCAGCAGATCGGTCAGCAATGCCAGTTGGTTGTAGTATTTGGTGCTGACGATCTTCAGGTTGGCGGCCGCCTGCTCGATAGATTTCTCCGCCACCCGGATCCTCGTCAGTGATTCGCTGTATTTGATATATAAGGACCGTATATTTTCGTTCACATTATCGCTGATATAAGCCCGCTGCAGCTGAAGACTATTCAGCCTTTCCCGGGCAGCTGCTACTTTGTTCTTATTATGATAAAGCGATGAAATAGCATATTGCGCCCGTATGCCAATGAAGCCTACGGAGTACCATTGGGCCACCGGCGGAAAGAAGAAGAAGTTGGGGTAATTCAATCCATAGGCCGAGTACAGCTGTATCATTGGATAGTAAGCGCTACGGATGGAACGGATCCTGCTTTCCTGTAAACGGATCGCTTTGGCGGTCCGCTGCAATATATAAGGCGTTGCTGAAGCGTCACTCATGCTGGCCTGCAGGCCACTGAGCGAAAGTGGTTGCGCCATCGCCGTATCCGTGATCACGAGCTGGGCGGTATCCGGTATGTTCAATTGTACTGCGAGCTTTTGTTTGGCGATGACGATATCGTTGTCTGTTGTTTCTTTATTCAGTTGAATGGAGGAGAGGTTCAGCTCTGCTCTTAGCAGGTCGCTCCGCGTAACACGCTGGTTGTTGTAAAGAGATGTGATATTCTTTAAGCGGAGCTCCGCGCGTTTCACCTGTTCAACAATGAGCGAGTCCAGTTTATACAGGCGGACAATATCCAGGTAGAGGAGGGCTGCCAGCTGTGCGCTTTGTCCAGCCTGGTCGGTAACACCCAATGTTGCCAGTTCCCGGCGGATACTTTCTTCTGTCACGGCATGTCGTAAGCGACCCCCGGCAAATAAGGTGAAGGCGGCATTGGCGCCCAGGTTAACGGTATTGGGGTCTGGCCTGCGGCGGAATGATTCAGACTTTGACCAGCCGTTGTCGAATAAAGTAAGCTCTGTGAAGCGCTGGTAATTGACTTCCACTCCGGCTTGCGGCAATACGGCGTTGCGGGCATCCTGGAGGTCGTAGGTACTGGCTTTTTCGTCCTGCTTTAAGGCCTGCACCAGCTTGTTTTGTTGCTGCGCCATTTTAATAGCCGCGGGTAGAGAAAGATAATATACTCCCTGCGCGCTGGTATCCTGTGCAAATGCCCGGCAGGTAAAAAGGAAAAGCAGCAAAAGAAGTGGCAGTGCTTTCATGACAATATTCTCCGGGTATAAAGTTCCGCAATTGGAAGCAGGCGGTAAATGTCCCGATGATAGCTTCTGTTGTATGAATCACGGTATTTCGTCAGCGGGCGGTCTAAAGCCCGAAATATCGTGTAATTCATCTGCAGGGAATGGAGCAATCCGCTGATAACCAGTTGCTTTAAGCATGGGCATGCAATTGGTATTTTGCTCTGCGGCTAAATCATTACTTATGCTTATCGCTAAACGGTCAATCTATCAGCCCCTCAGGGTGGTCGCCAACAGCAGCTCTTTTGAGGTCTGCCGCCTGGAAGAACGTAATCTGCAGGATTGCTGTCCGGACATCAAAGGGCATATCAGCAGTCACTACGAGATCATATGGGTCTTAAAAGGCGAAGGGTCGCTCTGGATGAATCTTGAAAAGCAGCGGGTGGCGGCGGGGTCCATCTGCTGTATTAAACCGAACCTGTGTCATAAGCTGGAAGCGGAGGGTATCTTGGAAGGCTTCCGTCTTTCCTTCAATGAATCTTTCCTGGGACTTGGAGATCATGAGATAGAATCCGGCTACCGTTCGGCGCTTATCAGCATGTTTGACGGCGAACAGGCCCTGATCACTGACCCGGCTACGACTGCGGATATGCAGGAGACAACAGAAAAACTGCTGTGTGAGTTTAACAATGCAGACCTGTTCCGGACAGAGATCCTTCGCCGTTACCTGAAAGTATTCCTGGTATACCTGGCCAGGCAGTTTGGGCAGGCGCACAGCGGACAGTTCCGCCAGAAGAGAACGGTAGACCTCGTGGAAAGGTTCTTCGCCTTACTGAGCCGGGACTTTGGCATTAAAAGAACGGTGAGCGATTATGCGGGGCAATTGTTCGTTTCTCCTAATTACCTCAACGAAATGGTGAAGAAGAATACCGGGCATTCTGCCGGATACCACATCAGGCAGCGCGTTATACTGGAGGTAAAAAGAATGGTCACCTTTGCGGGCGCCTCTACCAAGGAAGTGGCCTATACGCTCGGGTTCTCCGATATGGCGCACTTCAGCAGGTTCTTCAAGCAGAATGCCGGGTTGAACTTCTCCGATTTTAAGAAGGCCTACATGCATGCAGATAATGCCTGATTATTTGCTACCTGCTTCCGTTGTTTTGATAAATGAGATCACCCCGTTCATATACGTCTGCTGATCATCATACATACTCATATGGCTGCCGTTGGGGCAGAGCAGGAAAGTGCCTTTCTTTACTTGTCCGGCGATCCATTTCATATGCTCAGGATCCATGGTATCATACTTGCCGCCGATGCTGAGGGTAGGTACTTCTATGGAAGGCAGTTTGGCTTTTACATCCCAGTTTTCCAGCTTACCGGAAATACCGAATTCACTGGGCCCCTGCATGGTAACATAGAAAGCCTGGTTCAGACGGCTCATGGAGCGTGCCAGCGGCTCCGGCCATGCGGGCAGGCGGCAGATGAACTTGGAATAGAAATGCGTCATCAGCAGCTCCATATATTTGGGATTGTCAAAATCGCCTTTTTTCTCTATCTGGCGGATGGTATCGAGCACTTTCGGGTCCAGCTGTTTGGCCAGCACTTCATCCGCGTAGCGGGCGTAATCAGCGGCGCTGGCCATCATATCAGAAATGATCAGGCCTTTGAGGTGCTGCTGGTATTTGATGGCGTATTCCATGGCCAGGATACCGCCCCAGGAGTGTCCTAATAAATAGAAATTGTCTTTATCCAGGTGTAATGCCTTACGTACCTGCTCCACTTCATCTACGCAACGGGCAAGGTCAAACAGGGAAGTATCTTTTGGATCATCTGAATAGCCGGTACCCAGCTGATCGTAGTAAATGAACTCGATGCCTTCTTTGGGAAAGAAGCTTTCAAAGCATTCCACGTATTCATGGCTGGCCCCGGGGCCGCCGGTGAGCAATAAGACTTTGGTCTTCGGGTTATTGCCGATATGTTTGGTCCATACATTGAAAGTGCCTTTAGGCGTTTCAATGGGCACTACCTGTACGCCGCCTGTTTGCACGCCGCTGTCAGTGGGGGTGAAATAGGAACTGTCGGTGGTGCTTTTCGTATTTGTCTGGGGGTTGGTACAGGATAGTACTGCCAGAGAGATGAGCAAAAGTGGGATAAGGGGCTTGATATTTAACATATAATGGTTTTATGTTCAAATATAGTAAATCGTGAAAAAATGACACGACAAAGCAAGCTCCCAAACGGCAAACAGGTCTGCCATCTCCGTCATTGCGAGGAGCCGCGAAGGGTTAGGTCGGGGGGCGACGAAGCAATCTCCAAACGGCAAACTGCAAGCAATAAACGTAATCATCACCATTTGTCGTTTGGAGATTGCTTCGTCGTCCCGCGCACTTGTCTCTACTGCTCCTCGCAATGACGGAGATGGAAGACCCGCTTGTTCTTTCCCTAACCCCAAATCAATGTTCACTGTTTAGATTATTTCCACGTATAGTACGGTCTTCTTAATATAGACTGCTGGTGGAAGTCGAACATCGCTACATAAAACTCTGTCCACCCGCCCATTCTGCTCCTCACCAGGTCATAACGTTCAGGGAATTTAGCAGCTCCCTGGTAGGTTTCCGGATCGGCGCAGGTAATGGTGATCATATTAGACCCGATCTTGCTGTGCGCAAAATCGTGGATCAGTTCTTTCAGCTTATCCAGGGGCCAGTCTTCCCGGATGTTCAGGTCAATAGGCGCACAGTTTGCGATGCCGTGATTGATCGGCTCTACATTCCAGTCGTGCAGCGATACAAAGGCATTGCTGGTCTGTGTATTCAGCGGCAGATCTGCGGGCCAGGGAATCGCGCAGCAGTCGTCTGCAATCGGCTGTCCGTTCAGTCTGCCGTCTGCAGTAGCGCCGATGCCCATGCCCAGGCCTACGTTGTCTTCAAAGGTGCCCACACCGGGAGTGATGGTAAAGGCAAAAGGCCGCCCGGGCGTACTATATTTTTGCTGAATCCTTTCATAGCCTTCTTTGATCACCGGTATCGGGTTATTGAAACAATCGTGTATGATCTCCACGCATTTCGCAACGAAGTTCTTTGCAAATTCCCGTAGTCCTGCATCCGCATTCACGCCGAACTTGGGCAGCTGTAAGGCGTGCTGCCGCAGCTCTTTGAAGAAGATGGCATCTTCATCCCTGCGCAGGCTGCCTTCAATGGTGGTATAGAAAGGCTGGATCATATCGTTGCCCCAGTTGCATTGCAATGCCAGCAGCAGCTGCGGTAATGAGCAGCGGGCGCTCTTTTCTTCATATACCAGCTTCTTTACGGAATGCAGTGAATTGATGGTGTTCACGATGCCGCACATCATGGGCGCTACAATGTGATAGCGCGCACCGCCATTGGTAAGGTCAAGCCCTGTTTCCAGGGAGTCATCCAGGAAGGCGGAGAACAGGGTGCTGGGACAATAGGCCCAGAGATCGCCGTAGCCATTCATCAGTGAATTGAAGAAGGCGTTAATGGCCCATCTCCAGTGCGTGTAGAAGATTTCCATGAACTTGTCAAAGCTGTGGATCTCTTCGGGCGGGGGAGAATTCCATGACAGCTTCAGGCCGCGCAGGTCGATAGGTCCGGCGCCCTGAATGTTACAACCCTGGTTCATGGTATAATCCACCATGGGCAGGATGGTGACATAGCTGAAAGCCCATTCGGTCTTGCCTACGATGATCGGCTCGAAACAGCCATCGCAGGTATAGTCGCGTGCATCTTCCAATGTCAGTGGTCCGCAGGCGCTGAGCGCGGGCACCAGCTTGTCGTCATTCAGCATAATAGGATGGGCGCCGCCGCTGAGAATAGCCTTGGCAGCTTCTTCAAACAGCTCATCGCTCATGCTCTTATGCACGCGTAGTGAAAGACAGGGTGCATTCAGCGGCAGGCGGCGCGCTGCCCGCAGGCAAAGCAGGGTGATATCATTGGAAGCGTCTTCCGGTTGCGGGGAGTTGTTGGCTTTATAACCGCCTACGGTCAGCTGCTGTACCCACTGGTTAATAGCAGCGCCCTGGGGGAAGTTACCGGCGGAATAAAAAACAGCGCCGGTGCCATAGTTCAGGTAATCGTTCAGGTGGTTATAATTATACAGCACGGTTTCATCCATCTTCAGCCAGAAGGCGTCTATCATTTCCTGTGCGGCATCCTTATTCAGTTTGCCTTGTTTGATATCTTCCGTATAAAGATCTATCAGCTGCTGATCCAGCCTTCCGATAGACATGGGCTCTCCGGTTTGGTGGAATGCGCAATTGGTGATGAACACCAGCTGCAGGCCTTCCAGGAAGGAGGCCGGTTTCTTATGCGCTACGTTGCGCATCCGTATGGCGATGGCTTTCAGGTTGGCGATCTCCGCCGGGGTATAGAGATCTTCCTGCAGGGTCATTTGTATGGCCAGGTCCACATAGGCTTCTATGAAAGCGGAAAGACCTTCCAGCGACCATACCACTGCCTGGTAAAAGTCTTTGGCGTCGCCGGTGGCGCTGCTGATCTTATTCGCGAACATGTCTTTGATCGCGTCTATACCATGCGCCAGTAAGAAAGGATAGCCCGGCGCATTGTGGCCGGTGGCGGAATATTCGTTCAGGGTGGCAAAGAAGCCGGTCATCCGCTCGGTATCGTTCAGGTATTCCATTACCTGGGCGCCGATGCCGAGTGAGAGCTGCGGCATGTTGCCTACAACGATCTCGTCGGGATCTATGAGCATCAGGTTCGCCTTTTTTGCGTACTCGCGGCTCACCAGTACTTTGGAAAGACTGATCTTGGTGGCCATGCCTTTACGAAGCACTACGGGGGCGTCCAGCAGGTATTTGTCTGCATCGCTGAGGTAGTCTTTGAGGTGGCCCAGGGGTGGGGTTTCCCGTTTCTTGTACCAGGTATCCTGCCAGCGGGAGAATTGTTTATTCAGCAATATAAGTATGCGGTCGCTCAGCGGACAATCTTCGGTAAGTTTAGACGTACGGATCTTGTGCTGGTAGTCCCGCGCATTATAGAACATGTATCCGTTCCTGCTGCGGATGTTGAAGTATTCGTTCATGGTCACCTGGTCGTTGCCGTCGCGTTTATCTTCTCCCAGTCCGCATTGTTCCCGGCTGGGCACATACCAATAAGAGCCGGTAATGCTGCGGGTAACGCTGAAGAGCTGATCCTGCACAAAGCCTTTCTGATGGCCGGCAATGCCGGAGAGGATCTTGTCGAACACATGGGTGGCCTTTGCATAGCCGGCAAAGAACACGCCCTGTTCATTCGCTTTATTATCTGCTTTATGGCCGTAGGGGAGGGCCTGGCGTACCAGCCGAAAGTTTACGCGTTCCTGGTCCAGCTGGCGAACGCGCTTGATATGGCTGGACTGATCTTCCATCGGTACCAGTCGGTCTTCGCGGTCGCGGCCTATCATGTTCTGTTTCTGCAGTTCGCTCATGGCGTTGAGCTTGTCCCAGTCGTGTTCAAACTGCTGTGAGATGAGGAAGGCGCCGCCAACGTTCTCGGGGTCTTCCATGCCGATTACTACGCGGCGGGAGAGGTCTTCCTGGTCTGCCGGGTTCTCGAGGCCGTCAATGAAGCGGCCGCCGAACACTTTACCGTTATACCTTTTCTCTGCAGCTACGATCAGCGGTGGTTTACTGATGATCGTTTCCATGGTGTTCCTGATCAGGTCAGACAATGTTGCGGCGTCGTGCTTGTTGTCTGATTTGACATGGAACCAGAGGTCGCCGCCGCTGTCGCCCAGGAACAGGGCATGTTCTTCCAGGGCGCTTTTTGAGCCCATACCTTCGGGTAGCGGATAGTTAAGCGACTGGCTCCAGGCTTTCCAGCAATCGAAGCCAACGCCCAGGATCACGACCGTTTTGTAGTCTTTTGCTTTACATGCCTGGTCTATCTGCCGCGCCAGGTTTTGCCACAGCGTGTGTGCAGACATATCATACCCTTTGATGTAGTAGGTACAATAGACCGCATGATCGGGGAAGTAAGCCAGACCGGTTTGGCTCTTGCTGATGTTCAGCATACCATTAAGGTGCTTCATACAAATGGTTTTTTGAGTTGTAGTTATATAGGGTTATAAAATGTGGTGCATTTCATTCATATTGGGAATATTTAGGGATGGGCCCACCCTGCTATGTTTACGGTTACTTTGAACGTATTAAATATAGGGGATTTTATGTACTTGAAATGTTAACGGATAATTTTCTGCTATTTTTAGTGATGTAGGGGGAAGTGTACGCGGAAGGTAGTGCCTTCGTTCTCTTTGCTGGTGAAAATAATGCTGCCGTTTACGAGGTCGAGATAACGTTTCACAATGTAGAGTCCCAGACCGGTGCCCTGGATATTGTTGACATTTGTTGCACGGAAGAATTGTCTGAACATTTTTTCCTGTCCGTGCTGCGGTATGCCGATGCCTTTATCTGCTACTATGAGGGTCATTGCGCCATCGGCTACTGTGGTAAACACTTCTATATCCTGTTCTGAATATTTAATGGCATTGGAAAGCAGGTTAAGCAGGATGTTCTGTAAGATCTTGGAATCAAAATACACGCTGGTGAGGCCGGTGTGATGGTAATGGATATTTTGTCGGCGTTTGCAGATGGCTTTTATGTCATCTATTATTTTATCTATGAAAGGCGGTAATTCAAAGGTTTGTTCCGTTACGTCGATCCTGCCTTCCTGCAGCTTATCCAGGGAAAGAAAATCTTCCAGGATATTCGTGAGGGTTTTAATGGAGGCCTGAATCTTTGCGAGATGCTTATGTGATTTTTCCTTCTCGCCGGTCTCCACATATTTTTCTATCAGTGAAACGCTGGTGAGCAGTGTGCTTAAAGGAGTTCTGAATTCGTGGGAAGCCATCGACACAAAATCGGATTTCATTTCGTTCAGCTCCTTTTCTCTTTCCAGTGAGGCGATCAGCTCTGCTGTACGTTCCTTGATCCGTTCTTCCAGGTCAAGGTGCAGCTGGTGAGCTTGTTCTTCTGCATGTCTGCGGTTAGTGATGTCCAGGTTAAGGTTGGCTATCTGTCCCGGTTGCGGCGAAAAGGTAAAGATCTCAAACCACCTGTTGAGGAGGGGGATGAAGCGTTCTGTTCTTACCTGTTCCTGTGTTAACAGCACCCGTTTTACAATTTCAGAGGCGTTTTGGTCCAGCGCCCACAAGACCTCGCTGAGTTTACGCCCGATCAGTTCTTTATTGGTTTTTCCGATTGTCTTTTCTGCGGCGGGGTTTACTTCCAGGAAGCAAAGGTCGGTCACGGTTCCTGCATCATCTGTAATGACTTCATACACAATTAAGCTTTCCTGTATGCCGTTAAAGATCATCCGGTACCGTTCCTCGCTCTGCTTAAGGGCCAGCTCGATCTTTTTCTGTTCGGTAATGTCGATGGACAGGATCAGGACCCCTTCCGGAACAGGTTCGATCCTCAATTCAAAATGGCCTACGGCACGGTGGGGAAAATTGAACTCAATTTCCATTTTATCGGTGGTGCAGTGATCCATGCAGGCTTTAATGCGCCGATACAGTTCTGACGCTTCAATACCCGGGTAGATCTCCATGAGGGTGTGGCCCAGCAGCCGTTCTTTGGAGAGCATGGAGTGTATAGAGATGGCTTCATTCACATACAGGTATTTCCAATCCCTGCTGATGACCTGGACGCCTTCAATGAGATGATCAAACAAGCTGTATTTTTCCTGGTCCATAAAGGGGCTTGCTTTTAAGCGGCTGAGTTTATTAAAGATAGATATATCTTTTAATATCGCATGGGGTTGGCAGTTATTTTGCTAGATTTATAGACGTGCCATTTAACCCCGATATATGACATCCCATTCACACCCCCAGATACCTGCCACCATGCTTGCCATGATACTGGAAGCGCCCGGGAAACCTTTGGTGCTGAAGAATCTCCCAATGCCTGTACCTGCTGCGGAGCAGGTGCTGATAAAAGTGATCGCCTGCGGCGTATGCCGAACGGATCTGCATATTGTAGACGGAGAGCTGCAATCTCCTCATCTGCCGCTGATACCGGGCCATGAGATCATCGGCGTGGTGGCGGCTAAAGGCGCTGCTGTACAACACCTGGAGGCAGGCGACCTGGTAGGTGTTCCCTGGGTAGCGTATACCTGTGGTACCTGTAAGTACTGCCTGAGCGGAAGGGAGAACCTTTGTGAAAATGCGTTGTTCACGGGATATACGGTGAATGGCGGGTATGCTACGTTTACTACAGCCTGGGAGCAATATTGTCTGCCTTTGCCAAGTATGTATGCCAGTGCTTCCGGTGCGCCTTTGCTTTGTGCGGGCCTGATAGGTTACCGTTCTTATCGCATGGCGCCGTCAGATGCCCGGCATATTGGGATGTATGGTTTTGGCGCGGCGGCGCATATCCTTACACAGATCGCTGTTTACCAGGGCAAAGAGGTGTATGCGTTTACCCGTCCCGGCGATCAGCGTGCGCAGGAATTTGCGCTGCGATTGGGAGCCGTATGGGCAGGCGATTCCAGGCAAAAGCCGCCGGAGCCGCTGGATGCTGCGATCATCTTTGCGCCTGATGGAAGACTGGTGCCTAAAGCCCTGGCAGATGTAGACAGAGGAGGAGTGGTGATTTGCGGCGGTATTCATATGAGCGCTATTCCTTCTTTTCCTTATAGCTTGTTATGGGAAGAACGTGTTGTGCGCTCCGTGGCGAATCTTACACGGGAAGATGGGAGGTTGCTGTTGCAACAGGCGCCGCTGGTACCGGTGAAAACGACTACGCAGGTGTTTGAGCTGCATCAGGCCAATGAGGCACTGCAGATGTTGCGGTCAGGGGAGGTGCATGGAGCGGCGGTGTTGGTGATGCCGTTGGAGGAATAACTAACGCGGAAAATATTGCTGATAAATAGAATCCGGCAACAACTTAGCCCCTGCCGCCATCTGGCGGTTCTTCTGTTTGAATCTTTCAAATCTTCTTTGCAGCTGTCCCTGTTTATACCTGTCAACAACAGGGACGAGGCGCATTTGCTTATCGATACGGAAAAGATCATTCCCTATGATCATGTGCTCTCCCTGCATAAAGTCTATCATGAAACGCTTGCTCTGCATAAAAGGATAAGCTTTCCGGTTGCCGAACGTATACCCGGTATCCAGTCCGCTGCCTACCCAGGAGGCGAGTGTAGGAACCCGCAGCTGGTATTGTGTATGCAGCAGCCGCAGTATACTGGGCGCAACATCAAAATGAGACGACACCGAAGAGAAGGTAGCGCTGCGATGCAGCAGTGGAGAATAGATCAGGAAAGGTACGCGGTAACGATCCAGCTTATCATTCATCGGGATCTCCGGCATGCGGTGATCACCGGTAATAAGAAAGATGGTGTTATAGTAGTCCGGTCTTTTGGCATAGGCCTCGAAAAAGTCCCGCAGGGCATCATCCACAAACAGGATGCTGGCATATTTCAATTTGAAATCACGGGCAATCTCTTTGCTGGCCTTGTCAAAATGCAGCTCATTCATCCGCTTCTCAAAACGGGCCAGGTATTGTTGCTGTTGCGGAACCAGGAAGGGCTCGTGAGAAGTAACGGTGAGTAATACCCTGCAATAAGGCGTGTCCTCATTTTTTAGTGTAGAGAAATAAAAGCGGTAGAGCTCTTTATCTCCATATCCCCAGCAAAGGCCCAGGCGGTTAGCCGGCAGCTTGCTGTAACCTTCGGGGAAAGACTGCAGGTCGTAGATATGGTCGACGGCATTGCGGTGCAGGAAATCTTCCATGTTATCAAACCGGGAATCGCCGCCATAATAGAAAGCGGTGGAGTACCCATTATGTTTGAGCAGGCTCAATAAGCTCAGGTGAGGAGGCATGCGGTTGCCCATCTCTGCAAAACCGGTTTGGCCGAAAGGCGCAGAAGCCAGCATGGAGGGAAGCACGGCAAATGTCCTCCCTGCGGAGCTCAGGAAGTTCTCCCAGTACAGAGCGTGCTTTGACAGTGAATCCATATAAGGAGTAAAGCTTCCCAGGTAAGCGCCCTCATTGGCATAGGCCCTGCCTACTCCTTCCAGCACCACAATCACAATATTAGGCTTACTACCGTTCCTGCGCAGGAAGGGAGACAACACATCCTTTGTTTCATCCGGGTGCAGAAAAGGGTAATGTTTTTCATCCGTATAGTTGAAATAGTCGATGCTGCTGTTGTCTTTGTCACGTTCCGTCAGGATATTGCTATCTGCATAGACATTCATTTCTGCCAGTGAAGAAAAGAAGTAATCAAGGCTCTGTCGGTAAAAAAAGTAAGAGGTATTATTGCTGAGGCTATTGCCATATTCAGAGCTTTCGTTGCGCCAGTTTTGCGAGCGGTGGGCAAGGTTGAACACTTCAGACAGGCCTGATAATACGATGATGCTGATACCTACCACCGGGGCGGGATGGATTCTGCCAGGCAGCTTCACCAGGCTCCAGATCACCAGTATGATCACGGCCAGCAGCCCTATTACGGCCAGGGCCCGGATGTTGGTGGAGGAAACGGTTTGCCATATATCCTGGGTGGAGTAATACCAGAGGTCTGAACCCAGCATGGTCAGCGTAGTAAGAAAGTATTGGGTGAGTACAATATGCACCAGGCATATAATGATAGCGCTGATAATGCCCAGGCGCTGCGCCAGTTTTTCACTGAAGAGAGAGATGAGCAGGTGCGCCAGGAAAGCCCAGGCGCCCAGGGTCATCAGGAAGATCATGTCTTTGGCAATGCCTGCCAGCCACACGTCCCACCAGGCACGCAGGCGGCCGTGCAGCATCCTGTCATACACCATGGCCAAACACCTTATGAATAAAAATAAGGCGCAAAATATCAGGTACCAGCTGGTAAAACCGCTTACGGTTCTTTTAACATGAGCTACGGATAGCGACATATATCTCGTCATTGCCAACATCGGGTAATAATCGTGGAATAGTAATAATTGTTTCAGGAGTGCTTCAGAGGAATGGTTGGAAAGTTGTGGGCGCTATATGTGTTATGAAATTATTAATTTTTTGTTAAGTGAACAAAAAAATGAATTCCTTTTATAGTGGCTATCCTCCTGGACATCCGCCAATTAATAATGAAGTATTTTTTATTTGAATATTGAAAATTTAATTTTTTTTACTAATTTGCTATTGAATAGTTAATCTCAAACACTTCCAATAACATTTCTTTTCGACCCCAATCGAATGGCAAGGATTTTTTTCTTTTAAAGACTGGCACCAGATTTAAAGAAGAACCGTTCCACAACTTCAGCTTGTTGTTTTATTTTTTTTGCCTTTATGTTTTTTGCCGGATTCGTAAGACTGTGACTTACGATAGCGCAAGCTTTATCTTTTTACCAGCTAGATTGAAACCCCATGACTGACTTCCAAGCCGGATGGCGGGTCATTTATACCAAGCCGCGCCATGAGAAAAAAGTAACAGAACAACTTTCAAGACTAGCAGTAGATGCCTTTTTGCCAACTGTCAAATCGCTCCGCAAATGGTCCGACCGTAAAAAGTACATCGATGCTCCCCTGTTCCCCTCTTATGTTTTCGTAAATCTTCAGAATGATCACAACTATGTCAACACCCTTGACATTGACGGCGTATTGTATTATGTGAAAACGGGCAATCAGATAGCCCGGGTAAGCGCAGTCATCATTGATCATATCCGCCTTATTGTTAACAAAGGCCAGGAGATAGAAGTGACTGCAGAATATTTCCAGTCTGGTAAATGCCTGCTCATCCGTGAAGGGCCATTTACCGGTTTTGCATGTGAAGTAGTGCAATACAAAGGGAAAGAAAAGATATTGGTCCGCATTGATCTCCTGCAGCGCAGCATTTTGCTCAATCTCCCACAGGAATACCTCATGGAGGCAATTGGTTGTTAGTGACTCTCCACTGACAACTGTCAACTAATAACTAACAACTAACAACTTTTATTTATGCCAGTTCAACCAACTTATCCTGGCGTGTATATTGAAGAACTGCCCAGTGGCGTGAGAACGATCACCGGTGTGGCTACCTCAATAACCGCCTTTGTTGGCCGCGCATTGAGCGGGCCTGTGAATGAGCCTGTCATCATCAATAGCTTCGGCGATTACGAACGCCTGTTCGGCGGGCTATGGGTGGATAGTACGATGAGCTATGCCGTGCAGGACTTCTACCTCAACGGCGGCAGTCAGGCCATCATCGTCCGCATCGTGAACGGCGCAGATATCGCTACTATCCCGCTGCCCGGTACCTTAAGCCCAATGGGTGATTTTCTCAACCTGAAGGCCGCCAGTCCGGGGCTCTGGGGCAATAATCTCAGCGCCGCCATTAACTACAATACACAGGATCCTACCGCGCCGCCCGCATCTCCCGTGACGCCCGATACTACCCATTTTAACCTGATCATTTATGAGAACAAGGTGAAAGTGGAAGAGTACCTCAACGTGTCATTACAGGCTGCAGATGTTCGCTTTCTGCCCCGCGTGCTGGAACAGAACTCCACCCGCATCGGCGTAGAGAAAGACGGCAGCGGCAACTGGATCGTACCTACGGTACGCCCTGCAGTGACTACCACGCCCATTACCGCCACCGGCGGGGATGATGGCAGTGATCTCACTGCGCTTGAATACGAAGGCAGCCAAAGCCTGAAAACAGGGATCTACGCGCTGCTGAATGCAGACCTTTTTAACCTGTTGTGTATACCGCCGCCTACCAGGCTGTCAGATACCAGTGCTTCCACTTATCAGAAGGCGCTGGAACTCTGTGTGGACAAACGCGCCATGCTGCTGGTAGATCCGCCAATGGCCTGGGCATCCGTGCCTACCAGTGCGGTGTCCAATGCTATTGCCGGACTCTCCACACTGGGGCTCTCCGGTACGGCTGCACGCAATGCAGCGCTCTATTTCCCGAGAGTGCGCAAGCCGGATCCGGCGCGGCAGAACCAGATCGATACGTTTGTGCCTTGCGGCAGTATTGCCGGCATCATGGCGCAGACAGATACCAACCGCGGTGTATGGAAATCGCCCGCAGGTATCGATGCCGGTATCAATGGTATCCAGGGCTTGCAGGTGAACCTGAACGACCAGGAGAACGGTCAGCTGAATCCGCTCGGCATCAACTGTCTCCGCGCCTTCCCCATCACGGGCAGGGTAGTATGGGGCGCACGTACGCTTCGCGGTGCAGACCAGCTGGCAGATGAATACAAGTATATCGCTGTTCGCCGCACTGCGCTCTATATTGAAGAAAGCCTTTTCCGCGGCACGCAATGGGTGGTGTTTGAACCGAATGATGAACCCTTATGGGCGCAGATAAGACTGAACATCGGCGCATTCATGCACAACCTCTTCCGGCAGGGCGCCTTCCAGGGCACTACACCGAAGGATGCCTACCTGGTGAAATGTGATAAGGAAACAACCACACAGAACGATATCAACCTGGGCATCGTGAATATACTTGTAGGTTTTGCACCATTGAAACCCGCCGAATTTGTGATCATTAAAATCCAACAGCTGGCAGGTAAAATTGAAAACTAACTATCATGGCACAGTTTACCGTAAACACGCAACGCTTTGACCCGTACAAGAACTTCAAGTTCCGGGTGAAATGGGAAGGCCGCTACGTGGCCGGCATCAGTAAAGTAGGTGGCCTCAAGAAAACCACCGAAGTGGTGAAGCACCGCGAAGGCGGGGATCCCAGCAGCAGCCGCAAATCACCGGGCCGTACAGAGTTTGAAGCAATATCACTGGAACGCGGCGTAACGCACGACCAGGAGTTCGAAAAATGGGCCAACAAAGTCTGGAACTTTGGCTCCGGCCTGGGTGCAGAAGTATCCCTGAAAGATTTCAGAAAAGATATCATCATAGAATTGTACAACGAAGCCGGGCAACTGGCCATCGCTTACAAAGTGTTCCGCTGCTGGGTATCTGAATTCCAGGCCCTGCCGGATCTTGATGCGAATGCCAATGCCGTGGCTATACAGCACATCAAGCTGGAGAACGAAGGATGGGAACGCGATTATGAAGTGACAGAGCCGAGCGAACCTTCTTTCACAGAACCATGATAACAGTATATGAGGCCGCTTAGCGCTGCTGAATTAATGGATCACTGGGAAACCGGCTTGCAGCAATCACTGCTGGACAGATCCTTACGCATGCTGGCCACCGCATGTGGAGCTGATCCGGGGCAGATCGCTGCCCTGAGCATCGGTGAACGGGATGCACGCCTCTTACAGCTGCGCGAATGGATCTTCGGCTCCCGCCTGCTGAACATGGCTTATTGTCCTCATTGCGCCGAACAGGTGGAATGGGAAACTTCCGTACAGCAGCTGCGCCTGCAGCCCTGTTTGCAACCCGACAGCCCTGGCAGCCGCTCCCTGGAAACAGCCGGATATACCATTCATTACCGCCTGCCCAACACGCTCGATATCTGCAGCGCCTATACGAATGCAGATGCGCTCTTACAACGTTGTATTGTGGAAATACATCCTGGTGGTATACAAAGCCTGCCGGAAGATGTAACGGCTGCATTGATGCAGCGTATGAGCGAAGAAGATCCGCAGGCGGATATACGCATGTTGTTAAATTGTCCGGCTTGTGAGCATCAGTGGGAAGCGCTGTTCGATATTGCCAGCTATCTCTGGGCAGAGGTGCATCAATGGGCCCTGCGCCTCCTGCAGGAAGTAAGCCTGCTGGCAAGGGCCTTCGGCTGGTCTGAAAAGGATATTCTGAACATGAGCGCGCAACGCCGTCAGCTCTACCTGGAAATGATCTGATCATGGGTAATTTCATCAGCAACCTGATAGCTCGTCATACTACCGCTACCAGCTATGTAATGCCCCGGCTCAGGGGAAGGTTTGAACCACAGCCGGGCCCCGCTGCGGAGGCTATGCCTGTTTATTCCCCGGGGAATATTACGCCTTCGGCGGATCATACATCTGCAGTAACAGGTGTTTTTCGGGAACGGCGTGGGCCTGCAGCAACACCGCTTGCACAGGAAAACGAGGATCAACCTGCAATACCACCTGCCAATAACACTATAGCCCCGCCAGAAACGCTGCTGTCCTTGTTTGCACCTGCTGCAACAGTGCCGCCGGCAGCACAAGCCCCGCCAGATAATGGAGGGGAGCATACAAGGGCTGATAACTATCCTGCTACCATGCCCACTGGGGGAACAGTGAACAATTTTTTTGTGAAGCATCCACTGCCTCAAAACGGCGGGACCAATACACCGTCCACCGCCCCTGAACAAACGCAGCCTGCCACTGGGCGTCCGCTTTATTTCAGTATTCAGCCGGCCGGGCAGCAAGGCATCGCAGGTTCCCATTATAACGGGAACGGATCTACCGGGTCCTTTCCTATGCAAGGTTCAGGACAGTATTCTTCTGCGGCGGCAGCGCCGCAGCCGGTGATCAAAGTATCCATCGGCCGCATCGATGTAAGGGCACTTACACAACCTGCAGCGGCAAAATCCAATACAGCTAATAAAGCGGTTATGTCGCTTGACGACTTTCTTAAAAAAAGAAGCGGAGGTACATCATGAGCACGGCGCTTGCTATTGCATCAGTGACACAGGTATTGAAAGACCTGCTGAATGACGGATTGATCAATCATGATGTAACGGGCGTCATCGGCTCTACCGTACTGGTAACCGCCTTGCCGCCGGATCGTATTGATACCAGCACCACCAACGAACAGAGCCAGCTGAACCTGTTCATGTACCAGGCCACTACCAATGCAGGCTGGCGTAATAACGGCTTTCCTGCATTCGATTCCGCGGGTACGCGCACGGGGAATCCGCCGCTGGCGCTGGACCTGCACTATGTTTTATCCGCCTATGGCAGCAGTGAGCTGCACATGGAAATACTGCTGGGGCATGGCATGCAGCTGTTGCATGAAACGCCTGTACTGGCCCGCGATGCTATCCGCAGATCATTAACGCCACCTGTCGGAGGAGTGAACACCGGCGACCTGCCGCTTTCACTCAGGGCCCTGTCTACATCCAACCTGGCAGACCAGGTAGAGCAGATCAAGATCAGTCCGGAGGAGATGAACCTCGAAGAGATCTCCAAACTCTGGACCGCTTTCGGCGCTAAATACAGACCCACCGCAGCCTATCATATCTCCGTGGTGCTGATAGAAAGCCAGCGCTCTACCAAAACAGCTTTGCCCGTACAGGCCCGCAATATTTATGTGATACCTTTCAAACAACCGGTGATCAACAGGATCGGCTCACAATCCGGCCCCAGTGCGCCCGTGCTGTTTGATCAGAAGATACTCTCCGGTTTCCGGATCGTATTGCAAGGCTACCAGTTCAAAAATGAGATCGTGCTCGTGAATGTAGGCGGTATTGAAGTAACGCCGGCTGTGGCAGACATCAGCGATACTTCCATCACGTTTACAGTGCCGCCGTCTTTACCGGCCGGCGTTCATGGCATACAGGTAATACATCCTACCTTGATGGGCTCTCCCTTGCAGCCGCATACAGGTGTTTCCTCCCGTTCAGAAGCTTTTGTATTAAGTCCCCGTATCATTTCCAGCCAGGTGCTGAATGTAACAGGCTCCGGCAATGCGCCGAGGTCAGCTACGGTGCGCCTGCAGCTGAGCCCTGATGTAACAGATACCCAGCGCATCATGCTGCTGTTAAATGAGTTGAATCCGCTGGTTCCCGGCGTACCGCCGCGGGCTTATAGTTTTCAGCTGCTGATGTCTACCGTTTTAAGTCCTATCGGCTCGATCGATATTATCAATATTCCCATTACAGGTGTAAGGGCCGGGACCTACCTGGTACGCATACAGGTAGACGGAGCAGAGAGCCCGCTGGGCACCGCTCCCAATGGCAATTATAATTCACCCGTGATCACGATACCATGAGCGCCGCTTCCATCACATGGCATGATGCCAATCAGCGTTACCTGATGGCATCCGTTCGCCTGGCAAAGCTGACGCTGGAGCTGTATAATCCGGCTCCGGATGCCGGTCCGCTGGAAGATACGGCCCGGCAGATCCAGCTGGAACAGGCACTAAACGAAGTAGAGGAAGCGGCACAGCAAATGCCTGATACCGCTGCGCTGGATATACTGGTAAAGGTATTAGGGCTGTCCGCCTTTGAAAAGAATATACTATTGCTTTGTGCAGGAGTGGAGCTGGATAGCAGCCTGGCTACATTGATAGCAGGCCTCCATGGCAACGCCGCACTGATCCTGCCTTCTTTCGGGCTTGCGCTGGCTGTTCTTCCGGAAGCGCACTGGAGCGCTTTGTCGCCTAATGCGCCCCTGCGCTACTGGCGGCTGATAGAGTTGATGAATGAACAGCTGGTGTCTAAAAGTCCGCTGAAGATCGATGAGCAGATCCTGCACTTTCTCACCGGCGTGCATCATTTAGACGATCGTTTATCCGGCCTGGTAGAACCTGCACAGGCAAGCGAAAGCCTGGCGCCGTCTCACATAGAGCAGGCTACCCGCATCCTGTATAATTACTCGCAGCATTTTGCACCCGGGGGCTTGCCGCTGATCCAGCTGGGGGGAGATAATCATGCGGATAAAGAAGCGATCGCAGGCTATATCGCTTCGCGTTTAGGGATGTACCTCTATACGATCCCGGTATTTGCTATTCCTACTGCTGCCCGTGATATTAATGAACTGACGCGTTCATGGAGCCGTGAAGCAGCATTAAAGGCCTGCGCCATCTTCCTGGATTATACCACATTGGATACAACAGATAAGATGCGTGTGCAGGCAGTGAATAGTTTTATGGAGCATGTGCAGGGCATCGTCATCGTCAGCAGCGGACCCGCAAGTCCTAAAACCAGAAGAGAGAAGATAGCCTACGAGATTTCAAAACCTACTTCACAGGAGCAGGTAACATTGTGGATGGCTCACCTGGGTGAAGCCGGCCGCTCCTTAAACGGGCAGATGGACAGGATAGTAGCTCAGTTCAACCTGAGCGCACATACTATCGGTACCGCGGGTGCAGCTGCACTGGCGCAGCTATCGGATAGCGATGACACCGCGCAGCTCTTACCCCTGCTCTGGAAAACCTGCTGTAAACATACGCGTCCGCATATCGATGAACTGGCCCAGCGTATTGACCCGGCTGCAGGCTGGGAAGATATTGTGCTGCCATCTGTACAGAAAGATCTTTTGAAAGAGATCGCCATGCAGGTGAAGCAGCGTAACAAAGTGTACCAGGACTGGGGCTTTGCTTCCCGCAGCTCCCGCGGACTGGGCATCACGGCCCTGTTCTCAGGAGAGAGCGGCACCGGCAAAACCATGGCCTCAGAAGTACTGGCCGGAGAGCTGGAGCTGGATCTTTACCGGGTAGACCTCAGCCAGGTGATCAACAAATATGTAGGTGAAACAGAAAAGAACCTCAAACAGATCTTCGATGCGGCAGAAGACGGTGGTGCTATTCTTTTGTTCGACGAAGCGGATGCGCTGTTCGGCAAAAGAAGCGAAGTGCGCGACAGTCACGACCGCTACGCCAATATAGAAGTGAGCTATCTGCTGCAACGTATGGAAGCCTACCGCGGAC